>JGIcombinedJ30088_10003986_pt1 | contig 13400 bp, 12 predicted proteins | sample PinacodermPK_FD_30088 | JGI IMG/M metagenome (IMG submission 30088)
AATTTGGCACTGACGGCGGTACCAGAGCAGGGCGCAGGCCAATTGGATCAGGCCGACGTAGTTGGAAACCCTCTTGTCGTAGCCCACCAGGATCGCACGGCACTTCGACAGCTACGCCAAATTCGCTCCACAACCCACCGCCGAGCAGGATGGCATTTCACCCCCTGCGAATCCAGTTCCTCCTCCCCTTTGCGCCGGATGTGTCCCTGGTACCCGTGAGCCGCCACGGCCTGGCGACCGGTTGGTTTGTCGTAGCCCTTCACAGGTTCTCAGCAGCAGCGGCGGGCCGCTCCACTACTGCGCCAAGGTTGGCACCAGCAGCTTGGTGTCGTGAACATTGGCCCCAGCTACCTCTGCGCTCAGCGGCCTACCAACCCCGTCAACCAGGATGCTCCGCTTGCTGCCCGCCTTGGCCCAGTCCGCAAACTCCCATTCCACAGCCCCCAGTTCCTCACACTCCTCAACCAGCAGCGCCCAGACGCGCTCCTCCACCCCCAGTTCCAGCGCTGGAAAGGGATGGTGCTGTCGTCCCCCAGTTCCCGGGACAGCCGGTTCCAGTGGCGGCCGCTGCGCTTCCCAAAATATGATGCCGTCCAAGATTCTCCTCGGGTGAACACCCTTGCGCCCCATAGCCTTGGGTGGGTCCATCTCCACAATGACTGGGGGAAGCTGCTCCCACAGATCATCCGGGACTTCCCATATCGTCGGCAGAGTCTCTCTCTTTCCTATCAGCCACCACCACACAGGTCTCCCCTATGTTAGCCGAACCGTGCCCCCTTGCCTTTCACACTACTCCTGTTTTGAACCGGTTTCTAAGGGCTCATTGATAGGGGCTAGTGCCCCAAAACCATGAGCGATATCGGCCACCTCCCGTGCAATGAGGCGTTCGAGACGAATCTCCAGATCCGTTGGTTAAACCCCTCTATCCCACCGAGTTTCCGTTGCAACCCTGCCTGGGCCACGCATACGGTAGACTGGAAGTGGGTAACAGCGTGGGTACCAAAGGAGGTTTCGATCTTGGCTGGCCATAGCAAATGGGCCCAGATCAAGCGCAAGAAGGCGATCAACGACAAGCAGCGCGGGAGAGTTATCAGCAAGCACATCCGTGCCATCCAGGCCGCTGTCAGAGAGGGTGGGAGCGGCGACCCCAGTGTCAATCTATCCTTGAAGAACGCCCTCGCTGCAGCAAAGTCCGACGACGTGTCCGCCGACAGCGTCGAGCGCGCCATCGAGCGGAGTCTTGGAAGCTCGGAAGGGAATGCCTGCGCCTACGAGACAGCCACCTACGAGGGGTACGGTCCTCATGGAGTCGCAATCCTGTTAGAGGCTCTCACCGATAACCGTAACCGGACCGCTGCCGAGGTCAGGCACGTGTTCAATAAGCATGGTGGGGATATGTCGGGCAATACCGCCTGGCAGTTCGAGACCAAGGGGATCATCGTGCTCTCTGACGCCGATGAGACAGCTCAGGAACTCGCCATCGACTGGGGCGCAGACGACCTCTTCGTGGAGGGCCCAACCCTCACCATCTACACTCAGCCGCAGGACCTGCACCAAGTTGCAGAGGCCTTGCAGGTTGCAGGCCATGAACTGGAGTTCAGCCAACTCACCAAAGTCCCACAGACTGAGATCTCTCTCCTGGCTAAGGATGCAGCTAATATTGCATCGATGCTCGAAAGCTTTGAGGATCTCGAAGATGTCCAGAATGTCTACTCCACCGCGAGCCTCGACATGCTTGACCTCGCCAGCTAACCTGCCCATGTTCCCTACAATGCCCCTGAGCAGCCTCCCGACACTCTCCTCATCACAGCTCCAGCAAATGATCATGCTCGCCACGGGTAAGTACGGCCTAGACCACCGACTCCTGGTTGAGCACGTGGGTCGGAATCTCACCGAACTGGCACAACTCCTCACACCGGAAGGTCCAATTCTTATCGTTGCGGGGCGCGGCAACAATGGCAGCGGAGGGCTGGCGGCAGCACGGCTCCTGGCCGGCCAGGGGCGTAGGGTATGGGTAGTCCCAATTCACGAGGCGGGTAACTACTCTGGGACCCCCCGCGAGCAACTCGACCACCTGCGTCACTATCCCACCGTCAGGATCAAGAGTGGCCTACCGAAGATGAAGTTCAGCTGTGTCATTGATGCAGCCATCGGCACAGGCCTCGAAGGGCCACCGCGCGGAAGGACGCAAGACGTCATCACAGTCCTGAATAGATTGCACGATGGGTGCTGTGTCATCTCGGTCGACCTGCCCACAGGGGTCACGGTCGACGACGGCAGCGTCCCAGGCGACGCCGTACAGGCAACCCTCACACTGAGCGTTGGGTTACCCAAGCGGGGCATCTCGACCGGCAACAAGGTAGGTCGGCTCTTCCTCGGCGATATCGGCATCCCACCCGCCCTGATGGTGGATATGAATCTTGAAGTACCAAAGCTACCAGGATTCTTGGTTGAATTGATCTAGTAGCCGCTCCCCCTCACCGCTAAGCGGTGTTGCGGGCTGCCCGGGACCGGTTCATGTCGGAACAAGACCAGCTTGAGTACCGGTTGCGGGCTGGAGTGGAGGGCACTCTATCATAGGGGGTGCACGCATTCGGCTTGCGGAAGACTCGTTATCGTGGATTGGCTAAGGCAGGATTACAGCATGTCGCTACGGCTTCAGCGCTGAATCTGGTTCGCTTTAGGGCTTACCTTCAAGGCGCCCCACAGGAGCGGGGATCGGATGTCGCGGTTCTCAGCCCTAGCAGCGTGAAGCCTGGATTCGCCAACAGGGTCACGCTCCCTTCAGGATTTGGATATAGTAAGGCCTGAATGAACGAGGATAGCACACCGACCCCCAGACCTGTCGAGTTCATCCTTATCCTTGGGATCTGGGAGCGTGGGTAAATGCTGGTTCGCAACTAGGCAGGGAAAAGCAGATCACCCTAGCGATCGCTACTCCAACCACAGGGCTGTCAGCTAGCAGCCTTCCGCCCCAACGTCCTGAAGCGTCTTTGGTAGGCGCGGGCAGGATTGAACTGCCGACCTCTACAGTGTCAATGTAGCGCTCTCCCACTGAGCTACGCGCCTGCAATATCAGCTGTGGAGGCGCCGACCGGATTCGAACCGGTGATAGAGGTTTTGCAGACCTCCGCCTTACCCCTTGGCTACGGCGCCAGGCAACCTTGAAGCTATCACAGGGGGGCAGGGGTGTCAACGAAGCACAACGGATAGGAGGCTACTCCGACGTGTGGTCTGGGGAGTGGAGAACGATTAGTGATTTTATTCTCAATACTCACTCTTGTGCCTTTTTTGCCCAGAGAGCTCATGATCCCTATCACCTAGCGCACTACCGCCTCTCAGCAGGTACACTTCAACCATGCACTCCCAAAATCCCGGATTCGCTCACCTCCACCAGCACACTGCGTACAGCTTACTAGATGGCGCGGCACGCATCCGGGACCTAGTGCTTTGGGTCAAGGAGGTGTCGCCTTACGAACCCGCTCTGGCAATAACCGATCATGGAAACATGCACGGAGCGATTGAATTTTACAAGGCGGCAGAGGCAGCCGGGGTAAAGCCCATTCTCGGTTTCGAGGCCTACGTCGCGGCCGGGTCCCGGTTTGAGAAGAGGCGACCTAGCAATCAACTTGACGGGGGCTACTATCACCTCACCCTACTAGCGAAGACTTTCGAAGGCTACCAGAACCTGTGTGCCCTGTCGAGCCGGGCCTACCTCGAAGGGTTCTATATGAAGCCTCGGGTCGACTATGAGCTACTCGCAGAGCATAACCAGGGCGTCATTGCCCTGTCGGGCTGCCTGGGAGCTCAGATTCCGCGGGCGCTACTCGACGTCGGCTTCTCAGAGGGAGAGCGGACTCTAAAACACTACCTCAAGATCTTCGGTGACACCTTCTTTATTGAAATTCAGGACCATGGCCTAGAGGAACAGAAGCGACTGAACCCGATGCTCAAGGAACTCGCAGAGCGCTATGGACTCGGCTTGGTAGCTACCAACGACGGGCACTACGTCCGGCGAGAGGATGCGCGAGCTCACGAAGCACTGCTCGCCATCCAGACAAAGACCACCCTCTCCAACCCCAATCGGTTCAGGTTCCCTTGTGACGAGTTCTTTGCCAAGACACCGGAAGAGATGGCCGAGGCCATACCGGAGAGTGAATTTCCTGGCGCCCTCGCCAACACGGTAGAGATAGCGAAGATGTGCAACGTGACACTACCGATCGGCGACCGGAGAGTCTACCAGATGCCGGAGCTACCCCTCCCTGAGGGTCGGACCCTCTCCGAGCAGCTGCGTTTGCAAACCTACCGCGGACTCATGCACCGCTACCCAGACAGGATCACCACCGAACTCTACTGCGCATATCTGACAGCGGGCGGCATCGACCCAGGAGATGACCTTGACGAGACCCTGTTGCGCATCGCTAGGCTCAGCGAAGGGGGTCGGCGGCCAAAGATCGAGGGTGAAACTTACGACCGCTACGACTACCCCCACCTCAACCGCTTTAAGGGCTCGTGGGGAGACAGTATCGGTGTTGAGATTCTTGAGCGGGCCGAGTACGAACTCGGGGTAATCATAGCAATGGGCTTCCCCGACTATTTCCTGATCGTTGCGGATTTCATCAACTGGGCCAAGGACAACGGCATCGCGGTCGGGCCAGGGCGTGGCTCCGGCGCCGGATCGATCGTGGCATACGCCATCCGCATAACCAACATCGACCCGCTCCACTATGGCCTGCTATTTGAACGGTTCTTAAATCCTGATCGGGTGTCGCTCCCCGACTTCGATATCGACTTTAGTGATGTCCGCCGAGGCGAGGTAATCGACTACGTGCGCGGCAAGTACGGTGACGACAAGGTGGCTCACATCGCCACCTTCGGGACCATGGCCTCGAAGGCCGCGATCCGCGACGCCGCGCGAGTGCTCGAGGCACCCTACGCTGACGCCGATCGGATATCCAAACTGGTTCCAATCGTATTCGGACGTTCGACCCCCATTCGCCAAGCACTCATAGAGGTCCCGGAGTTCCGGGACCTCTATGAGGGAGGTGCAAACGAGTATGTCGACGTAGCGATCTCGCTAGAGGGATTGACCCGTCACGCCTCCGTTCACGCCGCAGGCATCATCATCTCAAGAAGACCTGTTCTGGAACTCGCCCCCGTCTTCCGCAGTGGAGATGGGCCCCTAGTGTGCCAATATGACATGGGCTCCACTGAGGATCTCGGCTTCATCAAGATGGACTTCCTGGGCCTTAGAACTCTGTCGTTCATTGAGGCGACTGTAAAAATCGTACGCCAGAGCCGCGGTATCGACATCGACCCGGACCACTTCCCGATGGACGATCCAACAACTTTCGAACTGCTCTCTAAGGGAGAGGCAGTGGGAGTGTTCCAATTCGAATCGCCGGGAATGATCGACACCTTAAGGAAGCTCAAACCACGGCGGATCCAGGACCTAATCGCGGTGTCTGCACTCTATCGACCCGGCCCAATGGAGAACATCCCTACCTACATCCGCCGCCACCACGCTCTAGAAGAGGTCCGCTATGACGACTTCCCCAACTCCCACCACCTGCTAGCGCCGATTCTCGAAGAGACCTACGGAATCCCTGTATATCAGGAGCAGATCATGCAGATCGCCCAGGCCGTGGCGAACTACAGTCTCGCCGAGGCCGATATCTTGCGACGGGCGATGGGCAAGAAGAAGGTCTCAGAGATGGAGTTCCAGCGCGCCGCCTTCCAGAGGGGTGCCGAGACCCACGGTATCGGACGTACAGAGGCTGATCGCATCTTCGACCTGCTTGAGAAGTTTGCTAACTACGGTTTCAACAAGAGTCACAGCGCAGCCTACGGCGTCCTCTCCTACCAGACGGCCTACTTGAAGGCTCATTACGGCGTGGAATTCGCAGCCGCTCTGCTCACGGTCGAGCGAGCCAACTCAGAGAAGGTCGCTCAGTACGTGGCTGACGCCCGACACTTAGGTATCAACGTGCTACCACCAGACATCAATATCTCGGGGGCGGACTTCACACCGGTGGACGGGCTCATCCGCTTCGGTCTTTACGGGATCAAGAATGTCGGCGACACCGCAGTCGAGCATATCCTCTCTGAAAGGGCTGCAGGCGGTGCCTTCAAAGACCTGTATGACTTCAGCAGGCGAATCGACAGTAGCCTTGTGAATCGGAGGGCCCTCGAGCACCTTGTCAAGTCCGGCGCCTTCGACGCGCTCGGGGAGAGGCACACCCTGCTAACCAACATCGACGCTGCCATGCGCTGGGGGGCAGACCAGCGTACCCAGGCAGAGCAGGGGCAGTTCGGTCTGTTCACAAGCGAGGAGTCGAGACCCCCACAGCTGAAATCCGCAAAAGCGCTCAATGATCTCGAGTTGCTGCATATGGAAAAGGAGGCGCTCGGGCTCTACATCAGCTCCCACCCGATGGCAAGCTATCCAGGCTTGGCAGAGGCAGCAACTAGCCCCATCGACGCTATTGAAGACTGGTACCGGCAAGAGGGGGGCCAGGATGAGCCACGCACCCGAGTGGTGCTCACAGGGATCTTACAAAATGTCGTGAAGAGAATCACTCGCAAAGGTACCATGATGGCCCGCTTCGAGATTGCAGATGAGAGCGGCAGCCGCGAAGTGGTGGCGTTCAGCCGGACATACGACGAAATCGTCCCCTACCTCCAAGAGGATGTTCCTGCGGTCTTAGTTGCCCTAGTGAGTCCTGATGGGGATACTCTCCGAATCGTAGCCGAGCGACTATTCCGTTGGGACCCTGGCAAACTGCCAGATGTGGCCATCCTCTCATTCGATCTAGACGAGGTCGACGACCCCCAACTGCTTGAGTTGCGCTCCCTGCTCGACGAGAGTGCGGGGACCACCCCCGTTCAACTCAGAGTTCGATTTAGTGCTGGTAACCTCACTTACGCCACAGACGGGATTAGAATCGACAGCAATCGGATCAAGGCACTGGCCCACACTTGTCCCTGGCTCAAGACGGTTGTCACCGTCGATAAAGAAAGGTTAATCCAAGCGGGGCCCATGAGCCCAACCGGTAGTCCGGCACAAGAAGTCCCATTCTGATCGAGGTGTTCTCCAGCAATGGCTGCGGGCCTGATTGATCGGATCCTAGAGTGTGTGGGAATTGCTTCGCTCACCTAACTTATTTAGGTGAGCGATAGGGATAATCTCACGTTACGACCCACACCAAGACCATCCAAAATCGCAGAACTCGTTAGCCAATCCCTCGCCGGACCCCTTCCAGGGGGTGTTCTCGGTGGTACAATCGCCAACCATGCCCCTAAGGATCGGTGTAATAGGGACCGGTTGGGCGGAGCGCGTACAGATCCCCGCCCTGAAGGCTGGGGGCCTCACCATTGCCGCAGTCGCAAGCCGGGACCCAAAGCGGGCGAGGGAGGTTGCTTCCCGCCATGACCTCGACTTCTTCACGGGGAACTGGCACGAACTCCTCGACCGCTGCGAACTCCTTATGATCACCTCCCCACCCGCCTGTCATTTGGAGCAGACCTCCACCGCACTCGCAGCGGGCCTACACGTGATCTGTGAGAAGCCCCTCGGTCTGACCGGTGACGAGGCTGAGATAATGGTGCGGGGCGCCTCCCAGAGGCCAAACCAACTCGCCCTAGTAGATCACGAACTGCGCTTCACCCCCGTCAGACAAAAGGCTCGGGAGTTGCTCGGGAGCGGTGTGATCGGCAAGGTGCTTGTGATCACAGCTCGAGTAGCGACCGATGCTCGCATGGATCCCACCTCCCCCTGGAACTGGTGGTCGGAAGCGGCACAGGGTGGGGGCATCCTAAACGCCATCGGCAGTCACATCCTAGATGGGATCGCCTGGCTCTTACCTGACTTGGGGCCGATCGAGCCGAGGGGCGCCACCCTAGGTCGAATCTACCCGACCCGCAGGGACGGTCTAGGTACGAACCGCACTGTTACAGCCGACGACATAGCCTCAGTCACTTTCGCGATGGGGGATGCGGTCGGCACCATGCTGGTGCATGGTGCCTCGCTCGACGGCCCCGTCGACCTGCTTACTCTACGCGGCACGGAGGGGACTATAGTGATCGACAGGTCACTAAAGCTCTACCTGAGCAAAAGGGGCTCAGATCTCAAGGAATACCGGGTGAAGTTGCCCACAGTGGTCCCCAACCGATTCCGAGCCTCAGCCTACGCAGCGGGCACCGTGCTATTCGGGAGTGCCCTGCGCCGCTGGAGTAAGGATGGGGATCCATCTCACCTCGAACCTGCCGCCACCCTCGCCGATGGCGCTCGTGTCCAGCAGCTACTCAGTCGAATACGCAACCTCGCATCTTCTCCCAGATAGGCTGGAAGCCACCAACGTGTATGCCTATGCCTATATCTCCTGCACCTTACTCCCCTTAACCGATCCCACACTACAACCCATCTTGGAACCTCAGCCTAGTCATCCCATGCTGCGCGAATAGCCTGCGGAACGTCCTGGATGCTCACGAGCCCCTCGAATCTGCCAGCCTTCGGCCCCTTGACCAAGAGTGGGACAGGGGCTCGCGTGTGGCTGCGGGTGCTCATATTCTCGAGGTTGCCGTGGTCCGAGGTGACGATGAGGGTTGTTGTTCCGAGTATCTCGATAATACCCCCGACGAACGCATCGAGCTGTTCCACCAGAGCTTGGGCCTCCACAAGGGTACCACGGTGGCCAATCCTGTCACTCAGCCAAAAGTCGAAAAAAGTGAAGGTGTGATCCGCAGCCAAGAGAGCGAGGTCCCGTCCAGCCTCGCCTAGGGGCCGAGCATTCAGATCAGGGCGTAGCTCGCATATGTACTCTCCTGTGAGGTCGGTACTCACCGCCCTGCCCACTCTGTAATCCTCAACGTCGGGCAGGGATAGGCCAGCCGCTCGTGCAGCGTAGACCGGTACATTGACCTTCAGTCGCCCTCCGTTGAGTGCCTCAAAATAGCTCGGAGGATAGACATTGGCCAGGCAGGCACCTCCAGACATCGAGTATGCATCCCGGAAAAGTGATTCCCGATCCAGGACGGCCTTGAGGGTCGGCCCAGGCCAAGGTCCGTAGTGCCCTCCCATCAGATCTGCTGCATTGAGGCCGGTCAGCAGGGTGGCCTGTCCCGTGGCGGACTGTGGGAGGCCGCGATGCCCTAAAGAGGCGTCGACCCGGCTGACCACGAGCCCGGGTTCAGATCGCGACAGCAGACGATCGGTCAGGCGGCCGCCTAATAACGCGGTGAGGTTCGGGGTATGCGCTTCCACAAATGGGTTTCTCGTTCTGTCTGGAGGTCCAAGGCCGATACCGTCGAGGAAGAGTAGTAGGGTCTGCACGTGGGTCAGTCGATCCCAACCGCCCCCTTGACCCGATGAAGGGTCCCGGCAGCGATAGATCGTGCCCGTTCCGCCCCACGAGCCAGGATGGCATCAAGCTCGTCGAGATCGCTCATATAGCAGCGGAATCGCTCCTGAATCGGAGACAGCGTCCCAAGAACCACTTCAACTAGGGCCTTCTTCAACTGGCCGTAGCCGACTCCCTCGAACTCCCTCTCGATCTCATCCTTAGACAGATCGGTGAGTACCTGGTAGATCGTGAGCAAGTTCAAAACTCCAGGGGAAGCGTATTCGAAGCGGACCTCTCGGCCAGAGTCGGTAACGGCCGCCATAATAGTCTTGCGAACCGTCACCTCCGAATCAAGGAGGTTGATGGCATGCCCCGAACGGCTCTCGGCCAAGCTCTTACTCATCTTCACGGTAGGTTCGTCAAGACCCATGATCCTGGCACCAAGGTCTGGTATCACCACACGGGGAAGTGTAAACACGTCACCGAAGAGGTTGTTGAATCGGATCGCGATGTCCCGCGTCAACTCGACGTGCTGACGCTGATCATCCCCTACCGGGACGAGGTCGGTGTCGTAGAGGAGGATGTCAGCAGCCTGAAGGACAGGATAGTCGAGAAGTCCGGTGCCGACGCTCTCCAGCCCAGCCGCCTTGCTCTTAAACTGTGTCATCCTCTGAAGCCAGCCTAGGGGGGTAGTGCAGTTAAGGATCCAGGCGAGTTCGGCATGCTCGTGCACCTGGGACTGGACAAATACGATGTTGGCCGCCGGGTCGATACCTGCTGCGAAGAAGAGTGCGGCCACACTCCTTGAAGCAGCTCTCAACCCGCGTGGGTCCACTACCTCGGGAATCGTCAATGCGTGAAGATCCACAACACAGAAGATATTTTCATGCTCGTGTTGCCGGGCAACCCACTGCTGAAGGGCACCCACGTAGGATCCGATGTGGAGGACACCCGTCGGCTGAATTCCAGAGAACACCCTCGGGGTTCGTACTGGGCCGGCGTCATAGAAGGCGGATGTTGTGGTGGCTTTGCTCATCGATCAAGTATAGCCACTACCAATGCGGTCTGGTGAGCGTCGAAAAAACCTCTAACCCCGGCTCCGTCCAAATCTCAGAAGCTCCGCGTGAAGACTTCGTAGAGATCGGGACCGGGCAATTGATCGAGTCCCGTCCCCACAGCCACAGGGATAACCAGCAGAGCTGCAAAGGCCACCTGTTGCCATATCATGGCAGTACCTTACAAGTAAAGTATCCGGCGCACTTCAGGGATCATCTACCGGTGGACCAGGCAGTGCCATACCGATCCAAGCGATTGGGTTGGTCGGCATCCCCAAGAGCCTCATCTCCCAATGTAGGTGAGGGCCCGTGGCAAGACCCGTAGACCCCACCTCCCCAATCACCTGGCCACGGTCCACTCGCTCTCCCACCTCGACCAGGATCCTTGACTGATGGAAATAGAGGCTCGACAGACCACCTCCGTGATCGATCACGACGAGACCTCCTTTGATCGGGAAGAAGCCGGCAACAGCGATCTCCCCTGCATTGGCGGCTCGAATCTCGGCCCCGGTCTCAGCAGCAATGTCGGTCCCCAAGTGGAAGGTTGCCACCCCTGTAGTGGCGTACCGCCGTGGCACGCCAAACCCGCTCGTAATTCGGCCTGGGAGCGGGTTTTGGAACGGGGCCAGCCACAATCTTTCCTCACGCCCACGCGAGAACGCATCTGCAAGTACAGCCGCCTCTAGGTCTCGGTTGGTCTGGCTCAGGATGGCGCGTAAGCCAGCACTCAGATTGAGGTCGACAACGCTCCTTCTACGAGTATAGACCGACACCCTCTGCCTTATCTGGATCGTCCTTCCGAACTCGTCCACAAGGCTCGACACAACGGCAACCAGCCCTTCAGCATAGTCGAGGGGAACACTCCCTAGGGCAAAGCCGGAAGAATTGCTAGTAATGAAGGTGGGAACGGCTATCCTATTGATCATCACCTCTACATTTTCAACTGTTGCCGCTCCGCCCGAGGGTCCAGTCCAGGCAAGGTTCACCACGAAGGGATCGCCTATTGCCACACGGTCGGGGCTCTCGACCTCTAGTGTCGGTTCAGGCACTCCGAGGACTGTCTCCTCCACACTAGCCCTGTTTCCCAATCCGTCCGTGACGAGAACGCTTACGCTGTGGAGTCCCTCCCTCGCAAGGAGGGTAACCCTGAAGTCTTGGGAAACCGCCTTGTGAGTCTCGACCCCATAGGTAAGCTCGAGGGTGACGGGTTTGCTTGCACTCACAAAGATCGAGAAGGGCAATCCGGCAGCCACCCTCCGGTCGAGTTCAACGACGACTCCGGGAGCTTCGGAGTCCCCCGTCACTTGCGAGAGGACGAAGCCTGTAAGCAGAGCCCCTAGCGCGATACTCAGGAGCGGCCCAGTCCTTAGCAAGATTCCGACCCCCTTCGCAAGACAATCATATGAGAGTCACAGCAGTCGTCGTCAAATCTGTAGCGCCAGAATGTTCCAACCGGGATGCTCATCGGGAGGGTGATCACACCGGATGCCCGCTAGTCCTTTTGGCTGGTAACGAACGGGAGGTTGCGGTAGAGATGGGCAACGTCAAGCCCATACCCATACACGAAAGCATCCTCGATCTCGAAACCTACGTAGTCTAAGGGAACCTCAACAACCCTCCGCGACGGCTTGGAAAGGAGAGTAGCGACCTTGAGGCTGAGCGGATTCCGACCCCAGAGATAGTTGAGCAAGTACTGCACGGTGAGCCCCGTATCGACAATATCCTCTACCAACACAACGTGCTTGTTCTTAAGTGACTGGTCTAGATCCTTCGTCAGCCTGACCTCACCGCTCGATTCGGTCCGAGACCCATAGCTCGACACTGAGAGGAAGTCGATGGTCAGGGGGGTATCTAGCGCGCGCACGAGATCCGATATGAACATGAACGCGCCGTTTAGAACGCAGATGAGGTGTAGAGTCTCTCCACGATAGTCATTATGAATCTCGCTGCCCAGAGCCCTCACTCGCTCCTCGATATCTGCGGCGGAGAGCTGCACGGCCCCTGGACCACGGATGAAAAACGAGTCGTCCATCCTACTCACTTCCACCCCGGCCAAGCCAGCATGGCACCGCTGGGGCTGACGCTTGCGTTGCTACGGAGTATATCCGAGCGCCTCCAGATCCTTCCCGTCCAATGTACGGTACCGTCCGATCGGTAAGTCGGCAAGGTCGAGTTGCCCGATCTGGGTCCGCACGAGGCGCACTACAGTGTAACCGGTGGCTGCCAGCATTCTCCTAACCTGGCGGTTGCGGCCATCATGGATAGTGAGGATACATCCCCCTGGCAACGGCGCAACCGCATCGGCCACTGCAAACCCATCCCCAATTAGGACACCTTCCACGAGGCGGATGCGGGTTCTCCAAGCCACAGTCCCTTCAGCGCACCAGACATGGTAGGTCTTGGGGTGTCCGTGGCTCGGATGGGTGAGTTGAAAGGTCAGATCTCCATCCGTCGTGAGCAAAAGTAGGCCCTCGGAATCAGCATCCAACCGCCCAACCGGGTGGAGTCCTGCAACCTCGGGGACGAGATCCATAACGGTGGAGCGGCCCCGGTCGTCGCCGACGGAGCAGAGAACCCCTGCAGGTTTGTTCAGCAGGAAGGAAACGTGCTCGATACGTGCCTCCACCCTGCGTCCAGAGACCCGGACCTCATCACCGGGCACCACCGTCGATCCGAGCTGCACCACTTGCCCATTCACTGTTACCCTGCCCGCGGAGATCAGAGCCTCCGCCTTTCGACGACTCGACACTCCTGCCCGAGCAAGAAACCTCTGTACTCGCTCACGGCTCACACCTTACAGTGTACCGCTGGAGGCATCCTCCTTGAGTGCTGTGCCCGTCGCAGGCAGGCTGCATCGGTCCATCTCTCGGATAGGACATTAGGTGCATGCGGACCGTAGGACGAGCCTAGGGCCTGTTCACACTACGGGCCGATGAAGCCTACTGCGCTGCAGGGAAATTAGCGCAGAACAGTACGAACGCATTGCCCCCTACTTGCCTGTGCA
>JGIcombinedJ30088_10003987_pt1 | contig 13400 bp, 9 predicted proteins | sample PinacodermPK_FD_30088 | JGI IMG/M metagenome (IMG submission 30088)
CCCTTGACCGTCAAAAAGGATTGTGGAACATTTTATGAACAAACAACCTGACATCGAGCACCCATGGAATTCGGCCATCGCCAGGCGCTGACGGATGACGAGCGGATCGGCTGGCTGCGGCTGATCCGCAGCGAGAATGTCGGCCCGGTCACNTTCTGGCACCTGCTGCGCCATTTCGGCTCGGCGGCGGACGCGCTNGNCGCCCTGCCGGACCTGTCGCGCCGCGGCGGCCGGACGAACCCGGTGCGCATCGCCTCTGTCGCGGCGGCGGAAACCGAAATCGGCGCCACCCGCAAGGCCGGCGCACGGCTGGTTGCCGCGCAGGAGCCCGACTATCCCTGGCGGCTGGCGACGACCGAGGATGCGCCGCCGGTGATCGCTGTCCGGGGCGAGGCGGCGCTTGCCAGCGCCCCGGTCGTCGCCATCGTCGGCGCGCGCAACGCATCGTCCAACGGCAAGCGGTTCGCGCGCACGATCGCGCAGGATCTCGGCGCCGCCGGCGTTACCGTCGCCTCCGGCCTGGCGCGCGGCATCGATGCCGCGGCCCATGCCGGGTCGCTGGAATCGGGCACAATTGCCGTGGTCGCCGGCGGGATAGACGTCTGCTACCCGCCGGAGCATGAAGAGTTGATGGAGGATATTGCGCGGCGCGGCGCGATCCTGGCGGAGCAGCCGGCCGGCACAAAGCCCCAAGGCCGCCATTTCCCGCGCCGCAACAGGATCGTTTCGGGCATCGCCAGCGGCGTGCTGGTTGTCGAGGCGGCGGCGCGCTCCGGCTCGCTGATCACGGCCCGATGCGCCGGCGAGCAGGGCCGCGACGTGTTCGCCGTGCCCGGCTCGCCGCTCGATCCTCGCTGCACCGGAGCCAACGGCCTGTTGCGCGACGGCGCCGTCCTGACCGAAAGCGCGGCGGATATCCTGCAGGTCCTGCAACCCGGATTGCGCGAACCGCCGGACCGCGCTGCGACAGCCGAACCGGCGCCGGACGCAGCGCTCCAGGCGGCAGACCCGGAGGTCGCCGACGCCCGCCGCTCGCTCGCCGATTTCCTGTCGCCGGCGCCGACTCCGATCGACGACCTGGTGCGCGAGTTCGGCGACGATTCCGCGGCCGTCGCCGCGGCCCTGCTCGAACTGGAACTGGCCGGCAGGCTCGAACGCCATCCCGGCAACCGCGTCGCGCTGGTGGCGGTGTAAATCCGGAATGCAGGAACGCTGCCAGACCGGCCGCCGGGAACCTGACGCTTGCTCCCGTAGCCGGAAATCGGGGGGCGTCTCAGGCGGCGTAAGTCTCGACGACGAGTTCGCGGCCGAGCGCATGCAACGCCTTGTGAATCCGGTTGGCCGAGCTGCGATGGCGCGGATCGAGCATCCGGCGTACGGCTTTTTCATCNACGCCCAAACGGGCCGCCAAGGCGACCCGGGTGACGCCGCTCTCGCGCAGCGCGACCGCCAGAGCCGCCTTGGCCGCAGTTTCGGCAGGTACGGCGACCAGGTATTCGCCGGCACGCCGCGGGCTGGGCACGGGAAGCGATTCAGTGTCGTCGATTCGACCTGCGATAGCTTCTTCGAGGGCATCGGCCGCCTCGGTAAGGGCCTCGGCAATGTCGCCGCCGGAGGTCAGGCACTCCGGCAGGTCGCGGAATGAAACGACGATCTCGTCCGGTCCGGTTCGCCTCAGTACGGCGGGATAGGCAAATCGCATTGCACTATCCTTCCGATAGCTCTAACGGAAATCGTCCCGGTTCAGTCCCAATTGGCGAAGCATGGCGGACAACAGGCCTGATCCGAGTTCCTTACGTCGGTCCTTAACGACCGTCTTGCGAACGCCGCAATAAACGATAACGATGATGTGGCTTCCTTTGCCGCGTTTGGTATCGATGCGGACCGGGACGCCACGCGCCCGGCCGATCACCTGCACCCGTGCGATAAAGTCCCTGCACTTCATCGCACAGAATATAGGTCGCGATTTTCCGAATGCTGAGCGAAATCGGACAATAATGTCCGAATTGCCATGTCGATCGCAGGGGAAACAGTGAAATGCTTGACGCCGCGACGCCACGGTCCCATTTGCGGGGCCGGCCGGTGCGGCGACCGCATCGCCCGTAAACGGATGATCGAACCGCCATGAACGTCGTCGTCGTCGAATCCCCGGCCAAGGCGAAAACCATCAACAAGTATCTCGGCGCCGGCTGGCGCGTGCTCGCGAGCTACGGCCATGTCCGCGACCTCGCCGAGAAGGAAGGCTCGGTCGATCCCGAAGCCGGGTTCGCCATGACATGGCAGGTCGATGCCAAGTCGAAGAAGCGGATCGCCGACATCGCAGGGGCGGCCAGACAAGCCGGCAGCCTGGTTCTGGCCACCGACCCGGACCGGGAAGGCGAAGCGATCTCGTGGCACGTGCTGGAACTGCTCCGGCAGAAACACGGGCTGAAAGACCTCGACGTCCGCCGCGTCGTCTTTCACGAGATCACGCGCGACGCGGTCCGCCAGGCCATGGAAAATCCACGCCCGATCGACCGNAATCTGGTCGACGCCTATCTGGCGCGCCGGGCGCTCGATTATCTGGTCGGCTTCCATCTTTCGCCGGTGCTGTGGCGCAAACTGCCGGGCGCGCGCTCGGCCGGCCGGGTCCAGTCGGTCGCCCTGCGGCTGGTCTGCGAGCGCGAAGACGAGATCGAGCGCTTCCAGTCGCAGGAATACTGGACGGTCGATGCCGATTTCCTGACCCCGCGGCGCGACCGCTTTACCGCGCGCCTCACCCATCTCGACGGCAAGAAGCTGGATCGNCTCGCCATCGCCAGCGAAGCCCAGGCCGGGGCCGCGGTCGCGGCGATCGAAGCGGCAGCCTTTGCCTGCGCCGGTGTCGAACGCAAACAGGTCCGCCGCAATCCGGCGGCGCCGTTCACGACCTCCACCCTGCAGCAGGAGGCGTCGCGAAAACTGCGCATGAGCGCGGACCGGACCATGCGCATCGCCCAGCGCCTCTACGAAGGCGTCGATATCGGCGGTGAGACCGCCGGCCTGATCAGCTACATGCGCACCGATTCGACGTCATTGTCCGGCGAAGCGATCGGCGGCTGCCGGCGCCTCATCGAACGCGACTATGGCGGCGACTATCTGCCGGCCAGCCCGCGCCAATACCGCACGAAGGCAAAGAATGCCCAGGAAGCCCATGAGGCGATCCGGCCGACGGACCTGTTCCGCCGGCCGGCCGATATGTCCCGCCACCTGACAGCCGAGCAGGCAAAGCTTTACGAGCTGATCTGGAAACGCACCGTCGCCTCCCAGATGGCGAGCGCCGTGCTCGACCAGGTGACGGCCGATATCGCCAGCGCCAACCGGATGACCCGGCTGCGCGCCGCCGGATCGACGATCAGGTTCGACGGTTTTCTGAAGCTCTACCGCGAAGGCCGGGACGAACCTGCGGACCGCGACCCCGAACGGGAACGGGACAAGCCGGACGACGAGAACCGGATGCTGCCGGAAATCCGGGATGGCGAGGCCGTGGACCGGACAGCGGTGCGCCCGGCGCAGCATTTCACCCAGCCGCCGCCGCGCTATACCGAAGCCAGCCTGGTCAAGAGGCTCGAAGAACTGGGCATCGGCCGGCCCTCGACCTACGCCTCGATTCTCAAGGTGCTGCAGGATCGCGACTATGTCCGCCTGGACCGCCGGCGCTTCCATCCGGAAGACCGCGGCCGGGTGGTTACCAGCTTCCTGACCAATTTCTTCGGCCGCTATGTCGAATACGGGTTTACCGCCGGCCTGGAGGAAAAGCTCGACATCGTCTCGGACGGCCGGACCGACTGGAAGAANCTGCTGCACGATTTCTGGACCGCCTTCAGCGCCTCGATNGCAGATGCGATGGAACTGGACCGGACACGGGTGATCGACGCGCTGGACGAAGCGCTCGGNCCGCATTTCTTCCCGTCCCGCGAGGATGGCGCCGACCNGCGCGGCTGCCCGGCTTGCGACGGCGGCCGGCTCGGCCTGAAGATCGGGCGCAACGGGGGNTTCATNGGCTGCTCCAACTATCCGGCCTGCCGTTTCACCCGTCCGCTTGCGGTGGTCGATGGCAGCGTCGGAGAAGCCGCCGCGGTTTCCGGCGACCGCAACCTCGGCGCGGACCCGGCAAGCGGCGCAGCGATCGAGCTGAAGACCGGCCCCTACGGCCCCTATGTCCAACGCGCCGGAGCCGCGGAAACCGACAAGCCGGAACGGACTTCCCTGCCACGCGGGCTGGACCCGGACTCGGTCGATCTCGCGATCGCGCTGAAACTGCTGTCCCTGCCGCGCGACATCGCAACCCATCCGGCCAACGGCAAACCCATTACCGGCGCCATCGGACGATACGGTCCCTATGTCCGGAACGAGGGCGTGTATGCGAACCTGGACTCCTGGGAGGAACTGTTCGAAATCGGCGCGAACCGGGCCGTCGCCTTGCTTGCGGAGGCCCGGCAGAAACGCAACGGCGGCGAACAGCGCGCCCTCGGCGAGCATCCGGAGAAGAAGGCGCCCGTCACGACCGGCGCCGGCCGCTACGGCCCGTTCGTCAGGGTCGGCCGCACCTATGCCAGTCTGCCCAAGGACGTGACCGTCGACTCGGTGACGCTGGAACAGGCCGTCGCCCTGCTGGCGCCGAAACTGGCGAAATCCGGCGGCCGGAAACCGGCGGCCGGAAAGAAGCGGACGGCCAGGAAAGACCCGGCCAAGAAAAAGACGGCGGCGAAGGAGCCGCGCCCCGCCAAATCGGCGAACCCGGCCGCTGAATGAGTCCGGCACGGCGTTCCATGCGGGGCGCCGGCATGGCCTTGCAGGCGCGGCGGGCCGGGCACGGAAAGAAGACAGCATGACGGGCAAGCGATCCGCCAGGCCGAGGGGCGCCGCCCCCTTTCCGACCCGCGACCAGGTGCTCGAGTTCATCCGCGAGAGCGACGCCCCGGTCGGCAAGCGCGAAATCGCCCGGGCATTCCGTCTGGCCGGCCCCGACCGCGTCCGCCTGCGCGACCTGCTGAAGGAGATGAAAGAAGAAGGCCTGCTGCCGGAGCGCCGGCGGCACCGGCCGGCCGGCGCGCTGCCCGAGGTGACGGCGATCGAGGTGACGACGGTCACCGGCGACGGCGACGTGATGGCGGCGCCGCTCCGCTGGGACGGCGAGGGCGCACCGCCGCCGATCCGGCTGCTGCCGGAACGCGGCCGCCCGCCGGGTGTCGGCGACCGGGTTCTGGCGCGCCTTTCGGGATCACCGGACGGCACCTGGACCGCCCGCACCATGAAGCGGCTGGACCGCGCGCCGGGCCGGGTGCTGGGCATCTTCAGCGCAGACACCGGCGGCGGCCCGTTCGGCGGCCGGCTGATCCCGACCGACCGGCGCGCGCGCCACGAGATTGCGATCCCGCGCGGGATGGAAGGCGAGGCCCGGGACCGCGATCTGGTCGAGGTCGAGATCGTTCCCGGCAAGCCGCTGGGCCCGCGGCTCGGCCGGGTCGCGGAGAATTTCGGCTCGGCGGCCGGCCCGCATTCGGTCAGCCTGATCTGCATCCACAGCCACGGCATCCCGCACGCTTTTCCGCCGGAAGCGCTTGACGAGGCGGCGCGGCTCGAACCGGCGTCGGACGACGGCCGGCAGGATCTGCGCGCCGTTCCGCTGGTCACCATCGACGGCGAGGATGCGCGGGATTTCGACGACGCGGTCTGGGCCGGGGCGGATACCGCGCCGGACAATCCAGGCGGCTGGAAGCTGATTGTCGCGATCGCCGATGTCGCCCGGTATGTCCGGCCCGGCCGGCCGCTCGACCTCGAAGCGCTCAAGCGCGGCAACTCGGTGTACTTTCCCGACCGGGTCGTGCCGATGCTGCCGGAGCGCCTGTCCAACGACCTCTGTTCCCTGCGCCCGGACGAGGACCGGGCCTGCGTGGCCGCGCATCTTGCGATCGATGCNCGCGGCAGGCCGGTCCGGCACCGGTTCGAGCGCGCTGTCATGCGCTCGGCGGCCCGGCTGACCTACGAACAAGTGCAGCGCGCCCGCGACGGCGATCCGGACCCGGCGACGACGCCGTTGCTTGCATCGGTCATAACNCCGCTTTACGGCGCCTACACCGCACTCGCTGCAGCGCGGGCCGACCGCGAGACGCTGGAGCTCGACCTTCCGGAGCGGCAAATTCGGCTCGACGAGGCCGGCCGTGTCACCGACATCNGNGCGGCGCCGCGCTACGACAGCCACCGNCTGATCGAAGAGTTCATGATCGCCGCCAACGTGGCGGCGGCCGAGCACCTGGCGCATCGCGGCAAGCCCTGCATGTACCGGATNCACGAGCCGCCTGCGGCCGACGGATTGGAAACCCTGAAGCTGGCCCTGCGCGATATGGGCGTGCCGCTGCCGGCAAGCGGCTTGAGGCCGGCCGACCTCAACCGCATCCTGGCGCAGACCGCCGGGCTGCCCCAGGGCCGGACAATCCACGAGTTGATCCTGCGCGCCCAGAGCCAGGCGGCCTACAGCCCGGAGAACCGGGGCCATTTCGGCCTTGCCCTGCCGCGCTATGCCCATTTCACCTCGCCGATCCGCCGTTATGCCGACCTGCTGGTGCATCGCGCCATTGTCGGCGGTCTCGCCGAGAGCCGGGCCGGCAGCCGAGGCGACGGATTGCCGGCCGGCGCAGAAGGCGCAATGCGGGATTGGGGCGAGCGGATATCCTCTGCCGAACGCCGGGCCATGGCGGCGGAACGCGATGCCGCCGACCGCTACATGGCCGCTTTCATGCAAGACCGGATCGGCGCCGCATTCGACGCAACCGTTTCCGGCGTCACCCGGGCCGGCCTGTTCGTCACTCTTGTCGAGAACGGCGCCAGCGGGCTGATACCCATGAGCCGGATACCCGACGCCCGTTTTCNTTCCCGCTCNGGGNGGCGCCGATCCGGCGCCGCAAACCGGAACCTCGCCGTACAGATCGGCGAGACGGTGCAGGTGCGGCTGCGCGACGCCGTTCCGGTGACCGGCGGACTGTTGTTCGACGTGCTGGAGGGCGGAAAAACGCCGAAGCATAGACGCAAACGACAGGCAGAATCCGGGCGAAAATAGTTAAGACATTAAAGACACAATTTAACCAAATCTTTCAACCTATTGAAATACTGAGAAAATACTGTTAGAAAGCGATTGACAATTCAGCAAAGTGTGCGAATCCTTCCGCATGCAGGAATTCGGGTATGGCCGTGCGAGGGCAGGATCGGCGTTTCGGCGCACCCTGCGCCCGCAAGGGATGAAATGCGGAAAACCGCATGGCACGGTATGACCGGGCCGAAGAATTCAACGGACGATCGATCGGGCGCTTCATGACGCGCTGGAGCTTGCGATACCTCATCGCCTTTCTTCTGGTCGCGGCAACGGCCTGCGCGAGCCGCGGCGATCTTGCTTCAGCGCCTCTCTCCGAAGGCGGCGAAGCGGTNATCGGCGCAGGCTACCGGTTCATCGAAACCCGCTATATCCGCGACATACCGGTCCGGGTCGTTGCGTTGTCGGGCCTGAAAGGCATGACGAAGATCGACCCGAAGATGCAGGCGGTTCCGTCGGGCGACAGGATCGCCATCCAGCACGGCGGCGCGGNCGTGGCGTTCCTGGAGCAGCCGCCGACCGACGANATTCGCGGCTGGGCCGGGGTCACCGTGCGCGCCTTCGAAATCGCTGGAAAGCGGTCGGTAAAAATCCGCAATGCCCAGCCGGAAGAGGTCTATCGCGCCGTCTTCCGCGCGGCTCTGCTGTCCCTCGACCGCTATTCCCGCTATTCGACCCCTGCCGAAGCCCGGGAAAACCGCGCCTTGCGCGAGGGGTACGGCGGCATAGGCGTTACCATCCGCGCCGAGAATGGTGTCGCGCGGGTCATTTCGGTAATGCCCGGCACACCNGGCGACAAGGCCGGACTCAAGGACAATGACATCATTGCGGCAATCGCCGGCGTCCCGCTTCGGGGCAAGAGCCTGAACTATGTCGTGCGGCGCCTGCGCGGCCCGCGCGGCAGCGAAGTCCGGCTGACGGTNCGGCGCGTTGCGCGAAAACTGCCGCTCACGATCAACGTNACCCGCGCGTTCATCGTGCCGCAGACCGTCATNGCGCGCCGCGCCGGCGATGCGGTCTATCTCCGGATCGTCCGGTTCGGCAACGACACGGCCCGAAAGACATCGGATACCGTGGCGCGGCTGCGCACGAAGATCGGCAAGCGCAAGCTGAGCGGCGCAATCCTCGATCTGCGCAACAACCCGGGCGGGCTGCTGGAACAGGCGATCCTGATATCGGACCTGTTCCTGGACGACGGTGAGATCATGGAATCCCGCGGCCGCCATCCGAAGAGCCGCCGACGCTACGACGCCCGCTATGGCGATGTCTTGCGCGGNAAGCCGATCGTCGTGCTGGTAAACAGCCGCACCGCATCGTCTTCNGAAATCCTCGCCGCAGCGTTGCAGGACAATGGCCGCGCGGTCGTCGTGGGCAGCAATTCCTTCGGCAAGGGCACAGTCCAGAGTGTCGCTTCCCTGCCCAACAGGGGCGAAATAATCCTGACCTGGTCGCGCTTTCACGCGCCATCGGGCTACACGTTGCAGGGACTGGGCGTAAGGCCGAACATTTGCAGCGGAAGCGACCGGCGGAATGCCGGCGCGGCGGAACGGGCCATCGCCCGGCTGATTGCCGGCGAGACCGCGCCGGCCGCCGCGTTCCAAACCTGGCGCCGGCAAATCGAACCGAATTCCGAAAGCGTCCGCGTCCTTCGTGCGGCCTGCCCGGCGCGCGCCCTGGGCGGCGAGCCGGATGTGGAACTGGAAATCGCCCGGCGCCTGCTGTCGACTCCGCGCCTGTACCGGCTGGCCCTGGCGGCCTCGGCGCCGGAACCCGATCGCGCTTCGACGGGGCGGGAACGCGCCGAGGACAGCCCTGTCGACGCGACAAACCTGCGGTAGGCCCGCTCCCGGCATCCGGTTGACAGGCGCAGGGGGGTCCCTATGTTCTGCGCCCTGACACTACCCCCCTCGAACCCGGCGCCCGAACGGCTGACGGGCGGAGTATTCGAACCATGCCCAAGCGCCCCAACACGCAGCAGATCAAGCTCGTCAGCACGGCCGACACCGGCTACTTCTACGTTACGTTCAAGAACCCCAAGAACACGACGGAGAAGCTGGAAAAGAAGAAATACGACCCGGTGGCGCGCAAGCATGTGCTGTTCAAGGAAACCAGGATCAAATAACGTGGAGGCGGACCGCCCGGTCCGCCGGATCGCGAAACGGCAGGAAGCGCCGCCGGTCCCGGTGGCGCTTTTGCTTTTCGGGCCGGGGGCCGGCCCGCCGGGAATGTGATAGGCTGCGCGCCGTGTAACGGGTGACGCGACGCCGCCGATGACCGCCTTTTGCCGCGATTGCGATACCGTGCCCGTCGAGGCTGGTGCGAAGGGCGCTGCCGTTGCCCCCGGCCGGTGCCAGGCTTGCGGCGGCCGGCGCATCGTTTGTCACGACGAGCTGTTCGAACTCGCCATCGCCCATATCGATTGCGACGCCTTTTACGCCAGCGTCGAGAAACGCGACGATCCGGCGCTGCGCGACAGGCCGGTGATTGTCGGCGGCGGACGGCGGGGTGTGGTCTCCGCCGCCTGCTATGTCGCCCGTATCCACGGGATCCATTCTGCGATGCCGATGTTCAAGGCGCTCAAGGCCTGCCCCGACGCCGTGGTGATCCGGCCCGACATGGCGAAATACCAGGGGGTCGGCAGGGAAATCCGCCGCATGATGGAGGATCTCACCCCGGCAGTCGAACCGGTTTCCATCGACGAGGCCTTTCTCGACCTGTCCGGAACGGCACGGCTGCACGGCGCGCCGCCGGCNGTGGTGCTGGCCGGGCTGGTCCGGCGCATCGAGCGGGAGGCCGGCGTGACCGCTTCGGTGGGATTGAGCTACAACAAGTTNCTCGCCAAGGTCGCTTCCGACCTCGACAAGCCGCGCGGCTTTTCGGTCATCGGCCGGGCCGAGGCGAAGGGATTTCTGGCTGCGCAGCCGGTCGGCATCGTCTGGGGCGTCGGCAAGGCAATGCGCCGAAAGCTGGCGCGCGACGGCATCCGAACGGTCGGGCAGCTTCAGGCGATGGAGGAACGGGATCTCCTGTCCCGTTACGGCAGCCTGGGCAGCCGCCTCTACAATTTCTCGCGCGGCGAGGACAGCCGCCGGATCGATCGCGGCGGCAAAGCGAAAAGCGTTTCATCGGAGACCACCTTCAACGAAGATCTGTCCGACNCGGCGGCCCTCGAGGCCCGGCTNTGGCCGCTGTGCGAAACGGTTTCGCGCCGCATGAAAGCCGCCGGCCTCGCCGGCCGCACCCTGACCCTGAAACTGAAGACCGCCGGGTTCCGGACACGGACCCGCCGCCGTCAGACCGGCGCACCGACCCAGCTTGCCGAAGACATGTACCGGGCCGCCCTCCCCATGCTCGACGGCGAATGCGACGGCACTGCCTTCCGGCTGATCGGTATCGGCCTGAGCGACCTGTCGCCCGCCGAAGACGCCGCGGCAGACCTGCTCGACGCCGACGCCCGCAAACGCGCCGCGGCCGAACACGCCATCGATGCCGTGCGGGACAAACTCGGCGGCGATGCTATCGCGAAAGGCAGGAGTCTGCGCGCACCCGGCCGGCAGCGCGATTGACCTGCGCGCCTCAGCACTCCGGCCGCGCGAGCGGCTCGATCGCCTTGAGGGTGCCGGTCAGGGAAAAGGCGCCGTAATCGAGCACCATGTCGCGCGCAACGCCGCTGTCGGTGAAATGCGCACGGAATGTGTAGGTCGGGCGGCGGTCCGCCGCTTCCGGCGCAAAATAGGAGACCCGCATCAGCCAGCCGGGCCGACGCAGTATGGGCCTCGGCTCCGCGACGCCCGGCGAAGGCCTGCTGCCCAATATCACGACGTTGATGCCGCTGTGCCGGCCGCCTTCTTCCGATCCGTCGAACACCGTCGACCAGATCGACCGGCGGCCCCGTTCGGCGGCGCGGACGATTTCGAGAAAATGNCGGGTCGGGAAGACGGTGCCGGCCGGCAAGGCGATCCGGGCCNGTTCCGGTTCGCGGATTTCGACGACGCCCGGCGCCCCTGCCCGGCCGAGTGTNGCGACGCCCGAGAGCCGTTCCGTGACGGTGCCGTCGGAAGACGTCACAACCGAGAATGACAGGCGCCGGCCGTTCCGCGCCTCGACCAGGANGGAGTTGGTTTCGGTTTCCTCCGCCTCCCGGTCGTTGCGCGTAATGCGGAGCTTGAACCGCTGGCGTATCCGCCAGGCCGTGCAGGTCTCGNGGAATTCATAGAAAATGGCGCCCTCGGCGTGGGCGAGATTGGCGGCGGAGCGCACCCGGTCGACCGCCAGGGCATAGATCGCCTTGTGCGGGGACTGGCGGCCGGCCAGTTCCTCCAGACCCTCGGCGACCGCTCCACTTGCCAACGGTAGCGACCAGAGCGCTGCGAAGCAGGCCGCTACGGCTCTAATCGAGGAAAACTGCTGCATCGTTCGCCCGTCGGGAATTCCGGCAATCCGGCGGCAACCCGGGCCGGGGCCGGAACCCACCCGTGCAGGATAAGCCGTGCAGCAATCGGGGCAAAGCCCGATATCGTCGGGCAATTCGGCGAGTACGCCCTATTGCGCTTTCGCTTTGGGCGGCATCTGCAGCCGGAGATGCAATTCGCGCAGCCGCTCCGCCGGCGCCTCGGCCGGTGCACTCATCATCAGGTCCTCGGCCTGCTGGTTCATCGGGAAGGCGATGACCTCGCGGATGTTGGGCTCGTCGGCGAGCAGCATGACGATGCGGTCGATGCCCGGCGCCGAGCCGCCATGGGGCGGCGCCCCGAATTTCAGCGCATTCAGCATGCCGGAGAAATGCTCTTCCAGGTCGGCCGCCGAATAGCCGGCGATCTCGAACGCCTTGACCATGATCTCCGGCCGGTGGTTCCGGATCGCGCCGGACGACAGCTCCACGCCGTTGCAGACGATGTCGTACTGGAANGCCTTGATGGTCAGCGGATCGTCCCGCTCCAGCGCCTCCAGCCCGCCCTGGGGCATGGAGAANGGGTTGTGGCTGAAATCGAGCCGGCCGGTCGCCTCGTCGATCTCGTACATCGGGAAATCGACGATCCAGCAGAAGTCGAACCGGTCCTGCGCGATCAGGCCGCGATCCTCGCCGACCTTCGTGCGCACGGTGCCGGCAAATTCGGCCGCGGCCTTGGGCTTGTCGCAGACGAAGAAGACGGCGTCGCCGTCGCCCGCCCCGGTGGCCTCGGCAATCTGGGCGACGCGGTCCGCCCCGATATTGTTGGCGATCGGCCCGGCGCCCGCGCCGTCGCGCCAGAAGATATAGCCGAGGCCCGGCTTGCCCTCGTCCTGCGCCCAACCGTTCATCCGGTCGCAGAAGGCGCGGCTGCCGGCGCCCGGCCCCGGGATCGCGCGCACGACGCTGCCCTGCTCGATCAGCCGGGCGAAAATCTTGAAGCCGGAGCCGCGGAAGGCCTCGGTGACGTCGGCGATTTCGATGGGGTTGCGCAGGTCCGGCTTGTCGGTGCCGTATTTCAGCATCGCCGCGTCGAACGGGAGGCGCGGAAAGGGCGGGGCGGTCACCGCCCGGCNGTCGCCGAATTCCTCGAACACGCCGTGCAGCACCGGCTCCAGGGCGGCGAACACGTCCTCCTGGGTGACGAAGCTCATCTCGAAATCGAGCTGGTAGAACTCGCCGGGCGAGCGGTCGGCGCGCGCGTCCTCGTCGCGGAAGCAGGGCGCGATCTGGAAATACCTGTCGAAGCCGGCGATCATCAGCAGCTGCTTGAACATCTGCGGCGCCTGGGGCAGCGCATAGAAGCGGCCGGGATGGAGGCGCGACGGCACCAGATAATCGCGCGCGCCCTCGGGCGAGCCGGCGGTCAGGATCGGCGTCTGGAACTCGCGGAAGCCCTGGTCGATCATGCGCCGGCGGATCGAGGCGATGACGTCCGAGCGGAGCGCAATGTTGCGCTGCATCTTTTCGCGCCGCAGGTCGAGATAGCGGTGGCGCAGGCGGACCTCCTCGCCATAGTCGGTATCGCTGTTGACCTGGAGCGGCAGCGGCGCGGCGGCCGATTCGACGTGCGCTTCTGCGACCTTCACCTCGACATGCCCGGTCGGCAGGTTCGTGTTGACCGTGTCGTCCGAGCGCCCGACCACCGGGCCGGTCACGGTCAGCACGCTTTCCAGCTTGACCTCGTCCATGACCGCGAAAGCCGGATCGCCGGTCTCGGCGACGCACTGGGTCANGCCNNAATGGTCGCGCAGGTCGAGGAACAGCAGGTTGCCGTGATCGCGCTTGCGGTGGACCCAGCCGGAAAGGCGGACCGTCTGCCCCGTGTCTCCGGCGCGCAGC
>JGIcombinedJ30088_10003991_pt1 | contig 13381 bp, 8 predicted proteins | sample PinacodermPK_FD_30088 | JGI IMG/M metagenome (IMG submission 30088)
CGAAACCGCCTGGCGGCGGGCCGGCCCGCCGCCAAACCACCTCCGGCAAATCAAGGCTGTGCTGCATATGCCTTCCGAGTGGCGTTCCCTGTTGCTGCCGGACGAACCGGACGACACAGGTGTCTCCGACCACACCCCTGTCACGGGGCCGAAATAGGGCTCCACCGTCAATCTTGGGATGCGTGCAGGCGAGGGGATGTCAGTGCCCCTGCGAACCGGATTCAACTAAACGGAAACAGTGTCCATAATCGTTGGGGATTTAACAGGGAGACGCTCCCGAGGTTGAGTTGAGTTTGAGTTCCTCCCCGTCCGCTGGATCGTGGCCTCGACCACATCCCCGGGCGGGTGTTTTTTTGAGCATTATTGTGCTCATCGACGGCCGGGGGCTCCATAACTTGGCGTATTCCGTTGATTGCCAACCATTCGGTTGCGCACGATGGGACTCGATGTCCCGCAAAGTGATGCCTGGAACGCAGCCGTGTTCGGACCTTTGAAGGGCAGGCAACACAATGGAGTGCTCCGGGCTTCTTTCAGCCGATCGCGATGTGCAGTTCCCCGTGGGAACCCACGGTCAGAACGTCGCTCTCATGCAGCACGGTCGTGCAGGTGGGTTCCTCAACGATGGCCGGGCCTGGCAGTGACATTCCCTTGGGCAAAGTGGCGCGCTCGTAGATTGCATAGGCGACCTGTGATCCCGCAACGGCGCGCGATCCCTTGGGTCGGGTTGCTTGAGGTGTCGTGGCCTCCTGCATCTCAGGAATGTCGGGCCTGGGAAGCAGGCCGATCGCGCGCAGGCGCAGGGTCACGATTTCGACCGGATCCTCCATGCTGTGACCATAGTGTCTGTGGTGTACCGCATTGAAGCGGGCGACCAATTCCGGCACGTCGTCCGGGGTCAACGGGTTCGCGGGCAGGGGAATCGTCACCGCGTGTTCCTGTCCCGTGTAGCGCATTTCGGCAAACGGTTCGAGGCGACGGTCCCGCGGATCGATGCCGTCGGTGTCCAATGCGGCACGGGCTTCCTGTGCCAGCAACTCGCGTATGCGGTTTACGGCATCCAATTGAAGGGAATCGATCCCGGAGACGAAGGTTTGGGCAAAGTCGTGTACCACGTCAACCATCAGCATGCCGAATGCCGAGAAATTGGCCGCGCCCGGCGGTACCACGACTGTGGGCAAACCCAATTCCCGCGCCACGTTGCAGGCCAGCAGCGGCCCGCCGCCGCCAAAGGCGAAGAGTGAGAAGTCGTGCGGGTGGTGTCCCTGCTCCACCGAGATTTCCCTTACCGCACCGGCGATCTTGACCGTGCTGATGCGAAGGACTCCGTTCGCGACATCCAGGGGTTGCATGCCGGTTTGCTTGGCCAGTTGGGAAAGCAACGCGTGGGTCCGGGTTTCCTGCAGTGCCATTTCACCACCAAGGAAGTTGCCCGCGTCGAGGTAGCCCACCGCCAGGGCGGCGTCGGTTACCGTGATTTCGCGGCCACCCTTGCCGTAACAGACCGGTCCGGGTACGGATCCGGCACTTTGAGGGCCCACCTGCAGATGTCCTCCCGCATCCACCCAGGCAATGCTGCCGCCGCCGGCGCCAATGGTGTGGATGTCGATGGCGGGTTTGGAAATGGGCAGGCCCTCAAAGATCTGGTCATGGTTGTATCGGGGCTGTCCATCCGCGATGAGCGAAGTGTCGAGGCTGGTGCCGCCCATATCGAGGGTGATCAGATTCGGAACCCCGATGACCCCGCCGAAGGCGGCCGCGCCGATGACTCCCGCCGCCGGTCCCGAGAGGATCAGCTGCACCGGCTCCGCCTGGGCCGAGGCCACCGTCATCACACCGCCGCCGGAGCGGGTCAGCAGGAACTGGCCGGACGAACCTGCTTCCACCAGTGTCCGGTCCAGCTGTCCCAGATAGGCGCGCGTGATCGGCTGGATATAGGCGTTCACCACTGCCGTGCTCGTCCGTTCGTACTCTCGGTACTCCCGGCAGAGATGGCTGGAGAGGGTCACCGGCAGGTCGGGACAGACCTGTGCCAGGGCTTCCTGCATGGCAAGTTCATGGATCTGGTTGGCGTAGCTGTGCAGAAAGCAGATCGCCACCGCCTCCGCACCCGAGTTCCCAATGCGGGATGCGACTTGGAGAGCGTCGTCCCGGTTGAAGGGGGTGAGGATTTCGCCCTGGAAATTCAGTCGCTCCTCGACCTCGAAAACCCTATGCCGCGGCACGAGGGCCGGGGGTTTGCGGTACTTGAAGTCGTACATCGGATCGCGGTCGGTCCGTCCCAGTTCGTACACGTCGCGAAACCCGCGTGTGGTAACGATTGCAACGTTGGCTCCGGTGCGCGTCAGAAGCGCGTTGATGCCGAGGGTTGTGCCGTGTATGAAGTAGGCGATGTCTTGCGGCTCAACCACTGCCTTGTCCAACCCGGCCAGAACGCCCGAGGCGGGATCCGACGGTACGGTCTCCACCTTTTCGAACCGATAGGCGCCGGTCGCTTCATCCAGGATGCTGACATCCGTGAAGGTACCGCCCACGTCAACTGCTACATGCACAATATCCCCCCTGCAACCCAACCTGTCTTGATGTGTCGGCGTTCAGCTTGGATGGCCCCTCGCAGGACCGGTTGGTGGCGACGCGGTTCCCTTGTTCCAATGCCGGGAGCGGGACTACGGGAACCCTTTTGCCTGCCACAATTGCTGGAACGTATCCGGACAACCTTGGCCCTACAACGTTCACAAGGTCCTACAGCGTACCGTTTCCGCCGTCAATTTCCCGCAATGCCTTCGTGGCTGCCTCGTCGACCTCCATGCGCTCCAGATCGATGGCAACCCGGTACTCGGATCGGGCGGCTTCGGGCGAGACGTATTCCATCCGAACGTCTTCCAGGACGGCTGCCGGATCGCGCAGGACAGGATCCCCCCAACCTCCGCCACCGCCGGAACAGTTGACCAGCACTTCGCCGGGCTGCATGTGCTCGTAAACGGCGCCGGTGACCTTCTCCCGGTCCGTACCGGGCCGAACGATCACCTCTCCCTGAACGCCGTCGCCGCCACCGGCCATGCCCCACGGACGGGTGCGGGTCTTCTTGACCAAGGTAAGGCAGGCCGCGTCCGCCAGGAAGCGGTAACTGCGCAGAACTCCGAGACCGCCGCGGTGCCGGCCCGTACCTCCCGAGTCCTGACGTATGGCGTAGGCCTCGATCAACCACGGCGCCTTGGTTTCCAGTACCTCGATGGGATTGTTCCGGCATCCGGGTTCCGACAGGTGCATGATTCCGGTCTCGCCGTCGCCGCCGGCGTGTGCCCCGAACCCAACCCCTTCGTTGGTTGCCTCCAGCCAGTACTGGCCGGTGTCCGGATGGATGCCGACTCCCATCACGTCGAACACGTCGCCGCCCGAACAGGCCGGAATCAGGTCGGGCATGCCTTGTGCCAGAGCCTTGGTGATCACTTCGGGTGCCAACAGGGAGGTCCAGAGGGTAAAGGTGGGAGCCGGAGGTTGTGCATGCATGACGCAACCTTCCGGAGCAATGACCTTCAAGGACCGGAAGTTGCCGGCGTTGGCGGGGCTGTCGGGAGTTGTGATGGCCTTGAACACCAAGGCACTGATCCCCATGGTGGAGCCGATGGGCAGGTTGATGGGGCCCTTGACGGCGGAATCGGAGCCGGACCAGTCCACGATCATCTCCTTGTCCGACACGGTCACCGTGGCTTGCATCTTCACCAGCCGGTCCGTGTCGATGCCGTCGTCGTCCAGAAAGTCATGGGCCGTCCAGGTACCCTTCGGCAGTTTTGCCAGACCCGCCTGGGCCAGCCGCTCGCCATGATCGAGGATTTCGGTTACGGCCTCCCGGTACGTGTCAATGCCGAAACGCGCCACCAGTTCCTGCACCCGTCGCTCGCCTGTGCGACAGGAGGAGATTTGGGCGTGCATGTCTCCGATGACCCGATCGGGCATGCGCGTGTTGAAGCGGATGAGGTTTAGGACCTGGCGGTTCAGGACGCCCCGTTCGTAGATTTTGCTGCAGGGAAGGATCAGGCCTTCCTGATGGACATCGGTCGTGTCCAGGCAGTACCCCGGATCCTTCTGGGCCAGATCCAGCCAGTGCTGCTTCACGGCGGTGAAGCCCACCAATTCCTCCTCGTGGAAGATGGGTGATACCGCCAACACGTCCAGGATGTGGGCCGAACTCCAGTAGGGGTAGTTGAGGAGGATCAGGTCTCCCGGATGGATGTTGTCTTCGCCCAGGAACTCCACCACCTTGCGCAGACCGTAGTCGTTGCCCCGGGTGAAGACCGCCAGGCCGGGGGCTTCGGCCAGCAGGTTGCACTGGTCGTCGTAGATGCCGAGGCCGAAGTCGTGGATCTCGTAGATGATGGTGTTGTAGGAGGTTCGAATCAGGTTGCGCTGCATCTCGCGCGCGGCCGATAGCAAATAGTTGTGAATGACCTCCACCAGAATGGGATCCGTGTGGGTCATGGCCAGGTCTCCAAGAAGTTTGTATTGGGGTTTGCCCCGGAGAGTCATCGGAATTCTACGGAGGATGGCGACTTTGTCGAAATGGGTCGGACTGGTATAGACGGCTGTGTTACCTCGGATACAGATGTGTGCCGTATGTGCTGGCTACTTCCCGATTCACTCCGTCAGCCAAGGTGTGGTGCATCGGCCGCGGGAGAGGCCAAGCGGTCATCGGACCCGTGTGTTGGAGCCAACCGCGCCGTTGTCGCAGCGATGGTTATCGTTGCGTGATCTGCATTGGATCGTGGGCGTTACCAATCAGTGTGCCTTTGGCTACAGGAACTGTTTCTGGACGTGAACTCCTCGCCGGAAACCTCTTCTACCACTATCGGAAGGGACGATCCTGTGGCAAGGTGCGGCCAAATTCGACTGGTGCTGGCATGTACACAACTGTCTACCGGTACCGACGAGCCGTCCAAGTCCTGCCTTGGCGCCCGAAACGTTAGCGTGGGGGGCCGGCCCAGGACAGCGGCTTCCTTCCGGCGCGTGCCGTAGGACATCACCAGCCAGTGCTGTCCCGCGCGCACCGGGTCGGTGCGACGCGTACGCGGCCACTGCCAGCCGGCGCCCCTGGGCCGCGGAAGCCCTGCTCAATCCGGTCCCGGCAGGCATAGAGGGTCGTGTCCGTCCGCTTCGGCGGCGTGTCCGTCAACAACATCCGGGGATGTACATGTCCGCCAAGTCGCGGCCGCACAGGCTCAGGTGGCCATCCCGCGCCACAAAAGCACTCGAACAGCCTTCGGGTCAAGCGCTGCTGACCCTTCTACCGCCGCCGCTCCCCCGCCATGGCGGACCCGGATGCGCAGACCCAGTGCCGGGTTCACAGGTTGCGTCGGGGAACAGGTTGTTGGGGCACACTCGAAGTGGGATCAACGGCGGTGGCCGCCTGCCGGGGCCGTTCCGCGGCCAGCAGTCTCTCAGCCAGGATCTCCACCCGTTGGCGATCTCCCCGGCACAGCCGATCCAGCTGTTCGGCCAGGGTCGTCATTGGGGTGGGTTTCTGGTGGGATACAGGTTGGCCGGGCCAACAGGAAGTCGAGCACGTTGTCTGGCCCCTGGTTATCGGCCCGTTAGTCCGGAGCCAAGTCCTTCTCTGCCAACTGGTGCCAGTGGACCATGCCGGCCTCCACCAGCGCCTGCACGTCCTGGTTGTTCCTCAGGCTGACAATGACAGCGTGTGCCGGGCAGCCGGTGACGCGGGTCAGGAACCCGGCGTTGCGCCGGGCCCGGTCGCTGTCCCGCCGATCGGCCGTGTACGAGGCCTCAACCGCCACGTACCGGGTGGCCCCGTCGTCGTCCAAGGCCTCCAACACCAGGTCGGCCCGGTAGAAGCTCTGCCGCTCCCCGGTGGGAATGTCCCGGAACCGGCGCAGCAGACCCACCAGGTCGCGCCGGTTGAGGATGGTGACGTACGCCAGCCCCAGCCGGTCCAGGATCGTTTCGACATGGCCGCGCGCGACGCGCCCGGGCGCGTGGCCCTTGAGGACGCCCAGGTCGTCAATGATGGCCTGCAGTCGGGTGTCTATGCGGTCGAACCGGGCGTCCACGGCATCGAACCGGGCGTCCACAGTATCGAACCGGGTGTCCACGCGGGCATTGATGGCCTGCTGCTCAACCATGAACTCGTCGACGCGCCCGGCGAAGGCGGCAAATCGCTCCGGCAACTTAATCAGTTCGGACGTCAGGAGCTGTCGGCGCACCGCCTCCCGGAACACCCCGTCCCGCTCCAGCAAATCCAGAAACTCTTCCCGCAGGGCCGTGTCCGGTGCCATGGTCGTGTTCTCCGCCATCCGTCTGAACCCATCCTACCCTACGGTCAACTGTAGTTCACATGCGGTTTCAGGACAGGTGGTTGGGAGGTGCCGGATGCTTGCGTTTATCGGATCGCTACGTTATATGGAATCAAGTATCCAAGCCGCCTCTGCTGCGAGGATTTGCTGCTTGACAGCCGTACCCCACCTGTAGTCAAGCGGCCCCGACCCTTTCCTCAGCACCCGGTGGCACGGAATGGCCAGAGCCAATCGGTTGGCTCCGCACGCGGCTCCTATCGCCCTGTATACCCTTGGCTTGCCGATAGTCTCCGCGAGTTCTCCGTAGGTTGTTGTGTGGCCTACCGGCACGTTGCACAACGCCTGCCACACGAGTTTCTGGAAGGGCGTTCCTTGGACATCCAATGGGTAGTCGAAAGTGCCGTTTGGGTCTTCAACCAGTTTCAAGACAGTAGCCAGCCATTCCGGCTGCTGATCACCGTTTACCCAGTTGACTTTCCTTGTTGCTGATTGGCGGTAACCGTCGGCCAGTTCATCTGGGTTTGCACCCAAGTGTATGTCGCAGATCCCTTTGTCGGTTGCGGCCACTAGGACTGCACCGTATCGGCACGGAGCGACGGTAGCGTTCATGATGTCTGTGCAAGGTGAACTTGACATTGAATTATCTCAATTCGAGTACGTCTCTACATAGAGCCTGGACACGGGCAATGACGGGACCTAACGCCCGCGGAATGCCGGGTTTGTCCGCTGCTTGTTTTTGAACGCCTCGACCCCCGCGCTCGCGTCTTCCGTGAACTGGGTCAAGGCTCCAGCGATTCCCTCCAGGTGCGGACCATCATGGCGACCTGATTCCGCATCCACCAGGGCCTTGGTCGCCTGCACGGCAATCGGAGCATTGGACGCGATGGCCTCGGCCATGGAGGATGTTCGTTGCGCGATCTCCTCCGGTTCCACGACCTCGTTGATCAGTCCCCAGCTTTCGGCCTTCACCGCCGAGATGATTTCGCCTGTGAAGATCAACTGCTTGGTCCGGCTGGGGCCAATCACTTGCTTGAGGACCTGTGTGCCACCCCATCCGGGAATGATGCCCAACTTGGCTTCGGGCATGCCGACGCGCGTGGAAGTGGAGGCAATCCGAATGTCCGCGGCCAAGGCGAGTTCCAAGCCCCCGCCCAGGGCCAAGCCGTGCATCGACGCGATCACCGGGATCGCCAGGGCCCTGATGCTGTTCATCAGGCTGCTGCCGGTCTTGATCCAGGTTCTCCACATCTCCACCGGAGACATGGCTGACCACTCGATGATGTCCGCGCCGCAACAAAACGAGCGATCGCCCGTACTGGCGATCACCAGTACCCGGATCTCATGGTTGCGGTCAATGTGCCGTACATGCTCCGCCATCGCGTTCAGCATGTCCACATTGAGTGCGTGAAGCTTGTCAGGCCGGTCCAGCGTGATTTCCGCGACATGGCCGTCGACGCGGAAGCTGATGTATTTGCTCATGAACTTGGAATGATTGTGTCTCGCGACTACCCAATGTCTGCTTGTGCCAGCCGCTGGATGATGTTTTCGGCGGCGCGCGTGCACATCGCCATCATTGTCAGGGAAGGATTGATCCCTGGGCAACTGGAGAACACCCCGCCACTGAAGACAAACAGGCCGGGGGTATCGTGTACTTCGAGGTTCGGATCCACGACCGAGGCGGCCGGATCCACACCCATGCGGATCCCGCCCAGGTCGTGACAGCTCCCCACACCGGTAAATCGGGGACCCCGCCACAGATTCTGGCCGCCCATCTCGAGCAGGATCTCCTCGCACTTGTCCTCCATCCACTGCGCCAGCTTGTTTTCGTTTTCGCGCGTGTCATAAGTGATGCGCAGGACGGGCAGGCCCAGACCGCTTTTGTCTCGGTACAGCGGATCCAGGTCAACGAAGTTGTTCGTGTACGGCAAGGTTTCCGGTTGTATGCGCAACGCTCCCTGGTGTTGCCAGTTGCGGATGTGTTCCTTGTACCTCGTCCCCCAGGCGGACATGTCCGGAGGCAGGGCCTCCTTGCTGATGGCAAGTGGATTGATGTTTGGTTCGGCGCTGATGGTGGCCCCGCCAATGAAGCCGTTGGCCTCGGCATCGAATTCGTCGTATAGAAAATCGTCCAGGATCAAGGACTGCGGTGCGAATCCGGCATGGCGGTTGAAAACCTGATCCGGGAACATGGCCAGGACGTGGGCGAAGCTCTTGGTCATCACATTCCTCCCCAACTGTTCCCGGTTGTTGCCCAAGCCTCCGGGATGTCTGTCGTCATGGGACAGGAACAGCAGCCTCAGGTTTTCCCACAGGTATGTGCCCAGGATCAGACAACGTCCCCTTTGGACATGGACCGAACCATCGGGCGCAAAGTATTCAACCCCGCATGCGTGTCCTGAGTCGTCTGTCAGGACGCGCAACACCCGGCAACGGGCCTTCAATTCCAGGTTTCCGGTTTCCAAGGCTCTGGGCACGCACTCGGTGGCCGGCATCCAAACGCTGTCGTCGAACGTCCCAAAACCGCATATCCAGCCGGAGTAGGTGGTGGCCGGGCGTCCGCGGTAGGGAACCGAGTTGGTTCCGGTCGGGACCGGGTAGGGATGCAGTCCCATGCCCTCGGCCGCTTCCCGGAACACCTCGCCGTACCGATAGGGCAGCATCGGAGGGTTGGGCAGGTCCCGGCTCCGCGGGATTCTGGGTAGATGGCTGACTCCGGAGATGCCAACGTCCCACTCCAGCCGGGAATAGTACGGCTCCAGGTCTTCGTAGGAAATCGGCCAGTCGGCCGCCTGGCTGTTGTCCGGGAGCAGGTGTTCCCAGCCGTTCTCCCGGATGCGGGAACGGAGGCGGAAGTGGTGTGGATGGAAACGCCGCAGCCAAGTGCCGTAGTGATACGAGGAGCCACCCACACCGTTCACCATCCGTCCCAGCGAATAGGTGACCGGTTGGGTTGGTTCGCCTTCATTGCGGCGCCAGCGGGGGGATTCGCTGTTGAACTTCGGTCCCAGGCTGGCCCGTGCATAGTAGGCCTGCTGCAGTTCGTCCGGGAGATAGTCGCGTCGGGACAGATACGGTCCGGCCTCCAACGCAACGACCTTGAGCCCAGCCTCCGCGAACAAGGGTGCCACCACGCTGTTCAGCATTCCCATGCCGATCAGGATGACATCGGCCTCGCCGTTAGGCGGGTTGAGGCCGGCATCCGGATCGAACTGCGGCGGCACCGGTGGCTGCCGGTCGGGCCTGGTGAACTCGATGCCCTGCAAATCCTCCAGCGACTGGAACCGATCCCCTTTCGTGACCGGTTCGGACGCCATCATTTCATCGGGGGAATTGCTGAGCCAGACTCCTGGATGGTTGATGGTCTTCCAACCAAGTTTGTCCCTATTGCCCCCATGTACCGGGTCCGCAAACACCCCCTCCCGCATGTGCCCAACCGCCATCTCCATGAATTCGGAGCCGGTGGGATGACGGAAACCGTCCAGATCGTCGGCTTCGAGAGCCTTGAGCAGCGTGTTCTGTTGTGCATCGCTGCACGCGGCAAAGTGGAGACCGGTCTGGTCCATTGCAGCCTTGTCCAGGCTGTCCAAACCTTGCTGGTAGGCGGGCACGTCGTCCTGGGCATACCCGGTCAAGGCATTCTCCAGGTACTTCACAACTCCAATCTCCGCGGCACCGGGCAATCCGTCGTCGGCGGGGAAGAGCCGCTCAAACAGGGCGGCGGCGGTTGCGTGTTGGCGCGGTGAAAAGACCGGGGACGTCTTGGGCTGGGACATGAGGGTTGTCAGAAGGCTGGTTGCAGCTGCAGGTTAATCGGTTCGGGTGCAAACAGGGACGGATCCATCGAGCGCATGTCGGGCGAGCGGTGCAACCGGAACCCGCACCGAGCCTGGACATCCCGATCGAAGTCGACGCCGGGCGCGATCTCCGTCGCGGTCCAGCCATCCGATTCAAGTCGCAGCACGCACCGCTCCGTTACCACCGTTACATCCTGGCCTCGTTCCCGGGCATGGCGTCCGCTGAACGTGACATGCTCGACCTGGTCGACAAACTTCCGCACCTTGCCCTCGTTCCGTATGTGGAGGCTCCGATCCTCCATCTCCAGGTTGAGGCCGGCCGTGGTGAAGGTGCCGCTGAAGACGATTTTGCGGGCGTGGGCGGTGATGTCGATGAAGCCGCCGGCTCCGGCAGTGATGGCCGGCCGGGCGGCAATCCGCGACACGTTGACGTTGCCTTCCCGGTCGATTTCCAGGAACGACAACAGCGCCTGATCGAAACCGGCTCCCTGAAAGTAGGTGAACTGATCCGGGGACGGCACCAGGGCCTGCGCGTTGACGGCGCATCCGAACTGGAATCCCAGCAGTGGCAGGCCGCCCACCGCACCCTGTTCGATGACCCACGTGACGCTCCCGTCCAGGCCTTCCTCGAGCAGGATGTAGGGAACCAGGGCGGATATGCCGAAGCCGAGGTTGACGGTTTGGCCGTCGGCCAGTTCCTGGGCGGTGCGCCGGGCAATGACTTTCTCGGGCGACCAGGCAATCGGCTCCAAGTCGGCAACGTCGACCGTTGTTTCTCCGCTGATGGCCGGGTCGTAGTCGGTCTGGGTGGTCTGGCGCTGGTCGGGGGCCACGAGCAGATGGTCGACCAGGATGCCGGGTACACGGACGGTCTGCATCGGCAGCGAACCTGCCGGCACAATCTCACTGACCTGGGCAATGGTCGTGCCGCCGTTGTTGCGGGCCGCCAAGGCCTGTTCATAGGCTCCCAGATAAGCGCCTTCGCGCCGAAAGGCCAGATTGCCGTTGGTGTCGGCAGTGGTGGCCCGGACGACGGACACGTCGGGGGTCAGGGCGGGATAGAACAGCCACTCCTCGCCCCGGAACTCCTCAACTTCCACCAGGGTCGCGTCGGTGCGGCGGTTCATGCGGCCGCCCTGCCGGCGGGGATCCACGAATGTTCCCAGGCCGACCTTGGTCAGCACCCCCGGCCGTTTGGCCGACCCTTCGCGCAGCATGTGGAAAATGATGCCGCTGGGCAGGTTCCAGGCCTCGATCTCGTCGTTGTCGACCATGGACCAGATCCTTGGGGTGGGCGCGCTGGACGGTCCGCTGGGGTAGGAACCGGCGATGATGCGCGCAATCAACCCCGGCTGGGCTATGCGGTCCACCCCCTTGACGCCGTACATGTCCCCCGCTGCAATGGGGTGGATCAGCACCAGGTCGCGCGGCGTACCGGTTTGGCGGAAATGTTCGCCCAGCGCCGCCAGCACGGCGTCCGGGCAACCCAGTCCGCTGGAGGAACTGACGGATACCAGATTTCCGTCCGCGAAGACGGCACCGACCTCCGCCGCGGATTCGAGGACTGCGGGGCGCGGCATCCGCGTAGGGTCCAACCGTTGGCTCAGGAGGCCGCCGGTTCCGGCGCCGGGGAAATCCGAATGGCGTGGGCCGGCGCTCCGTTCAGGGGGGAGGCGGTTCGGAAAGCCAGGCCCTGCTCGGTTTGGTTCAGGGTTGCTTCGGTTCCGTCGGCCAGGACTGTGGCCCGGGCCTCGGGGGACGCTACCAGGCCGTTGATGACGAATTCCCGATTGCCGGGGCTGTCCATCAGGATGGCGTACAGGTCTCCGTCGCGGGTCGTGTAGCGGACGTCAATCCCTCCGTCGGTGGAGCCTTCCGCCGTGCGCCAGGGACGGGAATCGAAGATGGCTTCGCCGTTGCCGGTGAGCCACGTGCCGAGGGACCGAAGCCGTTCGGCCTGCATGGGGGGTATCCGCCCGTCCGCGGTCGGACCCACGTTGATGAGCAGGTTTCCGTTCTTGCTGACGATGTCGATGAAGGAGTGGATCAGCGCCTCGGCCGAGAGGTACTGGTCGACCCCTTCCTGGCGGTTGTATCCGAAGGACGCCCCGATGCCGCGGCAGCTCTCCCACTTCTGTTCCTGGATTGAGTCGTACTGCTGGTACTCCGGTGTGGTGAAGTCGTGGTGCACCGGCGCGAGCTGGGTTGCGCCCGAGGCATCGAAGTGCTGGCCGAACCTGTTGTTGACCAGGCCGTCCGGCATGGCGTTGTAGTAGTCCGCAAACAGCTGGTTGGTGTTGTGGTGTCGCGGCCATCCGATGTCGTTCCACAGAATGGCGGTCTCGTACCGGTCAACCAGCTCCCGCCAGTGGGCATCCGCGTAGGCGACATACTCCGGGCTCTGGGGACAGGCGGCCCTGAGATCCATCCTGCTCCGGATGACCTGGGGCGCAAAGCTCCAGTCCACGCCTCCGGAGTAGTAGTAGGCCATCGTCAGGCCGCGGCCGCGCACGGCCTGCGCCAGTTCACCGCATAGGTCCCGGCGGGTGTGGTACCCCTCAAGGTAGGGATTGGGCGTGCGACTGGGCCACAGCAGAAACCCGTCGTGGTGCTTGGTGGTCAGGACCACGTACCGCGCGCCCACCTCCTTGAACAGGTCGGCCCACGAACCGGGATCCCACTGTTCGGCCCCTTCGTTGAACGGGCCCGCGAAGTCGCGGTAGGCGTGTCCGTGGCCGTAGGTTGCGAAGTGGTGCCGCTGGGTCGGACTTCCGGGGATGCGGTAGGTGTTGGCGTACCACTCGGCGTAGGCGTTGACGGTGAACCAGTCGGCCCAGTTGCCGCTCTCGATCACCTCGCCCAGATCCCCTGAGTTGGGTGCCCAGGCCGGTACGGAGTACAGCCCCCAATGAATGAAGATGCCAAGCTTGGCATTGTGGAACCAGGTCGGCACCGGGTGCTGGGACACCGACTCCAGCGTAGGCTGGTATTGCATGCGGTCCTCGGTTGGCTGAATCGGCAGGGTGCCGCCCGGCTGACCCGGACGGCGAGGTCTAGAACAGGGAGTCCGGGGTCGTGGAATGGCACCAGCGGTTCTCAAGCAGGTAGTCGCACACCTTGGCCAGTGCCTCCCGTGTGCCGATTTGCTTCAGCGCCTCGACCGCGAAGCCGCGGACGTAGCGATTTTCGTCCCGCAGCGTGGCCATCAGGGGATCGATGGCCTCCGCGGCATCGGCTCGGAACCGCCCCAGGGACAGGGCTGCACTGTAGCGCACCTGGTCG
>JGIcombinedJ30088_10003992_pt1 | contig 13380 bp, 14 predicted proteins | sample PinacodermPK_FD_30088 | JGI IMG/M metagenome (IMG submission 30088)
GGACAACCCATGGCGTTGGCCGAGTTGGAAGCCGGCGGCGCCCGCCTGGCCAGCTTTCTCAACGTCCCCCTGCAAGGGTTGAGCTGAGCCCATCCTCCTGCGACTTCCACGACAACCATGCGGATCTCTTTCCAACGTTTGGGCAGCACCCTGCTTCTGTCAGCAATTCCCCTGCTTTTGCTGGCAAGCTGTGCCCAAGCGCAAAACACCATGACCCGGAACATCGGCTGCGCCAACAGCGCCGTGTCCTGCCTGGATGGCAAAGCCACCATCACCGTCTCCACCAGCAAGGGGGACTTCACTGTGGAGGTGGATGGCGTCGCCGCTCCCCTCACCAGTGGCAACTTCGTGGATCTGGTGAAGCGTGGCATCTATGACGGCACCGTCTTCCACCGGGTGATTCCCGGGTTTGTGGCCCAAGGTGGTGATCCCACCAGTGCTGACCCCACAACACCGTCCGGTTCCTTTGGCACAGGGGGCTTCACGGATCCCGGCACAGGACAACAACGCCGGATCCCCTTGGAGATTGCCCTCACCGACGAGCCGTCTTTGGCCGGGTGATTGCCGGCATGGACGTGGTGAGCCAGTTGGAAAACGGCGACCGGCTGGTGCGAGCGGTGGTGTCGGGGCAGTCCTAGGGGGAGGAGCAGCCATCATCATGGGCAAGAACGGGCAAGACGACACCGGCGCAACGAGCGAGTCCGTGGCTCGCCAGGTAGTTACAGGCCTGCGCCGAGCCAGGGAAGCAGTGGAGACCGTCATCCCTGACCGGGAGCGGGTGATTCGCCTGGGAGTGACAGGGCTGAGCCGCTCTGGAAAAACCGTGTTTATTACCTCCCTGGTTGCCGGTCTGGGCAACCAGGAAACCATGGTGGAGTTGGCCGCCGCCCGTGAAGGTCGGATCAAGGCTGCCAACCTCGAGCCTTATCCGGAGGGCACCATTCCCCGCTTCCCCTTTGAAGACCACCTGAGTACCATGGTCTTACAGGACGAGCCAGCCTGGCCGCCGGGAACAAAAAGGCTGAGTAAGTTGCGCCTCTCCCTCCGCATTCGGAGAAAGTCCAGCGATTGGCTGGGGAGGCTTGAAGAAACGGTTCATTTGGACATCATTGATTTTCCAGGTGAATGGTTAATTGATCTGACGATGATGGATAAGAACTTTGCATCCTGGTCTAGTGAATGCCTCGAAAGAATAACCTTTGACGCATTAGATAATCGAGAAGCAGCAGTTACCTATCTTAAACAGCTTAAACGAATCAACACTGAGACAGAGTTCAACGAAGAAGATGCTCAGTCCCTGGCAAGAACGTTCACTGCCCATCTAAACGCACTGAAGGCCGACGGCTACTCTAGTTGCACACCAGGGCGCTTCTTGCAGCCAGGAGATCTGGAGAATTCTGCAGTTTTAACTTTTGCACCTCTATATCCATGTGATAAAGCAGTCAAGGACTCTCTCTACAAAACATTTGAAAGCCGTTTTGAAGAATATAAAGAGATGGTGATTCAACCTTTTTTTAAAAATCATCTCAGCAAGATTGACAGGCAAGTGGTCCTTGTCGACGTCATGGCAGCCATCGATGCCGGACCTGGTCCTTTTGAGGATCAGCGCAAAGCCATGAAGGACATCTTAAGTGTCTTTCAGCCAGGACAGAAGCTGTGGCTGACTCAGTTGTTTCAAGGTCACAAAGTGGAGAGGATCCTTTTCGCTGCCACCAAGGCAGATCATTTGAACCACTCCCAACATGACAAGCTAAGCACTTATCCCGATGGAGTTCTCAGGGAATCAGTACAAAAGGCCGACGATAAGGGTGCCAAAACGAAAGTCATGTCCATCGCCGCTCTGAGAGTAACACAGGAGCACATCTGTATAAAGGATAATAAGAAGTATTATGGCGTTTGTGGTTACCTATCTGATAAGGACGGCAGCAGGAAGCGTTGGTATGAGTCTTCAGGTGAACTACCTGATATTGGTAAGCTACTTGAAGAGGCAAGAAAAGGTGAACAGAAGTGGCGGTCCGGCTCTATGTCCTTTCCGAAATTTCTACCGAATCCCCGAAGCAGAGGTCAACCTCTACCCCATATTCGCCTTGACAAGGCTTTGGAGTTTCTCATTGGAGACTTGCTCTAAGGCAAGGGCAACGTACCAGTGGTTCTGTAACCTTATCCCAAGCTATTTCTTTTCCTGAGCATGATGACTACTGACAAAAACCAACCACTTTTTACTGCCGAGGAGGATTTCGCACCGAATCAGGAAGGGAGTGGTCGGCCAAGAGGGCCTTTGCGGTTTCCGATGCCCGAAGGTGGGGATCTGCAATCTGCTCAGGAGACAAAGGAGACATCACTGCTACCCAATCCAAAAGTCTCTCCCCCATCGGCACCTGGTTCTGAAGATCCCCGGAATTCGGAACATCAACTTTCACGAAAAGAGACTCCCTCCTCTCCGGCAGAGAACGTAGAACTTGAGAAAGAGGGAGAGGGTAAACCAGACGGGCCTTTGCGGTTTCCGATGCCCGAAGGTGAGGGTCCAGCAGACAGATCACAGTCATCCAGTCCGAAGCAGCCTCTTTCAGGTGGCACTTCCTTGCCGTGGTCCACCTGGTTTTTGGGACTGCTGGGTGTCACGATCCTGTTCCTATGTGGAATCTCCCTATGGGACACCTTGAACGGGTTATGGAAGCACTCTGCCGTTGTTGGCATGGCGGGCTTGTCCTGATCGGGCTTCTGACTCTTGTGACAACTGCTGTTGCCATCCAGGAGTGGCAAGCCATTCAAAGAATCAATGTGCTTGAGGAGATCCGTCAACAGGCTGAACGCTCCCTGGCGCCATCCAATGATGTGGGTGATCTGGACTTGGCGAGAAAGGTGATCAATGGGCTGATTACCATCTATTCAAGTCGGGAGGACACCCGCAGGGGAAGCCAACGGCTGGCTGAGAAGCAGGGGGATATCTTTGCCGCCAGTGGGCTGATTACCCTGGCGGAAATCGAGGTATTGAAAGGACTGGATGGTTCTGCAGAAAAGGTCATCGGAGACACGGCACTGCGGATTGCAACGGAAACAGCTTTTATACCCTGGCCTTTGGCTGATGTTCTGCTGGTGTTTCTCAGCAGCATGCAAATGTTCCGCCGCATTGCGCAGATCTATGGCAGCAGGCCTGGTGTTGTGGCCAGTTGGACCTTAAGCCGGAAGGTGCTTGCCCAAATGGTGGTTGCCGGAGCCCTGTCTGAAAGTGGCCGGTGGGTAGACGCGGTGGTAAGTCATGGCTTCCTTCACCTGACCCGCCCCATCGGTGAAGGTGTCACCAATGCAATCCTGCTGGCCCGCTCCGGAGTGGCTGCCGTGGAACTGTGCCGTCCCCTGCCGTTCCACTCTTGCCAGCCTCCCTCTGCCTCTGTGTTTGGCCTGATCAGGAAGGCCCTTGGAACTTTGGGAAAGGATGATACCGACACTTGAGTTGTTGTGAGACATTGCCTGAAGGATAACGGATTGTGGGCTGCGCTATGGACAGGTTCCTGCTAGTTCCTGGACGAAGAGTATGATTTTTCCTCTTTGATAGTAGAGCCGTAGTAATCGTTGATGAGTCGTTTGATGGCTGACCGTTGATCGTTCTGTTGGTAAACAGAGCGCGCCAGTTGAATGAACTGCTCCCCAAAGTCTTGGCGCCGTTCATGGTCACGGATGTCGTCTTCGATGCGCCAAAGGGATTGGTTGATGCCCTTGAGCAAACGATAGTGTTGGGGAAGCAGGTCCACTCCCGATTGCTCCAGGACGTGCCGAAGCAAGCACAGCTCATGGTCAACGTTGCCTTTGCCCGTGCCCTTGAGTCGTTCCGACTTGATTTCCAGGATGGTGATCTTGTCAATCAGTTCTGCAAAAGCAACAGGAACGTGAAGGGAGGAAACCTTCTGCCCAGGGGCAGGAGTTTTATTCCAGGTGGTGGCTAATGCCTCCAGCGCCGTGGCCACACGATCCATCACCTCGTGCCAGTTGCCCCGTTCCCGCTGCCGGAACAGCCGCATGGAGGGGTACCAGAAACTGGTGTCCCCTTCCATCCCCCAACGCCAATCCGGCACAGCCACCAGCAGCATCCAGGTGGGTCGGCCCATCCCTGCCGCCAAGTGGGCAACAGAGGTGTCGCAGGTGATGATGAGATCGCAGTTGGCAATCATGGCAGCGGTCTCCACGAAGTCCCACGTCTCGTTGATCTCCTCCTGACAGCCGACAAAGCGATGGCGGAATGAACAATCCGCCATCTGCTCGGCTCCATCGCCCTTCTGCAGAGACAGCAAACTGGCGTCCGTCTTCTCGATGATGGGAGTTAATGTAGTCAGGGGAAGACTCTTCCCCAGCTTGGTACCCGACGGGCTGCCATGCCAATTGATACCGACGATGGGGCGCTTCTCTGCGGCGAGTTTCTGTTGCCAGTGCCCCACTCGCTGCTCCGGCACTTTGATATATGGTGTATCAATCAATGGATTAGCAGGGCTGACATTGAGATATTGCGGCAAGGAAAGCAGAGACAGCCATTTCCCTTTACTGAGCTGATTCCCTTCCTCGGGACTATAGATTATGGTGGTGATCCCTGAAGCCTTAATCAGGTCATGCAGTTTTGTGGGTGCGCAAAGGCAGGCTGCCGTATTGCCCGTTTGGTTTAGATAAAGAACATAGCGCATGAACTGCAAGGTGTCTCCCAGTCCTTGTTCACTCACAAGGATCAGCGGTTCTCCTGAAGCCAGATTGTGGCCATCCCATCGCTCGCCTTGGGGGTGGGCAACCAGAAGCTTGTTATCAGGATCCTGGAATCGCCGTTCGTATCCCTGCCAGCCACGCTCGTAGTCACCGAGGAGGAGTTGGACTAGCGAGAGATTGACATAGGCTACCGGATCGCTGGGATTGATGGCAATGGCTTTCTCATGGGAGGCGATAGCTGCCTCAAGATCGCCCTGCGCCTGAAGAGCAAGGCCGAGATTGGAATAGGCTTCCGGATAGTTGGGATTGGTGGCAACGGCTTTCTCATAGGAGGCGATAGCCCCCTGTAGATCGCCCTGTTCCATAAGGGCAACGCCGAGATTGGAATAGGCTTCCGGATAGTTGGGATTGATGGCAATGGCTTTCTCATAGGAGGCGATGGCCGCCTCAAGATCATCCTGCGCCTGAAGAGCAAGGCCGAGATTGGAATAGGCTTCCGGATAGTCGGGATTGATGGCAATGGCCTTCCTGAGCAAGGTAATCATCTCTTGCGTTCTGCCTTGCGTATAGCAGATGCGTGCTTCTTCAAGGAGTTTTCCGTAGGTGATTGCAGCCTCCTTCCTCAACTTGCCAGCTTTTGTGGGCGTTGGGGAACTTGCGCCCTTTTTCAGGATACCAAACCCTTTGCTCCCTTTTGGTGACTTGGTCTTCTTTTTCATCATGAATCATCTTTCAGTTTAATGACTTTGAATTGTGTTTCTGAAGGTGAGGCAACCGCATCCTGCTCTTGCAGGGGGCTTGACCTCTTACCAACAACAAAGCCGATCCAGGCTCACGTGGGCACCCGTTTCTGCAGGGCACTCACCTTGAGAAGCTCCGTGTTGATTCCGGAGGCCCGCTCCAGGGAGATTTTACCGGTGCGCACGATTTGTAGAATCCCGAACGGCTCCAACACCTGCTCAAGCGCCAGGAGCTTGCCAGGATCCCCCACAACTTCCAGGGTGAGGGCATCCTCTGCCACATCCACCACCTTGGTGCGGAAGATTTTCACAAGTTCAAGGACTCTGGAGCGGTTGTCCCGGTTGGCGGCCACCTTGAGGAGCATCAGTTCACGCTCCACCGAAGGGGTGTGGCTGAGGTTCTGAACCGTGAGCACGTTGACCAGCTTGAGGAGTTGCTTGGTCATCTGTTCAATCACCTGGTCGTCACCTGCCACCACCATGGTGAGGCGTGAAACACCGGGTAATTCCGCATGGCCAACGGCAAGGCTCTCGATGTTGAACCCGCGCCGGGCAAAGAGCCCTGCAATGCGGCTCAACACGCCGGCTTCATCCTCCACCAATACGGAAAGGGTCTGCTTCATGAAGGGGTCCATGCAGTGATTGAGATTAGGGCGTTACGCAGGAAATGTCTCCCGCAGCCAGGCCAGAACAATTCCATTGAAACGCTTTGGCTCCTCGTCATGGGGGCAGTGGCCGCAGCCTTCCAGAACCTGCAGGGGTAGGTCCGGGCGCAGGTGGACCATGGCTTTGGCCATGGCCTGAGGCGCCAGCCGATCCTCCTGCCCCCGGAGGGCTAGCACGGGGCAAGTGACCCGCCTCAGCAGTGCAGGGGCCGTTGCCTGTGGAGGTCGGGCGCCCATGCCCATGGTCATGCCTGCCAGACTTCCGGCGGCGCCAGGGCGGCGGCAGGGGCGGGCAAACAGATGCAGGATGGGCGGATCCAGGCGGTGCCGCTGTCTGTAGGCTGCCCTCAGACCCGGAACCAGTAGCCATTTCCGGGAGAACAACCAGAGGATCAGGCGCCATGGCACCAGCCACCGCTGGAGTATCCTCGAAACCCGCTGCCAACGGCGGCAGAACGGATGACGACGGCGGGGTCGGGGTTTCAGCAGTGCCGGGTCCTGCAGTGGGGCCAGTACCAGGGCTTTTACCAACTCGGGGCGCAACACCGCAGCGGTCAGCCCCACCAGTGCTCCCAGGGAATGACCCACAATCACCACAGGCTTCCGGATGCGCTGCTCGATGAGGTGCAGAACCTGTTGAGCCCATGTACGGTTATCCTGCACCCAAAAGGGTTGTGCAGAAGCGCCAAAACCCAGCAGATCCAGGCCATAGACCTGCCAGCCTGCTGCCGCAAAAGCGGGAGCGTTGGCGCGCCAATGGCCGGCAGCAGCGGCAAAACCATGGATCAGTACCAGCGGTGGATCGCTGTCGTTGCCTAGCTGGCGCACGTGCAACGGCTGACCACGCCAGTGCAGCACACTGACATGTCCCCAGTCGGTGGTCTCACCCGCGACAACCATGGTGGTCGCAAGGATGTGACGGTGGCGAGGGTAACGATGGCTCCAAGCGTCGATGCCGGATAGTCTGGATAGGCTACGTGATCATCAGCCATGGTCCCCCTCAAGGCCGACCGGGAGCCACGGACCAAGGCCGCAACGGGCGCCATGGATCCAGTGCGTTTTGGGGCAGAAACGTCCGAGAGCCCCTCTCGATTGGAGTTTCCCTTCCCGTAGCAGTTCTTCCGAAGACCGCAAGAGAGCAGGAAAATCAGCCGCACGCCAAGCCATAACGCCGATCTCCCTGACGGTGTGCATGGGGGTACGCTCCCAACCGGGCCCAATTGCTCTCCCACCTTTTCCAACGGTTTTGTCTCTTCCTGGCCGAGGCGCACACGTTGTCGAACTTCAACGGCAAGGCCACGACCTGCACGGTGCAGAGGGTGGGTATTCCGTGATGATTGGGCAGACGAAGCGGGGCTTCTCTGCGGGCCGTATGTCCCCACCTCAACCTGTATGGGGGCGGAGAGGTCAACGGTCATGCAGCCAGATTCCTGGCCGCACCGGCACGGCGACAGGGGCGGTCAAACAAGTGCAGAATGGCCAGCCGTTCTTGGAAGAACAGCCAATGGGCGCCACTCTGTTGCAGTTGCTTCCCTGTGTGCCCCTCGCCAGGCAGAATGAGCAACCGATATCCATGACCACGCCATGGCTGGTGAAATTTTCGGCACGGCTGCTTTGTTCTGGCTCCTGATCCCTGTGGGATTGCTTGGTGGATTGGTTGTGCTCAGGTTCCAGGGAGACAACTTCGAGAACTAGGGCAGGGGAGATGTCACAGAGGCAGGTGATGTCGCTTTACCCTTGACGCTCCACAAGTCGGTTGTCTGCCCAGCGTTCATGAAGGTCCTGATTGTCGGCGCCACCGGAACCCTGGGACGTCAGGTGGTGCGCACGTGTCTCGATCAAGGACATCATGTGCGTTGCCTGGTGCGGATTCCCCGCAAGGCAGGATTTTTGCAGGGGTGGGGCGGGGAGCTGATCCAGGGGGATCTGCTACGGACCGACAGCCTGGATCGTGCCCTTGAAGGCTGTGAAGCGGTCATTGATGCCGCCACGACGCGTGTCGATTCCGAACAAAGCGTCTACACCGTGGACTGGGACGGCAAGCTGAATCTGTTCCGCCGCATGGAAGCTGCGGGGATTCAACGGCTGGTGTTTCATTCCATTCTCAAGGCAAGCGAGCACCGCTCCGTGCCCTTGATGGACATCAAATACTGCACCGAGGACCTGCTACGCCACTCCGATTTCCAGTACACCACCCTTCAGGTGTCCGGCTTCATGCAGGGACTCGTCAGCCAGTTTGCCATCCCCATTCTGGATCGCCAGAACGTTTGGGTCAGTGGCAGCAGTAGCAGCATTGCCTACATGAACAGCCAGGATGTGGCCCGCTTTTCCGTGGCTGCGCTGGGGCGCCCCGATACCATCGGGGCCAGCGTCCCCACAGTGGGCCCCAAAGCCTGGACCAGCACCGAGGTGATCCGGCTCTGTGAAGCGCTCACCCGGAAGGAGGCGCGTGTGCTCAAGGTTTCGCCGTTCATCATCAAGATCTTGCGTGCCGTGGTCTCCACGTTTGAAGCCGGGCTCAATGTGGATGACCGCCTGGCTTTTGCGGAGGTGAGTGGCAGCGGCACCTGCCTGGATGCCCCGATGGCGGAGAGCTACCGCGCGTTTGGTCTGGATCCGGCCGACACCACAACCCTGGAAACCTACCTGAAAGAGTATTACGAAACCATTATTCGGCGACTACGGCAAATGCAGGCGGATCTCGGCAAGGAAGATCGCAAACGTCTCCCCTTCTGAAGCTGTGGCGGGCANTGCCCGCAGTTACGTGTCCACAGTCAACTGTCGGAGGAGTGGTGAATGCGCTTGATGTCCTCCTGGCTGCCCATGACCACAAGCACGTCGTTGGGGCTGAGAATCATGGAGGCCGGAGGATTGACCCGCAGATCCCCCTGGCTACCGGCGGCCAGCACACTCACTCCGTAGTCCTTGCGCAGGTTGATGTCCCGTAATGATCGTTGGACAAATTCCTTGGGCACCTGAACTTCTTCAATGCTGTTGTTGCTGTCCAGTTGCAGGCGATCCAGCAGGCTGGGGCGCACAAGCTGCTCCCCCAACTGCCTCCCCTGTTCCTGGGACGGGAAGGTTACCTTATCGGCGCCAACCGCCTTCAGCATGCGTTCATGGAGGCCACTGCTTGCCCGGGAGCAGACTGTCTTCACNGCAGAGGATGTGCCGTGTTTGGCGATGTAGGTGGTGGTGAGGCTCACTTCCAGGGGTTGCCCCAACGCCACCACAAAGGTGTCCACATCCAGAGCGCCTGCCTCCTTGAGTTCTTCCTCCACCGTGGAGTCCACACTCAGGGTGACGGCGCTCTTGAAATCGTTGTTCCGCCGCAGCAGCATCTCCACAAGATGAGCGTCCTTATCGATGGCAATGACGCTCTTCCGGGACGCAATCAACTCCTTGCACACCGCCAGTCCGAAGCGTCCCAGGCCAACCACGGCAAAAGTGTTCTGTGGACCGGCCTTGTGCTTCCACCATGGCTTGGCGCTGTCNCGTCTTGGGGAGTCGCGCAGTATCCCGGAAGGGGGGCTTGGGAAAGGCATGGGCCGGGATCCTGTTAAACAGTGAGCTGTTCACGCGGATAGCGCACAAGCGTGGTTTTGGGAAACGGCTGGACAAGGGCGGAGAACAAAAGGAGGAGTCCCAGGCGCCCAACGAACATGCCCACCATCAACACCAACTGCCCCCGGAAATCGAGTTTTTCCAGAATACCCACNTCAAAACCCACGGTAGCAAAAGCGGAGATGCAGGTAAACAGGCTTTCCAGGAAGGTGAACTCCCGATTTGAACCAATAGCAATCAGCAGCACCATGGCGCTGATAAACAGCAGTGAACTCACCACCANAGCGGTGGCCTGAACCACCAGTTTGGTGTCAACGGTGCGGGAGAGAAGGACCACGTCTTCACGGCGGCGCAGGGTGGAGGCCGTGGCTGCCAGGAGAATGGCCATGGTGGAGGTTTTCAGACCGCCTCCGGTGCCGCCAGGGCTGGCGCCAATGAACATCAGCAGCATGAGCAGAACCAGACTCTCTCCCGATATGTGCTCCAGGCCAAGTGGAATGGTTTGAAANCCGGCAGTGCGGGCCGAGACCGATTGGAACAGAGCGCCCCAGAAGCGCTCAGCGGCAGAGAGGTCCTGAAAGGAGACACGGGCACTGTTGAAGCTTTCATAGAANAGCAGACCGAACCATCCCACCAGGATCAGCAGCAGGGACGAGAGCAGGACCACCTTGGCTTGAAGGTCCAGCCGTCGCCACCGCAACGGGAACCAATTCTTGCCATCCCGGAGTTCGGCATGCACCCGATAACCCAGCCCACCGCTGACGATCAGGCCCATCACCACCAGTTGGGCGGGGAGATTGGCGGCAATGCCCTTCAGGCTGTCGCTCCAGAGGGAGAAGCCGGCGTTGTTGTAGGCGCTGGCTGCGTGGAACAGACAAAACCAGAGCCGTCGCGGCAGGGAGGTCTCGCTGGCGGCAAAACCCAGCAGGAACAGCAGCAGGGCACCGGCAATCGTCAAGCCCAGCGCCACCCGGGCAATGTGCCAGAAGGTGCGGCCCACGCCGCCCACACCAAACTGATCCAGGATTCGCTCACCACTGTCCACCCGACGTCTGAGACGGGCGCCCTGATGGACAAAACCCTGCAGGTAGATGGAGATGGCCATCAAGCCCAAACCACCGATGAGAATCAGCACCATCAGGATCAGTTGGCCAAAGCCTGTCAGGTCGTGACCGGGATCAATGATGGACAGTCCCGTGACGGTGACGGCGGACGTGGCTGTGAAGAGGGCCTGCCAGTAGGACACGGGATAGCCATGGGACCAGGGAAGCCAGAGAAGGACACTGCCGACCACAATTACCAGCGCACCACAGAAGGCNGTGAACTGGGGAACCGTCAAGCGCGACAGTGCGTCCTTTTGCTGAACGGCCCAGAGAGAAAGCCGGCTGACAAAAGGACGAACAACCAGGTTTGATCCCCTCGGACCATCACGACGGCGGTCCATGGGCTGGCGAAAGGGACAACCTGGTGCGCACGGGCTGGTGTCTACTTGTTGGGCTGAGGTGTCATGCGCAGGTAGGGCTTGATCTCGGTGACACCCTTGCTGAACTTCACCTTGGCGTCCTCCGTGGAAATGGAGGGCACCACCACGCAGTCTTCACCGTCCTTCCAGTTCACCGGCGTGGCNACGGAATGGTGATCCGTGAGCTGGAGGGAGTCAATGACCCGGAGAATCTCGTCGAAGTTGCGACCCGTAGAGGCGGGATACGTGATCTGCAGACGCAGCTTCTTGTGGGGATCAATGATAAANACGGAGCGCACTGTCAAGCTGTTGGAGGCGTTGGGGTGAATCATCCCGTAGAGATCGCTCACCTTCTTGTCCTCATCGGCGAGGATCGGGTAATCCACAGCGGCGCATTGGGTCTCGTTGATGTCGCTGATCCACCCCGTGTGGCTCGTTGCCGAGTCCACACTCAAGGCAATGGTCTTGACGTTGCGCTTGTCCCACTCGGCGCGTAGTTTGGCCACTTCGCCCAGTTCCGTGGTGCAAACAGGGGTGTAGTCCGCAGGNTGGGAGAACAGAACTACCCAGCTGTCGCCAGCAAAGTCGTAGAGATTGATGGGGCCCAGTTGGGAACTCTGGGTAAAATCGGGAACGGTGTCACCAAGCTGGAGAGCCATGGCAGAAACACAAATAACTCGGTAGTCCTTCTTACACTCTGCACCCATCCCGTGGCAAGCCGTGGGCCAGGTTCTCCGGAATTTCTTTCTATCTCCCCTGGATCCGGGCTTGTCACGGGATGGTATATGCCCTCTCTTCGCTTCCCTGGTATTGGCGAAGAGAGAGATGGCCTTGGATGGCCGTCCCGGGAACGGGACCTCTGGTCGTTCCCCCACAGCACCGTGAGAAGCTCCACGCCGATAGGAGTTGGCTCAGTGGCCCTGGGGAATCACACCCGGGCATTCGTGGACAACCTTCATATTTCCCGTCAGCATGCCTCATCGTGACGACCAACCCTACAGGTGAGGAAGATGANGAGTGTCCGAGGCGCCCTGAGGGAGTCCATATCTGCGCAGGAAGCAGAGTCGTCGTCAACGCTCGCCTATTGGCAATTCTGCCGCTTGGCTCATGGCGCCTTCAGTGGAGTGTTACTGCCGTTACCATGGGGCCTATGGGGCATCGGCGCTGCTGGCCCTGGCTGAACGGCTTGGGCAGCGCCGCTACAGCCTTGCGCAGGTGACCGTGACCGCGGGCTGGCTTCTGGGGTTGGCCCAGATGTTGGCCCTGGTGCCGGGGGTGTCCCGCTCGGGCAGCACCCTCACGGCGGCGCTGCTGATGGGTTGGCAACGGGTGGCAGCAGCCCGGTTTTCCTTTTTGCTGGGGATTCCGGCCATCACCATGGCGGGTCTGGCGGAATTGAAGGAGGCCCTCACCAGCTCCGGGTTGGGGGGTGTGCTGCCCCTGGTGGTGGGTGTGCTGAGCGCTGCCCTCTCCTCGTGGCTGGCCATTGCCTGGCTGCTGCGTTTTTTGCAACGGCACAGCACCTGGGTGTTTGTTCTGTATCGCCTGGGCTTTGGTGTGGTGTTGGTGGTGGTCAGTGTTTGGGGAAATAGTGAATAATCGCGTCCGCAAACTCCGAACACTTCAGCGGGGGATCGACAGGGGGCTCCATCATGCGNGCCAGGTCATAGGTGACGCAGCGGTTGGCAATGGCCTGGCNAANNCCGTGGTTGATCAGGGCGGCGGCCTCGTGCCAGCCGAGGAACTCCAACATCATCTGGCCACTGAGGATCAAGGAGCCGGGATTGATGCGATCCAGACCGGCGTGTTTGGGGGCAGTGCCGTGGGTGGCCTCGAAGATGGCAGCGGCGTCTCCAATGTTGGCGCCGGGGGCCATGCCCAGGCCCCCCACAATGGCGGCGGCGGCATCGGAGATGTAGTCCCCTCCACCATACGATCCCACCGAATCGGCGCCTCTATCCGATCCAGATATAGCTCCCTCCTCGTCTTTCGTTGCTTGGTCTCCTACTCAAGCTCGGCAATGCTCTTCTTCATGCTCTTCATGCGCGGAAAACTCCAATTATGGGTTCAGCTTACCGCTTGGAAAAATTTGGCCAGAGGTATCTTGGGATTTATGTTCTGCTTTGATTCGATCATAGGCCAAATTAAATGTCTGAGATAGCTTCTTGCCAAAGACTAGCATTTCCTTGGGAAGACCTTTGGCTTGCAAAGCGTCTGGGTGGTAAGTTTTTAGCAAACTGAGCCTGGCTTTCTTGATATC
>JGIcombinedJ30088_10004004_pt1 | contig 13358 bp, 8 predicted proteins | sample PinacodermPK_FD_30088 | JGI IMG/M metagenome (IMG submission 30088)
GGCGCCACGTCGGGAAACGCCCTGCGGATCGACGAAGTCCGGGTCAACTGCGAGCAGAACTCCGTGGTCTTCCTGGTAACGCCCCAGGGTTCCGGGGCATGTCACACGAAGGACAGCGAGGGTCGATACCGTACCGGCTGCTATTATCGCCGACTCAAGTCATCCGGGGAACTTGAGTTCGTTTGACGGGACTGGATTCATTGCACGTCGGTCGGGTCTTATGTATATTAGGAGAGGGGTTTGCGCGGTCACCCAGCCCGTTCGGCCACACGGTTCACGCGTTCGTCCGGATTGCTCGCCGGGCGCGTCGGAAATGGGATGTGCCGGTGAGGATTAGTTGTCATTGCGGTGAGCTGGTATTCAATGTGAGCGTTCGATTGTGGAGAAACAAGTGGACAGAGTCTTCATCTACTGGGACAATTCCAACATTTTCATCAGTGCGCAGCAGGTCGCCATCGANCAGGAAGGCGAAAGTTCGCGTTATCGTGTGCGCATACACTTTCGAAACCTGTTGGAACTGGCACACGGCGGACGAGAAATCGAGCGAGCCATCGCCGTGGGATCCATTCCGCCCGAGCTACGACACGTGTGGAACAGGCTGGAGAACGAAGGCGTTACCGTCAAATTGCTGGAGCGCGGGGCCGTACACGGGCGAGAGCAGGGAGTTGATCAGGTTCTGCAGACCGAAATGCTACGTGATGGGTACGATAACAACGGAGATCCGGGGATCGCGGTAATGCTTACGGGCGACGGAGCGGGTTTCGCCGATGGCGTGGGATTTCACGCCGATTTGGAGCGTATGCGACGGCGCGGCTGGCGCATCGAAGTGCTGTCGTGGCGGCACAGTTGTAACCGTGGAATGCGCGAATGGGCCGAGGAGCACGGAAAGTTCATCGCATTGGACGATTTCTACGACAGTGTGACGTTTCTGGAACGACCCGCTCCCGGCGAACCGGTCGAGGCGCCGCGATACGCGGGGCCCGTCGACCTCGACCGGCGTTGTTTGTAGTCGATCCGAAAGCTCTCTTGATCTGGACAGTGCAGGCGGAACCGGGTAGATCACGCTATTCATACCGTCCGTCTACATCGACGAAGCGCATGAAGACCGAAGCGTCTTCGGCCTGCGGGCGGAACTCTCGACCGTACTCATGGAAGGTCTCCGGGACAACGGCGTCGATCTCTTGATCCTCAACCATGCGCCGCCGGTTCTGTACTATCACGTCCTCCGCGACGGTGTACGCGTACTATCACGAGATCTGGCCATGACGACGACGCGGGAGGGACGGGCGGTTTCCCGATACTGCGACTTTGTTCCCCAGCTTGCGAAAATGGAAGCGGCGCGGTCTTTTGCCAACCGGAGCGGATCGTGACAGGAGGACGCCCCGATCTGGTCGTCGTGCGTTGACACCTTGCCGAATTGAGGTGCGCGTCTGAGCGAATTCGAGACTTTCGCGCGTCACGTCGAAGTTTGGCTCGAAGGCAGGATCGGATGAAGTATCGGAACCGGTTTCGCGCCGCTTCGTAACCGGTTACGCATGGTCGATGAGAACACGCGTCCTTATGCGGGCTGAGGGACATCCCTATTCGGCTGCACGAACGGTCGTCCGTAGTCGGCGGTAAGGCCAGAAGTCGGCATGGACCGCTGGCGCAGTCATGAAATCACTTCCCCGGACCACAGAGACTGCAGAAACACCTTCCAGGGGACAATGCGTATGGGACCAACGACGCGTNCCNCCGGNTCATTGCAGACGACAAAGGCTTTTCGAGGCGCGTACTCTTGGACGAAAGTACGCAGAGATCGAAGCGACTTGGCATCCACGCGGCTCGTCCCCTTTACTTCAATAACTACTTCGCCGTCGCCCAGTACGAAATCAACCTCCAAGCCGGATTTCGTCCGCCAGAATCGAATATCGTAGTGTATCTCGCTATAGGAAGCGTGCGCCTTCAACTCGCAAAAAATGAAATGCTCGAAAGCTTTGCCAAATACCNATCCTCGAGTCTCCGACAGATGCCGTTTTGCGAGGATCCCCGCTACNCCNACGTCGAACAGATAGAATCTGGATGATCTTGTAATGACCTGGCGACCCTGNCTTTTCTTGAATGGCGCCACCATGCTTCCCAGAAGCGTATCGACGAGAATCTGGTAGTACTCTTTTACNGTCTTGGAACTGACACCGCACTCGCGCGCAACATTGGAAAAGTTGGTCAACTCGCCGTGCGCGTATCCCATCGCTTCGAAGAACCTGGAAAACGCGGGNACATTGCGCGTCAATCCCTCGGCGAAGACCTCTTCTTTCAGGTAGTCCTGCAGATAGGCGNTCAAGGAACGGCGGTACTGNGAACTGACATANTGATCTGGAATCAATCCTCGATTCAAGATAGTCAACAGATCTATTTCGCCGTCCTTCAATTCGCCGGTCACNATTGGAAACATCTCGTAGCGCCAGGCCCGGCCNCCGAGCAGATTGGCGCCACCCCGCTTGAGTTTACGAGCACTGGATCCGCACAGAACAAACCGCAGCCCCTTGTTTTCAATGAGCCAGTGCACTTCATCCAGCAGAGGCGGTACGCGCTGCACTTCGTCCAGGATGATGGGATGCGCCAGGCGTGTGTCCGATAACGCGAATATCCGTTCGCGAAGCAAAGACGGGCGACGGCTGAAGTCCAACATCAAGTCTGTCTTGAGAAAATCAAAGACGATGCTGTTGGGAAAGGTCTGGTTCAGGTAGGTGGATTTGCCCGTCTTTCTCGGACCCCAGAGAAAGGCCGACTGCCTGTTGGGCAAGTCCATTTTCAATCGCCGGGGGAACGTAACCATTTTGAACACTCCTCCAAAAATATCCCACTTTTTTGGAATATAGTCCGAAATGGTAAGAAAGCAATTCCAATTTCCGGATCTCCGCATGACGGCAGATCAATCTCGGCGGTCAATCTGGAGGGACATGGATTCTACGTGTTCATTCGCTGATCCCGAATACGTGTTGCCACTTCAAAGGCTGATCTTGTACGTTGCTATACAGCGAGGAATATCAAGTTTAAAATTGTCGAACCTATGGACTTCGTTTTCTACGTATCCAACACCGGTCGAGATCCATCCGTGTCACCGGATTCTGTTTCAGATTTTGTATCAACCACTTACGTTCGCGCATATGCACCTTATTCACACGACTGAGTTGATGCGCTTCTTTCGTAAACTCTTGGTTCGTGACGACAGCAGCTTGAAATGCTATCCCATACTCTCGTTCATAAAGTGGTTTCGCGGCTACAATTTCCTGCACCGCGTTGCTTCCCGGTTTTCCAGGCGATTTACGCTGCTTAACCTGTATCAGAAATCCGTAATTCTCATTCGAAACCGGGTGGACAATGACATCTACACCCTTGTCGCCAGACTGTGGCGTTAGTTCAACACGGTGCCCTTGTACATCAAAGAGGGCAGCAACTAAAGCCTCGAAGTGTGTCGGTTCCAACCTGTCAACGTCTTCTATAGTCAGCGGTGTTCCTCTCTCTCCCTTGGTCTGAGTTTGATGTAGGTGGTCAAGTATCTCAGCGGGAGTCACTTCGGCGCGTTCTGTGGGAAAGAGAGTGCCTTGTGAGAGATTGCGTTTCCGATTTAGAAGTTGATGCAGGATGAGATCAAACGTCTGATACTCAGGATGGATAGCCATTGGAAAATAAAGATGCACAGGCCGTGTTTGCCCGATTCGATAGACCCGGTCGCTGGCTTGATCCTCTTTGGCCGGATTCCACCAGCGGCTGTAGTGAATGACATGGTTCGCTTCTGTGATGTTAAGACCGACGCCAGCGGCCAATGGAGACATGATAATTGTGTTGAAGCCGGGAGTGGATTGGAAACGATCAACTGCTTGTTGCCGGCTCAACTTCATTGAATTCGCTTTCTGCGTGCTTCCCGGTGTCTCGCCGTTTACGATAGATATGTCGGCCAACCCAAAGTGATCTCGAATGACGCGGGCTAACAGATGTTGTGTCTTTCGACGTTCAGAAAAAAGTATCGCCTTCTCGCCAGCAGATCGGATTTTCGCGAGAATCTGTATCGTTACCATTAGTTTTGCCGATTGTTCGATTAATTCAGTCGTAGAGAACTGTTCCCATTGAGAATCAGCCAATAATGGGTGATCGGATATGTCCCGTAGCTGATGGATAGTTTGCAGGACTTGACCACGTGATTGCGGTTCTGGAGATTCGTCCTCCTGTACGAGTTGGAGTGCGTCTTGATAACGTACTTTCTGTTGGTGTGGCATTTCCTGTTGGCAGTCTTTTCCGTCATGAATGGATTTTTCGGGCAGGTCATCGAGAGTGTCGGTTTTAAGCCGTCTTTTGAAATGAACGCCGATGCGTTTTCGGATTTCTTCGCCAAGGGCCCGGACGTCGGTTTCAGGGAATTCGAGAGGCTTACAAAACTCCCGGTTGAATTCTACGGCGCTGCCGAGAAATCCTGGTGCTATGAAATCCGTGATGCACCATAAATCCATCAACGAGTTTTCGACGGGGGTTCCCGTTAATGCGATGCGAAAACCAGCTTTGAGGGCTTTTACGGCGTTTGTAACAAGCGTTCCGGGTGTCTTTATTCGTTGCGCCTCGTCAATGACAACAACCGCCCAGGGTATTAACCCCAGGTCTAACTGAAAGTCCCGGACAGTTTCATATGTTGTGAGTACAAGATTAGTGTTTTGGAGGCGTTCAATGTCGAGTGCACCGCGTCGTCGCCGCACTTCTTGGAATCGTTCTGCGCCTTCAATTTCCGGAATCTCTCGGTCGCCGAGATCGACCATCTCGCGCTTGAACTTTTGTAGTTCCTCACCGTACAACGTTACGAAGTTCAGGGCACCTCTATCAAAGAACTTGGGATACTCCGCCTGCCAATTCTCTAAAAGGGCAATCGGTGCGATGATCAGAGACGGTTGTTGTAAGCCATGTCTTGCATAGTGCCATTCCAAAAAACAAAGCACTTGCAATGTCTTTCCAAGTCCCATGTCATCAGCCAGCAATCCCCCGGGATACCTTTGCTTCCACAGTTGTTGGGTCCACGCAAGTCCTTCCTCCTGATGGGGTAGGAGTCTGGTGTTCGATTTTATATTTGGTGTAGGTTCGAGCAGATGTCGGAATGGTTCTTCGATGGGGGAGTCGGATGTTTCCTCTACGTAGTCGGTTTCCTCGATATTCTCTTCGATGATCAAGACCGGTGTCAGGGTTTCGGACTCTTCGTCGGAGGCGCGGGATGGTTTCTTTCGGTGTTTTAGTTGCTTTTCTATGAAAGGAAGGAATCTCTCGATGTCAGAAACTGGGATTTGTCGTTCGTTCCAGGTTATACTCTTCTGTCCGGTTTGTTTTGCCCTTTGTACAGCTTGCTTGAGTTCTGAGCACTCCTCCTCTGACTTGACGGTAATCTTTGTTTGAGTTCCCGGCTTGTCTTCAACCATGATACCGGGAATCCACTCGCTTTTGTAAGGTGAAACGAACGGGTAAAATCTCGGACGATGCGTACCGATTTTGAGGACGCGCTCGCTGAAAGAGGGAATTTCGCCGCTCGGATCGAGTTCAACGATGTCCGGGTCGAAATGCGCATGTGGTTGTTTGGCTATTTCCTCAAGTTGTTCATGGGAAACATTTCGAAAGCGTTTGATGGTGCGTAGCGCTTCTCGCTGCTTTTCCTGAAAGACAACGCGGGTTCGACCGCCGTTAACGCCAGGAAGATTGTATGTGTTTTCAGGATCTGGAAATTTATCGAAAACTTCTTCGAATCTCTCACTGTCGACCCCTGACACATCAGGGATTATCTCAACACTTTCGCCAGCATCGCGCAAACGTAAACGAACAGTCTTCGGTGCGACTACATCCTCTTGATGGAGATAGCGATCGAGGTCGGAGCCGGTTCGATTCGCCATTCCCTTGATCTTGGCGAATTCAAGCAGATTCGTCTGGTAGTTTTTATCCCGGGATTCACGTGAATTGAACGCGTCCAGTTCTTCCAGGAGTGTAAACTGCTCTCGGGTTAAGATGTACGACCATGCCTCCGTAAAACGCAGTACACATCCGGTACGTGTTGGATACAAAGGCTTCCGGTCCGGTTGCTGGAACTGGTAATCGTATCGAAAACCCCGCTGGTTCAATGTGCCGACCGAGCGGATTTCAAGATCAAACGGGTATGGTTCCGGTAAACCAAGTATATGGCGTTCTTCTGAATCGAGACCACACACCACTTCGTGAGGTACAAGTATCTCCATACCTGACGATTCTGCTTGACCGTTATCCAGCAGTTCCTTGAGCAACGACCATTGTGCTTGCACATGATGTGCGGTCGTCGGGAGGTTTGCGACGTACTCAAATAGCGAAAGGCCGATGGGCGTAGTAGTAAACCGAATGCCCATCGGCATCTCTTGCCAGTTGAACCGCGAGGGTTCGGATTGTGTTTTTCGGAATGGATTCAACATGAGACATCAATGCATATGTGACTGCCTGTTCACAGTGTTTAGTACGACCTGATCGCGCGGATGTATACGATACCGTTAATCCATCCGCTCGACGTATTCTATCGTACAAACAGATTTACTGTATCGAACGATACTACGTTGCTATCGTGCTCAGATCAAAACCAACCCCGAGGGTGCTGCAGGTTGGCAAAGCCATATCTGGAGTTAAAAACCACCACCTTTTGGTACAATTCTGAGGTGCCATCTTATCCAGTCTCCAAATTGACTTTGCCAGTAATACCCTTCTGAATTGCTGTGGATCACACGATGTGCAGCTCGACTCATATTGCGCAGTATGTTCATATAGTACGTTGAGTCACCCAATCTAAAGGGACAATTACTGTCGTTATAGACGTAGCAAGCCCCTTGAGTACTAATTTCGACGAATGTATGGTTTTTCATTTGAATGACGAAAGCATGTTGGTTCTGATTACCGCCTTTTAATGTCGCGGGCCGTCGAGTTTGGTAGTATTGAAGGGCTTTCGGGTCTTTTCTTAGAATAGCTTCGACATCTTTTCGTAAAACCGGACGGCAGAAGGTGATGTGTTCGAGATACGACATCCAGAACTCTTTTCGATACTTGAATTTGTCGTCGTTGCACGCTTTGGCGACTACATCGAAGAAGAAGCGAAGGTCCTCTGCCGTAATCCATTGCGTAAAGATTCTTTGCGCATTCTCTGACACGCCCCTCCAACGGATTCTGGATACAGAAATCCGAGGATCTTGCCACTCTCGCAGCCCAAAAGACTGTACAGGTTGACGAAGGTGCACCGACGCCTCGTTGCCAAGTTTCTCGATAAGTTTCGTCAAAATAGAACGACTACTCATATCATCGTGGTTTACCTCGACGAATCTGACTATATCCTCGACAAACGGTCTGCCGAGGCGGTTGTTAAGATTAACGTATGCCTCCGCAACGATACTGAAATAGCGATAACCGTGCATATGATCGGGCAATTCCAGGTATGCCCAGATATCTGCTATGTTCTTTTCAGCACGATGCAGGCTTCCGGCAAGCTGCCTTGCTCCATCTTCATTACAATACCAGGCAACGTTAAATTTGAGCTTCTGAACGAATTTTCGACGCCCGTTGTAGTTTGTCAGATGCTTTCTTACAAACGTTCGTAGCAACTCTGCATTCTTCGTGTCCCATACCTTTAGCAGATTGTCAAACGCACCGAACAGTGCGCCGATGCTGAAGTGGTTTTCAATGAGCCCCAGCGCGTTCTTAAGTCGTCCTGCGTTGTCGACGATACTCTGATTATAAGGAGATTGATTCTCGGAATAGGTTAACGCCCATGCCAGTTTTCGGGCCGATGACGGTTTTGTGAAATCCTTATGGAGTGTACCTGTCTTGCTGGCCTGAATAAAGCGGCGGTAGATCTGCCTAATGTCTTCTGAATTGGCGCCTTTACGCATTCCTGAGTGATGCAGATGCTCGATTTTCTTCAGCCTATCGATTAGCCCATGAAGCGTTGGTTGACTGTTACTAACCTTGAATGTGCGACGAACGAATGAGGAGGCATCGAATCCGAATTGAAGCAGTTCTTTAGTAGAAGTCATGGTATTCCACTGATAATTTCGTTGAGTTGTTTTTCGGAGTTAGTTCTCACTCTAAATTCTACCCTTCTTGATTCTTCTCTGTTTTCAGTATCGTCTTCATACGTAATTAGCTTGCTTGACGATAAGCCGTTGGCCGTCAGGTATCGTTTTACCCAGGTCCTGTCCTTGCTGATTGCGGGTAACTGAAGCACATATTGAAGCACGCTTCTCGTTCGGTCTTGCGATAGTTCCATGTTCAGAAAGTATGCGTCTTCATGACGGACCTCAACAGACCATTCACTTGATGTATGGCCTTCGATTCGAATCTCCACGATGTCGTCGATATAGTCGGGTTTCTTCAGGATTCGAACGTAACGTGGGAAAAAGTCATCGAGTATCTCTCTAAATGCTGTCTTAACTTCGACGTTACCCTGGTCAAACAGGACTTTAGGTTCTTTGAAACGAACAGAAAGCGTCTCTCTGTCCAGTTCCGCTTCCCACTTCTCGAGATCATTCTCGAATTCCCTAAACAGATCATGATAGAGTGCGTCCTGTAGATTCCTGTAGTTCTCGGCGATTTCCAACTGACGTTTTTCTTTCACCATCAAGTCCAGCATGACGAAAGAAAGCAGGAGTACGAAGATCAGTAGCAGCCCGGCCATCAAGTCGCCTAGAGAAAGACTGAATGGATTTTCATCTACGATCGTGCTGGAATAGGAGTGATTTTTGCGATGCATAGACTATTTCTGCCGTAGTCGTTCGTTCATTTCAGTCAACTCGTCAACACTGTCGTTAAGGGCTTGAACACTTCCAGATAGTGCATTTGCCGCGTTCGTCAATTGATCGGAGAATGTACCGAGATATTCGTTTATCGATTCTCGCGAAGTAGTGGCGTAGGTAGTCAAACCACTTTCGATCTCCGCAAAGATGTTCTTGAGCCCATTATCGATTGTCTGAAATCGCCGCGTAAAGTCATTCAACAACTTTTCTGACTGCACGAGCGACTCCTGGATCTGTTTCGTCGTTTCACGATTCGCCGTGAGATATCTATGGTTTTCTTCTTTGAACGCATTGCTCGCCTGGGTCAGTTCTTTACCCGCGCTTTCAAGTCGTTCGGAGCCTGTAGCTAGTTTCCTCGAAAATTCTTGCGTGGTATTGATCAGTTGACGAACGCTTGCTGCGCTTGCGTTCATCTGTTGCAACATCTCTTGGCCTTTTGTTATTGTGTCTCGAAAGCTAGCGAGCTGAGCGTCGACGGCTTCGATCTGTCCATGTTGCCGTTGCAAAAGCCCACCAACACTCTGTTCGACATCCTGGACACTTTCACCGAGTCGGGTGACTGAATGTTCGACGAATTGACGCATTCTATCTGCAGACTCTTCGGATGCCTTCGTCGTGCCAGCCGTGATCTCCTCGATTGCCTGCTTCTGTTGATCAAGTACGGATTCAAAATCCGCGATCCGTCGCGACAACTGGTCGTTTGTCTGATTCGCCACGGATTCCAACAGATTTCGTATGTCAGAAGCGATTTGTCTCATTTCCTCATTTACCCGGTCCGTGGTTTCAGTCAGGCCGTCCTGTTGTTTGTCGATTGCATTTTGAAACGCGTTGAGCATTCCGTCCAACATCGATTTCGTCTGTCCCATCTGTTCCTCGGATGTCGCGGACAAAACCAGACTGGTCTGATCGATCTTGTCTTGGACACTCGTCATCATGTCGGCCATTTGAGCGGGTAGATCCTTCAGGCTTTGACTTACGTCGTCGACCGTAGTTGCCAAGGTTTCCATTTGTCTAACGGTGTTCCCGGATATTGAATCCTGAAATACCTCTATCAGCTTTCCAATAGCTTCGGTTGAAGACTCTTCTTTCTGCGTGTGCAGTTCTTTGACGGCGTCGTTCAAATCATCCAGACTTGGGGCCAATCGTTCCGACATCGCGTTACTGAAGGCGTCAGGAGCGTTTCGAAGTTCTGTGATTATCTCTTGGCGACCTTGTGCCATAGCTGATTTGATTTCGTTCGCCAAGTCGGTAGAGAAAGATTTGAGTGCCTGGGTCTGTTGTGCAAGTTCGTCTTCTTGCCGAAATGATATCTCTTCTTGAGTTGTTAGAGTAAATTTCTCGTCCAAGACACGTTGTAGATATGCAATTCTCCGCCCCACATTCCCTATGCGTGCTTTCTCGATCACGTTGAAAACGAGCGATGTCAACATCCCCCAGACAGAGGTCACAAATGCGATCGATACACCAGTTAGAAGCCCTTTAATTGCTTCTTGGATGTTTCCTGTCTGGGTCTGTGTGAAGTCAACCTCGGAAAAAGGCATTAGACCAGAAACCATTCCGATAAACGTACCGAGGATCCCCAACCCGACTAAAATGGTAGGAACACTGTTCCAGAATCGGAGATTCAGATGTTGCGCCAATAGGCGTTCTTCGCTGAAGTATACCGATGCTTCTTCCGTCTTGTACACTATTTGTCTTTTATTGTCAGTAATGAGCGAGTCATCGAACTCTTGCCACGCCTCAGCGAGTTCATCGTTGCGTTGAAAACTGATTTTTAACTTGGGGCGAATTTCAGGTTGTGCGGGTCTGTCGAATTCGTTGACTTCCATAGTCAAACTGTGAATCAAACTACCCCGGCGGCCAATGCGTACGAGGAATTTGACCAAGCAGTATAGAAAGGATAGAAAGATTACGTATATAAACAGGTTCGTAATCAGGTTATGGCTACTCCATGGCCATGGAAGTAACAACCGCAGCAGGTCGAGAAAGTCGGTCATATTCTCCTCTGTTTGATCATTTAAAACCTGTAACAACGGAGGGTGGTTCAAGTTTCTGGTGTGTCGGAGGTAGTACTCCTACCCCCCGAAAGCCTCCATGTAGAGCCTGGTGCGTTCGTTCAGGACGCCGTAGAAGGCGCGGGTCTCCGGGTCTTCGCTGTCCCGCCAGAAGGTGGCGGGAATCCCGGAATCGTTGGCCAGGGGATCCCGGTCCCGGTGGCCGTAGTAGATCTGCGCGGTCTTTCGGACGGCCCGCGTGGGACGCGTGGTCGCGGTGTGAAGNNCCGATACGTTGAACAGGGCGCAGGTGCCCGCCGGTCCGTGGAGGTCGTAGACGCCCCGTTCCAGTTGCGCGCTGTTCTCCTTCAGTACGGGCTGCTCGATCCCTTCGGGCGATAGGGAAAAACAGTGGGTGCGCTTATCCACGTCGGTGAAATAGGCTATGAGCTGGATATAGTCCATGCGCAGGGGATGGTCGAGCCAGTGGGCTTTGTCGCGGTGCCATCGCTGGTGGAGCGCGCCCTTGTATGGCCCCATGGACCGCAGCCCGATTTCCCCGAAACAGAGCGGACCGCCCATCAGTTCCAGTATGGTCCCGTAGATGGCGGGATGGCGGATCAGTCCGTCGAATGCCGGCGTGGTGATGAGCGCGTCGTAGTTGGCCTCCTGGTGATGCCCGTAAGGATGCCAGAAATAGGGGAACCGGCGGCGGTCTTCATCGAATAGATCCCGATAATGGTCCACTTCCTCGTCCGAGAGGACCTTGCCCAGGTTGATGAATCCGTTCTGACGAAAGAACGCCAGGTCAGACTGCTTCATGAGAACCTTTCAGGTGAGTATTTGTGCTCCGAATCCCGTTCCTTCTGAATCCCGATTCATCCGGCTCCCGATTCATCCGGCTCCCGATTCATCCGGCTCCCGATTCATCCGGCTCCCGATTCATCCGAATCTCGGCTCTACCTGCCGTCCCTGGTTCTACCAATTGCGCCGGGGCATTTCCCAGCTTCTTCGGGTGTTTCCAGTGGTTCCGGATTTCCCATCGCTCACACCGACCGCGTTATGCCCCCGTCGACCCGCAGGTTCTGGCCCGTGATATAGCCCGAACCGGGTGACAGCAGGAATGCTGCCGTTTCCGCGATCTCCTCCACCGTGCCGTAGCGTCCCATTGGAATGCGCGACCTGAATGCTTCCGATTCGGGGAGACTGTCGATGAACCCCGGCAGGAGATTGTTCATCCGGATGTTGTCGCCGGCGTGGTTGTCGGCGTAGATNTTNGNAAAACTCGCCAGNGCCGCCCTGAAAGGCGTCGAAACCGGGAAGTAATGCTCCGGNTCGAAGGCGGCGAANGTGGATATGTTGACNATCGAACCGCCGCCCTGTTCCACCATGATCGGGGTGACCAGGCGCGCCATGCGNACCACGTTGAGAAACACGATATCCAGCCCCTCGTGCCAGTCTTCGTCCGGTATNTCCAGCAGGCTGCCCTTGGGCGGATGGCCGGTGCTGTTGACGACGCCATCNATCCGGCCGTGGGCTTCCATGGTCAGGTCCACCAGCTTNCGCAGGTCGGCTTCGTCCGTGACGGAGCCCGTCACGCCGATGCCTCCCAGTTCACCTGCGAGTGATTCCGCCGCTCCGGAGGGAGACAGCAACGCGACGGCCCACCCCTGTCCGGCCAGGTTGCGCGCGATGGCCGCTCCCATGCCTCTTCCCGCTCCCGTGATGACCGCTACTTGTTGCGAACTCATACTTCTCCCTTCGGCGTATTGGCCGCTTTAAGCCATGCAAGATGCCGCTGGAACGATTTCGGCTCATCTCCATGCAGATTCGATATTTGTTGATGTAGACTCACGTCTCGAACATGGCGGTATATAAACAAATGCATTGCAGTAATCAATGGGAGAATATAGCGTTAATCCGTATAGCACCGATCAGGTTCAGTAGGAGCGAATCCCGGCGTTTCATCGGTTCGCGGACCTGTTTCGAGTCGCATACCGCACCTGGGCCCGCATCGTTCTGATCATTTCCGACCGCAGGACATCACATACCGCAGGACGGCACATGAAGATAACCGGTCTGAAAACCTGCTCCGTCCACGTGAATCACCGGGGAGACTGGACGTTCCTGGCAGTGCATACGGATGAAGGAATAACCGGTTTCGGCGAGGTGAATCCCAGTGGCGCCAGATCCGGGAGCGTGGACTTCCTGCAACAGGCCGAACCGGTTCTCGCCGGTCGCGACCCCGGCAGCATCGATCGCATCCTGGCCGAACTCCTGCCTTCGTCTGCCGACCGGTCGAAAGTGATGGCCCTGAGCGCCCTCGACCAGGCCCTGTGGGACATCAAGGGCAAGGCCCTGGGCGTGCCCGTGGCAGACATCATCGGGGGACGATGCCATGATGAGATACCCCTCTATGCCAACATCAACCGGGCCACGACCGACCGGACGCCCGCGGGATTCGCCAGGAACGCGGCCGCCGCGGTTTCGGATGGATTCGACGCAGTAAAACTGGCCCCCTTCGACGGGATGCCGGGCGGGATCGACCGGGCCT
>JGIcombinedJ30088_10004010_pt1 | contig 13349 bp, 14 predicted proteins | sample PinacodermPK_FD_30088 | JGI IMG/M metagenome (IMG submission 30088)
CGATGGGCTGGGAAGGCATCCACCTGTTCGAGTTCGCGGTTCGGGGCGTGCGATACGCCGGACCTGACCTGTGCGGCGCGTCGTCCGACGTGGCGCTGTCGGACTTGCGGTTTCGCAGGAACGCCAAGTTCCGGTACGCCTACGACATGTTCTGTGAGTGGGAGCACGAGATTCGCGTCGAGGAACGTCTGGCTGCGGTGCTCGGAAAACGCTATCCGCAGTGTGTCGGCGGTGCAGGCGCATGCCCGCCGGAGGACTGCGGCGGTCCCGACGCTTACCGTGCTCGCCGAGACGAAGCGACGGGACTGGACGCCATGAACGACCTGGCGGTGGTCGCGGACACGGTCGAACGGGTACTGATCGAAAAGGATTCTTCGTGCCTCGATGACGACGACACCCGATGGCGTCTCGAGGTGGCGGTGGAGCGGCTCGACTCCCACGCGCGATTTCTCGAGGCGACATTCTCACGCGGTGCGGTCAATCGCGGGTTTCGCGCCGGCGACCACCGGCGGCTCATGCATCAGCAGCTGTATTGAACGGGTGCCCGTCGGCCGTCAGGAGATCCGCCGCGAAGGCGCCGACCACGTCGCCGTGCCGAGTCCTCACGGCGTCGAGCAGGTCGCTGCCGGCACGATCCGTGATCTGATCGAACTTGCGCCGCAGCATGGCGACGCTGGTTTCGGCGTAGATGCGGGTGGCACCGATGTCCTCGTGCCCAAGGAACTTCTGGATGTCGGTGATGTGCATGCCGAGCGCCAGCAGGCGGGTCGCCATGGTGTGGCGTAGCAGGTGGGGATAGATACGTTTGCCGATGCCGGCGTCTCGCGCGACCTCGCGCACCATCTGGCCAATCCGCTGGCGGGTGTACATGCGGGCGCCACTGCGGGCCCTTTGTCGACTGAGGAACAGCGGTCCCGCACGCCGGTTGCCGATATGCATGGCGAGCAGTCGGGCGAGCTCGGCACGGATCGGGATCTCGCGGCGTTTGCCCCCCTTGCCACTTTCGACGGCGATCGTGCGCTCCGCGACGCTGACATCCTCGACCCGCAGGGCCACGAATTCGGAGACCCGGGCGCCGGTTTCGAGCAGGGTGTGCACCATCAGGCCGGTTCGCCCGTTGCGAGCATAGGCGGCGTCGATGAACCGGAGCTGCTCCTCGAGCGTCAGCCGGGCGGGCGCGTTGCGCGTTTCCTTCGGCGCGTGCAGTCCAGCCTTGATGCGCGCGGCCCTGAAGACCGCCTTGGACTGGACGTAGTCGATGCCTTCGCGGAGCAGGAGGTCGGCGATCTCGTCGGCGACGCGGGCGATGTAGCCGTTCACGGGTTTGCGTTTCGGGTTTCGGAAAACAAGCTCGCTGACGTTTTACCCCGATCCGGGTGCAGAAGTCCACGTGCGGGCGTCGCTCGCATGGTTCAGGCTTTCCTCTCTGCGAATTGCGGAAAACTCGTTCGGAGACGAGATGACATGAAGATCGAGATCAGGCTGCGTATCGATGCCGGTGACCACGGTCCCTGTGACGAGGAAATTCTGGTGCTCGACAAGCCCCATGACCTGCTCGAGCAGGTTGGGCTGTCGCTCGCCGAGGCCAGGGAGTTGCTCGGTCGCGTTCAGGAGCGCGTCGTCGGTGCCCAGGCCACGGCGTTCGTCGCGGACAACCGGCACTGCGATGCGTGCGGCAGGCGTCTTTGGAGCAAGGGCCGAACCTCGTTGCAGTTCCGTACGCCGTTCGGCGACGTACCCGTGACCGGTCCGCGGCTGAAGTGCTGTCCGTGCCAAAACACGACGGGCGGCAGTTTCAGCCCGCTGACACGGTTGTTCACCGAGCACGTCGCACCCGAGATGCTGTATCTGGAGACGAAGTGGGCCTCGCTCGTGCCGTTCGGGGTCGCGGTGCAGCTGCTCAGGGACGTCCTTCCCGTGGGGACCACGCTCAATGCGGAGACGGTGCGCAGCCACCTGCACCGTGTCGTCACGCGCATGGAGGGGACGCTTGGGGAGGAGCGAACCTCGTGGACCGAGGATTGCCTGTTGGACCCCGCCCGGTTGCCATTGCCTGAGGGGCCGATCGTGGTCGGGATTGACGGCGGCTATGTCCGCGCCCGTGATCCCGATCGGGCGCACCACGGCGCGAATTTCGAGGTCGTGGTCGGCCAATCCATCGCCGAGGACCGCAACAGCCGCTACTTCGGTCTCGTCCAGAGCTTCGACGACAAGCCAAAACGGCGCCTGCATCAGGTGCTGCGCGAACAGGGATTGCAGATGAACCAGGACATCACGTTCCTGACCGACGGTGGCGACACCGTCCGCAACCTGGCGGCGGACATGTCTCCGTGCGCCGAGCATGTTCTCGACTGGTTCCATCTCACCATGCGACTCACCGTGCTGGGACAGTACGCGAAGGGGCTGGCCCATCACGACGAGGAGGAGGCGCAAGCGGTCGAACGGGAGCTGAAACGCATCAAGGGGTACCTGTGGAACGGCAATCACCGTGATGCGCTGCCGTGCATTGACAGTCTCGTCGACGACCTCGAGGAGCTCGCCACCACCTACCCGGGCATGAAGGCGTTCCGCAAGGGCGTTGAGGAGTTTCACACCTACGTCAGGCGCAACGCCGACACCATCGCGAACTACGCCGAGCGATATCGCTATGGCGAGCGGGTCTCGACGGCCTTCGCCGAGTCCACCGTGAACGCGGTCGTCGGAAAACGCTTCTCGAAACGCCAGCAAATGCGCTGGTCACGGCGCGGGGCGCACCTGATGCTCCAGACCCGAACGCGGGTGCTCGACGACACGCTCAGGGCGAAGTTCCAGAGCTGGTACCCGGGGCTCTTCCACGTGCAGAACGCTGTCTCCTCAGAGCATGCCCTCGCCGCTTGACCCCACGGATCTTGGTACTTCCTACGTCCACCGCGACCAAGCGAGCACTTGGCGCCAAGACCCGGGCCGACCGGTTCCGACCGAGATCACGCCCATCACCGGGCTCGGCGACCAGGACCTTGCCGGCGAAGCCATAGACGTCGCGACCGCGGCTGAACTCGTCGTCGGCGCACACCTCGTCGCCGCACACAACGCGAGCTTCGACCGGCCGTTCCTCGAGGCCATCGTCCCCGCGGCCAGAGCGGCCGTCTGGGCGTGCTCCCGACACGAGGTGCCCTGGGACCCTGCCGCGTTCTCCTCGCGCTCCCTCGCGTGCCTCCTGTGCGCGTACGGCGCCTTCTCGCCGGCCCGGCACCGGGCCCTCGCCGACTGCGAGGCGGGCGTGTAGCTTCTCACCCAACAGCTCCCCGGCGAGGAACGCACTGTCTTCGCCGCGGTCCGCGAGACCGCGGCAACACCGACAATCCGGATCTGGGCCACCGGCTCGCCGTTCGATTGCAAAGACGAGCTGAAGCATCGCGGCTACCGCTGGATGCCGCACGACCGGAACGGGATCCCCCGTTTGTGGTGGACCGACGTCCCGTCGGCGGACCTCGAGGCGGCACGACATCACCGCCCGCGACCGCTGGCGGGCAGAACCGCTTGAGCTTTCTGCGTGGGTGTGGACGCCCTCGGCGAGACCGCCCACGCCGTGCGACGCGAAACGCGCGTCATCGACGAGCAGGCCGACGCGCTGCTCGACTTGGTCGCCGAGGTCGAAGCGTGGTACGACGGCCCGGAGCCCGACGCGTGCCGCGCTCGGATCGCCATCATCCACGCGCGCACCGCGGCCATCCGGACCCGCGTCGAGCAGGTGCCGCCCGGCGCGCCGCACATCCGTGCGTAAAGGTCGGCGGGTAATCAGGGACACGCTTTCACGGTTTTCCGGTTTTCCGGTTTTCTGGGTTGACGTTCCGGCACGTGAACGCATCGGCGGCGGTGGAGGGCCCCGCCGCCAGGCTCACCACCTTCCCACCGGACGCAAACCTACCGCGATGATCCTCCGTCCAGCCAATACTGCGAGTTCTGCGCGCGCCACCATCCCTTGCGAATGCAGAGTGTACGCACCGCATTCGGACTTCGGTGTAAATGCCGACCGACTACGCGACACACATCGGCGCGCGAATGCATGGTCGTGGACTCCCGCGCCCAAGCCACCGCGAACCACACGAACTCGACGTTGGCGCGGGTCCAACGCCGGTTATGGCGATGCGCCTGAAGCTGCGGCATGTCGAACTCGTGATACGTCTACACAGCCGATCCTGCGACGTGGCGGCGACCAGGACGAAGCTAACGAACCTAGGCAAACGCTTCAATTGGGTGGACATTACAAACGCGAACCCGCGCACAACGACACCACCACAGAAGTGCGCTGCACCGGTACCACGCCGATACAGAACGGCAGCTATACGCAGACCTGGCAACCACACGCGGGCCTCGCGGCCCAGCTCATGATTACAGAATCTACATTTTGTCGCGCACGGCCGTATGGACCTGCGGAGTTCCGCCGAACCGCGACGCGAGCGGACTACTTGCCCCTCGCACGCGGGCTGCATCGCCGGAACGTGATGGCGTCATCGGAAGGTTTTCTGTGAAATTGCGACGGTGTCGCGCCGCCGGATCCGAGGGAGCGACGTGTGAACGGGACGAACCCGGTCGCCCGAGCGGTCCTGCCGCCGATCGCCGCGATGTTGGCGCCCGCGGCGGCGTAGATCGAGAGCCCCGCCCGTCCAGCTTGCTTGATGAGCCACAGGTATGCGACGCCCTCGCGTGCGTATCCGACCGGAACCGTGGAACACCCGCACCGGCGATGTCGCTGACCGCGAAGGACCGCACGGTTGTTCTAGCGGGGTCCGGCGACGGTCTCGAGGCTCCAACGAAGATAACGATTCGGACGACTTCTACCCCTAGGATCGACCGCGGGACAGGTCCGTGCGTCCCAATCCGGAACGTAAAAAAAAGTTCGGCCGCGGGTTTGGACGCCCGCAGCCTGACGCTCGCCCGTCTTGAGGACGCCGCGTGGCAGGTTTGGACGCTGCCATCGAGGCCCGCAAGCGGGTACTTCGACTGCCGCCCATTGTACTCCCCATTGCTGGTCGGCTGCCACCCGGCGCCGCAAGCGTGCCGTAACCCGTCGTCCCATGGACATTGAAGGTCCGGGCGACGTCGCTGACCAACTTCCCTTCTTCAATGAGATTTCGAGCCAGGGTGCGCTGGTCGGGCCGCAATTTGGGCGGCTGTAACCGTGTCACGGTTCATCGGACCGTGATACCGCTTTCTGATGACCTCTTCCACAGACCGATCGAACGATGGTGGGCGACAGAGCTGTGGTTCAGGGGCATCAGGTCGGCAGCCTCAGCCAACTCAGAGCCTTCAGCTGCTCGTCGAAGGATTGGGCGATCGTAAGGGGCAGGATCCCGCGTTCCTGAAAGCGCAGATCGGTCATGGTCCTATCGATGTCCGCGAGGATTTTATGCAAGGACGACACTTCCTTGTCCGGAGCGTGCTATCGTCACCAGATGAGCCCCGAAGCCCTCACTATCATAGGCACCGGCATCGCGCTCGCCGCGGTGAACATCGGCCCCGCCTGGCTGCGGTCCGACATGCGACACGGACAGACCCGCCTCGAAGGCCTCGGCCTCACCGGCCGGGCAGAGCCCGTACCCGGCGCCGGCGACTGATCCGACCATGACCGAATGGTGCGTACGCCAGTCCACGCCGGCCGCTCGCATTACCGAATTCACGTACCGTTTCACTAGAACGTCATCACTGCGACGTAGCCGATCACGAAATAATCTGCGAAACAACAAGGGGGACATATGCGCTCGTTCATGCCAATGGTATTGATGGTGTGTCTGTGGGCCGTGAACGTACCAAGTCCAGTCTTCGCGCAGCAGTCCTTTTCCGGTCGATCAGAGACGTGTGGTCCGATCGTGGGACAGACGAAGCAAGATCTCCAAAACGTGCAACAGTTCTGCCGCGCCGTGCCAGAAGACGTGGCAGTCGGCGCGTACGCCGTGGAAAGCCTCTTGTGGGTCAAGGTCACTCGTAACATGGCCGAGGCCATGCGCGCCGACCGCTTAGGCGCGGAGCAACTCGTCAAGAACTGGATGACCAGCTGGAAGAATTTGAGTGGAAGTGGATCGGTCACTATACAGGTGGAATGGCGAGACGTTCTAATCGCTGAAGGTCAAACAACCGTGTTTAGTGGTGATCGGGTCACAATTCCGTAACGGCTTCAACGCAGGCGGGCGGATTAGACGCACCGATAGAAAGACTGTCACGCGGCCAGCAACGATTCGCCCCGCTACGCATGCATCATTCGCGTCAATTACCCTTCTCTGCCAACATCGTTGAGACACCGGCTATCCGGGCCGGTCAGAACTCGCGGAGCTCGCTGCTCACAAGTCCGGATCGTCGATCGCGTTTTGCAGGCAAGCTCGAAGTAGTTGCGGATACGCTTCGCGTCGCGTCCGCCAATCGACGTTCGGATTCAGTGCGCGCACTATCAAGTCGATCGCGGCCTCGATCCGCGATTCCTTCAATTGCTCGACGATATCGGCACGCGAGAGTCCGCGCGAAAGCGGTTCGGTGTGGTATCCGCGAACCGTGAGCGCGGCAACCACCTCGAAGCACGGATCGACGACCCATTCCTTTACTTCGAGCGCCAGTTGACCATCGCTTACGGCGTGCGGTGCCTGTATCGTGGCCATCAGGACGGCGGCGGCTATCGTTCGTTTCACGGCATTCCCTCCGGGCGTTGCTCACTTCTGCCGGTTCCAATCGCAATCAGGCGCGTGCGTAGCGCCGCCAGATCGGACGGTTGCAATGACTCCGCTACTGCAACGATCAGGTCGAGCACTGGCGCACTTGCACTATTTTGGCCATCTTCCAAATGCTGGTGGTAGACTTCTCTGGGAATGCTGATGCGCATCTTCCGGCTGGGTGCTTTGCCATACTCGGCCAAGAAGGTTGACAGTGCGGTGCTTAGCTGCCCATGAAGCTCGGTAGTCGGATCGACCCTCTCGAACCATTGCTGAAGCTGAGTCTCGGTTCTTCGTACGTTCAGACGACGTCGGGTTGCCAAATCAACGTACTCGTCGCCCGTTAGCCCCATGTAACCGATGAACTTCGATGGCCCGAACCGCCAGTGTCCGTCCTCGTCCCGATAGGCGTACCACGCACGCGCATGGGCTAGAAGCCCAGCTACGCGCGCGTTGCACCGGACTTCGTTCCCGAAGCGGTTGATTGAATCGACCACGACGTCGAATGACATGGCTAGTGCTGGCATGGAATCCTTCCTCTTGTTCTCACACAAGATGAACAATACGCAAAAACGGATCGTTAGTCAAGTACTTCGTGAAGTTCATGAACAAAAAGTAAATAATCGCCGACTCTAACCGCGACAGAATGGACATTCTGGATCGGGTACAAGAACAATCAATCACTTAGAAACGTTGAAGCGGCGTGCGGCTCGACGCCTCGCTCGGGGCCTACCTCGCAACCCTCTTCGACGCCGGCCGCTCGCCCGCGACGGCGAGCCAAGATCCTCGCCGCGGCCCGCCTCGCGGGCGAACCCGCCCCCGACGGCCCGGCCACCGGCCGGGTCCTCGCCGGGTTCCGGCGCGCCGGGTGCGACCGCGGCCGCGGCGGCGCTCGCCGAGCGCGACTCCCTCGCGGGCCTCCGTGACGCCGCTATCGTCGCGCTCGCCTCCGACGCCATGCTGCGGGTCTCCGAAGTCACGGCCCTCGATGTCCCCGATCTCGAGGTTTGAGCTCGACGGATCCGGCCGGCTCGCCATCCGCACACCAGCGCGGTAGACTCAACTGCGATAGCCTCGCCCGTGTGGAGCGGAACGGCGAAAGCAACTGCTAGTGTTGAGGGAGGGGCAACCGTGTCTGCAAAAATGTTGGTGGATGAAGTACTGCAATCGCTTCGAGAACCGTTTGGCCCCCATGTCATCGATGATGTCTATCGCGCGATCGAGGCCAACGAACGGTGGCAAGCGAAGTTTGATGGATTAGCCGATGGCTACGCGGGTGGGCAGGCCAGACGCCTGAGCATGATACCGACAGTCATGCGTTGCTGGCCGGGGTTGAGGTGGTCATAACGCTTCTCGATCCCATAGTTCTGCGCGACGGCATAAAGCCGATCGAGATCGAGCGAGCCGTCCCGTCGTTTTACCTGTCTGTCGAGCCATTGGTTGAAGGGGCTAGCGGCCGTCCGTTTCCGCCAAGACTCCCGTTGCTCCTTGGTGATCCTCATTGACCGGTTGCGATGGTCCCCGGGCCTGCGATAGCAGGCTCCGCTTGAAAACAGGCTCTCACGGGTGATCCGGAGCGCCGGACGCTCGATTTCATAGCCGATTGCCCGCATAATTTGGCGTGCCATATGCCCGATCATCTGCTTGATCCGGTCTTCCCCAACCTCGAGCCCGAATTCCATGAGCAGCCAAGGGGCAAGCGGTTCAACTGCTGCGCGCTCGAGAAATGAAGCCGTTTCCATCTGAACGACGGACTGTGGTCGCTTCATGAAATTCCAAATCTCCCGTCCGATCTCCGTCTCGGATAGATCGCGGAAATTCTGCGGTTGATAGGTAAGATTCGTCAGGTCGGGAATGCCACGTGGGGTCATTGTGAGCCCTCTAACTGTGATGTCTGTAACCAGTATCAGGTATTTTTGGCCGCCTGTCAACCCCCCAGCGGAGCGCACCCTCGAGGCGTTCGAGTTCCACGACGGCGAGTGGACGCTCATTGGCCTCGCGAAGACGACAAACCAGTCAATATCCGCCCCTTCGACGCGATCAGGGTACCGAGAACATTCGTGTAGAAATGCACTCTAAGGAACGGGTTGCCACCCCTGAGCCTCGAAGTGTGCGGCGGTCATCGTGATTTGCTCTTCACAGTGCGCACACGCGACGGCTTCCCAGACTTCGACGGCAGCAATCTCCTCGTCCTCATCGACAACGTGTTCGAGTTCCGCGGTGAACCAGCCTTGAGGCTCGGGGGATTGCGCGCGGGCTCCGCAGAAGCTGCACACGGGTCGTTCGAGGTCATCTTCCATGTCAGGGTACCGACGACGATCGCGTAGAGATTCTACGCACCGGCCTTCAGCCCTCGGGTGGCGATGAAGTTGTAGAGCGTGGGGCGGGTGACGCCGGTGATCTTCGCGATAGAGCTCTTCGACACTCCCAGCTTGAGGAAGTGACGGATCTCGTCCTCCCTGCCGTCGAGGCGCGATACGCCCAACGATCCCCTCGGTCGCCCCAGCTTCTTCCCCGACGACCTGGCTTTCGCGAGACCTTCGCGGGTTCGTTCGGAGATGAGGTCTCGTTCGACTTCGGCGAACAGGGCGAACAGCGTGGTCATGACCTTTGTCTGGAGGTCCTGCCGGCCCTCGAAGCGGATGTTCTCCTTGACCGTGACGAACGCCACCGACGCTTTGGCGATCGCATCGAGGAGGGCAACGACCTCGCCGAGCGAGCGCCCGAGGCGGGACAACTCGCTGACCACGAGCCGGTCGCCGGGCTCGAGCACGGCCATGAGCTGGTCGAGGCGCCGGTGCTTGGCGTTGGTGCGCGCCGAGGCGGTTGCCTCGATGAAGTCATCGATCCGGAAGCCCTGGCGGCGCGCGTACTCGAGGATGGCGAGGCGCTGACTGCCGGCGTCCTGCTGGGCGGTGGATACGCGCAGGTAGGCGACGGTTTTCACGGCACTGTCGGTGGAATCCTGTTTCCAGATTTGAATATTACACTCTGGGAACACGAAACGCGTTGCGTTCCGCGTAGCATGGCGGATCAGGTGAAACGTCCGTTTTTTCTTGACAAAGAGCCATGCCCGACACCGACACCGACATCTCCCGCCCGCGCTTGATCCGCGACGGCACCTTCCTTGATGAGGATCGGCTCGAAATCGGACGCCGCCGTCGCGGGCACAACCGGCTGGGCTTCGCGTATCAGATCGCCTTCGTGCGCGTACTGGGCCGATTCCCGCGGCAGGAGCCCCTGGAGATCGACGAGGAGATCCTGCGCTTCGCCGCGCTGCAGTTGGGCACGAGTCCGGATGCCATCGGGGCGTATGCCGAACGGCGCCAGACGGTGTCCGAACACCAGCGGCGCATCCGTAGCCATCTGGAGCTGCGTCCCTTCGACGCCGACATGGTAGATGAACTCGCCCGGTTCCTCGAAGGTGAGGCGCTGAGGCTCGACCGAACCGCCTCGCTGCTGGGCAGGGCACGCACCTGGCTTCGCGACGAGCTCGTCCTGGCCCCGGCCGCCTACGTGCTGCGCCGCGCCGTCGGGGCCGCCCGGCTGCAAGCGCGGACAATCCTGACCGACCGAATGGCGCAGCGTCTTTCGTCCCCGATGCGCGAGCGCCTCGATGCGCTTCTGGACGTTGGGGAGGAGGATCCGTTCTCGCCCCTGAACCGCATCAAGAGCGCCCCGTCGAGTCCGTCGACCACCGGCATGAGGCGGTTGCTCTCGAGGTTGGAACTCATTGAGGAAACCGACGTGCTGGGGATCGACGTGAGCTGGGTCAACGGCAACTACCAGCGTGCCCTGTTCCACACCGTGCGCACGTCCTCCGCGGCCCGGCTCCGCAGGATGGTGGCACCACGGCGGCACCTCGCACTCGTGTGCTTCCTGCATCAGGCGTGGCGGGACACCCTCGACCAGGCGGTCGACATGTACGGCAAGCTCCTGGACCGCAGCCGGAAGCTGGTGGAGCACCGGCTCGACGAGAAGCTGAAGGCCCAGCGTCACGCCGTCGACCGGATCATGCAGCGTTATCACGACATCGCAACGGTGCTGCTCGACCCTGCGGTGGGCGATGCCGAACTTCGCGCACGGCTGTTGGCCGTCGTGCCGGAGAACGAGCTCCTCGAGGATCGGACGGACATGACGCGCTGGACGCGGGGCGATCGCAGAGCGCGCTTCGAGGAGACGGTCGAGCGACACAGCGCCCTGAGCCGGTTCGCCGCGCCGTTCCTGAGCCGGATGAGCTTCCTCGATGAGCACGACGAGGGTGCGTCGCCGACACTCAAGGCCGTGCGGATGTACCGCGAGCTCCGCACGTCTGGACGCCGGACGCTGCCCTCGGATGCACCGGTGGACTTCGCGCCCAAGGCGCTCGAACCACTCATCCGCCGCGACGGCGTGATCGACCGGCGGTGCTGGGAGAGCGCACTGTTTCTCAAAGTGCGCGACGAGATCCGCGCCGGCAACCTCGCTATCGACGGGGCGAAGAACTTCGGCCGGTTCGAGTCATTCTTTCTGCCGGAGCGGCAATGGCAGCAGACCAGCGAGGCCTTCTGGGCGCGAACCGGATTCCCGGCCGACCCGGACCCGGCGGCGCAGCAGCTCAAGGCCCGACTCTCCATCGCCTTCGACAGATTCCTCGAGGATGTGCCCCGCAATCGACAGGTCAGCTTTGACGACGACGGATGGCGGTTGAAGACCGACCGCGCCGAGCAGCTCGACCCCGAACAGTCGGCGAGCCTCGTTGAGCTGCGGCGCTGGCTCGACGCGCGCAGGCGCTCGATCCGCTTGGCGGACCTGCTCATCGAGGTTGAGAACGATCTTCGGTTCAGCGCCCATTTTCTCCACCCGGGCGAGAAGCAGGCCGACACCGGCGAAGTGTGTGCGTTGCTCGCCGCCGTCCTTGCCCACGGTTGCAACCTGGGCCTGTACACCATGGAGAAACTCGCCCCCGAAATCCCATACGGAAAGCTCAGGCACGTCAGTGACTGGCGGCTCGTGGAGGAGAATCAACGCGCCGCGCTCGCCGGCATCGTCCACGGGATCTCGCGTCTCGACGCTGCGGCACGCTGGGGCGACGGGCGGACGTCCGCCAGCGACGGCCAGCGTTTCGCCATGCCCCGGAAGGTGCTGCAAAGAACCTACAGCACCCGCTTCAACGATTTCGCGCTCGAGTTCTACTCCTTCGTGGCGGACAACTACGCCCCGTTCTACAGCCGGCCCGTCGAATGCACCGACCGCGACGCTCCGTTCGTGCTCGACGGCATGCTCTACCACGAAAGCGACCTCGACCTCGAGGAGCACTACACCGATACGCACGGCTACACCGAGGTCAACTTCGCCGCCTTCGCCATGATCGGTATGCGCTTCTGCCCGCGTATCCGAAGCCTCCACCGCCAGCGCATCTACTGTGCCGATCCCGAGCGCGACCACGGCGTCCTCGAACCGGTGCTCAGACGTGGGCGCAGATCGGTGAACTTCCGCCTGGTCGCCGAGCAGTGGGGCCGTATCGGGCAGTTCTATGCGGCATTTCCGGCCGGCCACGCGACCGCGTCGGCGGCGCTCCAGCGCCTGAACCGCTTCCAAGCCTCGAACCGGTTCTACGCCGCCAATCGGGAACTCGGCCGCGCACTCAAGACCGAGTTCGTGCTGCAGTACATGTCCGAGCCGAAGCTGCGAGCCAAGGTGCGTCGGGGCCTGCTCAAGGTGGAGCAGCTCCACGCCCTGGCGCGCGCGGTGTACTACGGCCAGCGCGGCCGCATCACCGCCCGCGAGGTCTACGACCAGATGAACGCGTGCTCGTGTCTGACCCTCATCCTCGCCTGCATCATCTACTGGCAGGCCAAGGAGATCTCCCGGCTCGCCGCCGCGCCCGGCTTCCCGTTCGACCCAGAGCTGATCACCCACGTCAGCCCGGTCGAGTGGAAGAACGTCATCCTCTACGGCGAGATCAAGATCGACCCTGCCAAGCTCAGAATCCGCCGCCCTTAGAGTGCATTTCTACACGAATGTTCTCGGCACCCTCGATCACGTTACGTCTTAGCGAGCTCTAGCCCCGAGCGCGCGTCGGCGTGGGGCCGTGGTGTTCCCGAATACACATTTTGTCGCATTTCCGGACACCCCGAGGCCAAGGCCTCGCCGGGATCGGCCGCTGAAGGGCCGCGGAGAGGGGAGGGTGGCCGGAGGCCTGGTCATTACTCATAAAGTAATGTATCTTTTCTGGTCCATGACCGACGGCACGTTCACTCTCGTCGACGCGCGCGGGCGGAAGTACCTGACCGCGCCCGAGCGCGAGCGCTTCCTCGCCGCGGTGCGCTCGCACCCCAAGCCCGGCGTCCAGACCCTCGCCCGGACCCTCGCGATGACCGGGTGCCGGGTCTCCGAGGCGCTCGGGATCCGCGCCTGCGACGTCGACCTCGAGGCGAACGAGGTCCGGATTTCGACGCTCAAGCGCCGGACGGACCACTGGCGGGCCGTACCGGTCCCGGAGGACCTGGTGCATGCGCTTGAGCTCGTGCACCGGGTGAGACGGCTCCAGGGGAGCGCGCGGGGCGCGTCCCGGCTCCTTTGGCCCATCACGCGGCAAACGGCGAACCGGCAGGTGGGCGCCATCATGCGAACGGCCGGCATCGAGGGCCCGCAGGCGTGCCCCCGGGGCCTCCGGCACAGCTACGG
>JGIcombinedJ30088_10004028_pt1 | contig 13316 bp, 8 predicted proteins | sample PinacodermPK_FD_30088 | JGI IMG/M metagenome (IMG submission 30088)
GCCATTGCCAGCCGAAGAGAGGAGTTCTATACAGCTACTGCGATCGGACAGTGTCCGAACCTGACAGGGGCTTCCGGGGTCCTGGGAACCGGAGTCGCTAGATCCTAGGGCTGAGGCCGGCCCCATGGGACCGGTTCGCAGAGTAGATTCGCGGTCATAGACCTGGTTTGATTCTCCCCGTGGCGTTTAGCAGATTCGCTTGTTGGACACGAACAAGCTCCAGCTCGGTTTGACCCTCTTCTATGAACCCCACGAGTTCAATTCGTTCCTCCTCCGGAATGATCAAGAAACACGGTCCGCCACTGAGACCGCCCAAGTCCGGCCGCGGCGGGAGCACCTCGCCGGTTGGCCAGTGCCAATTGGACGAGTCTAGGTGGAACATGAAGTGGTCATCGGACGAGGAATCAACCCTCCCGATGAAATACACGAAGTCGTTGAACATCTTGGTCGGACGTTCACCTTCAGACTGCGAACGCCGGCTTTTGGAGACCGTCTCGCGCTCGGCCTTGTCCATCTATGAATCTCCCAAAGTCTCCACGGAAAGATGTACTCCCTACGTCTGCCGCTCCCGCCATCCCTGGACTTTGATTTGTTAGGACACTACCCGCGACCGCGGTCTTGCCTTTGCCAACATCGTCGGCTTGCTTGGATTCTCGGGCATGGAAACGATCAAGTGAGGTCACAAGCATCTGCGGACAGAATCGCCCAGAGTCAGCCACGGTTAGAGCAGCGTTCAGCGCCACAAGCGAAGTCAACGAAGAGCGCGGCTCCTCCGGATGCCAGCCCGTTGGGTCGTCACTGCATGCGGGTTGAAGGCAATTGGCGAAGACGCTCCCTATACATTCTGTTGGTTTGCTGGCATCATGCGGTTTCGCAATTGCGAGAGGAGTTGCAAATGGAAGCCAGAATTCTCCGCCGCCGAGATGTCGAGCGGCTCACCCTATTGAGCAAGGCGAGCATTTACCGCCTGATGCAGTTGGGAATGTTCCCGACGCCACTCAAGCTAGGGCAGCGGGCAGTCGCCTGGCGCGCCGACGAGATTCATGAGTGGATCGCGAGTCGTCCGCGGGCAACGGGCGACGTGCCGCGATGCGGACTTACGCATTGACTGCCCAGTTCCCATTCTCGATGCCGCTCGAGTGAACGTGGATCGCCTACGACCCCGGTGGGGGCGGTAACCCCAAGGGCGGCATCCTCCCCTGGGGCTCGACCCGATTGCGGGGGAGCAGTTGCGTAACACGATTCTAATGGCAGGGAGCTAGGGATTCCGGATGAGATTCCCGCGCAAGAGTGGCTGCGAACCATCCAAGCGGGCTCGTCTGGGAAATGCTGTCGCGAAGACGTATCGGTTGGCTCCGCTCGCACGAGCGGGCCAACTTCGGAGCAGCACGTCGAAACTACGCTTGCTCACCGGGCAACGGCGGATAGTTCTCGTAAGTGCTCGCCGTCGATCGAGGCGCAACTGGGCACTCCGCACGCGTCAACGGAATTTCCGCGAGAAACTCAGGAAGCAGCTGATTCGCATGATTAGGGCCCTTGTGGGCCACCTGCACGCAAGAGCGGGCGATGACGTAGCGTCCTGGATCCGGGAGCGCTGTCGGTCTCAAGCCGAATAGGCCACGCTGGCGTGAGAAGGCGCACGCCGGAAACAGTTTGCGCCGATTTGGTCGCGCTTTCTTGCGGGCGGGTCAAGCAGGGTTCACCGCCCCAGCTCGCGTCGACGTCACTGCGGCTCTGTGCCAGTCCGGTAAAGCGCATCGAATAATCCGTCGGCAGATCTCTCAACGTTCCGGTAGTCCGGACGGTGGCTTACGAGCGAGGCCGGACGGATCCGTCGTCGGCCCGCGCGGCACCACAAGCCCGGCTGCTCGGGCAGGGCGAGACAGAGCCGGACGTCACCTTGGGGGCGCCATCGCCCGAATCGGGCGGCTCCGCCGGCTGGCGGAAGGGATAGCGATGTCTTGGCAGTGACGCGCCAAGTCCCGGGGCCGTGTCAGACATCGGATTTGGGTGCCTTAATCCCGCTTCGGTTCAGGGTCTCCTTGATGCCCCGGGGCCGGAGAGAGCCAACTGCCGGGGTTGCAGCGTCGATACTGGCGTGGCCCAGCGCCATTGCGCCGCGTCCTGTGCGCACCCGTGCGTAACACACGGCTTGGGATGCCACCAGACGGCTGGAGCGTCGCGGCTGATGCCAAGAGGCAGCAAGATCGCAATTCGGTCTATGCCTCGAATCGAAGCCGCACTCCGCAGGCAGAGGCGATCTTCATAACCGTCCCGAGCCTGGGATCCCTGTTCCCCGACAAGTCCCGCGAAGGGCCCACGCGGTCGATGTCGGCACGACGCGCGAGTTCCGATACACCGCCCTGTGCCGCTGCCACATTTCGAAATGCCTTCATCAGCAGTCGGGGGTCGCCCTCGAATTCTTCGATCGCGGCATTCAGGTACGCGGCGATGTCTTGCGGCGTCCTGAGATGGTCGCTCGCCCTGTGTTCCTTCACTGGCATTCTCGCTTCATCCGGTGATATGCCCTACAACAGACCTGTGACGTTTCTACGTCACGAGTCTGCCACTTCTTGGTTTCGGCGGCCAATAGAATCACGAGGTCTTCGCCATCGAGCCCGTAGTTGGCTGACGACTCTCGTCGGCGCATCTGTCGTCAGGTTGCGGCGAAGGGGGCGATTCTCCAACTAATCCGGTGGCAGTCTGAGATAGGGGCGGCAGATTCAGTTCATCAGATTTCAGCCCGCTCTTTCACAGCAGAACCCTGACCGAAGCGGAGTCCTCGTTCGCTCTGAAGAGTTCACCGCAAGGAATAAGGAATCGACTATGCCCCAGATCCTTCGTACGGTTGTCTTGATCAGCATTGCTCCCCACATAGTCTTGCGACGGGGCAACTCGCACATTCTTGGTTACGTCGATACGTTCCCCTCCCGCACCGTCGAAGCGGGTATCAAGTACCGTTCCTAACAGCTCTTCACCATTGAGCCCAGATGCGCGTCCTCTGGTGTCGCGTCGAGAGTTGTCGATAACCATGAGCGGTGCTGGGCCTACCTCTTAGGAGTTGCGCAACTTGCGCAGCTGGCCTTCGACCTAGCCCGCAGAATGAGATCGCCCGTCGCCCCCTCCCCCAAGTCCGTCGCTCACGCGGCGCTCTCTCGCACTTGGGTTTTATCTGAGCCTCACGAACCAAAGTCGCATCAAGACTGAATGAGCGTGTCACTCATCAGTCCGTGCCAGTTCCACGATGTGCTTCCCATGCTGCTCGGATCTCCCCGACTCAGGGCTCCGTTACTGCCAGTTGCAGTACCGAGGCCCATCGCTTTCAGTAGCGGAACTCGAAATCCACCATACAGATCATCTGTGCCCCTGCGAACGTCACCACGCCCTGCCAGTGCCAGTCAACAATCAAGGATGGTCAATTCGTTGATATTCGAAGTCAGCCGATCGATGCGGATTGAAAACCCTGTGGTATCGAAAGACGCTCAAATGCGGCTCGGGGATTCCAGTAGAAGCAGAGTCGGAGTTCTCAAAGTCCTCCAAGTCAAACCCATCGTGCCAGATGCCGGAATTCTTAGAAAGTCGTTTTACGTAGACAAAGCGGACGGAGTTCGTCGAAACCCCCAACCTCGTGATCACCTCCAGCAGGCAAATCCCCTCAAGAATGACTTTCCGGTCGGTTCCAGCCGTCTGGTGCAGCGAATTGCTAAGGGCAGTTAGATCGAGCCGATCCACATAGTGCCAATGTCCACCTTGCTTTACCACGTGACAGTCTGTACTGATGAGATCCGCTTTGAGGGCCTTCGAGAGTTGTCGTGCAAGAAAGGTTTTTCCAGATCCACAGAACCCATCGATGCCGATGACACCGATGTCGTTGAGAGTCGCACGGATCTGCGCCTCAAGGGCATCGACATCCGAAAAGGACTTCACAGCGCAAGGAGTCCGAATTTGAGTGGTCTCGTGGAGTTACACGCGCACATCCAACAATTCCTGAGAAGAGGAGCGACTCGTCTTGTGTCGCACCGGTCCGGGCTCTCGGACCATCTAGGCTATCAAATCGCGGAGCGAAACAGCTGAGCGATCGCAGCGGCGTTGAGGGCGGCGAAGCCGAAGCTGAAGATTCAGTGCAGCAGGCCCAGATCGCGCCGCACTGCCTCCATTTTCGATTCGATCCTAGCGACGATGTTCGCGGCAGCCATGTTACGGATTGCCTCAGCGCCGCTATAGACCTTCGCAGGGTCGGGCAGCGAGTCGACCAGGAGCAGCTCGAAGACGAGGTGACAAAGTAGTCAGGTGACGGCGGCGTGGAGGTGATCGCCGAGATGAAGCTTGGCATCACCTCAGTGAGGGATGCCGTTCAGGTCAACCGCTATCGCACGACGGCTCAACACAAGGGCCTGGCTGCCGTCCATGGGTCGCTACACCAATCTCGCGCCGTTCGCCGAACCGTCAGTACGCCTTCACGTTTCGCGGCAACGAAGGCGGCTGCAGTCGAGCCAGGAGCTGCGCCAGTAACGCTGGCAGACGGAAAACCTCGTAGACCTCCTCATCAAGCACGGCATCGCTGACCGGAGGCAGCCGATCGACATATTCGAGGTTGACGCTCACGCACTCGGCAACCTGCTCCTCACAGTCGACGGGTGACATCTCTAGTTCGCGGCGCACCAATCGAACCACGACACGAAACAGCTAACGAAGGACTCTTCGCGCTCTTCCTCAAGTCACCAAATGCCAGGGGGTCCGCTTGGACGGTCCCATCAAGTTTCCCCACGACAGTCAGAGATATCTTGAAATCAGTTGAGCGCACCTCCAAACAACGGAGATTTCACGGAAAGAAAGCGGAATACCGACCGGATGTTAAGCTTGCCAAGAGGACCTGTGCAAAAAGAAGGGCAAGAGACGAAGGCCGGAAACGGACGGGCCTAACCGTGAGAATATTCGAGGGCTCGCGTACTGTGATCATCGGCCCGTTGACCGGTTCATGACCCAGAGTCGCCGACTATCTCAGATTCCGCTGGTGCTCACTGGTGTAGAGGATGACTGACCACGATTCCTCAGGCGTCTACCAAGGAGCCCACCGTGGTGCCAACCCCTCATGACAAGGCAGCATCACGGATCACGGAAGCAGCTGCTGGCCTGACCGAGGCACCAAGGGAATCCATGATGCCAGACATCTCTGCAATACTACCTCCCGTCCTTAAGCAACTCGTGCCGAGGCTTACAAAACGGCTACGTCGTCTTCTTGCAGAACGTCGCGCAAGTCGATCAACGGAGAATACACAAACTACTTTCGTCGACGAGATCTTGACCGAGACGATTAACAGACTTCAGAACGGGGAGTCAGGCCAATCATTCCTAGCGACGCTTCTAACGCAAGCGGAACGTTCACTGATATTCTCCACCTGCTACAAACGCGAAACATACCGAAGCTGGATCAGCAACTCCGCAGTCACCAACGCGCTCAAACGCATTGCTATGGCGCGGATCATGAACGAAGAAAGCGAGCGAGAGCAAGATCGTGCTTACTTGTTAGAAAGCTATTCAGATTACGTCTTGGAGCTGGATCCTTCACCGAAAGACGCAATCGAAAGCACGATCAACATTATGGTTAGTTCATATAGGGCATCAATTCCGTCCGATCTAACCCCGATTGCTGGCCTCTTAACACACAACCATGAATCAACAACTCGGAATATCAGCAACCTCAAAGAGACGATCAATACTAGACTCCTAGATCCGATCACAGAAGCCTCGCACTCATCCGAAGCAGAAAAACTTCTCAACCGTATTAAACGAACGCGATCGATCGATGTGGCCCAATCTAGAGACCGTCTAAGGGAGCTATACTTTCAAATCAACAAAGGGAATCTGTCGCATGCAGACGACTCAACTAAACGCGATGTCTACTACTGGACCGCCCGTCTCTGTGCTACCGATTCTGGGACGATCGAAATCTCGAAAGAAGCGAGACAGATGTTGGATGATTGTGATCCAGACGCAGACCTCTCCATCATTGATGCTTTACTGGCGGACTCAGATGGCAAAGTTGACGACGCGCTCATAATAACCCGTGACATCGACAAGCCAGACCATCGAACCGTCACATTTTCGATACTGGCATCGAATCGCGGCGAGGCCGAAGCTCTCAAATGGTACAGGTCCAGTCAAGACTCCGCCCGCGCAGACTTTTTCACGCCCATCGGATGGCGCAACTGGGCACTAGCGTTGGCGAACACAGGCAACTGGCAGCAAGCCATTGAACAACTTGCTGCGATACGCTCCTCTTACCGAGACGATCCAGCTCTGGATTTAGTGGAAGGAACCCTCAACGCCGCAATGCTTCTGCCTGCCGAGGTAAGGCCGCTTGCTCTTGAGACAATCCCCCTATACCAAGGCATAGATCAGACGCTTGGAACCGATTTAGCAGCTTACCATGCGCGGGCTCGAAGCCGCTTTATTGCTGTACGTGTTTTTGCTAAACAAGTCGGCAATCGTGACCTAGAGACCAACATGGACAGCTGGATCCAGTGGCTAGACCTGATGGATCCTGATCCTCGAATTTCAACGAGAGCGAGAGCGTCAGTGACTCAGAGAATGAAACAGCCTGAAACCCTAACAAATTTGATTCACTTCGCGTGGGCATTCAATATACCATATGATTCTACATTTGTACGAACTCAGCTCAATCACCGAAAGACTTACGGTGGTCTAAGACCGGAAGAGCTAATAGTAGAGTATATATTGACAAGAGAACAACCGGATGCAAGAGCCACGATTTCATTTATGGAAAAACACCACGATGTCCTTGCGAAGATTATCGGTGAACCCATTTTTGCAGTAGAGTACATCTCTAGCTTGATCAATGATTCTCAAGCTGACCGTGCCCGGACAGCATTATCGAAGTATCAGGCATATCTCAACGAAAACGAGACGACACGGCTGCAAACTAGAATCAATGCCCTTGGAGGGATTGACCCTCGTTCAGCTCTTGAGGAACTCTATAGAAAATCAAAGAGCCTGATTGATCTCCAAAATCTGGTCGGTCATCTAGAAACTGTCGAAGATTGGGTAGCGCTACTCCCCCTTTCGTCTAAGCTGATACGGATGCATAAGACGCAGAACCACGCGATTATATACCTTCGAACACTAGCGAATCAACAGCAACCGAAACATCTAGAGATCGTCGATTTTTTGGGTGAACATCCAGATCTTGGTAACAACAGGCGCGACATTCAATTCCTAGGCGCGTGGTCCCTATTTAGACTTGGGAGGTTCTCGGAATCTCGGAAGGTAATTGAGACGCTGGTTGCCGATCAGGTGGTTGACTCCGAATTCAGGTTGGCCGCGGAACTCGTTCTATGCGAGGGGTCTTGGGAGGAACTTCCACTAATCGTTGAGAGAGAGTGGACTCGGCGACACCAACATTCGGCGGAGACTCTAATGGTTCTTGCCACCCTGTCCAGTGACAGCCAGCTATCTGGAGATCGCGCGATTGAACTAGCACGACTAGCTGTTGATAAGGCTCCCAACGATGCTCGGCTCCACGCGAATGCATACTGGATTTGCTTTCAGCTCGGTCGAGACGAAGCTGCCAATCCCGACTGGCTTGCCCAAGCGGCTGAGTACTCTACTCCCGATGAGGGCCCGATATGGAGCGTCAATCTTGACACCCTGGCAAATGAATGGATTCCCAAGAGACAGCAATACTTACAAGACGTCACGGACGAGCTTTTTGCTGGAAAGATTCCAATAGCAGCCGCCGCTCGAATGTTTGGTACATCCCTGGTGCGATTGTTTATCCAAGTTCCGGCCCAAAATGCCGAGACCAGCGATGCCCGGCGTCAGGTTCCGGTCCCAACGGTTGCTTCAAATAGAGTGGCGGTAGATATTGATCCGGATTCTATTGTTGGCTTTGACATCACTACAGTTTTGAGCCTAGAATATCTCGGTCTGCTGGAGACGACTCTTGACATCGTTAGTCATGCAAAGTTCTCTCCAGATGTGCTTTGGTGGCTGTTTCAAGAGCAGAGAGAGTGCCGGTTTCATCAGCCGTCTCGAATTAGAAACGCCGAGCAGCTGTGCAGACTGGTGCACCGCGGAAGGCTTGGTGTGATCAAGCCAGAAGCCCCCGCGTCTGACAGCTCTTCCCATGGGGCAGACGTTTCATTTGAGCGTTTACTTGGCCTTGCTCGCGGTGACGGTGGAATTGTGGTCTCGGTCTTCCCGCTGTACAAACGTGGATCTCTTATGAGTGAGGAGGTTAATCTTGGTGATGACCAATGTCGGGTGATATCGACCGTAGATTTTTGCGATGTACTAAAGCGGAACGGAATGATCGAGGTGAGCGAGTACGATCGAGCGACAGCATTCTTGCGTAGTCAGCGGCAAGAAAGCACCACTCCAGATCCAATTGTGGATTTGAGTAGACCCATTTACCTTGATCGTCTAGCACTATCGTATTTTCAATCCGTGAATGTTCTGGCGTCGATTGCTGCAAGGCCCCTCGATATTCGAATTCATCATGACTTGTTGGAAGAGATGGAAGTACTCATCGATGCCGAGCAATCTGGCGATGAGTTGTTGGGTAAGATCGACCGTATTGTTACCGCCATCCGTTCCGCTGTCCAAGCCGGCAAGGCGTCCTTCCTGTCATTTGATGACGACGCGGATAACATCGAGGTTGCCAATCACACTCAATTCTCCTCTACCGCAGCATTGCTGAAGGCGGGTGGTAGCTGTGATGTCATCTGTATTGATGATAAATCCGTCAACAAGCATTCGACAGTTTCCTATGATGACGGCAAGATTGTTGGTCTTGGCTGTGTCTTAGACATCCTCCGCCTATTGTCGTCACAGGGTGCTATCAGCTCATCGGAACATTGGGTGGCTCGACATAGGCTTCGTCGAGGCGGCTACTCGGTTGTGCCGCCAAACACTGAGGAACTAGTGTATTGGCTTCAATCGAGCAAACCGCACGAGGGACAATTGGTCGCGAGTGTAGAATTGAATACTATTAGTCATAGTTTTGCACGAATAGACAGCGTTGGGTTGCTCGGTTCAACGTTAGAGGCAGGCGAGTTCGAAGGCCTATCGATTGTTGCGTTTCGGACGATCTATGGGATTTGGGAAAACACAGGAATCGATGTCATCAGAGCACGTTCCTACTGCGACTGGATATGGCAAAACTGTTGCATGCAGTTCTTAGCCTCGAGTGCAATCGAGGGTGGATCAGTAGCTGACATTACGACTGCTAGGAATAGTATCTTAGTGAGCAGGATCGCACGGACCATATTCCCAATGAACATTGCCTCTGGAGATCGAACCGCAGCGTACAAGGATTGGTTGAGCACAACAGTATTTGGCCCCTTCTCTCCCGCGAACAGTCAGATCATCGATCAGGCTGTTCGCGTAACCTGGCGCGCGATCAAATCGCTCGAAGGAGATCGATTCATCTACGCACGAATGTTCTTAGATGCCTTACCTAGGTCGTTGCACAAGATTGCGATCGGGGAAGATATAGAATTCTCAGCGGCAGCCGGTGTCGCGACCATTGGTGTCCTAGTATTCCGTGGTGGAGTAAAGATACATGATCGAGCACTATTTGCGGCATCCCGTCAGGCTTTCGAACGGCGATCATTGCAGGCAGATATCGACTCTGACGGTGTCGCTCATTCGTTGAAGGTGCTCGACGATAGATCTGGGATCGTAGTACTTATTAGCGGCGCTAGAGGAAAATCTTTCAAGGTACAGATTCCAGCGTTGATGCTGCTTTCGCCGGAGCGTGAAGAACGTCTAATAGCATTTCGCCAGTTGTCTCAACTGGTGGGCGCGACATCGCCGGAGATTCGTGGATTGGCTCAGAGTATTGGTTCGACCGTAGTCTCAGACGACGTGCTGTCAAGAGTCAATAGAGAAATGGCTCACGGCGTGGCTGAGACACACCGTAGACTCAGAGACAAGGTCCGCACCAACGAGGTCACAACGACAAAGGACTTGGTGCCTAGCGATATTTGTTACTTTGATCGATTCTGCGGCCCGGACCCCAATGATTCGAGCCTCGAAGAGTACTTTGGGGTTGTGCTTGCCACTTATCGGCGAAACCTCGTCAAGTACGATACTTCCTCGGCACTTGACGTGTGCTGCTTCGGATGCCTGAGGAATGATCTGTTGCCCGGGCGTTGGTTCGACGACGTTGATGATGATGCCCTATGGAGTTTCTTGTTGTCGGGTAAGTACGAGAATAGCCCGTTCTCGCTGTTGGCAGCCTTGGATATCGCGTTGTATCGGCAATCAGATCCTCGGTTCTTTGCATTCGCCGGGAGAGCGGTACTCAAGCTGTCGGATCGACAATTCGGTTCTAAGGGGGAATTTGACATATATTCTATTCTCAATGCGGGATTTGAATTCGCCTTCGGCCAGATTTGCCACTTGGAGGGCAGTTCCGAGCGACCTGGCTTTTGGAGAAGAATGTGCGCATGGATGCAGACGGAATTGATCATTGGTACTATTTGCAATCTCGATGTTGAGATCGATTGGGAATTGCTTCAGGAGTCGTGGCGGAAAGCCAGCGCCCCTGGCGTAACGTACAGGGTCTTGGCGGACCAAAGGTTAGAACCGATGTATTCTTCTCACCGTCCTACCTCGGAGTCCTTGTATCAAGGAGTCATTGATCGACTGGTTGAGCTTCAGAGGCGGCATGAGCGGGAGGGTCGGCTTGTTCCTCGCTCGGAGTGTATTGATCTTGCTCGACGGACAGTTGCTGGAGAGGCCGGTCGTGGTGCAGTAGGGCTCTTTGAGGGCCATAAGAGCCCTACTGCACCCATCCCTCGAGAAGTGGCGGAGATGTTATGCGACGAAGACAATATTCCCCGACCGCGAGTGTGGGCGGCCGTCTCTCATTCTTTCCGACTAGAGCGATTCGGGTTGGAGCGCGTATTTCGTGCGATTCGAGTGATTTCCCGGAGACCTCCGACGGCCGACCTGGACACTGTTCTCGATTCGCTCAGATATTTTGCAGTAGTAGCAGCGGTTTGTCGAAATCAACAGTTAGCTGAGGCCATTGCTGATGCGGTATCAGAGATTGTTTCGTCGAGCGTTCAACCTCAGCAGATTCCTTCAGTCGTTGCGGTCACACTACACGCTGGAGCCGCAATTGAGGATCACGATCGTTGGGTCAGGTGGATAGATGATAAGTTGACTAGGATTGCACGTGAACTACCAGCAGAGCCCGAGGGAACAATCGCTGAGTTTATGTCTCAACTCGAATTGATCGGTATGATGTTGCCCACCAGTTCTTGGTTCCACCTTCGCGCGAGATGCATTGCTTTGGCAGGCAGGTAGGACTGCCAAAGAACCAATGCGTTTTGCAGTTCGGAACATGGCTTGCCGGTTGCTTCGCTCTGGAGTGACAGGTGACTGGACGGACGCCAAGTCCTTTTCGTCGATTCCGATTCAGCCCCGACTTGCGCCTTCTGTACGCGTCGAGGGTGTCCTAGTTGTAGCTGTGCTCCCGCACTTACTACTGAGACAGTGGCACGGGCTTCGTCTTGGAAGGGTTTTCGCGGTTCCGACCTTGCCGGGGAGAGTGTGGGAGCGTGGCTCAGCGGAGAATCCCGAGACTAGGCGCGGACTCGCCCCCATCTCTTCGCCTAGCCCCTAGGCGATCCATTCGCAATTCCGACTGGCAAGCATAGCAGGTGAGGCAAAACGGGAGTTCTACCGGGTGTCCGCGGCACGCCGAAACCGTGCCCCAAGGGTATCCCAGCCTAGACCCTCACGGAGCGCTATCTATTGCTGTCAGCAGGCGTTTCGTCTCGGCGTAGAGATAGAGCTCGTCGTCCTGGGTAATGAGGCGGGCATGCATTGTGCAGACACGGATCGGATACAGCCTCTGGAATGACTCTTGGACCAAGGTCCGCCGTTTGAAGACCGCCGCGAACGCCTGTTTCCAGTTGTCCCCGCGGACTATGATCTTCTCGTAGTCGGTAAAGTCCGCGTAGGCTAAGAGCGGGCGCTCGGGCTCGCCGGTGTCGCGCGCCTTGAGTTCCTTGTGGCGCCATTCCTCCCGGATAGAGCCGGGAACCTGCCACGTGATCCAGTTCTCTCCGAATGCTGCTTGCATCCTCTTGTCGATAAACCTACGGATCTGCGTCTCGAAACGCTGCAGGCGGTCGTGGGCAGCGTTGGTGCGCGCGAACCCCGTTTCCTCATCCCCCTCGTCGCGGCCGGACTGACAGTAGTAACGGGCGACGAAGGGCGGTGGGGCGCTCTTGAGTCCGGCAATGGTGACGCTCTGGTCGAAGGCGATGACAGGAAAGTCGGTCAAGGCCGGGTCAAGGCCACGCTCGACGTAAAAGTCCGTGCGAGCAAGCGGGTCGGTGAAGATCGCGGAGGGCCACTCGATCCTGTCACGCCAGTCACCGAGGGCGAGTCGCAGACGGTCAGCGGCTTGGGTGTCAAAAGCTGGCGAAGCAAGCAATTGGCGGCCGATGCCTTGAAGCTCGCAAAACGCTGAGAAGGAGCGAACCGTGTCCTGAATGTCGAGCCAAGGAGTGGTCATCGCTGCGATCGCGCTCCGAAGCTCCGTCGAGTAGTTCCGATTCCAGTCAAGCGCGTTCGCACGGGCTTCGGTCTCCGAAGAACAAAGGAGCATGGCCGCTTCCTCTAGTCCGAGCAGGCGACGGTGTCTACCATGTTCCGCGATCAGGCTGCGGAGGCGTTCGAATTCCGAGGCGAAGGACGATGCCGCATTGCCGATGCGGCGAACGTCCTCCATGGGACCAAGGAGGGCTCGAAGCACTTCCCGGGAATGGTCGGTCCGTGCAAGGAGATTGGTAGGCTCGGCGGCGGCATGAAGCGCTCTGGAGCCCGCGGATAATGTTTCGACTCCACGGCGCACGGCGTCACGGATTCGATTCAAGCTTTCCTGGGCATCGTCCGCCATGGCTTGTCCTTTGCCCTAGCTGCCACCGACTTGACCGCAACGCTAGGGGTCAAATCGAATGATACCGGAGCTCAAGGCCTGACCGGTGTCGGCCCGCGAGCGGCGTCCCTTACAGGTCATTTCGTCGCGCTGCCTCGTCTCGCCAATCGGCCGCTAGGTCGGGGGCGATTCCAATCCGGAGCCCGGTGCCATTCAGGAAACGGAGGTCGATCTTGTCAACTCCGAGGAGTTCTTGCGCTGTCAGCAAGTATCCATGCCCGAAGCCGAGGTTGGGCGCCATCGTCTCCGGCGCGCTGGGCGACGGGACCGGCGGCTGGCGGCTGAGCCTGGAGGCGGACCGCACGCTGTCGGCGATGAGCCTGCTCGCCGGCCCGGG
>JGIcombinedJ30088_10004031_pt1 | contig 13305 bp, 8 predicted proteins | sample PinacodermPK_FD_30088 | JGI IMG/M metagenome (IMG submission 30088)
TGTGGCGGGCAGCCACGACTCCGTAGGCCTCACCCAGCCAGTGGTCCCGCTCCTGCCACGCGCTTGCCCCTTGCACCGCCAGCAATATGTCCGTCAAAACTGACGCGCTCTCCAACTGGCCAAATGCCGTGCCGAACCATTTGGCATACGGCGCATACTGCCGTTCCATCAGGAAGCACAGACCCATCAGGTCCCGCACCAGCCGCGACGCGATTAGCGACGAGCCCAACTCATCGCCCACCAACCCCGCCCGCCCCATCAGATGCTCCTCCTGGCCAATCCGCGCCCAGCCCGCCGCCAGCAAATAACGCCACACATCCGGCGGATACCAGCCGAACCGCGCCCGCACTGAATCCAGCCCAATACCGTCGTGGAAGATCCCCCCAGAGGTGATCGTGCGCAGCTTCTGTTGAGGAAACGTAAGCCAGTCTGCCGCGCAAACTGTCCTGTCAATATCAAAATTCAGGTAACCGCCAAAAAATCTGCTGACAGTCGTCATATCCACCAGATGATTGACCGGCCCGCCCTCGCTCGCCTCCATACCCTGGGTCCCGCCGTCATCGGGGTCCGGGTCACTGAAGTTGGTCGGGTAGCCCAGAAAGCGGTGGGGCAGTTCATGCCGCAGCGCAGCACGGATCTCGTCAGCCAGCCTCTCCCAGTCATCCGGCCGCAGAAACAGTTGCAGCCGCGGCCCCCAATTATGATCCGTCGACATCTCGTCGTCGAATCCCAGCGTCTCCGAACCCGAACCGATCAGGGCCGCGCTGTGAGGTAGGCCCGACCACGACCTGTCCAGCACGGGCCGCACCGCCTCCCAATAAAATCGTCTGCTCAACTCCATCCCAGGGATGAACGCCATACTCTACATCGCCAGATCGAAAGGAAGATCGCTAATGTCGCGCAGCCGTTTCCCCTGGATCATGATATTGAGCATGTCCATCTGGTCTTCGTTGTCGATTTCCTCGATGGCCTCGCGCATCTCATGCAAAGCGAAGTGATAAACGCAGTCTACGTCTCCTGTGCCGAGAGCGATAGCAGCCAAGCGTGTGGGAAGTGGTTCGGCGGTGACGACAGCGATGTGAGGAAGGCGTCCTTTTCGATTGCGGATAAGATTCAGGGCCTCGGTGCGCGCGTTTTGTACGCGATCACTGCGGATCGTCCATTTGCAGGAGATGCTGGCGTGAAGAAGCGGACGTGAGCTATCCGCATTGGCCTCTCGCAATGTCGTCATGCTCGCAGTCTCTTCATCACTAAATACGACCTTCCCATACCGGTTAATTTCCTCATCAGTAATGAGTTGTCGTCCGATTACGATGTCAGGCCTGATAATATAGTCCTCGCCGAGGGCCGAGGCCAACAAAGGATCTTCAGCCGACTTTTTGAATCGGTCCAGATACTCAAGGTGCTCATATTGGTCAAACTGCGAAATGGCATAGCGGGTCGAATAAAACCAGTTGCCGGGCCGTATGTGTCCCAAGAGCTGGAAGACCTCTTCGATGAACGATGCGGTAATGTTTTCGAACTTAGAGCCGATTGTCTGGCTCGAAATTGTTTGATAGGTACCAACGGTCTTCAGACGATCGACAATGCCCCAGGCGATCTCACGGCTCGCTCGGCTGTCCCCGTCTGCAAAATTTGGATACTCGAGGCCACTTTTCTTGTTTGTTTGAAAGCGCACCATCTGCTCAAAGATCTGCCTATGATAATTGCGACGTAATTCTCTAACAGACACAATAAATACTCCCAAATCAACTGTCTCGCTTAAGAAATCCGATAACAAACTCTTCGTGCATGCGTTTCTGGATCTGAGAGGTTCGATTCCGCTTTGCGCCCGCCGGCATCATGCGCCGGTTTCGATCCAACTGCCGCACACCAATGCCTGTAACATCAAAACCAATAGAGCGACCGATATCAGCCAGACACATCCCAGTTTGGGTGTCAATGCCCCGCATCTCAGAACTGCCTACAACGACTATCGCAGCTTTGCCAGGGCGCAGCACGCGGTACATCTCCTGTAAGGCGCCAGTCATTTCGGAGTAATAACGATGCAGCACCTGACCTTTGCGCGCATCCCGTCCACCCACCTCTTCTACAATCTGTGTCGCATGAGCTGGTAGATTTACAAATTCCACATCGGTGGTGGATTCGCCGCCGATGTAACGCTTGCGGGTACCGCTGAGCGCGCTGATCGAATGTCCGAGCCACACCAGAGAAAACTTATGAGCCCGCATGTAGTCGATTGCGTTGGAGGCATACGGCGGGGAAGTGACGATCAGATCCACAGAGGAGTCTTCCAGATCCAGCGCACGCGCGTTTCCAAATTGCAAGCGCGGTTGGAAGCGGGAGTCTCGAAGAAAGGAGAGCCCGTTAATGTTCTGTAAGTAACGTTTCTTGAACTCCTCTATGGGAGAACGTAACCTCTTCGTGACATAAGCGGTCCGTCCGGTCGGGTTCTCCGCATTTTCATCCCCCGCAAGAACTCGCCCACTTCCGTCCAGTACGATTTTGGCCCTGTGTGGGCGCGTGTGCGCTAGATCAAGCGCCAAGGAGATCCCACCAGATTTTGTAATAATGATCGCGGACAGAGCCAACTCGAAAAAGGACCGCAGCCCGGAATCGGAAGCTTGCATGATTGCCTCGACGAGAGCCAACAGTTCGATCTGTGATTCGCGGGCAAACCAATAATCGACAAACTCCTTCGTTTTGGGATTCCATCGCTGCTCCAAACGGCGCATCAGCCCGACTCGGTCCTGCGCCAATGCAACTCTAGCATTCTCAACAATGCTGTGCCCCATGCGCCGCGCCTCAGTAATATCGAGAGGGCAGACCTTTACTTGCGTCAGCAAGAGTGCCAAAGGATCGATGTCGAAGCCAAATGCTTGCCGATTGAGCAAATACGCTTCCAGAATAGTTGTGCCAGATCCCATCATGGGATCAAGGACAACATCTCCCTCCTGCGTCAAAGAAGCAATAAATTTGCGAGGAAGTTGCGGTGGGAATTTCGCTGGAAAGGAGTGGAAACTGTGAGACGCGTAACGACTATGTTCGCTATGAAAGTCCAAATCCTGGCTGAGTAGTTCTCCTAGTCGCTTGTGCGCCTCTGTCGGTAAGGATGTTTTGCCGAACAAGCTTTGTTGCAAAATCATATGTCATCTCTGAAATGTGTGTAGATAGGGGGCGGATGAGTAGAGCCGATTCAGTATAGCATCGATTCTCAATTAATACTAGAACTAATTTTCTATTTCTAAACGAAATACGCCCCCCACACAAACGCGCCGCCAAACACCGTAGCCTCCACATCCGTCTCCAAAATCGCCATCGGATGAATCCTGAAAATATCCTGCGACAGCACCGCCATATCCGCGAACTTCCCCGCCGCAATACTTCCCTGGCTGCTCTCCGTCCCGCCGGCGTAGGCCGCGCCAACCGTATAGGCCCACACCGCCTCCTCCACAGTCAGCCGCTCCTCGGGATACCAGCCTTCATCGCCGGGGCTGCCATCAGCCCGCATCCGCGTTACCGCCGCATGAATTCCCTCGATCACGTCCGGCGTTTCCACCGGCGCATCCGAACCGAAGGCCAGCTTCGCGCCGCTGTCCCACAAGCTGCGAAACGCATAGGCATAGCGGCTGCGCTCCCCCCAATACCTGTCCGCAATCAGCATATCCTGCGTGGCGTGAATCGGCTGCACCGACGCAATGATATCCAACTGCGCAAAGCGGTCAATGTCGTCCGGGTGCAGCACCTGCGCGTGCTCGATGCGGTGCCGCAAATGCAGCCCCCGCCCTGCCCGGCGGCTCTCCTCCAGCGCGTCCAGCACCATGCGGTTGGCCCTGTCGCCGATCGCATGCGTAACCACTGCCAGCCCCGCATCCGTGGCCCTCGCCACAATATCCGCCATCTCCTCCGCGCCCGTGACCGCGATGCCGGCATTGTCCGGCTCGCCGTCATACGGCGCCAGCATCCACGCCGTGCGCGGACCGAGCGCGCCATCGCTGAAGACCTTCACCCCGCCGATGCGCAAGAACTCGTCACCAAGCCCTGTCCGCAGTCCCAGGCGGATGGCGCTGTCCAGTTCAGCCACAGGGATCTGCGCCACCGTTCGCAGCCGCAGATCGCCCTCACTGCGCATCTGTTGAAAAGCGCGCAAAGAGGCCGCGGCCTCCTTCGTATGCACGCCCACGATCCCCATTCGATGGACCACCTCCTGCGCGTGGCGCACCGCCGCCACCGCCTCCTCCGCCGCCGGCTCAGCCATGCAGGGGAAGGCCAACTCCATCGCCTTCTCCAATAAAATTCCGGTCGGCCGCCCCTCTCCATCGCGCACAATCTCGCCGCCGTCCGGATCTCCTGTGTCCGCCGTGATCCCGACCTGCTCCAGCGCGCGGCTGTTCACCCACGCCGCGTGACCGCACTTGCGCGCCAGGTAAACCGGATGCGCCGCCGCCACCGCGTCCAACTGTGCAGCCGAAGGGAATGCGCCGCCCTCCCACACCGACTGGTCCCAACCGCGGCCCATTAGCCACTGACCGCGCGGCGTATCCGCAGCCCGCCCGCCGACCCGCGCCAACGCCGAAGACAGCGTCGGCGTGCCGCTCAAATCGATCTCCTGCAGACTCATCCCGTAAGAAAGAAAGTGGATGTGCGCGTCAATAAAACCGGGCACCACCGTCGCCCCGCGCAGATTCACCGCCCGCCCACCCGGCGCCAGCAGCCCTCGCATCTCCGCGTCGCTGCCCGTCGCCACAAAGCGGCCGCCCGCGATCGCCACCGCCGCAACCTTGGGGCGCTGCGGGTCCATCGTGTATATGTTGCCGTTCAAAAGCGCCAGATCCGCCTGCACAAGCCACTCCTGGTGTAGTCATACACTGAAAGGCCCGCGGTCTCCTTCTACCGAGCCCCCGGTTCCTTTTAATCACTCTTCTTCTGTTATACCATACAGCCGCCGGACAGCCACGGTACCGGCTGCCATCGATCTGGAATTAGCAAGCGATGCTCTGCCGCCGGCAAATGCAGCAAAACAGGCCATCCCTTTGCCGGTGCACATTCCTGATTTTTCCTGAGTCGCTTCATGACCGCTCGAACAGAGTTCCTGCCCATCGCCGCCGGCATTCTCATCCTTCTGCTGTCGGCAGGCACAATTGCCTGGCTCACACGCCGGCATAGCCTACGACGCCGGGACCTCATGTTCGCAACTCTCCTGGCCGGCATGATTGCCGCCTTCTTCTGGCGCACCATCAGCGGCGCTGTCTACCAGCCGGCCAATGGCGGCGACCTGGTCAGTTTCCTGTTCCCAATATACAGATTCGCAGCCCGTACCCTGAGCGAGGGCAAACTCCCGCTTTGGAATCCCCACCTCTACGGCGGCGCACCCTTCATCGGCGACATCCAGGCCGGCTTCCTCTATCCCCCCAACCTTCTCCTGTTCCTCCTCAATCCCACCTTCGACTATCGCTGGATGCAGTTGCTCAGCATCGGCCATCTCTGGTGGGCCGGCCTCGGCGTCTACGCCCTCGCGCGCACGCTCGGCTGCAGCCGCCCAGCCGCGCTGCTGGCTGGGCTGGCGTTCGGCCTCTGCGACATCCTCTTCATCCATCTGGGCAATCTCAATCTCATCGCCGTACTCTCGTGGAGCGGCTGGATCCTTGCCGCCTGCCATCGGGCACTGACCCGCCGCAGCCTCGCTTGGGCCGGCCTCGCCGCCGTCCTCTTCGCCATTGCCAACTATGCCGGCCACGCCCAGAGCAGCTATTTCCTTGCGATGGCCGTGGCGATCTATTCCCTTGCGATACTTGCAGTCCAGTATTGGGATCAGTTAGCCCAATCGTCGCACGGGACGGCCCTGCGCCGATCTCTGGCCAACCTGCAATTCCCCATTGCGCTTTTCGTCCTGGCAGCGCTCCTCTCCGCGCCTATCCTTCTCCCTGCATTCGAAATGCTGCCCTATACCCACAGGGGCGATTTCGACTATCAGGACACCGTTTTCTATTCACTGGCGCCGGGACCCGCCTTCATCGGTCTGCTGACGCCGGGCTTCTACGGACGTGGACCGCTGAACTATTGGGGCCCGTGGGATCGGGTCGAACTGCCCTATGCCGGCCTGGTGACGCTCCTCCTCGCCGCCGCCGCCGGGCTGCTGCCCATACCGGAGAAGCGGCGCCGGCTGTTCCCGTGGCTGGCCTTGGCCCTGTGCGGCTTCGTCATAGCCCTGGGCGGCAATACACCTGTCCACGGCTGGCTCACACAAATCCTGCCCGTCTATGACAGCTTCCGCGCCCCCGCCAGAACTATCGTCCTGTGGGCGCTGGCACTCTCCGTACTGGCCGCGATCGGCTTGGATGCCTTGCTGGCAGGACGAAACAGTGACGCTGAAACGCCCCGTCCTTCCCAATCAGCACTCTATTCTTCAGTGATTGGCATCGGCGCCCCCGCGGCCCTCCTCCTCCTCATCCCACTGATTCTCGTCTCGTCGCGCGTGCTCGATGGAGACCCTGTCGCACTGCAACGGGCATTCATGGCCGGCCGCGCGCTGCTCCTGGCAACCACCGTATGGCTGGCTGCGTGGCTGCTGCTGGCCCTGTATCGCCGCGGCCGTCTGGCGAGCGCAACCGTAGCCACGCTGCTGCCCATCCTCCTGCTGCTGGAGCTGTCTGTCGCCGGCGTAAACATCGACGTCAGCAGAAACGACCCGACACAAGGTTTCCAGCATCCGCAGATTCTGGCCTTCCTGCAAGAGCAGGCCGGCACAGTACCGGACTGCGCCGCAGCCGGCAACGAGCGCTGCCTGCCCGCTGCCGGTACATCCTCCCGCCTCTTCCGTATCGACACCCGTACCGGCATCTTTGATCTGTGGCAGCCCAATACCGCCGCCGCCACCGGTCTGCAAGATGTCTGGGGGATCTCCAATCCACTGGAACTCTCGCACTGGCACACGCTATGGGAAAACAACGGCGGCCGCCACACCCGCATCTACGATCTGCTCAACGTGCTCTATGTCATCGTCCGCGACGGCACACCCCTGCCGGAGCAATATACCCTGGCCTACGATGCCCCCGGCCCCCTTGCCGTCTACCAGAATCCCGATCCCCTGCCCCGCGCCTGGCTTGTCCCCGCGGCGCAGATCCTCCCCGACGAAGATGCCGTACTGGCTGCTCTGAAACAGCCTGACTTCGAACCGTCAGAAACTGTCGTTCTGATGCAAACCACTTCCCACTCGACAGGGCCCGAAGAGTCGACGCCGCTGAGCATGGACGCGCCTGTCTCGATCCTCTCCTACAGCGAGAATGAGATCCTCCTGGCAGCCAGCGCAAATAGGCCGGGCTATCTGGTTTTGAGCGAAGTCTGGTATCCAGGCTGGCGGGCGACGATCAACGGTGAGGCCGCGCCTGTCTTACGCGCCAACTATACGCTGCGGGCGCTCCCCGTACCCGCAGGAGATCTGACAATCCGACTCTGGTACGCGCCGGACAGCTGGCGTCGTGGCCTGACGCTGTTTGGCGTAGGCATCCTGCTGCTGGCCTGCCTGTACCTGTGGCAGGTTGGCTGGGTAGGCAGGAGAGGAAGTTAAACGCACGAGAGTTGCTACAACTGGCAGATGATTGGTCTGTATAGGCGCCGTCTTCCATCACCGGGCCCCTCCCAGCCGCAAGCGCGCCAAGGTCGTCTCTGGTTGCCAGACGCCTATCTCAACAGTCGGTACCTGCGTTTCGAAATTGTAGACGACCAACCGCAATTCGTACTCATCAGGCGGGAGTTCGTCAGGGAACTCAAGCTGAACCAGAGAATCGACCTTTTCATCCCTCGGCCATTTGCTTGAAGGCACGTGATCCGCAGGTTCCCAGATGATATCATCCGCTTGATGGACAAGCTTTTCTTGCCTATCGTACAGTCGTAAAGACATCGCATAGTCGACAGTCAACTCAGGGGCCGCTTGCCATTGCAAGACGCCCCACAGCGAGCGCTCCTGCCCCAGGTCGAGCGGTTGCCGCGACGACAGTTGTACCTCGTTCTGGCCTAAGGCAATTCCGTGTAGAGTAATCCCGCCATCGTAGAGGACTGTCAAAGGCTCAATTTCTTCGTAGAATGTCCAGGGACGCTCCAAAGAGATGTCCGCGTAGTTGTGGATCTGAAAGTCAGGGTGTTCGTCGCTACCCAGATATCGCCCGTACTTGCCAAGCAAAAAGGTAACAGGTCTTGAATCATCCCTTACCCATCTGTTGGTGCTGTTCCAGTCCAACACCCTTACTGTTGATACCTTCTCCTTAGCTGTCAGTGTAGATTCGATCTGCTGTGCTAAATCAGGCGCACTCATATAAATCGTACGTGCTGAGGCTGCGCCGTGATACAAGTAGTTGAAAGTGTAATGATTGGTGATCTGGTAGGTATAGGCGTATCCAGGAATCAGGTAAACAACTCCTGCATCGGACGGCAACGCGTTTAGCGTCCACGCCCAATTTGCCAACCATGCCTCGTATGAATTGTTTACTTCACGATGTTCCGCCCACTTCTGGAAATAAATGCGATAGGTGGTAACACCCTGAACGAGAATCAAGCCAGCGACCAAAATCGCCGCAGCAAATACAATCCTGGACTTATTCTCCTTATGTAATCGAACCATGCCCCCTTGCATATTCCGAAACCGCTCCGTCAAGAATCGGAATGCCTCCCACATGCCGACACCTGTGAGCAGATAGATAGCCGGCACAGCGCCTATCATGCGCAGTGTGTTGGGGACAGTAATATCTCTAGCTAGAAAGGCTGGCAACACGAGCGCTCCCAGCCAGATCAGCAGCAGACGGTGGGCGGGTCGCCTACGCCAGAGAGCTATGCCCGAGCCAAGCCAAAAAAAAAGAGCTTCCCATAGGTTCAACATGGGGCGGCCCGGAAAATTGCGGTCCCAGGCCTGATCACCGTGCAAACCGAAGAGCAATAGATGCTTCCAGGTGTTGACAAGAAATTCTCTTACGGGAATTCCTTGACTCAAATCGGAATCAAAGATCGATAGCTCACTGCCGCGAGTAAGAAAGTCTTCGGGATGTAGAGCAAAATGAATCAGCATCGGCGCAGCCACCAGTCCCGCCACGCCCACGAAAATCCCTGTCAACGGTAGGTACCGTTTCAGCAGATCAACCCGCACTCGCATCCTGGTGACAGAGTCGCTCGTCACCAGAATGCTCAGACCAAAAAAGAGAAAAAGTAAGAGCGTGAAGCGTGCCGCTACATAAGTGTACGGCAGCAGCCCGGCGCACGCCCCCGCCAGCGCGATCCGCCTCCAACTCCGTTGCCTGTATCCCTCCCAGAGCAGGACCATACACAAGGGCATAAGGAACGGAAGAAAGTTGCCCCGCATCGCCATGCGCCCGATCATCGTTTGACTGAGGGATACTGCCAGCAGTCCAGCCCCGACCCCCCCGACAAACAGACCGCGCCACGGTGTTGCCTCTCCGCTTACCTCATCTCGCCCAAAGAGGGTACGGCCCAACCAAAATACGACAAAGACAGCACCCACACTGACCAGGGCCGTAGGCAAACGAATCGCCAGTTCAGTGCGCCCCAGAATAGAGATGGACAGCGCTATAACATAGACAACAAGTCCTTCGCGTCCGTGATTCGCATCAAAAAAGACAGCATGCTCCCCCTGCAGCACCTGAAGAGCATCCAATCCATGTATCGCCTCATCAGCATCCAGTCTGGGGGGGATTTCAGCCAAGCCCTGAAGGCGCAACAGCACGACAATCGCCCCCAATGCCAACAGGATCACTCCTGTTACCAGTTGGAGGCGAAAGCGTTCGTCTTTTACAGTCCCGGCAATGCTGGCAGGAAGGGGAATTGTCATAACTAAGGCCCGCTGCCCGGGGCCCCGCCGCCTACGGCAGCACTTCCTTCGGCATCTTGCAGATCATCGTATACGCCGGATCATATATGTTGCCCAGATCGTATTCCACCGTCTGTCCCATCAGAATGTGCGCCCCCACCGGATCGATCCCCAAGTCCTTCTCCAGCCAGCGAATCATCTCCGTCGTGGCATGCTGCGTCGCCTGATCCAAGGGACGTGCGTTGCCCGCCGCAAAGATATATCCCTCGTTTTCGCCTCGCGGCCAGAAGATGCGCCGCCCCTTCTGCACATCCACCGTAAAGCCCACGTCGAAAGAGATCTCCACGCCGGTGCCCACGATCTCGCCATCCCCCTGCACCGCGTGGCCGTCGCCAATGTGAAAAAGCGCCCCGGGCACAAAGACAGGAAGATAGACAGTCACCCCTTCGACAAACCCGCGATAGTCCATGTTGCCGCCGTGAGGCCCCGATGTGGCGGTTGAAATCGCTTCTCCCCGGTCCGGCGCTACCCCAAAGCAGCCCGGCATCGGCGCCAGCGGCAAAGTCAGTGCCCCCAGGCTCGTCTGTGGCTCCACCAGGGTCACTGTGCCCGCCTCGTTGTCCACCCGCCAGTTGGCCAGCTCCTGCCCCTCCGCCGGCCATGGCATATTGGGCACCTGCTCCGGGTCCACGACATTGGGGGCCACCATCGTCCGCGTCCACCCGTAAGGACGGTTGCAGAGCAGCTTGTCCAAATGCACCACCAGCGTATCCCCCGGCTCGGCCCCCTCCACATAAAATGGGCCGGTCATCGGATTCCCCCCTGGCGTAACCTCCTGACCGCTGCTGTCCTGTCCTCTGGCATCGACCGTCGTTGTCTCGACGCTGTCACCCGGTTGCACCCGCAACACCGGTGGGTGAGAGCCGATTGTACTGTAATAATGGTCTGGCTCGAACTGATGGGTTGCCATACATCCGTCCTTTCGCGACTGTCTGGTACGACGACTATGAACTGTGAATTAAACTGAAATGGCCCTCGTGAAAACAGGCCTGCCCATCCAGCGCCGTCAACCCGCCAATACCCGCAGTCAACGGCGTCCAAACCTATATTGCGAAGAGTNGGAATGTCCTTCGAGCCTGCTGCAAATGCGCCAAACTCGTCTTAATTGGNGAACAACTGTCCGGTGGGGCCGATAGTCATCGCCGGTAGCATGTCCTGACTGTTGATCATATGTTCAAGCAGCTGCAGTTCGCGCCCCAAATAATAGTTGCCCAGCTCCAATAGCTGCGGCACACCCGGCAGCGCCAACATGCGATGCTTGTCTTCCGGGCGCACCTGCAACGTGATGGCAGTGAGAAAGGCCAGGCTGGTAGCGTCCTCCGGCAGACGTTCCAGCTCCAGCTGTACGCCCGTAGCTTTCGTCAACAGCTCGACATACCGCATGATCTTGGGGCGAACCTTGTGGGCGCGCTCTACCGCCAGCTTGGTATCCCCATCGGTCACCGGATAATGACGTACACGCCCGGTCAGATAGGGAAGATCGCGGTTCAATTCCTCAATCCGGAATCGTCGCGTACCCACCACCTGAATATTCATCCTCCCATCCGGTTGGCGGTCCACATTCATGATCCGGGCCGCCGTCCCCACCCGTCGCGGCTGCGCGCCGTCGCCTACTTCCGGGCCTTCCTTGATCAACACAACGCCGAAAGCAAGGTTCTCATCCAGACAGCGGTTGATCATCTCACGATAGCGTGGCTCAAAAATATGGAGCGGCAGCGCCATACCCGGGAAAAGCACTACGTTCAGAGGGAAGAGTGGCATTTCCATGATGGAACTCCGTTGCCTAAGGGAGAATTCGCTGTCGTTGTCGCGCTTCTCATCGATCATCGATCAAGTCTCGCCATTCACGTTTCACGCACCGTTCTCATCAGGCGCCTGCGCCAATAAATCGTCAGGCACTTTCATAAACTCTCGCAATACCGTTGTGGCAAATGCCCCCTTAGGTAGCGAAAACTGTACCACGATGTCCGTCCCATTCTGCCCAACCGACAGATCATCGAGCAGAATCCTTCCCAGCCGCCGCGTGCCCATCATCTTTGCCTTGGCTAAAGAGTCAATGTCCAGCCCGCTCTCCGCCAGGACCTCCCGCTCCAACTCCCCCGATTCGGCTTCCGCATCCCACATCTTCGGACCGTAAATCGGCGTCGTAAAACTAATCTCTTTCCGTTCGTAGCGGCTCTGCTCCGCCTCCCGATCAGCGACCACGAACAGCCCGCCCGTGTCATGCTTCTTGGCGATGTCTCCCGTCATCATCTCTGCGAATCGGCCCTGTTGCTGCCGCACGGCCAGATAACGATTGCACAGATAACTCTGCACGCTCGCCAGCAGCAGACCGCGCAACCAGCGGTTTGACATTCGCTTCCCACCCTGAAGCAGCTCCCAGCCCCGCCGCACATTCGCCCCATTTTGCCCCAGGCGCTGCGGGCCGTAAAAGTTGGGAAGCCCCCTATCCCGCAACTGCGCCGCCACGGCCTCGGCCCGCGTCATCGCCTCCTCGCCCTGGACCGATGGCCCTGTAACCGTAATTGCAAAACGATTGCCCAACAGGTGGCCCTTCTTGAGCTTGTTGCGATGCAGCCGCACCCAATTGACCGTNACCGGCGNCTTCTCGCTGATACGCTCCGGCGCCGCACGCAAAAANCCGTCGTCCACGTGGCCCACCAGCAAGCTGAACGTCTGCGTTGTCCGCGCAAACTTGTCCTTCATGCCGGCAAAACTGACCGCGTTGTACGGCAGGTCGAACGCCTCCGCCAGTCCCCGCTGTACCTCCCGCGTAGTCAGTTCCTCTTTCGTAATATTTACATAAAGATGCTGGCCAGCGCCGCTCGCTTCGTATAGAGGAATCTCCTCAACCACAAAGGCTTCCGGCGCAGCCCGCAACTGGCCCCCGATCCCCGGCAGCCCTTCTGTACTGTACGGTAGTTTCAGATCCAGTTCCAAGACAGTTCCAAACCTTTTGGCCCGTCCACATGGTTAGAGGGAAGTATAGCAGATCGCAGCCCCCCACATGGGAAGATATGTTCCAATGATGAAATTACTCTACCAATATCGATTCCTACCCATCCAAAGCAACCTTGCCCCGGGATCGCCGGCGTCTCACACGCAACCCGCTAACACCCGGCCTCCAACCGCAGAAGTTTCTGACCCCTGACCCCTGCAGTTCTGGGCGGTCGGGCCTTCGGCCCTCCCTTGTGCAGGGGCTGCGCCCCCGCAACGCCCCCCTACAAAACCATCCCTCACCGACCGTGTTTACGCCTCCCCAGCATCGTGTCTGGCGAACGGTGTCTACTCCCCCTTGCTGTCTCATCCCCCTAACCCCTGCAGTTCCCCCGCAGTTCCGCGCCCCCGCAACGCCCCCCTACAAAACCATCCCTCACCGACCGTGTTTACTCTTCCCCAGCATCGTGTCTGGCGAACGGAGTCTACTCCCC
>JGIcombinedJ30088_10004040_pt1 | contig 13282 bp, 14 predicted proteins | sample PinacodermPK_FD_30088 | JGI IMG/M metagenome (IMG submission 30088)
CCCAAACTCGAAATCGTCGAACCGAAACCCGTCGAGAANACNAAGNCNCCNAAAAAGAAACACATCGGCGGCTACTTTAGCCACGAAGTCTACACACAACTGAAAGTCCTCGGCGCGGAAACCGGTATGACAACACAAGACATGCTCGCAGAAGGACTCAACGCCGTCTTCCGCATGCACGATAAACCGCCGATAGCTTAGGAAAAGTGGCCAGTAACCAGTGACCAGTGACCAGAGAAGACTCTTAACTGGAAACTGGTTACTGGCCACTGGTAACTGATAAAATGATTTCTGAAACCTACTGGAAAATCTTAGAAGATGCGAATCGCAATCTGGCAATGCGTTTTGAGAAACTCCAAAAAGCGCGTGCCAACGGTGATCCGCAAGGTATAACGCAAGCCCGGATGGAATACCTAAAGGCTTTGCAGATACTCTACACCGACGCGCAGAACGCCGTCGCACAGCCGATGCGTTTTAAGTCGTAGCAGAACCAGCGCACCAAAGGACAATGAGTACATGAATAACAATATAATTCGAGAGCTGCTGGCGATATTCAGCAGCTGATCTGGTATCTATCAAGAGCATTTTTCAATAAAAATATCTCATCATGTGTGCTATGTATCGTGCTGAGTCGTTAACGAGTCAAGGGCCTTTAGTTTCTGACAGATTAGGTCAACAAAACGCTTCGGATCGCTGCTCCGGGGTGCCAGATCTAGTGCAGTTTGGAAATCCTGCCTCGCCTCGCAAATCTTGCTGAGTTCCACCTTTACATTTCCTCGATTGATGTACAAGAGTTGAAGAGGGGAGGCGATATTTTTTTCTTCTTTTTCCCAATTGCTCTGAGGGGTCTTTGCCTTATGATAAAGGTTATTGAGTTTATCGGATAGTAAGGAAATCCCCTCGTCGAAATCAGCGATAGCATCATCAAGCTGTCCCAGTTTGTGCTTTGCCAATCCAAGTGCCCTATAAACATCAACATGAGGTTTTAGACGAAGTGCCTCGTTGAAATTGGCGATAGCATCATCAAATCTCCCCATTTTGCTTTTTGCCCATCCACGGAAATAATAGATCCAATAGATCCGATTATCATCAGGTTTAAGCCGCAGTGACATATCAAAGTCGTCACACGCCGACTTATATTGTTCTAAATAATATTTTGATTTTCCGCGCCAGTAGTAGGGATTAAAATCATCAGGCTTTATGCGAATTGCATTGTCAAAATCGTAAATTGCCGATTTATATTGTTCTAAGCGGTACTTTGCGTATCCTCGCCGGTAGTAAACATCGTAAGGATCTGTTCTTAGTAGGAGTGTGTGGTCAAAACATCTAATAGCGAGATCATACTCGCTGCGGTTGTAATGCTTTATCCCTTTATTGTAGAGACGTTCTGCTTTCCTTTCTTGTCTCCGTCGTGAGCGAAGTTCGCCTTCAAGGAGTTGTTTCCATTGTTTAGGAAGGCGCACATGTTTAGGAAGGCGCACATTAAGTGGGTCGATATCTCTAAGGAGTTCTTGAAGTTGGTCATCAATGTTGGGATCATCTGGGAGAAATATCCTCAAATCAGTCTCCGACTCTTTCTCCTTTAAGAGAGAATGACAATTTCCGCAAAGGGTGACCCCGTTAGATTCCAAAAACTCCAGCGAAGGGTGCGTGCTTCGAGGCATAATATGATGGACGTGCAGATTCTTGTTAAACCCACATCGGCGACAAACATTGCTATCCCGCTTCTTGACTTCGTTTTTGAAAGTGTTGTCATTGTCATAAAACGTCATAAATATCACTGCCTCTGTAATTAACCATAGGTTACCTAATAAAAATTGGATTGTCAAGTTTTTAAAAGTTTAGGTTGACCTCAATTTATTTTCAATACAAAATAGAATAAAATCGTCCATTAAATCGGTTTTTTAAAGGTTGCTAATCAAGACTATAGCCAACTTACACCCCACCCCCTACAGAGAAGACATTGCAACCATTTTTAGACTTGCATCGTTTTGTCTTGTCAAATGAAGCATTTCGAGTGACAAAGGGCAGTGCTGTCATTAATCCTGATTATGCAGTAATGGCTATTCAACGATTACGGGAGGAGTCTTGAAATGACAATCCAACGATTTGATCAATATTCATCACGGGAAGAGGCAGTGTTTAATCGGTTCTTGGATGACTACGCTAATCAACCAGACTGGGAAGAGGTTAAAGAACATCTGAGCAACTACGTGATGCATCCCGACGAAACTGAAGATTACGACATCGGATGTCCTACCGAACACGGTTATATCAGATTTGACATTCAGATATCAGAAAATTTCAAAAGGTATGGTGATCTACGTATTGACTACGTCTCAATATTTCAACCACCGTCATTCTGGACCAGAAGTCTTGAGGACTTTGAAAGTGCAGTAGCAGATGGTAGGGTCATCGTGGAGAAGTGGGGCAAGGTGGTTGATCCCAAAGCGGATTTTCTTCTCGTGGAGTTCCATAACGGTAATCCACTCAGGCGAGTCTATAATCTTGCACAGCTGCATCAATCGTTGGAAGAGTTGCGGGATGTCGGGCAATTTAGGACTAACCGGAAATTTGGCGAAAGTTGGGGGTCAGCGTTTTTGGCTGTACCTGAAAGCCATCAAATTCTGCAAAGGACAAGCCCCAAAACTCTGGCTGACTTGCTAAAACAAGCAAAGTAGCAGAAATTAGCAGTCGAACTGTGAACGCCAATGACACACCTGACATACCCACTGACATCCCGAAAATCGTCTCTTTACTGGAGAACCAGATCGCCGATCTCCGCATTCAATTAGAGAAAACTGAGACACAACTTCAAATCGCGACGACCGAGAAAACGAAACTCCTGGACTTGTTACCTGCGGAGAAAGAGGAAAAGCGCGCCTTGATGCCCCCGCCAGAAGAAAAAGAGAAATCTCCGAACTGGCTGCTCCGTCTTGTCGGTGTGCGATAAAATTAACTTGACTCATTTTTGCTTTTCCGATATGCTCTTAAAACCAGTTTGGGTGGCACAACTACGAAACGGTTCCCACACCGTTTTCTGCCACCCTCCTACCGTAGTTGGGGGATAAATGGACTGGGGACTGGAAACCTAATTTATATAGTTGTCCATCTAAACCTCCCACGCTCGTTGCTGCGTACGCTGGGGTTGTTAGCACCTTTTTTGCGGGGTTAGCCTTTCTGTCTTTAAAGCGACCCCCACGCCAAAAAAACAATATTTTTAAAGCAAAGATACTTTGAGTCGTGTCTGTTATGGATGACCAACAGGTATGGATATCGATAGCTACATCATCTTAACAAGAAAAAGGATTACCGCAACCCAGTTCCTAAAAATAAAAGGAGAAGCATGCCTACACTCGATTTCAAAGGTAAGCAATTCATATATGGACATCACCTCACCGTACCCATTCGGACGTTAGAGATAGACGCTGACAAGTCCCTTACAGGCGAAGAACGTCCCTCGCTGGACGATAATCTGATTATCCACGGTGATAACCTGCACGCCTTGAAAGCACTCCTCCCCCGATATACTGGCAGAATCAAGTGCATCTATATTGATCCACCCTACAATACCGGTAAAGAAGAGTGGGGCTACAATGACAATGTCAATAGTCCGATGATAAGAGCATGGCTAAAAAAAGTTAGCCCGGTCGACGTTGAGGACTTAGAGCGTCACGACAAGTGGTTGTGTATGATGTGGCCTCGCCTACATTTGTTACGTGAGTTGCTCACTGATGATGGCGTAATATTTGTATCTATTGATGATAATGAACAACACCATCTACGGATGCTGATGAATGAGATTTTTGGAGAGGAAAATTTTATTGGATCGATTACGTGGAAAAAAAGGGGTGGCCCCCCAAATGACAAAATCATAGGCTCTGTGCATGAATGGATCGTGGTCTATGGATCAGAATCGAACCTAAATCTGCGTCCAAGAAAGGAGAACGACAAAAGTTTCTCGAATCCAGATGACGATCCCAATGGTCCTTGGAGATTACAACAAATTCATGGTAATACGAGAGGGGGGAGATGGGTGGATTCATTGTACTATCCTATAGTAAACCCGCTGACTGGTGAGGAACATTTACCTCCGACGAATCGAAATTGGGTTCATAATCGTGAACGGGTTACTGAGATGATAGCATCAGGGGAAATTATTTTTGGGAAAGATGGGAAGTCTACACCGCAACGGAAACGCTACTTATGTGACGTAAGACCCGGATTAACATGGCCCACAATTTGGCAAACTGACAAACACAGCCATTTCCCTACAAACCGGGATGGTTCAGCTGAACTGACACAGGTATTCGGTGTCCCCTCAGAATTTGATACGCCGAAACCTACGGGGTTGATAGATCGAATCTTGCAAATTGCCTGTGGTCCTAACGACATTATCCTGGACTCTTTCGCTGGAAGCGGTACGACTGCGCACGCTGTTCTTGATTTAAATAAGAAAGATGGTGGTAACCGAAAGTTTATCCTCGTTGAATGCATGGACTACGCGAACGACCTCACCGCCGAGCGTGTTCGGCGCGTTATAAACGGCGTTGAAAGTGCCACGAATGAAAACCTTCGAGGTGGTCTCGGTGGCACCTTCACCTATTGTTCCCTCGGTGATCCGATTGATGAGGAAGGCATGCTCACTGGGAAGAAACTCCCCACCTATGAGACTTTAGCGAACTACATTGTTGCTACCGCTACGGGTAAAGCATTACCTGAGATCGTGAAGCAACCAGACTACTCTTTTGGTGAGATAGAGGGCATCCGGTTTTATCTCATCTATGAACCCACAACTGAATTTTTAGAGGGCACTGAATCTGCCCTTGACGCGTCTCGCGCTGAGCAAATAGCTGAAGAATGCCAAGCGTCAGGTAAAAAAGCCTACGTCTATGCAACACATAAGTTCATCAGTCAGAAAGAATTGTCCGGTATGAATATTACGTTCTGCCAGTTACCCTATAACATCTATCGGATTACGGAGTAATGATTTAATGGAACTCAAAGACTACCAGCAACAGGCATTAGATACCTTAGACCGTTACTTAGACGCATTGGATGATGCGCGCCAGCAAGTGGATAGGATTCCCCATGAAGTCTTGAGAGACCTACCTGAGGATTCCAGAAGACAACTTACAGATTATGCAAGCCGTACGTGGAACAACCTGCGCGAAGCATCAGTGCTGCCGGGTGTTACGAATAGTCGTGGGCAGATAGAAATTCCAGACCACATTTCGCGAACAAGTGACTCCGATAAACCAATTCCACATGTGTGTTTAAAAATACCCACTGGAGGTGGGAAAACCTTATTAGGTGTAGAGGCGGTGCGCCACTTGAAACTCGGCACAGGTTTTGTGCTGTGGCTCGTACCGACAAAAGCCATCTATCAGCAAACGTGGGACGCTTTTCGGAATAAAGAACATCCCTACCGACAGATTTTGGAGCGTGCCTCAGGTGGGCGTGTCAAGTTGCTTGAAAAAGATAACTTATTCACGAAGCAAGACATTGAGAATCATCTCTGTGTGATGCTCCTTATGCTCCCCGCAGCAAACAGGAACCGAAATAAAGGTTTTCTCAAGATTTTCCGAGATACTGGTGGCTATGCCACCTTTTTCCCTGTTGAAGACGATGTGCGAGAGCATAAGGCGTTATCAGAAATGTACCCAGACCTTGAAACCGCTGTGGTAGATCAACCTGTTCAACCCCGATTGGCTGTGAATCCAGCAGATAGTCTCATTAAGCAGAGCCTTTTCAATGTCCTAAAACTACTGCGTCCAGTGGTGATTTTAGATGAAGCACACAAGGCTTATGGAAGTAGAACCGCCGAGAAGAATCATGAATTTGTAAAATCGGTAAATCGGCTCAACCCTCGTTTTGTACTGGAACTCTCTGCTACACCAAAACTCGGTATCAGCAATATCTTGGTCAATGTCTCAGGGACGGATCTTCAAAGGGAAGAGATGATAAAACTACCGATTGAGCTCCGAGATTTTCCGAATTCGGGTTGGAAAGAAACGATTGCAGAGACCAAGAGGGCGCGTGATAGGCTTGAGGAGATAGCGATGCAGGCACAGGAAGTAGAAAACCGCTACATCCGTCCGATTGCTGTCATTCGGGTAGATCGCACAGGCAAAAATCAGCGCGACGGTACACGGGTACATGCTTTAGATGCTCGTGATGAACTTATTAACGTACTGGGGGTACCAGAAGAACAAGTGAAGGTAAAATCGTCAGATCAGGACGAACTGACGGGAATTGACTTGATGGAAGATACGTGCCCTGTGCGTTATATCATCACGAAAGACGCTTTGAAGGAGGGATGGGATTGTCCATTCGCTTACCTACTTGCACTTCTTGATAATACCACGGCGCAAACCGCGATGACCCAAATGCTCGGAAGAGTTATGCGTCAACCTTATGCACGTTTGACGACCTTCCCCGAATTGAATAAGTGTTATATTTTCTGCTATAATCAAGATGTTAGGTCATCCGTTGAGAAAATCAAGAACGGATTAGAGGCTGAAGGGTTGACTGGATTAGCTGATGAAACTGTTCAAAGTGTCAGTGACCAAAGCACGGAACGAAGAACGATCCGCCGTAGAGAAGAATATCGTGATATAGAAATCTTTCTCCCGCGTGTGTTGCATCAACACGGAGATAATTGGCAAAGTCTCAGTTATGAACGCGATATTCTCGGTGCGATCCGGTGGGACGAAATAGGCGAAGTGGAGACCGTTCCTTTGGGAGATGAGGCGCAAATACAAGAAACTCGCTCCACGATCCATCTCCAAGATGAGACGGAATTAGAAAAAAAGTTTAAGGAAAGTGCGACAGACACCTTGGATGTCGGTTTTTTCGTTCGGCGGTTGACCGATGTGATTCCCAACCCCTGGCGCGCTGCGCATATTGTGAAAACGATACTCGCCGCTTATCAAGAACAAGGCGTTGATAACGAGATGTTGTATACACAACGCTTGTATCTCGCTGAATATTTGAAAAACTGTTTACATCAACGTGTTGAGACACTCGCCGAATCCATTTTTCAGGATAAGTTGGATAACGATATAATCCGGTTTAGGCTTGAAACAGATATAGCGTTGAATTACCAACTGGCGGAGACGCTCGAGGTAAACTTGGCTCGTGGAGCGAAACAATTGAGGGACTCATTTGACGATCCGTTGAATCGTAACCTTTTTGATCCCGTCTATGAGGGAGAATTCAACACGTTGGAAAAGGATTTCGCTCTTTATATTGATGGGCAGAGTGCTGTGAAGTGGTGGCATCGCATTGCTGTAAAACAGGATTATTTTTTGCAAGGGTGGCGGCGCAACCGTATTTGTCCAGATTTTCTCGCGTGTCTCCATCGACGTGCGGATAGCCCCCAACGGCTCATCATCTTTGAAACCAAGGGGCAACATCTTAGTGGCAACAGTGATACCCAGTATAAAGAGAAGCTTCTTGAAATATTGGAAAAAGCGTATGAAAACGCCACAGATTGCGGCACAATGACGGCTGTTGCCCCGGATGGACAATCCATGTTGTTTCGCATATTACTTGAGAACTCTTGGCGAGAGACGACCAACGCGACACTTGCAGAGTCCTAACACAGGCCCCAGATGTACGTTCATTATCACAGCATCGTAAGGAAGCCTGTCTTATGAAAGGCACAAGACCCTTGACAACACCGATATACTGCGCGTTGTGGCGCGTTTTGGATGGCAAATCACAATGGACGGCGTAGAAGCCGTTGAAACATAAAGGAGCAACGTTACAGACGATGGATAGTATAACTCAAGCGAGACATAATTTTGTTTTAGCGTTCCAATACTGCTGGAATGGCAAGGAATTTCCAGTATTTAGAGAAATTAGCGTAAGCGAACTTGGTAATATAAACACAGGATACCTTGCTATTGGTTTACTTGACGAGGCACTTGACCTAAAACCTGATTTTCAAGAAGCTCGTGATCTAAGAAGCGACATTTGGCATGCTATTCTTACGAATAATTGTGAAGATCATTACGAAAAGTATCTAAATTCAAACGCGTGGTCTGAAATACGTGAAAAGTGCTTTGATCATTTTGGTCGCCAATGTCTTTTTTGTAGTAATCCGGCTACGGAAGTACATCACAGGGATTATACGAATATCGGTAAAGAAAACTTTCTAACGGATCTATCGGTTTTATGTTCTGATTGCCATCAGAGATTCCATGAACTGGGAAATCCTAATCCAAACGATCTTATGGCGATAGCGAGAGAGTATTGGAATCAATTCAAAACTTACGTGGAAGAAAATGGAAACCAACTACAGCTGTTTCCTGCCCCCGATTTACCTTCGATTTATGGCATTCAGATTGATCAAAAAACCCGCAAATCTGCGGACAGATATAAAAACGGTGCCTTTTGGCTTATAGCATTTAGAAGTAGTGAGAAACTACAGGCTAACCTCTGCATGCAATCATCCGATCATTACAATGTTTTGAAGGAACAGAAGGAAATAATCGAGGAACAATTTGATGACAATCTGGGCGAATTAAGATGGGCGGATGATAGAAAGTGGATTGGATTCTCCAATAACACTGTGGGTAACGTGAGGACAGCTAACACAGATCAAGAGTTTTCATGGCTACACGATAGACTTGTAAAGTTACACGCAGTATTCCAACCTCGTGTCTTAGAGTTGCAGGAAGGAACATAAATGCATCAAAAAGGTAATCCAGTATGTCGGAATCAGAGGTACAGGATAAAGGAAAGAATAATGAAGAACCTACATTTGGGTCGTAATATCTTTGGTGATTTGCCAACACAACAGATGGCACAGAAAGGACTGCCGATACTTGTTTCAAAAGCACAAAAAGGTGAGACGATCCTCCTGCGGGAATTAGCGCAGGAGATCGCGCCGGATCTAACGCAAATCAATTGGACGATGCGTTGGGTTTTTAGTTGGATTCATACAACGTTGTACGAACTGGAGAGGTCGGGGGATTGGGAATACGGAAAAATACCAGGACTGACGGCAATTGCCTTAGCAGATCACGAAACGCCGACGAATTGGATGGACGAGCAAACCCGGGCGAATCCGAACACACCGCTCTCATGGAAAGAATACGAAACCAACCATGTTTTGCCCGTTTTTAAATATTCATATTGGGATAAGGTCACGGACTTTATAGCTGAATTCAACGTTAATCTGGATGAGGTTGATTTTAATAATTTCATTATAGACGAAGTGCAACCCTCTTTGTTTGATTCAGAGCCAGAGGAAGAAGAACAAGAAGTTCCTGAAGGTGAACACCGTTATTTTGTGTATGCATGGAGATGGTCTGGTGATGAGGGGTTCGCAAAAATTGGTCGAACGCGCAATGGTTTGAAGGGTGTGGAGAATCGGATGGTTACAACCTATCACCCTACAGATGACCCAGTTTTGCTTGGTGTCAGGGAGTGCGCTGATGCGGAAGAATCCCACAAAGCTGAGCGATATATCCTAAATGGGCTTGGGCGGACGCGCCCTGATCGTGAATGGGTAGAAATTGATGAGAAGTTTAATGAGATGATTGATAAGTCATTCGTGGAATCTCAGGCGGATTGAATTCCTCTGAAACTTATGCGAAAATGCCCTCATGGAGTCTCATGGAGAAATGACTATTAGCACTTTGCAAGACTACATTCAAAGGATTAGGCATTTGAACAGAAGCCCTCGCGGTAACAACAGATATGCACCTCACAAGCCTTTTCTGTTGTTGGCGATTATCGAGCTGATCAAACGAAGCGAAATTGAAGAAAACAAAATTCCGTTTTCTGACAGTTTGATTACCCTTTTCAGGAAATATATTTCGCTAACACCGGGATGGAATCCCACGATTTACAACCCATTTTTCCGCTTACAAAACAATGGATTCTGGCATCTATATCCGGTAGCCTTACGAGACTCCACGCCTAGCTCAAATTCTCAACTTAAGCGTGCCAGTGCTTATGCTAAATTGGACGATGATCTTTTTACTATCCTGAGGATACCTGAGTATCAGGAGATATTCCGTCAAACTCTCATTGATAGATATTTCCCTGATCTCAGACAAGAAATTGAATATCTNACGATCGAACAGGAAGCCGAAGAATATAGTGAACACTTGATACAGGACACCCAACAGCCGTTTTCAATNCATAGAGATGTGGAGTCAATCCAAGTAGAAACCCCAATTCGGAGTGCCGGTTTCCGTCGGGCGATCATGCAGGTCTATGCATATACCTGCGCAGTTTGTGAATTGAATATCCGGGCATCGAGCGGAGAAAGTGTGACCGATGCTGCCCACATCATCCCGTTTTCTGTTTCGTATAATGACGATATCCGGAACGGAATTTCTCTATGCAAATCGCATCACTGGGCGTTTGACACAGGATTAATTTCTGTGAACGAGGCATACGAAGTGATCGTCTCACCATCCATGAAAGAACAGGGTCCAACAGCGTCGATGTTAACTCAATTACGGAACAGACGTATATGGATGCCGAGAGGGGAGGCGTACCGTCCTGCTCAAGATGCCTTGACGTGGCACCGAGAGAGAGTTATGAAACAATAGCACGGCGTTTTGAGTGAGTATACGAGGGATGGAGCGAAATTTGTAATTCGTTTGTTTTTGTGATATACTCTTAATAACTTAGCGGATAGGAGTATCACCTCGACGCACCCCTGTGTCGAGTCCTATCCAACCCCGTGATACGGGTTGAATGCTGGTTGCTAACGGAACCTTCAATGATTATAATGTATTTGAATTTGAAACAGATTGACGCGACAGAAGACAATCTAGCATAAGGGGCGTTATGAAGAAAAAACCTTCATGGGCAGATGACCGAGCCTTCGGTAGACACACAGGGTATTCGTCAGGACGTGCAGAAAGAGCAGTGGATGTCAATTGGATACGAAACTCTGATGGCAGCTGGTATTTACTGGATGAGTTGCCTCAAACTCTACCGAGTATGCAGTGCGATGGTATTTACATCTTATGGTACTTTGATGAGTCTCAAGTGCCTCAAACCGTCAGGGGAGGATAGTAATGTTAACCCAACGTATTATAGATTTATCTGAGCAAGAAATACTTGACATGGAATTGGAGGATCTTGCTAATATGTTCCTCTCGGATTTCTCTAACATTCTAAATGAGGAACCAGGAGAAACCTATTCACTTGATAATTTTGTGGAGATAATTATTGGACATCACAGAAATTTTGATGTTAGATGTGCTATAAGCGAGGCTTTTCAATGGTTATACAATAAGGGCTATATTATGCATCCAATAACTGTTCCGAATACTCGAAAGCATTTTATTACCAGAGCAGGAAAGAAAAGGTTGGATGGGATTGAAAGATGAACCAATATCAGGTTCGCGTCCATCTAGCTGGACGCGAACCGAGTTTCTAAGGAGATTATTATGAGATCTATGCGCACACCAACCACTGTGCAGGAAATAGTAGAAGAAATTGTTGAGAGTATGAGCGAGGCGGATAAAGCTAATGTTGTAAACACGTCAGAAGATGATCTTATTATGTTTCATCATGGGTGGGGGACCGGCATCCGAAATCACTATCTATATAGGAACTCTGCATTAGTTGCGGCTACAGGGAAGGAACATCCTGATGATGCTTCTATGGTAATCATAAAAGCTGTCTGGCAAGCACTACGTGATTCCGACCAAACCTACCAGAGAGGAAAAATTGAGACTGAGACGCTCCAATGGCGTGAGGTTGAGCAATGTTTAGAGATTTCGACAGATACTGGCAGGAGCCTAATTATCCAGGGCATTGATTTTAATGCTGCCCAAGAGATAGCAAAGGCACTACGGATGACGATATTTTCATCTGCAAGTCATACGATTCCCGAAGCTGCCCCTCGCCCAATCCTCGAAAAACGGAACATCACGTTACAGGTCTGGACGTATCCAAAACATCCAGATAACCAATAGTGAAAGGATTGCCTCATGAAAAGCACACGTCCACTCAACAACGACGAAATCCGGCGCGTATCCGCTGCTTTCACCGGCACCTTTGAAGTCCGCAACCGCGGTTTATTCATGCTCGGTGTGTCTACTGGCGGACGCATCAGTGAATTGCTAAGCCTACGCATCTAAGGAGGAAGGGATTACATGGAAATAGGTCTACTGATACCGCTTCTCTTGACGATTTTCATTTTTTTCTTTGCAGCATTGTACCAACGTAGCACATACCTTGCGAAAGAAACATCTCTCAACGATAAGATAAAGCAGGTCGAAGATGCATTGCTCGAAAAGACCTGTGAGTGCGACACCCTGCGAGATACATTGGAAAAAGAAAAGATAAAAACGATCAAATACCTACAAGAGCAATTAACATTCGATTATCAGAGTCAGTGGTGGCAAGACTACTCCTATCTGTATCGGCATGTGCGAGAGTGGCAGTGCGAAGACTGTCAACTCTCATTCAACTCGGATCGGTACTATCTGCATGTGCACCACCGCTTAGGAACACTGCATAACCATCCGAAGGATTTGAGGGCATTATGTATCGCGTGTCATTCAGAACAGCCAGGAGTGAATCATCGAAAACTCAAAACGACAGATGACTATCGCACGTTTATGGAGAAGTATGCCTCCCAGTGGTGTGAGGCTCGAAAATCCGTAGAATTTCGAGCGCGAGATTGAAACAAACAGATCTCCTGCTATCAACCTCTTAGAGAACGCACATTCACCAGAAGGAAAGAGAAACGCCAGAGAAATCTGGGATAGTGTAGTTCACCTCGATTAAACGGAGAAAAAAGGCGGAAAATATTATGAAAGGCACACGACCCCTCGACAACGACGAGATCCGACGAGTCTCCGGATGTTTCACCGGCACGTTTGAAATCCGAAACCGCGGATTATTCATGCTCGGTGTCTCTACCGGCGGACGCATCTCCGAATTGCTAAGCCTACGCGTCGCGGATGTCTATCAGAACAAGAAGCCGGTAACTGATCTGATCTTTGACAAGTCTATCGTCAAGGGCAAAGAGACCAGCCGTGCAGTGCCTGTCAACGTAGACGGTAGACTTGCGATCGCTGAGCTGGTGAATTGGCACCGCGACCGATACGGTGATCTGGACGCGAACCGTCCGCTGTTCCCATCGCGGAACAAGAAGGGACAGCAGCAGATGTCGCGACGCACTGCACACGATGTTTTGAAAAGTGCGTTTGAGGCAGCGGGGCTGAACGGTCATCTTGCGACCCACAGCTTGCGAAAGAGTTTCGCGCAACGGCTTTACGATCGCACCGGTGATATT
>JGIcombinedJ30088_10004045_pt1 | contig 13272 bp, 9 predicted proteins | sample PinacodermPK_FD_30088 | JGI IMG/M metagenome (IMG submission 30088)
CCCGCCCGGCCGANCGAAGCCGCCCCGACACGGAGCTCAGGGCGTAGGCTGGCGACCCGTTTCGTGCCGCAAGCGTCCTGCGGCGCAAGCTCCTAGGGCTCTACTCGCTGAACTCCCGCGCGAGCTCGCTCCATTCCCCGTCGGGGGCCAGCGTGCGGTAGGTGCGCCAGTGCGGTTTGGCTGCCGCCGAGCGGCCCATCTTCTCCAGCGTGACGGCCAGATAGAAGTGCGCGTCGGCGTACCCCCCATGCACCCGCAGAGCGTCGTGGTAGCAGGCCACCGCGTCGCCGTAGCGTCCGAGGTCGTGGTGGATGTTCCCGAGGTTGAACGCCGCTTCGAAGCAGTCGCCGTCCAGGGCGAGCGCGCGTTCGTACAGCGCCTGCGCCTCGACCAGATTGTCTCGCGCATAGTGGATGTTGGCGAGGTTGACGAGCGCCGGCACCAGCATGGGATCGAGCAGCAGCGCCTTGCGGTACGCCGTGCGCGCCCGCTCCTGCCCCTCGCCCGGCCGTTCGTCGAGATCGGATCCCTCACGAAAGAACTGCACCGCGAGGGCCGCCCGCTTCGCGACGTCCGGCGACAGGTCGCCCGCGCCGCCCGCACCACGGCCCCGCCGCGGCAGCGCCACCACTTTGGCCGGCTGCGCCTCGCCGTGCAGCTCGCGGAAGTCGAGCGCCAACTGCCCCTCGCGCTCGGCCAGCAGCATGCGCACCGCGCCGCGAAACGATCCGCCGCGGGCAATCTCCTCCTGGATCCCCTTGACCACCCCGACATCCTGGAAGCCGTAGTAGGTATCGGCCCTGGTGCGCACCACCGGCCGAACCAGGCCCCATTTCTCCAGGTGGCGCAGGCGAACCTCCCGGACGTCGGGGTAACGCTCGCGCATCTGCCGCAGTCCGTGATAGAGCTGGCGCAGCGTTTCGTCCGACTGCAGGCCGCCGAGACGACAGAACTCCCCCTCGTCTACGACGTCCACCTGCCCCGGCGTCCGGGCGTTGATCTCCTCGGCCCGTCGCAGCTTGCCGCTCTTGCCTGCTCCCGCCTCCGCCGCGACGACGAGCATCGTGGTGCGCGCCGTGACCTCCTGCGCGGTCCGGCCGCCGAGCCGCTCGACGACGCGAATCGCCTCCCGCCGGCCGACGGAAGCGAGCCGTCCGCTGAACACCACGACGTGGCCGGCGAAGGGCCCGCCGGCCGGGGACTGGACATCCGGGGGAGCGTGCGTCATGGCAATGGAGCGGTTCCATCATAATGTCAAGCTGTACCCGGCCCCGGCGCTGAACGCATGGGAACGCTGCTCGCAGCCGACGTCGGCGGAACCAAGACGGTGTGCGGTCTGTACGCCATGGGCGAACGCCGGCCGGACCCGATTGCCGTGGAACGCTTCGGGACCCTCGACTACGACAGCCTGGAGGCTCTCCTGGCCGCGTTCATCGAGCGCCGGGCCGCGGGCGCGACCGTCGATGCCGCCGTCCTCGGGGTGGCCGGCCCGGTGCGCGACGGCGTGTCGGATCTCACCAACGTGCCGTGGCGCGTCGAAGCGGCGGCGATCATCGAGCGCTTCGCGATCTCCGCGGTGCGCGTCCTGAACGACCTCGAGGCGATGGGCCACGTCGTGTCCGTGCTGGCGGACGACGAGGTGACGACGCTGCAGCCGGGGCGGCCGGCGGCGGACGGCAACGCGGCGCTCATCGCACCCGGCACGGGCCTCGGCGAGACGCTGCTGCACCGCGTGAACGGGCGCCTCGTGCCCGTGGCCGGCGAGCCGGGCCACACGGACTTCGCCGCCCGCACCCCGCAGGAGATCGACCTGCTGCGCGCGTTGACCGCACGCTTGGGGCGGGTCTCCTGGGAGCACGTGCTGTCCGGTCCGGGCCTCACCCACATCCATTCCTGGCTGCACGGCGGCGATCCCTGCCCGGCCGCCGGCGACGATACGGCTGCCGGGGACCTTCCGCGGCGGGTCACCGCGGCCGGACTCGAACGCCGCTGCCCGCGCTGCGTGGCCACGCTCGACCTGTTCACCGGCGCGTTCGGCGCCGAGGCCGGCAATCTCGGCCTGCGCGCCCTGGCCACGGCCGGCGTCTACATCGGCGGCGGTATCGCCCCCCACATCCTCCCCGCCCTGGCGTCTCCGAAGTTCCTGAACGCGTTCCGGGACAAGGGGCCCATGCAGGGACTGATGAAGTCCCTGCCCGTACGCGTCATCCGGGTCGCGAATCCAGCCCTGCTCGGGGCCGCCGTCGCGGCGCGCGACCTCGCGGCGTCCGCGGCGGCGTGAGGCCGCCCGGCGCGGCGACCGGCCCATCGGAGCGGGCGCCGGGCCCGCGCGGAGTGACGTGGAGTCCCCTGCGCCAGGCGCATCACGACGAGCCGCCGGTGGTAGAGTGACATGCTCGAAAGGAGATCCGGATGCCAGCAGCAGGCCCAAGCCCGCGGTCGTTCGCGTCCCTGATTCTGGCCGCAGTGCTGCTGCCGGCGGCACCGGGTCCGGCGTCCGCCCAGACGCTCGAGCCCATCTCGTACACGGTCCGCTTCCCCGCGCCGGCCACCCACTACGCGGAGATCGTGGCGGAGGTGCCGGCCGACGGACGAACGCACGTAGAGCTGATGATGGCGACGTGGACGCCCGGCTCCTATCTGATCCGCGAGTACGCCCGGCACGTCGAGGCAGTGCGCGCCGTCACGTCGGCGGGAGAACCTCTCGCGGTCGCCAAGTCGAGCAAGAACCGCTGGCGCATCGAGACGGGCGGCGCGGACCGGGTCACGGTGGCCTACCGGGTCTACTGCCGCGAGATGAGCGTCCGCACGAACTGGATCGAGGCGGACTTCGCGATGCTCAACGGCGCCCCGACGTTCCTGACCCCCGTCGGGCCCGCGCCGCGGCCTCACGACGTCCGCATCGAGCTGCCGCCGGAGTGGAGCGAGAGCGTGACGGCGCTGCCGCCGGCGCCGGGCGGCCGCCCGCACAGCTATCGGGCAGCAGACTTCGACACGCTGGTCGATGCACCGATCCTCGCCGGCAACCCGACCACCTATCCCTTCACCGTGGAGGGCACGCCCCATGCCCTGGTCAACATCGGCGAGGGCGGGGTCTGGGACGGTCCGACCTCGGCCACCGATGTCGAGCGCATCGTGCGCGAGCAGCGCCGGACCTGGGGTTTCTTCCCTTACGAGCGATACCTCTTCCTGAACATGCTGGTCGAGGCGGGCGGCGGGCTCGAGCACAGGGATTCGACCCTGCTGATGACCAGCCGCTGGACCACCCGCGACCGCCGCCGGTACCTGCGCTGGCTGGGGACGGTCAGCCACGAGCTGTTCCACGCCTGGAACGTCAAGCGGCTGCGGCCGGCCGCCCTCGGCCCCTTCGACTACGAGCGCGAAGCGTTCACTCCGAGCCTCTGGATGGTGGAGGGCCTGACCTCGTACTACGGCCCGCTCGCCGTCCACCGGGCGGGAATCTCCGCCCGGGAGGAGCTCCTCGAGGCCCTGTCCGGGCAGATCGAGGCGCTGCAGACGACGCCCGGCCGGCTGGTGCAGCCGGTCGCCGAGGCCTCGTACGACGCCTGGATCAAGTACTACCGGCGCAACGAGAACAGTCCGAACACCACGATCAGCTACTACACGAAGGGGGCCGTCATCGGCTTCCTGCTCGACGCCCGGGTGCGGGAGGCGACCGGCGGCCGCCGGAGCCTGGACGACGTGCTGAAGGCCGCCTACGGCCGTTACTCCGGAGAGCGCGGATTCCAGCCCGGCGAGTTCGAGGCAGTGGCGTCCGAGGTTGCCGGCATCGATCTGGGCGGCTGGTTCGACCGGGCGATCCGCTCGACAGACGAGCTCGACTACGGGCCGGCCCTCGCCTGGTACGGCCTCGAGTTCGCTCCCGACGCCCGCGCCGACGACGATGCGCCGGCGCCGGCCTGGCTGGGCCTGGACACGCGCACCGACCGCGGGCGGCTGCTCGTCGCCGGCGTGCGCCGCGGCACACCGGGTTACGAGGCGGGATTCAACGTCGGCGACGAGATCCTCGCGATCGGCGACTACCGGGTCGGACCGGAGGCGTGGAGGCAGCGCCTCGGCCTCTATCGGGCGGGAGACACTGTCACGGCCCTGGTCGCCCGGCGCGAGCGCCTGGTCCGACTCGACGCCCGCTTCGGCGAAGCCCCGCCGGAGGGCTGGCGGCTGCAGCCGGTGGAGTCGCCGTCGGCCGCGCAGACGCGGCGTCTCGACGCCTGGCTCGACCCGGGGTCTACGCCGTAGAGCAGGACGGACCGCTAGCAGATGGTCCCGAACACGAACCCGCGGGCGCGCAGCTTCGGAATCAGCAGCGCCGTCGCGTCGACGGCGTACTGCCGGTCGGCGTCGGGATTCTCATGGTGACCGTCGTGCATGACGACGATGTCGCCGCCCGAGATGCGGGCGGCGAGCCGGTCCGCGAGGCCGCTCGGATCGGGCCGGCGGTACCAGTTGAAGTCCCACAGGCTCCAGCCCCACCCGACGAGCGAGTAGCCGGCCCGGGCCAGCCCCTCGTACATCCGCCCGCTCCGGAACCCCGCGTGGGGGCGGAAGGCGCGGCAGGGCGCCCTGCCGGCCAGGCGCTCGATCCGCGCCGCCGCGGCGTGCAGACGGCGCGCCACCTCGTCGGGCGGCAGCACCATCCAGTGGCGCGTATGCGTATGGAGGCCGACGGCATGCCCTTCCTCGAACATGCGCCGGACGATCGGCGCCGTGCGCTCGGTGAGATGCCTGTCGATCACGAAGAAGGTCGCGTGCGCTCCCTGCTCGGCGAGCACGTCGAGCAGCAGCGGCGTCGCGGTCGGATTCGGCCCGTCGTCGAAGGTCAAGTAGACGGCCGGCGGCCCGTCTCCGTCCGGTATGCTCCAGACCGCGGGGGCCGAAGCGACGGCGTCGAGCAGAAACGGAAAGGGTGCGACGTGGGCGAGCGACAACAGACCGAAGCCGGCGGCGATCAACAGCCAGAACATCGTCTCGGTGGATGGCGGGTCCTGCTCGCCTGCGCCGGTGCGGTGCTCGGGTGCGCACTCGGGCCGGTCGAGTCCGCCAGCGTGGCCGAAGAACGGTCGTCGCGTCAAGACGAGCGGTCCGGGGAGCGGCAGCAGATGGTGGAAAGGCAGATTCAGGCACGCGGAATCTCCGCGCCCGCCGTGCTCGATGCGCTGGCTGCGGTTCCGCGGCACCGCTTCGTCCCGGAGGCGCTCGCGCCGCGCGCCTACGACGACACGCCGCTGCCGATCGGCTACGACCAGACGATCTCGCAACCCTACGTCGTCGCCTACATGACCGAGGCGGCCGCGCTGACGCCCGACGCGAAGGTGCTCGACATCGGCACCGGCTCCGGCTACCAGGCCGCCGTGCTGGCGGAAATCGTGAGCCGCGTCTACTCGATCGAGATCGTCCCGGAGCTCGCCGACCGGTCGCGGCGATTGCTGGCCGACCTCGGCTACGACAACGTGGAAGTGCGGACCGGCGACGGCTACCGGGGCTGGCCGGAAGAGGCGCCCTTCGACGCCATCGTCGTTGCCGCCGCCCCCGACCACGTCCCGCCGGCGCTGGTCGAGCAGCTCGCGGTCGGCGCAAGGCTGATCATTCCGGTCGGCCGCTTCACCCAGGAGATCCTGATCGTGACGAGGACGGCGGACGGCTCGACGACCGAGGCCGTGCTCCCGGTCCGCTTCGTTCCAATGACCGGCGAGGCGCAACGACCGGGACGCTCGCAACGACCGGGACGCTGACGACCGGCGGTGCGGTCAGCCCCGCACCGGACTCGGTCCCGCGGCCATGGCCGGCGGCGGCGCCGGCGCAGCCGGCCGCGGCGGCTGGAAGCTCTGGATCGAGACCTGCGCGGCGGCGCGCTCGGCGATGTGCAGGAACGCCCGGCCCGCCGGGGACTCGGGCTCGGCCGTCACGATCGGCGCCCCGGTGTCGCCGCCCACGCGGATCGGCGCATAGAGCGGGATCTGGCCGAGGAAGGGAACCCCGAGCTCCTCGGCGACGCGCTCGCCGCCGCCGCGCCCGAACAGGTCGCTCTCCTGCCCGCAGCCGGAGCAGGAGTAGTAGCTCATGTTCTCGACGATCCCCAGCGTCGGGACGTTGAGCTTGCGGTACATCCCGACGGCCCGGCGGCTGTCCGACAGCGACACGGCTTGCGGCGTCGTCACCACCACGGCGCCGGTGACCGGTACCGTCTGACTCAGGCTGAGGGCGACGTCGCCGGTGCCGGGGGGCATGTCGACCACGAGATAATCGAGCTCGCCCCACTTGACGTCCTGAAAGAACTGCCGGACGACGCCGTGCAGCATCGGGCCGCGCCAGATGATCGGCGCGCTCGCGTCGGTGAGGAACCCCATCGACACGACCCGGATGCCGAACTTCTCCGCCGGCACGATCTTCTGCCCGTCCGACTCGAGCCGCGCGTCGAGGCCGAGCATGATGGGGACGTTCGGGCCGTAGACGTCCCCGTCGATGATCCCCACCCGCCCGCCGTAGCGGGCGAGCGCCACCGCCAGATTCACCGACACGGTCGTCTTGCCGACCCCGCCCTTCCCGGCGCCCACGGCGATGATGTTGCGGATGCCGGGGATGGGCGCCTGCTGGGCGTCCGGCACGGCCGACCGGACGCTTGCGGTCATCTCGATGTCGACGACGTCCACGCCGCCGAGCGCGGACACCGCCGCGCGCGCCTGCTCCCGCATCTGGTCCTTGACCGGGCAGGCGGGCGTGGTGAGCTCGATCGCGAACGCGACCCGGGCCCCGTCGATGGTCAGGTTCTTGACGAACCCGAGACTGACGATGTCCCGCCCCAGGTCGGGGTCGACGACGGCCTTGAGCGCATTCAGAACAGCAGCTTCCGGAACGGCAGACATGACCTGCAAGCTTAGCGGCTCGGTCTCCGCCAGACAACCGGACCGGCGCCGGCGCGAGCGGTCACTGCACCGCGATGCGGACTTCGATGTGGGTTTCGAAAGCGTGCGGCGGCGTGACCGAGTACCGCAGGCGGGTTCCGTGCCGCACGCCGGGCGGCACACGGAAATGCAGCCGGTGGGACAGGAATCCGGCGCCGCTGCCGTCGCACAGGCCGCACCGATCGGTCCACGACTCGCCGCGTCCGCCGCAGGCCGGGCAGGTGTGCGGAACGGTGAGATCGAGAGGCACGCGCACCCCCTGGTCGGCCTGCTGCGCCGTCAACTCCACCTCGGCGCGCCGGGTCGCCACGCCCCGTTCGCCGGCCTCGGCGAAGAAAGCCGCCCGCATGCGCGCCACGATCGGGGCCATCGACGGAAAATCGATGGCGACCTCGTCCGCGAGTACGGACGTCGAGCGACCGCTCCGGGGCCGCCGGCGGGACGACCCGTCGCCGCTCGACCCGGGGGTGCCGGTTCGCGAGACGGGCGGACCCTCGATCATCCGCGCCGGCGCAGCGGCGGTGTGCGCCGACACCTCGTCGTGCAGCCGGCGGGCCAGGGCCCAGTACGCTCGACGAACGCCGGCGCCGCCGGCGTCACGGAAAGGTCCCGGGGTCGGTTCGACGGACACGCACCGTACGATAGGAGTCGCTTCCGAGAGTTGTCAAGGCGGGAAGTGGTGTTACGATCTGCCGCGGGAGCACACCAGCCCATGAGCGATTACACGATCCACAGCGAACCGCGCGCGGGCCACTGGGTGGCCTGGGCCGTCGCGCCGGGCGAGTCCAGGCCGACCGGCGCGGTCATCCTTCCGGGACAGACGCGACAGGAAGCCGAGGCGAACGCGCGCCACTGGATCGAGCGCTTCACCGCGGATCCGCGGCTGCTGTTGTCCTGAACCGGTCCGGACCGTCCCGGCGGCGTCGCGCGCCGTTGCACCACGGCCGGCGCGGGCGGTCACGGCGCGGCGCTCCGGTCGTCGGCGAAAGCGCGGTTCCGCGGCGGTTCCGCGCCTACGACCGCAAGCCGGTGTCGTCGCCCGGTCTTTCCCGCCCAGTCGATCTCGGGCTGCGCTCCGGCCACTGCCCGCTCCATGGCGGCGACGAAGGTGGCGGGCAGTACTTCTCCCAGGCTGCCGCGGTTGGGCTCGACGCGGCCTCCGGCGGCGACAGCGGAGAAATAGAGACGGTCCCGGGCGCGCGTGGCGCCCACGTACAGCAGGCGCTTGCTCTCCTCCCGCTCGGCCAGGCGCTGATCCTCGTCCGCCTCGGTGCGAAACGGCCAGACGGACACGGACGGCTCTCCGTCGCCCCTGTCCAGGACCCGGACCGGAGGCGCCGCGGCGCCCGCGCCGCGTCCGAGATCGACCAGCAGCACCACCGGGAACTCCAGTCCCTTGGCAGCGTGCACCGTCATCAGGTTGACCGCATCGAACGCATCGACGACGGCGTTCGACACATCGCCCGGCAGTTGATCGAGATGCTCGGCGACACGGGCCATGGTGGCATAGCCGCGGTTCTGCACGCGCCTGACCAGCCCGCGGAGCTTCTTGACGTTCTCGCGCGCCTGCACGGAGGGACCGGTGCCGAGCTCCGCGTCGTAGGCCGACTCGGCGAGCGCCCGGTCGAGCAGCTCGGACGGCGCGACCCGGTCGACCAGTGCCACCCATCGCGGAACGGTATCGCGCGCCAGAGCCAGCAGCTCCGCATCGTCAGCGGGGAGATCCGCCATCGCCGCCGGGACATCGGAAGCCAGCAGCGTGTCGGACAGCCCGCCCGCGAGCCGCGCGAGGGCCCGGTCCGAGATGCCGACGATCCGCGAGCGCAGCAGCGCCGCCGCCCGCAGCTCCGACCAGGGGTTCGCCAGGTACCGGAGCAGTGCCCGCAGGTCCTTGATCTCCTCGGCGTCGAAGAAACCGAGACCCTTGTACACGCAGGTCTGGATCCCAAGTCCGTGGAGGGCCCGCTCGAACTCGCCATGACTCTGCCGCGAACGGAAGAGGATCGCGACGTCGCCCGGTTCGGCCCGGCGGCGCAGCCCCGTGCGGCGGTCGCGGACCTGTCCTTCCCGGAGCAGACGCGCGATCTCGCCGGCCGCCAGCTCTGCGCACCGCTCGACGCTCTCGCCCACCGCGAGCCCGAGCGCCGGGTCGTGGCCTCCCGCCGCGTCCGGCGGCCCGGCCACCGGAAAGCGATCGTGCTCGTCGAACCTGAAAGCGTCGCGCCGGGCCGGCGCCTTCTCGATCGCCGTGAAGAGGTCGTTGACGAAGGCGAGCAGGTCCGGCACGGCCCGAAAGCTGTGCGAGATCCACTGGCGCACCCGGCCTTCCGGCAGGTCCGGCCGTAATGCCGCGACCGCGACTCCCGCGTCCTCCAGCACGGAGACATCGGCGTCTCGGAAACGGTAGATCGACTGCTTGCGATCCCCGACCACGAACACGCTGGGCGGCAGGGGCGCGTCGTCCACCAGTCCGCTGCCCTCGCCCCACGATTGCACCAGCAGCGAGACCAGTTCCCACTGGACGCGGCTCGTGTCCTGGAATTCGTCGACGAGCACATGGTGATAACGCGACTCGAGCCGGTAGCGGGAACGCGCGAACTCGTCCATCTTCCGCAGCAGGTCGACCGCACGCTCGAGAACGTCGGAGAAGTCGAGCAGCGCGCGTGCCTCGAGCTCGCGGCGGTACTCGGCCACGCCGATGCGAAAGAGACGTTGCACGCCGCGCGCAAGCGCCAGGTTCACGTCGCGATCGAAGCGGGTCAGCACTTCGTGCACGACCGGCGCCAGCGCCGCCGCGGCAGCGCGGAAACGGCGGCCGCGCGGCGTGCCGCCCCGCAAGTGGGGATCGGTAAACCGCTGGCGCGGTGCGCCCGAGCGCGTCAGGAAGTACGCCCGCAGCCGATCCAGCACCGCCCGGATGCGCGCCGGCTCCCGCTCCGCGAGCCGGTCGAGGTCGGCCAGGTCTCGGGCCACCACCGCGAACGACCCGCTCTCGGACGGTCCGTCATCCAGCACGCGCCGCAGGCCGGTGCGCATCCCGCCCATCCGATCCGCCAGGCTCGCCGCCGCGGCGCGGCACGCGCCGGCCGCCGTCGAGTCCCGCGGCACACCCCGCAGGACCCGCCTCAGGGCCGCCGACACCGCGGTGCGCCGCTGCAGCAGGTGGGTCACGGCCAGCCGGACGCGCCATGGCCCGAGCTGCGCGAGCAGCATGGCGACGTCGGGATCCTCATGCGCGGCGGCGCTGCCGGTCACCAGCGTCCGCTCGACCGCCTGCCGGACGATGTGGGGAATCTCCATCTCGTCTGCAACCGCAAAGTCCGGGTCGAGATCGGCCTCGAGCGGGAACTCGCGCAGCAGCGACAGGCAGAAGGCGTCGATGGTGCTGATCGTGATCTCCCCGAGCCGCTCCCGCAGCTCGCGCCAGCGCGCCTCCCCGGCGCGCGAACGCGCGGCATCCTGCTTCAACTCCTCCACGATCCGCTCGCGCATCTCGGCCGCGGCCTGCCGCGTGAAGGTGATCGCGAGCACGTGCAGGGGATCGATGCCGGCCCGCAACAGGTTCAGATAGCGGGTAACGAGCACCGAGGTCTTGCCGGTGCCGGCGGAGGCTTCGAGCACGACGTTGCGGCGCGGATCCACCGCCGCCAGACGGGCCGCCTGGTCCGGCGGCACGGCAGCCGACCGGCGATCACGCGTCCTCGACATGTTCCTTGCGGCAGACGGTGGGAAACGAACAGGTCATGCACCGCAGCCGATCCACCGGCCGGGGCGGATATTCGCCCGCCTCTATCGCCTCCACCAGCGCCACGACCCGCGCCTCGCCCTCGGCAATCGCCGCCGCAACGTCTCCCCCGGGCACCGACACCTGCAGCCGGGGATCGCCGAATGCGACGTACAGCGCCTCGGTGACGCGAAAGTGCTCGCCGCGCTCGGCGCGCAACTGCCGTTCGGCGCAACGGGCATAGACCGGGAGCTGCAGCGCGCGCGAAGGATGCGGGGGCCGGCTGGCCTTGTAGTCGATGACCCGCAAAGTCCGGTCCGCATGCAGATCGATGCGGTCGACCACGCCGCGAATCGCCACCGTCCGGCGGGCCGGCGGGCGTCCGAGCTCGAAACGCCCGTCGATGCGGTACTCGAGAAGCCGCTCGACGACCCCGGTCTGGCTCTCGATCTCGGCGACGAACACCCGCTCGGCCAGCCCGGGCGACGCCGCCGAGCCCAGCAGCCAGCCGCGAGCCACGGCCCGGTCGATCGGCGGCAGCGCGCCGAGGGCGTCCTCCGCTGCTGCCTCGAAGCGTTCCAGCGCGGCGTCGAGGTTGGCCAGCGTCACCGCACCGCGACCGGCCCGCTGCCAGTCGCGGAAGAACGACTCGAAGACACGATGCAGAAACAGGCCGCGCTGCTCCGGGGTCATCGTCTGCTCGGACGCACGCTCCGCCTCGAGGCCGAGCGCGTGAGACGCGAAGTACTGGAAGGGGCAACCGGCGTACCGCTCCAGCGCGCTGACGGTGTACGTGCGCTCCGGTTGACGCCCGGCGCGGCCGGGCGTCCGCGCCCCGCCGGCGCGCGACCGGATCGTCCGCCCGGCGCGCAGGGCCCGCCAGCGCCGGCCGCTGTCCGAATCCTCCGGCGGCCCGGGCTCGTCGCCGGATGCGCCGGCCGGATCGCGGTCCGGCGCCGGCGCCAGCTCGGCAACGACGCCTTCCAGGTCCTCGAGCAGCGGCGAGGCGGCGACGACCGCATCGTCCTCCAGCGCGAATGTCGACAGCCAGACGCGTTCGTCCGCCAGTCCGAGCAGATCGCGAAACGCGGCGCGGGAGGCTCGCAGGCGGTCGCGTTCGCGCGGCCATCCGAGCCCCGCCAGCAGCCCGGTCGGATAGAAGACGTTGCGGGTCGTGCGTCCGGGCCATTCGGTCTCGACGAGGCCGGCGACGAACACGTCGTCGAACCGCCCGTACACGGCCGCCTGCACGTCGATGAGGTGGACACCCTCGGCCGGCGCGCCCGCGGGACGGGTCCGGCTCTCGATCCAGCGCCGCACGACCGACGTGACCTCGGCGACGTCGACATCGCCACCGGCGTCATGGAGCGAGCGGTTCGCCGCCTCGAGCGCCTCGACGCCCTGCCAGACGAGCTCTCGCCCCTCCCCGGCCCGGCCGGCCGGCTCGCTTGCGTCGAGGGGGGCCGCATGGCGCTGCAGGAACGATCGGAGCGTCTCGAGTTGGGCGGCCAGCGGCCGCGGCTCCAGGAGCGGGCGCAGCTCATCGGCCAGTGCGAGCACGCAGCGCAGGGCCGGAGCCGCGGCGCGGCGGGGGTCCGTCGCCGCGGCCCAGTCCGCGGCGTCCCGGACGAGCAGGTCCAGTCCGCCGCTGAACCGCATCTCCGACAGCGCACGGTCGAGCGCGCGAACGGCCCCCGCGGCAGGCGGCGGCCCGTCCGTTTCGAAACGGAAGTGCGGCGACCGCAGCAGCTCCATCGTCGGCCCGCGACCGAACCCGCTCGCCGCGAACGCGAGGACCAGGTCGACCGCCGCGGCGTAGGGCTCGACGGCGAGCGGAAGCCCATCGCCCGGGCACACCGGCAGCGCGGCCGCATCGAATGCCGAAGGCGCCAGATACAGATAGGGCAGGGGGCGCTGCACCACCACCGCGGCGGCCGCGGGCGGACGCCCGTCGCCCGCAACGCCACGGCGCACCTGGCGCGCGATTCCGCGCAGCTCCTCTTCGCGGTCGCGCCATACGAAGTACGGCCGATCCGCCGACGAATCGGGAACGACGACAGCGGCCGGCCGGTCGCCGTCGGTCGGGACCCGCGACTCCGCGAGGCCGGGCAGCAGATCGTCGAGCCGCTCCCGAAAACCGCTGTCGAGCACCCCGTCGGTCGCAATGACGGTGACCCGCTCCAGCCTCGGGAGACGCGCCAGCAGATCGAAGTCCGCGGGGTACAGACCCGTCGCGTGCGCCCCCTGGTCCGGTACCGTCACGACGATCTCCGACACCTTCCGAAGCGGCTCCGCGGCGAGCAGGCGCTCGCGCAGGCGATGCTCGTCGAGAAGGCGGAGCGCATCGATCCTGCGGTCGTAGGCACGGAACGCCGCCACCAGGAAACGGGTCTGGAGCAGGAGGCGCCGGGCTCCGCGATCGAGGTCCGCGCTCGGCTCGAGCTCGTCGAGCAGCAGACGCTCGAACGCGTCGACCGAGCGGCGCTGGCGCCGGAGCTGATCGTAGAAGGCCAGCAGGGCCGCGACGATGCCGGGCCGCAGGCGGAACGGAGGAACGCAGCCGGCGGCCCGTGCTTCGGCGGCGGCGGCGGCGGCGACGACCTGCCGTTGAACCGGGGTGAGCAA
>JGIcombinedJ30088_10004051_pt1 | contig 13264 bp, 15 predicted proteins | sample PinacodermPK_FD_30088 | JGI IMG/M metagenome (IMG submission 30088)
CGTGAGCCGAAAGTGCATACCCAACAATCTACCCTTCCACTTCCTGCTCACGCAAAGACGCCGGGAGGAGACACACCAGTCACTCAGTGGGCATAAGTGACGTACCGTTCTCTGAGGCCACCGAATTCGGCAGCGCTCATCATCCGCTCAGGTGCCGCAGGACAGACCGCGACATCCAAGCGCCCCGCCTCGCCGCCATGTGGGTATACTGAGTACATGGCGCTATCGATGCTGGCCGCCTCGCTCTCATTGCGGTGCTGATGGCGGCAATGACAGCCTGCTCGTCGTCCACGCCAACGCTGTCCCCCACCTCCACTCCAACGCCTGCTTCGCCCACTGCTACGCCGACTGCAATCCCCACGCTGCCTGTAACGGCCACGGCCACGCCCACCCCGACCACCGCGCCCTTGGCCTCCGAAGCGGCCTCGCTGCTGCGAACCGCTGAGGAGGTCCGCAACGGGATCATCGCCTCTGTAGAAGGCGGCTGCTCTCTCATACACACGGAGGGCAGGTACAGCGTCTTCCGCACGCTCCCGTCCGGCGAGGTCAGGGGCGAGCCGTCCGGAGGCGTCAGGACGCTCATCATCGAGGGCACCCCGGATGGCCGAACCGAGGTGGTGGCGAGCTCGACAAGGACCGCCATCGGACGCAGCCCGTTGGGCGGGAGTTTCAGCAACGATTTCGACATCGAAGCGTACCTAGGAGTGGACCAGGTGGCCGGGATGCTGCGCGGCGCCGCCTACGTGGGAGAGGCGCACTTTCTCGGTCAACCCGCTTTCCGCTATGAGTTCCGCACGGAGCGGCCCGGACCGGACGGCAGCCACGCCGAGACGCTGCTCGTCCGATACTTCGCCACGACCAACCCGTTCATCCGGGGCGAGGACCAGTACCTCGTGCTTCCCGACGGCTCGACGCACCTGGAACGTCAATGGTATGTGAGCGGGTTCAAGGCCGGGATGTGTGCGCCGGACGACGGCGGAGGCGAAGCCGACGAGGTGACGCGCGGCATCGCGGCGAAGACCGAAGCCGTGCGGAACGAGCTTCGGGCGCAGGTCGAATCCGGGTGCGCGTTGGAGCTGTCACTCGAAAGGTTTGATGGGGGGGGAGATGAAGATGAGGACGGAGCGTATAGAGGGGGAGGTCGCCCTGGGGACACTTGACTACTTCGCATACGTCGCCGGGCTTGGCGTCTACGCGGAAGGGCCCGTCTCGTCACCCTTCCCTGAAGGTGTCGTCAACGCTCCCTTCTACCAGGGAGAGACGGAACTGGACGGCCTGCCCGCGGTGCGGTATGAACGGCGCGACCTGCATGCGGAGCAGGAAGGGCTGCGCGACGGGCTCACAGTCGTCGAAGCCGTGTTGGCGAACCCCCTCCTCTCACGCCTTACTCAGTACACGCTCCGGCACGACGGGGAGCGCGTAGAGGAAGGAACATCGGCGCTTACTGCAATCCGGGCAGTGGATTGTCCATAAGGGGTCACGCCGACGGACAACGCCTCCGGCACCGGGTCTGTATAGCTACTGTCGAACGGAGGCGACTAGCGTGCGACGCTTCCTGATGCCGGTATTTCTCCGACAACCCAGTACGGACCAGGGCAATCACTCGGAAGAGGTTCCGTCACAAAGGTCTGGGCGTGGGCTAGTGATGCCTCGCCGCCGCCGACTCTGATCTCTTCTCCGACAGCCAATGACACTCCTGACCCGTTGCTGATTACGACATCTCGACCGTCGACTGTCAGCCGAACCCCAGGCGGCCAGATGAGCAAGTGGTCTTCGCCGTACTCGCTCTTGACACGAAGACAGCCGCCCTCCAGCACCAGTTCGCCCTCGAACAGGGCTTCCATCACGTAATCTCTCTCATCCTGCTGGGGGAAATGGGGCGTAGTCAACAGTTCAGACCCGTCGGTTCCATTGCATGCTTGGAGAACAGGAGAATGCTCCCCAGAATCAAGGCTCTTGTTGTCCCTGTGTGAAACCGCATGCGAGTGCTTGCTCTCTTGATGACTTCAGTCTCTCTCTGCACCACGACGGCTCCGTACGAAGCCTAGGACTCCGCCGACCACGAACCCTGCAAGTCCTCCGATCACCGCGACGGAGGCAAACACGAGGAAGTAGAGGTTCATGAGGCCTTGGCAGTCAAGCCGGAGGAGTGAGCCCGGTTCCGTCATCCAGCAACCCGGGCCCCAGAAGAGTATCGTGAATATCAACCCGTTGACCCCGAGGACGAGGCCCGCCGCAAGTCCTGCTGCCGACGCGGAACGCCTGCTGCTGGTGATTGGTTGTCGTGTTCGTGAACGGATGTACACGAACAGCGCGTTCACCAAGACTCCAAGGACGCCCCCGATGGCGGCAAAGACAAGGGGCATTACGACAACTACTAGAACCGTCAGATGACCTGTCCCAGAGGCCCAGAAGACTACTGCAACAATGAAGCCGACCATTCCGGGAGTCATCCCCAAGACGAACCCCGCGCTCATGCGTCGCAGATACATAATGGCTCCCTTCGCTTCGTCGTCGACGCGAGGCGTTCAGCATACCACCTACCGCTTCCTCTCGCCTGTAGCGTGGAACACAGCTATGTTTGTATCGCACTCTCGCTAACAGTGTGCGCGAGATAAGCGAGAATCACGGCGACCAGCAGTTGGAACAACGCAAGCGAAGATGACGACTCCCGTCACTATGGACACGTCTGCCAAATTAAAGATGAACCACGGTATGACGTCTATGAAGTCAGTCACATGGCCAACGAAAACACGATCCAAGAGGTTGCCAATAGCACCTGCGAACATTAAACCAAAGCTGAGTTGCGCACGTACACCAGGTTTCTTCTGATGAGGCCAGTAGAGCGCGAACAGAGCACTGAGACCTACGGCAGAAGCAACGACGAGGGCCAGATTGTGGCCTCCGAAGAAACCAAACGCACTTCCTGTATTTACAACGTGGGTGAGCTGGAACAGGCCTACTTCGGGCCACGACTCGCCGACAACGAACGTTCGCATGATCCATATTTTGGCTGCTTGGTCAGCCACGAGCGTTATGGCTGCAACTAAAGCACCCGTTCGATGCCGCCAAAGAAAACCTGCCATAACACCAGTACCTACCGGACTCCTCTCTGTCTTGGGCCTAGTCTCTATAGGTGACAGCAACAACGTCCCCCGTGTTCTTGTCAAACACGACGTCAAATACAGAGTGATTACTATCAACTGAGCCCCATTTATTGACCCCTGCACCGGTGAAAGTTATGACCCAGACATCCCGTCCTGGTACCATCGCGCTCCCAAGCGACGTTTCTCTGTCAGTCGCGTATTCCGCCAACGTTTGCTCATTGGCAGATGTATTCTCGATGTCGAACTTTTCAACAGTGGCAACCATCCTAGCCGCTTGGATCGCTTCATCACGCCCCAAGGCTCCTGTGGGCAGGTCCTGAAGGTCAACTGCGCTTGAACTCGATCCTCCTCCCCAAGCCATCCCCAAGTACAAGCCAGCCGCAACGAGTCCCACTGTGAGAATCAACAAGCGTATTCGCATCTTCCTCTTGCCCTCCTAGTTTGTTCGGTGTTATCGGCCGCCCGTAATCACGTATCCTGATATTACGGTCCTTCTACGCGCCAAGTGCTGTCGGGAGGGTTTACTCCCGTGACTTGGTAGTCGTCATCTGTCCAACTCTCGCAGACCCCATTTGATGGAGTCTCTGGGTCAGCGTCCGCGCAGATGACTGAAGTCGTTGACAGCCAATTTCCCGAGGTTGTCTTGTATTTGTTATTGGTTATACTAGAGGGCCCCATTTCAATGCCATGAGGACTTCTTGGCGAGACAGTGCCGACTTCACCACCGGATATAAACCGTGGAGCGGTTTCTATACCGATGTCATGAGTTACTAGTTTTGTGGTTCCGTAGCAGAAATCCCATGCATTGTCTAAGGTTGTCGCACCTCCGTTGCATAGTTCATCATTCACCACTTTGTAGGTATAAGTGGAAGACGTAGATATTGTAGGACCCACCCATCTCGTACTGCTGCCATTGGAGCCCTTTGCTACCGCGACGACCTTGACAGCGTTCCTAGTCAAATAGCTGCCTCGGTACCACCCAATCTCTCCAAAGCGATGTGGGGTTGATTGTTGTGCGATAACCCGCATGTAGGAAAAATCACCCAATGCCCAAGTCACATCGGGGTCTGCGCTCGGGATCCTTGCCGATACCCCGTGGTTATCGACTTCCTGTGCTACTCGCGCGTTGATCAACTGCCCACTGTGAGCACCTGCAATACTCGAGCTAGATGTGAGGGTCCATCCGATCCAGAAGGCTATCAGGAATCCGGCAGCGCCAAGCAAAATGGCTGACGCTGTGGTGATCCAGCCGACCCTTCGAAGGGTTGCTCGTGGGGACATCTGTTGGTGCATGCTTCTCTCACTCCTGAGCGTTAATGGCTCTGTCTGTACCTTCGTATGGGTAGCGAATCAGAGGCTATGGTGTTCAAGGATGCACGGAGTAGACACTTCTGTGTCTAATCCATACATCGCCTTTCCATGAGCAACCCACATGTAATCCACAGTGATTCGCCGGTATCGCTCCATCCACGCTGATGGCGCTGAAGAGTAACCATGGGAGCCCTAGCCCTGGCAGCCTTGCTGACCAGCAGCTTCGCTTAGTCTGCGGTGCTCTCCGCGTTGCGGACGACGACCACTCGCGCTACGCTGCGCTAGAGGCGTGGTCCGACGAGCGCGCAGCCACCACAGCTGCTTCTTGGAACGGACGCTCGCCCACTTCGCTAATCACGGCGTCGCCATCTACGTCTCGTCGCCGACAGTGGCTGCAACTTCCGCAGCAACCTCCTCTGTCGGGCGGACGAAGCCAACGGTGGCCTAGGACCGCGTGGTGCATGCTTGGCCGCCGCACATGCGGAAGGCCGGACCGTGCGGGACCGCAACGATGTGCAGCGATGGAGCAAGCTACCTCCATAGCCGACGTCCAGATACTTGCGAACTTTGTCTCATGGGATAGTACGTCCTTGAGGCTATCTGCCGTTAGCTGTTCCCTCTGCCAGCGCCGGATGACTTCCGCCATGTCCACTCTGGACACTTCTCTGTAAGCCATCGTCGTTCCTCGTTATGAAGTGCCGCCATGCTCTTCGACTTGGTGTCCAGGGTGGCCTAATGATCTTGACAACTTGACGGCGAGGTGAGGGTGCCCAGCGGTTCACGACAGGCCGAGGCGCTGTGCTGCAAGCACCAGGGCGAGCCTCGTCGGTACGTGAAGCTTCTCCCGCGCGTTTCGCACGTAGTTTTTCACGGTGTGAGTACTCAGATGCAGACGCTCGGCAATCTCCGCAGTGCTGCGCCCCTCGGCCAGTAGTCTCACTATCTCCCATTCGCGAGGCGTCAGAGGATCGGTCTTGCGGCTACCCTCTTTCGTCTGCGAGTTCGCTCGCCGGCTCAGCTTCCTCCTTCCTCGAACGGCGCTGCGCTCTCTCCAAGCACCCAGTAGCCTGTCGTCCTCGTGAAACAGATGCAGGAGCACGGATGGGTCCGTGGCAGTTTCCGGGATAAGCAGTGTCATGACTGCCACCCTGATCCGCTTGCCTGATGCACAGCGCATCCGGACGTGGGCTGCAGGAGCGATCCGTTCCGCTTCAGCCAGAGTCAGCGTGAAGCAGCCGCCCGTACAGTTCGGGGCTGCGGGCTGTTCGGGAATCCCGAACAAGGCCTCGTAGCATTGGCGTCCAATCACCTGGGTAGGCTTGAGTCCTGTGATCCGCTCAGCACTCCGATTCCAGAACAGGATTCTGCGGTCCATGTCCATGGCATATGCGCCGTAGGGGACCCTACTGAGGGAGTCGAGGAGGTCGGCGAACGGCACTGGAATCCTTGACTGGCTTGGGATGGTGTCAAGCACGCCTTAGCAGTTGGTGGCGATGGAAGGCTTGAGGAGAGGCTAGCATGATGGCTTGCCAAGCTTCACCCATTAGATTAGGTCTGAATAGACCCGTTTGCGTCTATTGGCGCTCGTGTTGGAGAGCGTACTTCCTCTGGTAGCTGGCGGACGTGCAGCCCCTACTCGACGGGGTTCTTGCGCGGCCTGCCGCGCCGCCACGCCTGACGAATCCTGGCGGCCTATCGCAGGGAGGGCGCCGCCGCACTCGCCCATGGGAACCGCAGCCGCAAGCCCCACAACGCCATCTCAGGCACCGAGGCCGACGCCGTGGTCATGCTGGCCAACACTGAATACGCCGGCGCCAATCACACGCACCTCTCGGAGCTGCTGCGGGACCGGGAGGGCATCGACCTCAGCCGTCAGACGGTGCACCGCCAGCGGATGCCCCAGGCAGGCATGCTGGTGCAGATCGACGGCAGCCGTCATCCGTGGCTGGAGGAGCGAGGGCCGCGGTTCGTGCTGCTCTTGGCGGTGGACGACGCCACCGGCATCGTGGTGAACGCCGTGTTTCGTCCCGAAGAGGACACCCGGGGCTACTTCATCCTGATCCGGGGCCTCATCGAGCGCTGGGGCGTCCCCCTAGCGCTCTGCTGCGACCGCCACGGCACGTTCAGGTTCTCCGGAAGGCCTCGACACATCCAGCCGCCGGTGAAGGCCACCCACTTCAGCAGAGCCATGGTGGAACTGGGCATCCGGCAGATATTCGCCCGCTCGCCGCAGGCAAAGGGCCGGGTGGAGCGGATGGCGGGGACCTTCCAGGACCGGCTGGTTACCGAACTGCGCCTGGCTGGTGCGGAGAGCATCGACGACGCCAATGCCATCCTGCAGGAGTTCATGCCGCGCTACAACGCCCAGTTCGCGGTTCCGGCCGAACTGGCGAAACCAGCCTACCGCGCGTGGAACGAGCACCGGCCTCTGAACGAGGTCCTCTGCTTCAAGCATCCTCGAAGGGTGGATCGGGACAACACGGTCAAGCACCAGTGGCACACGCTCCAACTGCTGCCCGGCATCGAGCGCCTCAGCTACGCCGGTGTGCAGGTGGAGGTGCTCGAGCACGTCGACGGACGCCTCCAGGTGCGTTACGAGGGCGACATCATTCCTCACAGACACGCGCCACTGCGGCCCGGCGTGCTACGAGCCATCAGCGGAGCCTTGGCCCCGACTCCCGAGATGGCCCGCATCGTGAAGCGCCTGGGCAACCATCGCCTCAGCCAACGCCAACTAGAGCGACTAGCCAGCCTGCACCTCGATCGCGCCGTCGAAGACCCGCTCAACGACGATGGGGAACCCAAACCCCAAGACCGCCGCAGACTCACGCCGAGACAACTCGCTCTCTGGAAGGCGGTGCAGCAGGCCAAGGGCCAAGGCTTCTCCCTGCGCGAGACCGCACGCCAACTGGGAATCTCGCGTAACACGGTGCGCAAGTATGCACGAGCTCTGACCCAGCCCACCAACCGCCCCGTCAGACGACAGGCCAGCCGACAACCTGAACTGGCCGCCAGCCGGCCAGACTGACATTTTCGCTGGACCGTCTACCCTGACAGAGTCGCTGGACAACGACATCATTGACACACGATACCTCACCATTGTTCCTTCGGCATGCTTGGTACACCCTTGCATTATACGAAGTGCGTGCTAGAAATTAAGGGCAGTTTAGAGGCACTCCGTTCAATTTCCAGTTAGCAGTTCCGAGATTCTTTAGTGTGGAACTCATTGCTCCTGACACTGGGTATGAGTTTCCTCCACAGTTATGAGCAGAGACGCGGTCTTCTGTACTCCAACCTTGTCCCGTCCCATCAAGATATATTCTTGCTTTCTTTGTAGAGATCGTGGAGGGGAATCCGTTGTGCCACGTTGCATTGGTGTTTGCGTTCTCGAACCAAACACCTGTGCTGGGATGCTCTTGCAAGTTCGTGCCTGTTGCGCCTGAGTGGAATATGCATTCGTATTCGTCGGTGAGATTGCCGTTGTTGCCGGCGCATGTAAACCATCCGCCGTTTGCCGCGCGACTGATTGGGAATTGATACCATGTATTCGAACGGTAAGGAACGCTCTGAAATTCGTCAGGTTCGCCTCCTTCGATTGACCAGCCGATGATCTCTTGCCCACTCTCCAAGTGCATCCCGCTCTGCAGGAAGTAATTGGTATTTGTCATAACATTGTTGATGGCAGCGCTCCAATTATTCTGATTTGTACCAATCGACGATGGAGTCCTGATGTTGACATTTTGACCATTGTCGTTGGTGTGGTTGCCAGCATCCGTGTTTTGAAATACGGCAAACCCACGAGGCAGGCCTGTGTCATCAACTTGCCTGTCGGTCCATGGCTCGAGGCATCCCCGCTCCAATCTCTTACCATTCCAATCGGCATTCTTGCTGGAGGCAGTATTGCCGTCAAGGGAACTAGGGGAGAAGCTAAGCCTCACGTTAGCGGGGATTCCAGAAACCGCCTGAAGTTCAGATTTGATAGAGACCAAATCAGGAGGTGCGCTGAAGAACTCTTGCAACGATGAATGGGATGCCTCCATGTGGACGACCGGAGCAGACATGCAAGCTCGATCTTTCGGTGTATTGATGTGAGTTACGGTGAATCCACCGAGGCTCTCAGGGAAACTCGCTACCCATCGATCATCGTAGTTGGGATCAGGGGTTGGTCCAGTGGGTGCACTGGTCCCCAATCCCATGCCCAAGTACAAACCAGCGGCCACTAACCCCATCAGAAGAACTAGCAGTCGTACGCGCATTCCTAAACATCCTTGCCTTTGGTGCAAATTGAGTGCGCGACCTGTGGTCGACTGGACTCTATTCCAAGGCTAGCGAAGCAGTAATACATCATTCAGTACGCACAGGGTAGACTCGATTGTGTCTATTCTGTATATATCCGCCGATGATTACCTGGAGTGGCCTGCGATTGGTCGTCCACGACTACGCCTAGCTTCAAGAGCTGTCCATCGCAAGGTCAGTTGAGTATGATGGATGTTGTACGATGATTGGTGTCGATTACCAACAGGCAAACTTGTTCGTCGGCAGGGTCACGGGGTAGGGAGGTGCAAGAGTGAGTCACATGCGGCGGTGCCACATCGCAGTTCACAACGCGTTCTGTGGCGCGTGCAAGTGTCGTGCCTGCCCCGTTTTGCCAACGCCCGCGCACTCCCGGCCTGAGCCGCATCCCCGAACTCCAAGAGACCAGCTACATGGCCAAGAGGAAACGTGGACTGACCAAGGAATAGGAGGAACTGCGACTGTACTGGCCGCACATCCTCGGCTGGCTTGTGCGTGCCTACCGTCCGCGCTAGCGGATGATGCCGCTAACTTCGCTGCTGGCGGCGCAGGCTCTGCCCACGGACCGACCGAGAGGCAGGGTGGGCATGTCCAGTAGAGGCTCCGGCTGCTGGCCATCGCCGACATTCCTCGTCGTGGGATTGGGAGCCCTAGCACTGGTAAGCTGTACTCCTGCTATGCCAACGATGTCACCGCCACCTACTGCCTTTGTCGAAGCCTGCAGTTTTGGTGCACCACAGACTACGCCCGCGCTCGACTTTGCGACACCGACATCCGCCCCGGCACTGGACGCCGCTCCGACCGCCCGTGATCCAGAGATGCCATCTGCGGATGTGATGGCTTATCCCACTCTCCCACCACCGGCACTGCCAACATCCATTGAGGCATGGCAAGACGCCGTGGTAGGTGTGAGGGTCGAACTGGCCAATGGCCGACTAAGGAACCAACAGGGTCTCGTCGTCGCCGACGGCACGATGCTCACTGTACTTGACCTCACGGAGGAGATTGCTGCGCTTTCTGTCAGGCTCGCCGACGGGAGCGACTCCAATGCTACCATTGAGCGCATCGACCCTCGTACTGGCGCGGCGTTGCTCTCCGTCAGCTTTGAGGCGCAGCCTGCGGTTGCTGGGCTAGATGCGGCGGTCGCACCGGGCGAACCGGTACTGCTTCTCAGCCGTGATTGGAACAGCGATGAACTCATCGTAGAGGAAGCTCTCGCTAGTCCCAGTCTCAACGCACCAGACCTAGTCTTTGCGCTGCCCGCAGGTTACTTCCCCCCAACCCAACGAGGCACTGTAGTGGTCGCCGATGGCACACCAATCGGCCTTGCCGGCCACGCACGGACATGGTACGGCCAACAGGCTGTCTGGGGGCAGATGGGTGGCACTGATCTCCCAGTCGTGCTCCTAGGGGCGGCGTTACACCTGCTGGAGAGGAGTTCTCCGCCTCCCAGTATCGTGCCCGCTGGGGTCGTCTATCATGGACAGGATCGAGGTCAGCCGGTGGATGGGCCAGAGACAAGAGCGCTGTTGGCCGGACCAGTGCAAGAGGTTCTCGACAGATTGGGGGAACCTGTAGAGCTCGAAAACCTAGGACGGCACCCGCGATATGTGCTCCCGAACAAGCAAACTACGATGTTGGAGTTGCTCTTCGCCGCGCCGCAAGAATTACGCAGAACCGGTGGAGGATTGCTAGGCAAAGCACGATATATCGTGCTCTGGTGGGGTAGAAAAGACGGTGCTCCCGACCTAGTCATCTGCGGCCCAAACGCGGAACACCTTGGGGGAGCCTTCACCACTCACGGCTTGCGTTCCTTTGAGGAACTCATGGAGGGAGCCCCCTCTACCTCCCCACACTCCATAGTAGCCGCCACGCGCCTTCCCAAACTCAAGGGTGCCCCAGGGCCTGAGGATTATCAGTATCCATACGTATGGGAACTGAAGCCTGACAAATCAGCATATGCTGAACATGAACTGGTCAAACTGACTTTCACGGTAACCAACGTTAGCGATTGGCCGATACCTCTCAACTACGTCCCGCCTAGGGTAACGATCTCCAGCATAAGAGAGCATAGAGACGTGGCCGTCCTGCGTCATGGCGACGGGCATCGCATTCTAGATCCTGGGGAGAGGGCTTCCTATACGATAACGTGGGATCAGGCGCACTTCGAAGGTGAGCTAGTGTTGGCAGGTCGCTACATTGCGCAGGCCCAAGTGGCCAACCTAGCAGCCAACCGGTTGTTCGAGCAAGGACCGAGGACCGAGCTAATCCTAGAATAGACGCAACGGCACAACCTAGACCGCTGAGTGGCTGGGCAGAGACCGCAGACCATTGCATCTTCGATGCAGGGATAGAGCAGAGGGGATGCTGGTACTTGCTCTGGCTCATGTTCAGCCGGTCGAGCCCGCTACGAGGCCGACAGGGGTTCATGCTATTGCTGAAGGTTGTAGTAGGCAGAGACGCTGCGCCGCAAGCACCAAGGCGAGCCTTGATGGTGCGTGAAGCTTCTCCCGGGCATTCCGCACGTAGTTTCGCACGGTGTGGATGCTCAGGTGCAGACGCTCGGCGATGGCCCTAGTGTCATATCCGCCAGCCAGCAATTCCACCACCTCCCATTCGCGAGGCGTCAGCGGATGGGCCCCGTTATTACTCCTGTCGGGCTGCAAGTCCGCGCGCGAGACCAGTCCCTTTTTCGCCTCGAGTGGCTCTGCTTCTCTTCCACATCCCCAGCTCAGTGGCGCGCTCATGAAACAGATGTACGAGCACGGGCGGTTCGGGGGCGGCGGTACCAGCACGCCATTACTGCAACCCGCTTCCGCCTGCCCGATGCGCCGACCATTCGGACGTGAGCCACCGGCGCGATTCGTTGGCCTCTGTCAAGCTCAATGTGAAGCACCCATCTGTGCAGTTCGGCACTGACGGCTGTTCGGGAAGTCCGTACAGCACCTCGTAGCACTGGTGTCCCACTACCTGGCTTGCCTTGTATCCCGCAATCTGCTCCACGCTCTGGTTCCAGAACAGGACTGTGCGTTGCATGTCCATGGCATATGCACCGTAGGGAGCCTCATTGAGCACGTGGAAGAACTCGGTAAGTGGCATGGGACGTTCGTCAATGCCTTGAGATGGAAAGTAGAAGCACACGATCGCTAGTGGAGGAGGTAGGCCTACCGAGGGTAGGGTGCTCATGATGAGCAGCGTTTATCCACATGCGCTTGCTCTTGCCAAGCGTCACGTAAGACTCCTAGTGTGTGGTAGATCTACTGTGACTCGTAGCGCGCCCGTTCTGTCAGGAGCGTTTCGGAGACATATGCAGCGGTCCGAATTGGGCATATCTGACACCGGCTCCTTGACTCGCGCTTAGGAGAGAACAGACTATCATTCCATTAGCGCTGGCGCGGCCAGCCAGACACGGAAGGAGTCCCTCCGATGACAGACCGACAGACCCCCATCACCGCAGCCGTCTACGCGCGCGTCTCTAGCGACCGCCAAGACGTCGACCTCTCCGTCGCAGCCCAGCTTCGCGCACTCCGCGACTACGCTGAGCGCAACGGCTTCGTCATCGTCCGCCAGTATGTCGACGAGGCCGAGAGCGGACGCGTCGCGGACCGGCCACAGTTCCGGCGCATGATCGACGAGGGCAGCCGGCCCAGTTCACCCTTCGAGGTCATCCTCGTCTGGAAGTTCTCCCGCTTCACGCGCAAGCGCGAGCACGCGGTGGCCTTCAAGTCCATGCTCCGCAAGAAGGGCATCCGCGTCGTCTCCATCACCGAGCACGCCGATGACACCCCTACCGGCAAGCTCATGGAGGCCATCATCGAGAGCGTGGACGAGTTCTACAGCGAGAATCTCGCACAGGAGGTCTTGCGCGGGATGCGGGAGTCCGCGTCACGCGGGTTCTGGATGCCCACCCTCGCCCCCTACGGCTACAAGAAGGTCCACGTACAGGACGGCGTGAAGAAGCGGCCCAAGCTGGAACTGGACCCGCCCGCCGATGCGGTGGTGCGCCGGATGTTCGACATGGCGCTGCACGGCTCCACGACGCTGGACATCGCCAAGGCGCTCAACGCCGACGGCGTGCCGAGCCCATTCTGTGCGAAGTGGCTGAAGGCCACCATCTACCGGATGCTCTCCAACGAGGTGTACACGGGCACGCTGGTGTGGGGCACGAGGGCGAAGGACAACGTGCCCCCGGTGCGCGTGGAGAACGCCTTCCCGGCCATCGTCAGCCAGCAGGAGTTCAAGCGGGTCGCGCGGATGCTGGCCTCCCGCGCACCCAAGAGCGTACACCCGAGACGCATCGCCAGTCCGTACCTGCTGAGCGGTTTGCTGAAGTGCGAGGCGTGCGGGAGGGCGCTCTCCGCGTCCGAGGCGCATGGTGGCAGGTACACCTACTACGTGTGCCACTCGCTGCTGAACCGGGGGAAGGGGACGTGCACGACGCCGCGGCTGCGGGCGAAGCGGTTCGAGCGCCTGATCATCGAGCAGATACGCGAGCACATCCTGACCGAGAGCAACATGCGCGACCTCGTGCGGATGGTGAACGAGGAGATGGA
>JGIcombinedJ30088_10004055_pt1 | contig 13258 bp, 12 predicted proteins | sample PinacodermPK_FD_30088 | JGI IMG/M metagenome (IMG submission 30088)
CTAGCTTTGCTTCGGTCAACTATTGGGGCGGATGCGGCGGTATTGGATCGCATAGGTTACGTCAATGCTCCTTGGCGGCTCTATTCGCGCTCGATTTGATCCCGCCGCCGAGAGTTCAAGATACATTATTCTAGGCTCGGAAGAAGCCGAGTCTTTACAATTTACGGGAAAGTTCCCTCGTAATTCGCCAATTCCTCTCGCTCGGCTCTTCCAAATTCAGCGAACGCTCAGGAATTAGCATCCAGTCGGCGAATTCCGCTGGATCGACTCTCCGGCGCAGTCCATACCAGATTGCTAGGATTGTAAAAACTCGATCCGGCTATCAATTGGCATTCAACTCAAGCGCAGTGCCGGAATTTCAAGGTCGCCCCCAATGGAATTTTTCCAAAAGCACTCGATAAGCCTTCGTTTCAGATTCTTTTGCCGATTCCCTCGCATGCGCAGACATTCCCGAAAAATTTAACTGTTTCAAACCGCGCTTAAAATCTCGAAGACCAATTCAAGCCAAGCCGTTCGAGAAGACACGGATAGCGATTTTTCTGAATCCCCGGCTGGCATGAATGCGCAAGTCGAAATGCGCTCCGACTTGACCACTTGCTAGCCGGAGCGCATATCGGTCGATTCCAAACGCTTGCCCGGCTGCAAAATTCGGGCCGATAGAGAAATTTTGGGAGTGAATTGCGGCCACCAGTTTTTTCGCAATGCAGGGATAAGAAATTTGCAGAAGCCATTGCAATGAATTCAGGATCAAGTTCATGCATTTCCTTCAACTGGGAATAATTTGGAAATCGGCGCGCTTAAATTAACGACGCGCGTGAAAACCACCCTCATAACCGATCGCATCATCGCGAGGTACTGAAAACCCTAGAACTGGATTCAAGCGGAGGCCTATCGCTTAAGGCATTCGTTGTCCTACTTTCCCTGCAATTCGTCCTAATCGCTCCCGCGGCATTTGGAGTCAGATGCGGTCGCGCGACGGCTACTCCGGCGCGGTGAGTTACAATTCGTCATTCCGCCGATCTGCAACCGCGCTAGGAGAATCTAGAAATTGTCGCTCTCGATATAGGGCGCGACCCATTGCCGCGCACGGGTTCGCCTAGTGTGGTCTCATTGGCCTCGGTCGGATCGACCCTCGAAATCCTTTACGATCCGAGGTTGTACGGACCGTGCTACCGGCGCTCGCCCGGTCTTACGCCGATACGATCCCCGACGACGGGGACGGATTTTTGGTCACTGGCTTTGACGGCGCCGAGCTCGGGCGCTACTTTTTGACCTAAGTGATGCGCCAGCTCAAATTGACCCAGGAGCGGCTAAGGGCGGCGATCGAAAGGCTAGGGCCTGAAGCGAGGGACAAGAAAGCAATGGTAGGAACTATCGCGGAGCAGATTCATGAAGAAGGCCGAGCGGAGGGCNAGGCGGAAGGTCTAGCGAAGGGCAAGGCGGAAGGCATGGCGAAGGGCATCGCGAAGGGCAAGGCGGAATCCTTGCTGCGCCTGGCGCGGCTGAAGTTCGGCGAAATCCCTCCGGGTCGGGTCGAACAGGTTCGCGGCGCCGCGAGCGGAGAACTCGACATNTGGCTTGACGCGCTGTTTTCCGCAGAGGACCTCGACGCTGTATTCGCAGCCCGGAGCTTTCACTGAGAGTCGCGCGGCCAGCGGCATCCGCCAAATGGGGTGCTGTACTTGAGGAGGTGCTCGTAGGGAACGCGCNCCCCTCGACGAATATTGAATGCTCGGCGACCAATTCGCAACTAAATTACTAATCCGGGGGTGCGGCTCAAATTTCTTGCAGTCGACGAAACGGCGTTTCGACGCCGCAAGCTGAACAACCGAATCCCGAACATTTTTCAAGTGGCGAGCGGCAGCTTGATTACGGAATTTGGTAGGCAACCGGCATCGGCAATACCGGACGGCAAGATTTACAAGAAATTTGAGCCGCACCCCTACTCCGGCGCGGTGAGTTACAATTCGGCATTCCGCCGATCTGCAACCGCGCTAGGAGAATCTGGAAATTGTCGCTCTCGATCTAGGGCGTGACCCATTGCCGCGCACGGGTTCGCCTAGTGTGGTCTCATTGGCCTCGGTCGGGTCGACCCTCGAAATCCTTCACGATCCGAGGTTGTCGGACCGTGCTACNGGCGCTCGCCCGGTCTTACGCCGATACGATCNCCGACGACGGGGGCGGACTTTTGGCCGCTGGCTTTGACGGCACCGAGCTCGGGCGTTACTTTTTGACCTATGTGATGCGCCAGCTCAAATTGACCCAGGAGCGGCTAAGGGCGGCGATCGAAAGGCTAGGGCTTGAAGCGAGGGACATGAAAGCAATGGTAGGAACAATCGCGGAGGAGATTCATGAAGAAGGCCGAGCGGAGGGCAAGGCGGAAGGTCTAGCGAAGGGCAAGGCGGAATCCTTGCTCGGCTGAAGTTCGGCGAAATTCCTCCCGATCGGATCGAGCAGGTTCGCCGCGCCGCGAGCTCGAAACTCGACATCTGGCTTGACGCGCTGTTTTCCGCAGAGGACCTCGACGCTGTATTCGCTGCTCGAAGCTTTCACTGAAAGTCGCGCAAGGACGAATTCTGCCGCCAATTGAAAGGCATTCGAGAAGAATCCCGGCTCGAGACAAAATTCCTCGGATTTAGATACTTTTTGCGTATTCGGTGGCTGAAAAAGTCTTCGAATAGCTCGAATCATGCCGATTCGCGGCGAGTCCCCAATTCTGTAAGAAATCCAACGCCAGGAAAAAATCGCAGCCGGCGACGCCATGCTTCTTGAAACCTGACGCAGCGTCCCAAAAAAGCGAAGAGTCCTGCGATCTCGCCTTGCGGGAGGAGCCGCTAGCGGCGGCGCGACTATGAATTTTCGCTAGCCGCCCGTTCTGGCTCGGTTTGACACCAATTAATACGCAAACTACGGTACGGCAACTAAACTGAATTCTTGGGAGGGTATAATGTTGAAATTCGTTCGCATGCTTATTTCTGTTGGAATTGCCGCCGCGATCGCGCCAGCGGCTTTCGCCGATGTCGTGCGCCTTGGAGCAGATGTTGATTCAGCGACAATGGATCCGCGAATCCAAAGGAACACTACCGAGTACAGAGTAAACAATCTTATTTACGACGGCCTTGTTCAGCTTAACGCAAACCTGCAAGTGGAACCGGGTTTGGCTGAGAGCTGGGAGAACCCGGAACCGACTGTTTGGATTTTCCATCTTCGAGAAAACGTCATGTTTCACGACGGTTCGATTCTAGATGCCGACGATGTCGTATTCACTTTCGAAACGATCCTAGATCCCGACCTTAANGCGCGTTTCAGGTCGCTGTTCACGCCGATCGATACAATTGAAGCCCTGGATGCCAACACCGTCAAAATTACGCTGAAGGAACCGTACGCGCCGCTTCTAAGCTATCTGGATATGGGAATAGTTTCGAAGGACTACGTAGAAGGCGGCGGGAACATTCAATCGACGCCGGTTGGAACCGGACCGCTCAAGCTCTCGAATTGGGAACGCGGCTCGAGGATAAGCCTGGAGCCATTCGAGGACTACTGGGGCGGCAGCCCGAATACGGACGGTTTCGAATTCGTGGTTGTCGGCGACAATACGGCGCGCGCCCAAGCATTCGAAGCCGGAGATCTTTCTATCATTCAATCGCCGCTTTCCTCTCAGGATATCGGTCGGCTGGTCGCGAACACCCAATTCCAAAACGAAATTCTCGGCGGACTCGGTATAACCTACCTCAACTTTAACACGCAGCNCCCCCTGCTTGGCGACCCGGCATTGCGTCGCGCGCTTGCCATGCTCGTGGATCAAAGCACGATCGTTGACGCCATTTACGAGGGCGTTGATCAAGTCGCAACGTCGATTCTCCTGCCGTCGTCCTGGGCCTACGATGCTTCGATCGCTCAGCCGGGATTTGATCCCGAGGGCGCGAAAGACGCGTTCGCAGCCGCGGGTTGGACGGATTCGAACGGCGACGGAACGCTCGATAAGGACGGGCAGGCGCTAAGCATAGTGTTGTCGACCCATAGCGAAGACCCCAACCGGATTCAGTCGCTCGAGTACATCCAGGCGATTATGCTCGAAAACGGCGTCGACGCGTCAATCAGCATCGCCGACTGGCCGGCGTTTTCCGAAGGCGTGCGCGGAGGCCAGCATGAAATCGCTCTCTTGGGCTGGCTTAATATCGTAGACCCCGACAGGCTAATGTACGGCCAATTCCACACCGGCGGATCATTCAACTGGGGAGGCTACTCGAATGCGGAAGTCGACGCGCACCTCGAAACGGGCCGGTCCGCGACCGATGTCGGCGACCGAACCGCCGCCTACCAGGCCGCCGCGGCGATAATTGCGAATGAATTGCCTTACTTCGTTATCGCCTACCAAGGATATCAGGTTTTCTATACCGACGACGTTACTCTAGATCCCGACGCTAGAGGCATGATGCGGTCGGTGATCGGGAACTAGCGGATTCAACATGATTCGCGGCGCCCGAGGCATTCGGGCGCCGCCTCTCGAAAATGATTTGGTACGTTTTACGGCGCCTTGCGCTGTTCATCCCCCTGATTCTCGGCGTCGTCGCCGTGACATTCGGAATAATGGAACTCGTGCCCGGCGACCCGGCCGCGGTTCTGCTTGGCGACGAAGCTTCCGAGGAAGCGGTTCGAGACATGCGTCGCTCGCTCGGACTAGACCGGCCATGGTGGATTCGCCTAGGCTCGTACTATGCAGACCTCGCGCATGGCGACATGGGAATTTCCTATTTCCAAAACCAGCCGGTCACGGATGCCATCCGTCAGCGCGTCGTGCCCACCCTGGAAGTCGCCGTGGTCGCGCTTCTGATTTCAATTTTGATCGGACTCGCACTTGGCGTCGCGGCGGCGTTTTGGCGCGGAACCGCGATCGATGCGACCAGCATGCTATTCGCGCAGCTAGGCGTCTCGATGCCGGTCTTCTGGTTCGGGATCCTATTGATGTATCTTCTAGCCATCCGATTCGATCTGCTCCCTTCGATCGGGCGCGGGCCGCCGCTTGCCGGAGCTCTCGTCGAGGCGGCGCTCGGTCGTCCCGCCGCGCTGCTTGAATCCCTCTCGCACATCGCGATGCCGGCTCTCACGCTTGGCCTAACCAACGCAGCCGTAATATCAAGGCTCGTAAGAAGCGCGATGCTGGAAACTCTCGGACAGGATTTCATTAGGACGGCGCACGCCAAAGGGCTCCTAAATGTTCGCATCATTTTCGTTCACGCGCTCGGAAACGCGATGCTTCCGGTCGTAAGCGTTATCGGGCTTCGTTTCGGCGCGCTGCTTGGCGGAGCCGTGCTCACGGAGAGCATTTTCGGCTGGCCGGGGCTGGGCCAGCTAGCGGTCGCGGCGATTTCCCAGCGCGACCTCCCGCTGGTCCAGGGAATCGTACTGACCTTCGCCGTTGCGTTCGCTCTCGTAAATCTCCTGGTCGATTTGCTCTACGCCTTGATCGATCCTCGAATTCGCCTGGAATGAACCGTGAAGCCGCTTGCCGTCAATCTGTCGCTATCCATCGGCGGAACTATCGTGATAGCGGTGCTCCTATTCGCTCTATTCGGAACGATCGTATCCGGATTCGAGCCTGATCAGATGAACATGAAAAACCGGTTTTCGCTGCCTACGGCCGAGCATTGGCTAGGAACCGATAATTTCGGGAGGGATCTGTGGACGCGAATGGCCGTTGGAGCGCGGGTTTCCCTGACGATCGCCCTTTGCTCGGTGGCGATCGCAGTCGTCGTCGGCACGACCGTCGGACTAGTCAGCGGATATATTGGCGGCGCGTTCGATCTCCTCGTTATGAGAATCGTGGACATATTCCTGGGATTTCCGCCAATCGTACTCGCGCTTGCCATCGTCGCCGCGCTGGGTCCCGGCATGCTCAATCTTACGCTTTCGCTCGCAGCGATTTTCTGGACCGAATACGCTCGCGTCGTCCGCTCCGTTACGCTCGCTCAGCGCGAGGCCGACTACGTCACCGCCGCCGCGGCCCTCGGAGCGGGAAGCGCTCGCATACTTTTCCGAGAAATTCTTCCGAACGTCATCGGCCCGGTAATCGTGCTGGCTACGCTCGGAATCGGAACGGCGATTATCGCCGAATCCGGGCTGAGCTTTCTGGGATTCGGAGTCGAGCCGCCGACCCCGACGTGGGGCTGGACGCTGTCCTATGGAACCCGATACCTTCGCGCCGAGCCATGGCTGTCGACCGTCGCGGGCCTCGCAATCATGATAACCGTGCTCGGATTCAACTTGTTCGGCGACGGGCTTCGCGATCATCTAGATCCGCGCGGCGTCGCCCGGCGCATCAAGAGCGCCCCGCGCCAATGAAGGAAAAGCAAATGAAACGCCATAAGATTCACCGCCGCAAGTTCACGACAATGGCGGACGGAACCGACGCCGTATTGACGATACACGAGCTGCAGGGAGCAGGAAGCGGACCCACCGTTGGAATCTCCGCATCGATTCACGGCAACGAAAATGTCGGCAGCCAAATTGTCAGGGCGATATGGCCGCAGCTTCTCGAAGCCGAAATTTCCGGCCGCCTGCTCGTCATGCCGGTTGCCAATCCCCGAGCATTCGCGGTCAACAGAAGATTCACGCCCATCGATGAATTGAACCTGAACCGCCAGTTCCCCGGTTCCGACAGCGGCTGCTTTTCGGATCACCTCGCGGCGGCGATTACGCGCGAATTCCTGGAAAAGATCGACATCCACATCGATCTCCACGCGGGCACCGACCGCCCGACCGTCGACTATGTCTACATAATGAACAATGAAAGGCTGTCGCGCGCGTTCGGGTCGCGAGTGCTTTACCGCCCGCGGCAGGGCTTGGGCGGCACATCCTACCAGGGCACGACAAAAACCGTAACCGTGGACCAACGCGGCATCTCGTCGATCGTGGTCGAGCTAGGCGGCGGAATTGTCGCGCAGGAGCCATACGTATCGCGCGGCTGCGACGGCGTGATCAACATTCTCCGCGCGGCCGGCTCGCTTGCCGGAGAACCGGCGCCGCCGCCGCCGCAAATCGTTGTTGGCGGCATTGAAATCGTCCGACCGAAGCAGGGCGGCTGGCTCGAGACGGAGGCTCCGCCACTAGGCGAGGAAATCGGAGACGGCGCGGTGCTCGGCCGAGTCGTCAGCCCGTATACCTTCGAAGAACTTGAAGTCATTCAATCGCCCGTAAAGCGCGGCATCATGATACTTTCGCATCTGAATCGAAATCTCGTGGAACCGGGCGACTACGGCTACATGGTCGGCGACATGGAAACGGCGGAGGAAAGTCGATGAGCCGGTTCCNAAAATCCTCCGATCTGTTTGAACGCGCATCGAAAATTGTGCCGGCCGGCGTCAGCTCGAATACGCGCGCCCGNAGCCCGCATCCATTCTATTTCAACCGGGCGGAAGGCGCATGGGCCTGGGACGTNGACGGGAACNGGCATCTGGACATAATCATGGGAAACGGCGCCGTGCTTCTCGGGCATGGTCATGAAGCCGTAAGAACTGCGGCGGCCGAAGCCNTGTCCAGCGGCCTGACATGCGGCCTCGAATCGCCTATCGCAGCGGACGCGATCGAAACATTGCTGGCAGCGGCGGAATGGCCGGACATGGCCCGGTTTACGAACACGGGCACGGAAGCCGTCCAGCACGCGCTGCACATCGCCCGCTACGCGACCGGACGCACGCGGATCGCCAAGGTTGAAGGGAGCTACCATGGCTGGTCGGACGAAGTTTTCGTAAGCGTCTGGATCGACCCCGCGAAAGCGGGTCCTGTCGGCGACATAACCCCCCTGCCCCAGTTCGCGGGCCAAAGATCGGATCTAGTCGCGGAAACATTGGTGCTCCCCTTCAACGATGAAAAAACGGTCGCGGAAACTATCGACAGGCACGGCGACGACATCGCGGCGATCATTCTCGAGCCGACGCTAATCGACGTCGGGTTCATTCCGGGGCGAGCATCGTTTCTGCAGGCTTTGCGAGACGCGGCCGATCGAAACGGCATCGTCCTGGTTTTCGACGAGTTGCTCACCGGGTTCAATGTCGCCGTCGGCGGCGCGGCGAGCCTGTGCGGGGTCAAACCGGATCTCGCGCTTTACGGCAAGGCGATCGCCAACGGGCTCCCGATAGCCGCGATCGCGGGGCGCGAAGACCTGATGCGCATGACCGAGCCAGGCAAAGGCCCCGCTTTCGTAGGCACATTCAACGGGCATGCGGTTTCCGTCGCCGCGGCCGCCGCCGCGCTGCCGATTCTTGCGACCGGCGACGTGCAGCGGGAAATGAACAGGCGCGGCGCGCAATTGAAAGAGGCCTTCAACGCCCTGGCCGCGGAACACGGCGTTCCGGGGCAAATGGTAACCGGCGGCTCGCATTTCCACTGGTATTTCTGCGAGGGCGCGATAGCCGATTTTCGTTCGGCGGCGCGAACCGACGCGGACGCCTACCGCGCGTTCACAAGCTCGCTAAGCGACTCCCGCGTCCTAACTCTGGCCAACCCGCTTTCGCATCACGCGATTTCGCTCGGTCACGGCGATGAAGCTTGCGAAGCCCTGGTTGACGCTTTCGCGACCGGGCTGAAGGCGGTCTCCAGATCGGCATGAATCCTCCCCTGCTAGCGGTCGAAGGGCTAACCACGATTCTGCACCTGCCGTCCGGCCCCGCTTTCGCCGTGGACGGCATCGATCTGGAAGTCGCCGAGGGAGAAACGCTGGGAATCGTCGGCGAAAGCGGATGCGGCAAGAGCATGCTGGCGCTGTCGCTTATCGGCCTGCAACCGAATCCTCCCGCCGAAGTCGTCGCGGGCCGGGCTCTGTTCGAAGGCTCCGATCTTCTCGCGCAATCTTCCGAGAGCCTCCGCGCGATCAGGGGGAGCAGGATCGGGATGATTTTCCAGGAACCGATGTCGGCGCTCAATCCGGTTATGAAAATCGGGGAGCAGATCGCCGAAGTCTGCCGGAGGCACGACCGCATGGGCGCGCGCGCCGCATGGCGGCGCGCCGTCGAACTGCTGGAACGCGTCGGCATTCCCGATCCTTCGACGCGAGCGCGAGAGTATCCATTCCAGCTTTCCGGAGGGCTGCGCCAGAGAGTCATGATCGCCTCGGCGCTCGCGTGCGGCCCCGCTATGCTAATCGCCGACGAGCCGACGACTGCGCTCGACGTGACGATTCAGGCGCAAATCCTGGATTTGATTCGCGAATTGCAGACCGGAACGGGCATGGCCGTCATTCTCATCACCCACGATCTCGGCGTCATTGCTGAAACCGCCGACAGGGTCATGGTCATGTACGCGGGCAGGAAGATCGAGGAGGCTTCAGCCGACCGGTTGTTCGCCGGCCCGCGCCACCCCTATACGCATGGGCTGCTCAGCTCGGTGCCCGTCCTGGGGACGAGCCGCAGCTCAAGGCTTCCCGAAATCGGCGGCGCGGTACCGACCCTGGGCGCATCGGTCGACGGCTGCGCCTTCGAACCGCGGTGCGATCGCAAGGGCGGCCTCTGCAGCAGAAAGGCACCGCTGCTGGCCCCCGCAAGCGCAGATCACCTCGCCGCGTGCCACTTTCCGAGGGGCGCTCCATGAAGGACATCGTCCTTGAAGGCGTCGGCCTTACAAAGCATTTTACGGTCGGCGGCCCAATGTCCGGAGGACGGCGAAGGGTTCGCGCGGTGGAATCCGTCGACATCGCCATCGGCAGAGGGGAAACCGTCGGCCTGGTCGGCGAGAGCGGATGCGGCAAATCTACGATCGGCCGCCTGCTGCTGCGGCTCATCGATCCGACTGAAGGGCGAATTCGCCTTCTGGGGCAGGACATTACCGATGCGAGGGGAAGCGGACTTCGCCGACTTAGGAGGCGCATGCAGATCGTTTTCCAGGATCCGTTCGCTTCGCTGAACCCGCGCCACCGAGTCGGCGACATCCTGTCCGCGCCGTACCGCATTCACGGGATCGAGCCGCGGATCGGGATCGATGCCAAAGTCGCCGAGTTGATGGGCAGGGTCGGGCTGGACCCGATGGCGCGCAGCAAGTTTCCGCACGAGTTTTCCGGCGGGCAGCGCCAGCGGATCGGGATCGCCAGGGCGCTGGCCCTGGAACCGGACGTCATCGTCTGCGACGAGCCGGTTTCGGCGCTCGACGTTTCAGTCCAGGCTCAGATCGTCAATCTTCTTCGCGACCTGCGAGATCAGACGGGCATCGCCCTCCTGTTCATTTCGCACGATCTCGCCGTTGTGGAAAACATCTGCGACCGCGTAGCCGTCATGTATCTCGGCCGCATCGTGGAAATCGCGGATCGCGACCGGCTCTTCGACGCTCCGCGCCATCCCTATACGAAAGCGCTTCTAAAATCGGTGCCTCGCCCCGACCCCGGGCGGCGGCGGCGCGCTTTATTTCGTCTGGAAGGAGAAGTTCCGAGCCCGGTCGATCCTCCGACCGGCTGCGCGTTTCATACCCGCTGCCCGGTCGCGACGAAGCTCTGCGCAGCCGAAAGGCCGCCTCTTTCAATCAGGGAGGCGAGCAATAAAGTCGCATGCCACTTGAATTGATGCCGATTCAACCGAAGGCGGAATCGGCATTTCGCCGCGATTCGCCGACAAGGTATCCATTTTCCGGAAAGCTCTCAGCTGAAAATTCGCATGCCGGCGGGCAGCGCAGCAGCGATGCCGGCCGCAAGCCAATCCGCTCGCGCGACGGCATGCCGATCGAGACATCCTACTCGCATGGAGGCTTCCTTCCAGCTTTCCCTCCTCGAACCCGCCGCCCGATCTCAAGATTTCGATTCCGGTCCTTCTGATTTGCGAGAAGCATCGGATCTCGCTGCGCGCAATCCTGTTCGCTACGAATTCCGCCATGATCGAATGTTCGATATTCCAATCGTCCCGACGATGCATTAAAATCGCGTTGCGAGACTTCGCATGGCGTTCTCGACGCGCATCGGAGGGACGGGATGACGAGATTCAAGGAAGCTAATCGGAAAGAGATGTCACTTTCATTCGGACGAATTGCCGAGCGTCGGCAAGTGCAAGGATCAATTAATTGACTCTGGATGCCGCTCCCGCCGGGCTTGCGGGCAAGAAATGCCTCATTACCGGGGCGAACGGCGGAATCGGCATGTCAACCGCCGACCACTTTCGAGCGCTGGGGGCTGAAATACTCGCCACGGACATAGGTGATAGCTATGCCGGAGGCGATTGCGCCTCTTACCGAAGCTACGACCTCCTCGATCGAAAGCAGCTCGAATCCTGCGTGAAATGGATCGAAGAGCAGTCTCCCGATGTGCTGTTCAACAATGCGGCCATTTTCGACATGGGTTCGATACTCGATGCCGACCTCGAGCAATACGATCGCCTTTTCGACCTCAACGTGCGCGCGTTTTACGCCAATATGAAAGCTGCGGCGGTTGCGATGGTTGGAGCCGGGAAGGCGGGATCTATCATCAACCTCGCCAGCCAGGCAGGTCATCGCGGCGAGGCTCTCGTAGCGCACTACTGCGCAACGAAGGCTGCGGTAATCAGCTATACGCAGTCGGCCGCGCTCGCGCTCGCGCCGCACGGCATCAGGGTCAATGCTATTTCGCCCGGCGTCATCGACACCCCCATGTGGGTGACTGTCGACCGGCTTTTCGCAAAATTCGAAGGCAAGGAAATTGGACAGAAAAAGCTCGAGGTCGGCGAGGCCGTTCCGCTCGGCCGCATGGGCAGCCCCTGCGATGTCGCTCGAGTTGCCGTGTTCCTCGCATCCGAGCAATCGGCGTACATGACCGCCCAGACTATAAGCGTCGACGGCGGCAATGTACTGAGGTAGCCGCATGTCGATCGCGCGGCTCAAAGTCGATTTCGGATAAAGAACCGGCCCAATCGATCCGGCGCACGAATCATGGACGGCCGACCCGGGCCGCTTCGCTGCCGGAAGTCTCGTTCGGAACAGGCGATTCGTCGTTCAGGCCGCTGCCGGCTAGGAAATTCGCGGCGGCGGCATCGTTGTCGTTGCCACGCCAGTGCCGTTCGGCAATTGTCGAGAGAATACACAAACCTCGGAATACAGAATTTCCTTATCTGCGAACCGGATCATTTATGATTCGGAGAAATCGATGCGGAGTCGACCGGCTAGGACCGAAACTGAACGGATAGACCAGTTGGCCGGTATTGGGCTGCTTCCTGCGAACGAATTCGATTGACCAATAGTCATTCGAATTCCCGTACCGACCCTTCTTCCTCAATGCCCTTGCAAAGCGGCGCGCTCGCGCCGAATCGGCCGCTGACGCCTGCTCGTATTCGGGCTTTGGCAGGAAATCGAGCCGCCCATATCGGCGGAGCCTTGCCGAAAACCGGCTCTATCGCATGTCTGCAACGAATGAGACAATTCCGTTTCCTGAATGTCCGGGCCGTTCCAAGTTTCGCGTCTTTAAGGCATAGATTGCTAAATCCATGCGCAATGCGGACTTTCGGAAGTTTCCATGACCAGAATTCACGACATGGGAGGGCGTTTCGGCGACGGCCAGGTTAAGCCGTCGGCGCCAAACGAATCCTTGTTCGAAAAGCCCTGGCACGCTCGCGCATTGGCGATTACCCTTGCCGCCGGCGCCTTGGGGAGATGGAACCAGGACGCTTCGAGGCACTCCCGAGAAAGATTGCCTCCGAAAGATTACGCCCGATTCAGCTACTACGAGAAATGGCTGGCCGCCTTGGCCGATTTGCTGGTCCGGCGCGAAGTCGTGGCCATTGACGAGTTCGCCCAGCCGGAGCGCCTGCCCAGCCAGCGTCTCAGCAAGAACGCCTTGCTCGGATCGGAAGTTGCCAAGGAATTGGCGAAAGTCACGCCTTCGACTTGCGAAATCAGCCGCAAGCCTCGTTTCGCGACCGGCGACAAGGTTCGCACGCGCCGCCCGTCCGGCAACTCCCTTGTTAAGGGCGGTCATACCAGATTGCCCGCCTATGCGGCAGGTTGCCTTGGCAAAATCGTCATGTTCCGCGGCAACCATGTTTTTCCCGATAGCAATGCGCATTTCCTTGGCGAAGCTCCCGAACCGCTCTATTCGGTCGCCTTTAGTTCCGAGGAATTGTGGGGATGCGTAAAGGACTCGTCGAACGACGAAGTAATCATCGATCTCTGGGAGAGCTACCTGGTCTCGGCAAATTGAATTGTGCGGTTGCGGTCGCAACAAATCCGCCGCCACTTAAACTCCCGCGAGTTCAAATTCTTGGATAAGGTCCCGGTTGCGAACATTCAGGCTGCCGCCCAAGCTTCAATTTTGCCT
>JGIcombinedJ30088_10004063_pt1 | contig 13238 bp, 7 predicted proteins | sample PinacodermPK_FD_30088 | JGI IMG/M metagenome (IMG submission 30088)
CGAGGCTTGCAGTCGGCCGCTTCCTGGCAGCCGTGGGTCGCTTTCTTTCTGGAGGGAGTGGCGCAGTCAGCGACTGATTCGGCCGATGCGGTTCGGCGCTTCGCAGCGATGAGGGAACAGCACCGGGCCGCGGTCGCAGCCAACCTCGGCCACGCTGTCGGCCGCGGCCTGCGGGTGCTGGACTGCCTGTTCGAGCAGCCGGACGTGACGGTCGCCGATCTCATGGGCATTACTGGCACTACGTACGCGGCCGCCAATCAGCTGGCATCCCGCTTTGCAGCCCTCGGCATTCTCGAGGAGTCCACCGGTCAACGCAGGAACAGGCTGTTTCGGTACGGTCCATACCTCAGGCTCTTCGACTCGGTCGCCCCGCCGGAGCCCGGGATGGACACAGCCGCTCCGCGCGCCGCGCCAACCACCATCGATCAGGCAGCTCTCCCGAGCGGGCCCGCGCCGAAGCCGCGAGCGAACCGGAATGCGGAGCGGCCCAGGGCGAAACAGCCGAGCGCCCGTCCGGAGCCGCCACGGCCNCGACGAACGATGAAGTACATCTCCGATGACCTGCTATGAGTCCGGCCCGGCCTCTTCGCCGTGCCCTGCGGGGACGGGTGACTTGCCGCCCGGGTGGTGCAGCCTCCAGTCGATTTGATGCAGCATGCCCTGGAGCAATCGGGCGTCCTCCGGCGCCAGCCGCAAGCGACCCACGAATCGTCGCAGCTTGCGTGTGTCGGTCTCGGTCGCGTCGCGGTGCAGGAAGCCGGACGCGCGCAGGATCGGGACCAGCATCTGGAGAATTCGCTCCCGGACTCCCGCACTGACGCTGGCCGGAGTCTGCAAACTCGACCGGGGAGCGGCGTTCCTTGCGATCTCGTAGCAGCAGATCGCCACCGCCTGGCCTAGGTTCATTGACGGAACAGCGTCGCTTGTGGGAATCGACAGGATCCAATCGCAATAGCTGAGGTCGTCGTTGGAGAGTCCGAATTTCTCGGAACCGAAGACCAGTGCCGCCTTGCGGTCTTCAAGATGCGTCCGGATCGCGTCCGCCCCGGCAGGAAGCACCCTTTGCACGTGGCGCTGCCGCCGAGCATCGAGCCCGCTGCTACCGACGACCAAATCGATGTCGTGGAGAGCTTCCGCGAGACTGTCGGTCACGGTTGCCCGCTCAAGGACCGAGACGGCCCCGGCCGCAGACCGCGCCGACCGGAACGCGACGTCGTAGGGCCGGACGCACCACAGGTCGCTGAAGCCGAAATTGCTGATCGCCCGGGCCGCNGCGCCGATGTTGAGAGAGTTGCGAGAAGCGACCAGTACGATTCTCAGGTTGTTGTGCCAGGCCGGCATTCGTTCATCTGCCCTGGCGGAGCGCGCGGGCTTGCACGGCCCGCGTGTGGCGGCGGTTCGCGTCTCGAACGGTCAGGGCGGGCCCGGCCGGCGGCCGCTCCTGGCGACGGTCTGGCTTGTGAGCGTTCACGACCCAAGCATTTGCCGCAGGACGTACTGCAGGATGCCGCCATGCCTGTAGTACTCGACTTCCATCGGCGTGTCGATTCGCACCTGTACATCGAAAGCCACTGGCGACCCGCCGCCGTCCGGGATTGCCTGGATCCTCACCGTCTTGGCGGAACCGTCGGCCAGGCCCGTGATGTCAAATGTCTCGAGACCGGTCAATCCGAGCGATTGGTGGTCCTCACCCTCCCGGAACTGCAGGGGGAGGATGCCCATTCCGATCAGGTTCGAACGGTGGATCCGCTCGTAGCTGGCCGCGATCACCGCGCGGACGCCGAGCAGCGACGGTCCCTTGGCGGCCCAGTCACGCGAAGAGCCCGTTCCGTATTCCCGCCCGGCGAGCACGACCAGCGGTGTGCCTTCCTCCCGGTACCGCATCGCGGCGTCGTAGATCGATTCAATCTCGCCGTCGGGCAAACGCAGCGTCCAGCCACCTTCCGTTCCCGGGGCGAGCAAATTGCGCAGCCGGACGTTCGCAAAGGTCCCACGCATCATCACCTCGTGGTTACCTCGCCGCGAGCCGTACGAATTGAAGTCTGCCGGAGCAATGCCTCTGTCCTGAAGGTAAGAACCGGCCGGGCTGTCGGCCTTGATCGCGCCGGCAGGAGAAATATGGTCTGTCGTCACGCTGTCGCCCAGGACGGCCAACGCGCGGGCGCCACGGATGTCGGCCACTCTGCCGGGGTCGCGGCCCATATCAGCGAAGTACGGCGGGAGCCGCACGTAGGTGGAGTCGGAATCCCAGTCAAACAGGTCGGATTCCGTCGCGGCGAGTTCGCGCCAGCGATCGCTCCCTTGGTACACGTTCTCGTAGCTTCCCCGGAACATATCCGAGTCCACCACAGCAGCCACAGTGTCCGCGATTTCCTTGCGGCTTGGCCAAAGGTCTCGCAGCATGACGGGATTGCCGTCCAGGTCCGTGCCGATCGAATCCGTGGCCAGATCGACATTCATGTTCCCGGCAATCGCGTACGCCACGACCAGCGGGGGGGATGCAAGGTAGTTGGCCCGCACCTCCGAATGCACACGTCCCTCGAAATTGCGATTCCCGGATAAGACGGAGGCCACGACCAGGTTCCCGTCGCGTATCGCTGCGGACACTTCGGCGGGCAGCGGTCCCGAGTTGCCGATGCAAGTCGTGCAGCCGTACCCGACGAGGTTGAACCCGGTCATGTCCAGATAGGTGTCGAGTCCCGACTTCGCCAGGTAGTCGGTGACGACCTTGGACCCGGGCGCCAGACTGGTCTTCACCCACGGCTTGACCTGCAGACCCTTCTCCACGGCTTTTCTTGCGACCAGCCCCGCGGCGATCATCACAGCGGGGTTGGATGTGTTGGTGCAGCTGGTGATGGCGGCGATCACGATGGCTCCGTGCGCCAGTTCGCACTCCGTGCCGCGGATTCTTGCCGTCACCCCGGTCCGTGCCTCGGTGACGGCCACCCCGGAGCCACCAGGCACCACCTTCCGGGCGGCCAGCGATTCTCCCAGCATGGTCGCGAACGATCGGGACGCGTCACGGAGGGCGATCCGGTCTTGCGGGCGCTTCGGCCCGGCAATTGATGGCACGACCTCGGCCATGTCTAGCGCCAGCGTGTCACTGTAGACGGGGGCCGCGTCCCCCCTTGAACGGAAGAAACCCTGTGCCCGGGCGTACGTTTCGACCAGTTCGACCTGCTCTTCGGAGCGACCGCTCAGCCGCAAATAGGCCAACGTCTCGGAGTCGATCGGGAAGAGGCCGCAAGTCGCGCCGTATTCCGGCGCCATATTGGCGATTGTCGCCCGGTCGGCCAGCGGTAGCTCGTCCAGGCCGTCGCCGAAGAATTCAACAAACTTGCCGACCACGCCGCGAGCCCGTAGCATCTCCACGACAGTCAGCACCAGGTCCGTCGCGGTCGCACCATCGGCGAGCTGCCCCCTGAGTTCGAATCCGACCACTTGCGGGATCAGCATCGAGACGGGCTGCCCCAGCATCCCCGCTTCGGCCTCGATGCCTCCCACACCCCAGCCGAGCACTCCCAGTCCGTTAATCATCGTCGTGTGCGAGTCCGTACCGACGAGCGTGTCGGGATAGACCCACGTTTCGCCCTCGCGCTCCTGAATGAATGCCACCTTGGCGAGATACTCGAGGTTCACTTGATGGACGATGCCTGTCTCGGGTGGCACCACCCTGAAATTGCGAAACGCATTCTGACCCCACTTGAGGAACTGGTAGCGTTCGCGGTTGCGTTGGTACTCCAGGATGCCGTTCAGCGACAGCGCGTTCCGCAATGCGAAATTGTCGACCTGGACGGAATGATCGATCACCAGGTCGACGGGCTGGAGGGGATTGATCCCGGCAGCTTGTCCGCCCATGGTCACCATGGCCTGCCGCATCGCGGCCAAGTCCACAACGGCCGGTACTCCGGTGAAGTCTTGCATCAGCACGCGCGCGGGCCGATAGGCGATTTCGGTTGATGGAACCGCCTTGGGATCCCAGTTGACTAGGGCTTCGATGTCCTGCGTGGTGACGCTGCTGGCGTCTTCGTGGCGCAGCAGGTTTTCGAGCAGGATCTTCAGCGAGTACGGCAGCTTCGAATCGGACCAGGCCGGTAGCGCGCCGAGACGGTGATAGCTATACTCACGCCCTCCTGAGCGAAGGGTTTCTTTGGTGAAAAATGAGTCCATCGGATCCTCGTATAGTTCCTGTCGGGTAGCTCTTGGCCTGGTGGACCAAAACCAGCCGGCAGCGAGGGAATACCCTATCTTCCCATTGGTTCGGAGCAGAATGTGTTGAGTGCCTTAGAATCAATCAGGTCCAGACTTGTCGCTGGCGACGCGCGCCACCTGCTCCTCGCGGCCTGCCAGTTGCTGGCGGTTCCCTAGAACCGTTAAAGCGGGCGCGCTCGGATGTGATCGGAATGACGGACTGACCATGATGCGGTGGACCATCGCTTTCTGCTGCGTAGGTCTGACCACACCAGCCGTTGCCTCGAGACCGGTCGTGACTTGGACCACGTACCTTGGCGTAGCGGACTGCGATGATGCCGCCCTGTGGCAGGGAGACTTGTTTCTAGCGTGCCATTCAACAGAGAGTCGCTTACCCATTCCTGTGGCGGAACCAGCGGACCGTTCGGGGACCATGGCCGCGTATGTCCTTCGCCTGGATTTGGATCGAGGCCGGTTAGTGTACGCCACCAGAGTTCAGGCTGACGGCCTTACAGCGGCCCTTCGGATTGAGATCGACGACGAAGGTTGTGCGCATGTAACGGGTCTGACGAAGGGAGGCGGACTTCCCGTCAGCGAGAACGCTGTCCAGCCGCGCTACGGAGGAGGAGCGAGTGACGCGTTTTTCGTGTCGCTCGCTCCCGGCGGACAAGTGGTTTATGGGACGTTCCTCGGAGGAGANGGCGATGATGTTGGCAACGCGCTGGGACTGGATGGCCGCGGAGGTGTGCTCCTAGGCGGGACGACTACTTCGGGAGACTTTNCCGGGCAAAGCCGTGAAGGCGATCAGAGTGCTGACGCGTTCATCTCCTTCCTGAGGCCTTCGAGTGCGTCTTCGCTCGCTTCGATAGTCTTCGGCGGCTCGGCGGACGAGAAGCTTACCGGTATCGCAGTCGATGGGGTGGGAGGGGTGTTCGCCGTTGGATACACAAAGTCGGGTGATTTCCCCGTGTTGAATGCAGCCCAGTCCACTCTACGTGGTGCCAGTGACGCATTTGTGACCCGTCTGAGGGTGCCCAGTCTGGCCATCGAATTCTCGACCTACCTTGGCGGTTCAGGTGATGATTCGGGTTGGGGAGTCGCAGTAGACGGCGCCGGAGCGCCGATTGTGGCCGGAACTACTGACTCCCACGATCTCGCAACCAGCCGTGACGCTTTTCAGAGCACTGCCCGCGGAGGGTTGGACGCTTTCGTAGCGAGACTGGGTGGCAGTGAACATAAGTCAGTCCGGTTAACATACTTTGGCGGATCAGGTGATGACTCGAGCGGCTTCGATGGAAGTGATATTGCAGTGGATGCGTCCGGTAGGGTCTGGCTTGCAGGCCTTACATCGTCTGCCGACCTGCCTGTGCGTGATGCCTTGCAGGAAGGCTATGGAGGAGCGACCGACGGATTCGTAGCGGCTTTCTCGTCTGGGCTGGGCAAGCTCGAATTTGGCACCTATCACGGCGGGTCCAGGAGGGACATCCTAGAAGGGCTCGACGTGGATTCGGGAGGTACAGTTGCCGTAACCGGCGTGACGTTCTCGGACGACTTACCGATGCCAGGCCCGGTGATTCAGAGAACACAGTCTGACATCTCCGTTGGGGGGCAAATCGCAAACGCGACGGTGTTGGTGCTTAGAACTTCCCGCTTGTGATGCATGTTTCTGTGGTTGACGCAATCGCACCGACTGGTATGCCACGGTTACACCCCGCCCGGCAAGGAAGCCCTCGACATCACTGAGGCCCAGCGTGAATCAATAGTCGGGCAGAACGTCAGGGCTGGTGACCTCGGACAGCAAGCGGTGGCGACGATGCAACGAGTTCATCGGTCGACTGTCTGTTCGACGTTGCCTCGACAGAACCGCCCGAAATCCCGCTGCGCCAATTGCTTGTATGCGAAACTGGCCGAAACTTCGGCCTGGGGGGTGTTGAGGTGCGATTGCGGCATGAGCATGTCGGCGCGGCGCGTGCGGGGGCGTTGGCCATCGCGGCGCTGCATGTCCTGGCTTGGGTTCCGGAGCTCGCGTCGCAGTGTCTCGACGTGAAAGTCATCGACCCGGCCTCAGCCCCTGTGCCGACCGCCCTCGCGTCGTCAGGCGGGAAGGAGGTCCTGACCGACAGCAGCGGCGTTGCTTCGATCTGTGGCTTGGGCGAAGGTCCTCACTCGCTGCTGATCACGGCTCCTGGTTTCAGCGTCGCGGAACTGATAGTCGGGGGGCCGTCTGGAACGGTTACGGTCAGGCTCGCAATCGAGACGCTCACGCAGGACCTGGTCGTCGTCGGGAGCCGCGCCGAGGCGCGGGCGGTTACCGAATCGATCGTGCCTGTCGACCTCCTTCCCGCTTCCGAGTTCGCCCAGCAGGGAGACCCGGACGTGCTCAATCAGCTGCGCAACGTCGTTCCGTCCTTCAACGTGAATGTCCAGCCGATCAGCGGTGGAGCGATGATTGTCCGTCCGGCAAACCTGCGTAACCTCGCGCCGGATCATGTCCTGGTGCTGGTCAACGGCAAGCGTCGTCACCGGGCAGCGCTCATCGCCTGGCACGGCAACGGCGTCTCGGACGGATCGCAGGGCCCGGATATTTCCCCGATTCCTTCAATCGCGCTACGACAGGTCGAGGTCCTCCGCGATGGTGCTTCCGCCCAGTACGGATCGGACGCCATAGCCGGAGTGATGAACTTCACGCTGAAGGACAGTCCGAGCGGAGGCTCCCTCGAAATGCGCACGGGCCAGTTCTACGAGGGCGACGGTAACCGTTTGATCCTCGCGGGCAACGTCGGGCTGCCGCTCGGCGAGGGCGGGTTCGCCAATCTCAGTGTCGAGTACGGCAATTCGCAGCCGACCAGCCGCAGCATCCAGCGTGACGACGCGAAGGCGCTGATAGCGGCTGGCAACCAGCATGTCCGCACGCCGGTCGTGCAGGTCTGGGGCCTGCCCGAATTGAAGGACGACGTGAAGCTGTTCGGCAACTTCGGGAAGCTGATCAGCGAGTTCACCCAACTCTATGGTCACGCCAGCCATGCGAGCCGGAAGGCGACTGGCGGATTCTTCTTCCGGAATCCCAACACCAGGGCCGGCGTGTACAGCATCGACCGCGGGAGGTCACTGCTGGTGGGCGATGTGCTCGATGCGCGAGACGGAATCGCCGACGGTTCCGCGAACTGTCCGACCGTCCCGATCGTTGACCACGAGCCGGACCGAGCCGCGCTCTCCCGAGTGTTCGCGGACCCCAACTGCTTCACGTTCCAGGAACTCTATCCGGGCGGCTTTACGCCGCAATTCGGCGGCTACTACACCGACAGCTCGCTCGTCGGCGGCGTGCGCGGCCAGTTCGCCGACGGCATCACCTGGGATGCCAGCGTCGGGCTGGGCTCGAGCGAAGTCGACTTCTTCATATTCGACACCGTCAACGCGTCCCTCGGCCCGGAGTCTCCGACCGAGTTCAGGCCCGGGATCTACCGCCAGGAAGAGCTCAACCTGAACCTCGACTTCGCCTACGCAGCGAGCGACACGATTCACGTGGCCGCCGGCGGGGAGTTCCGCAACGAAAGATTCTCCATCACGCAGGGCGACCAGCCCTCCTGGGAACTGGGGCCGTACCTGCGCCAGGGATTCAGCGCGGGATCGAACGGGTTTGCGGGCTTCGGCCCGTTGGCGGCTGGTAGCTGGGACCGCCCCAATGGGGCGGTGTACGGCGATGTTGAGGTCTCCGACGCCCTGGGAAGGTACACGTTGGACGGTGCGATTCGCGCGGAGCGGTTCGCAGGCTTCGGTGGGACGGTGAACGGCAAGATTGCTGGCCGTGTCGAGTTGAGCAGGGTCCTTGCCCTGCGCTCGGCCTGGAGCACCGGCTTCCGCGCGCCGACGCCCGGCCAGCAGAATGCATACAACCTGTCGTCGCAGTGGGACCCCGACCTGATGGACCTGGTCAATGTCGGCACGATCCCGTCGACCACCGCTGTCGCGGCGCTCCGGGGCGGCAAGGCCCTCGAACCGGAGACATCCGTCAATTTCACGGTCGGTGCGGTGGCGCAGGGGGGCCCGTTATCGGTAACGGCTGACTATTTCCGGGTCGCGATCAACGACCGCCTGGCACTGGCGAGCGATTTCGTCCTGACCGCCGCCGAAGTGCAGAAGCTGCTGGCTGAGGGAGTGACTAGCGCTCGAAACCTGAACGAATTCCGGTTCTTCACGAATGACTTCGACACGCTCACCCGGGGCCTAGACATTGCCGCCACACTGGTGCCAACGCCCGAGACGGAGATCACGTTCTTGTTCAACCGAACGTCCACCGAGGTCGTTCAGTTCAACCCGGACATCGTGTCGGCGCTTCGCATCAAGCAACTGCAGCAGAGCCTTCCGAAGACGCGCTGGAACGTGGCCGTGAAGCGGGAGTTCGGGCGCTTCAGCGTGCTTGCGCGGGTGAGTTACTACGGCGGTTGGTTCGACGACGACGACAACCAGGACTACACGGGCAAGCATCTGGCGGACTTCGAGGTCTCCTTTCGGGTGCGCCCGGACTGGACGCTTGCTGCAGGCGCGCAGAACGCCTTCAACACGTACACCGACCGAAGCAGGCTGGGATCGGCAGGTCCGGGAAACCGCTATAGCCAGTTCTCTCCGTTTGGATTCGACGGCGGATACTACTACCTGCGGCTGAACTACAGCTGGGGCACTGCGTTTTGAACGGTGCGGCGCTGTCCGACCGCGTGGAGCCGATGCTGTTCACCCCTGCAATCCTGGGAGGCCGGCCCGTCCGTACGCGATAGCAAACCCTGACGCCCGGCACCGGTCTTGGCTGGTATGCCTGACCGGCCACTAGGGGAGGCCGACCCTGGGCGGTCATCCTCGCCCCGGCACGTTGTCTCCCGATTCTGTTTCACGTTCGTCGAACGCTCCCGTCATGTGGAAACGTCTTCTGCATCGGGCGAGGAAACGACGAAACCGCAACTCCGCATCCGCTCGCGAATCAATAACCGGCCTGCCCCGCTCAATCCGCCCCGCTCACTGCGCGAGCAGGAGATAGCAGCCGACCGAGCAGACGCTCACCAAGATCCCCATTGCTTTCGCGTGCTTCCAGGGCGTCATGTCCACCGGCGCCGGGCCAGGCTCCGCGACACGGCTTCGGGCGGGCCGGAGCCTGGCCGAGACCAGCATGAACGTCGCGACCACCACGAAGACGATCGCGAGGAAATGCAGGAAGTGGATTTCGTCGCTAGTGCCGAACACGCCCTGCAGGAACGACTGCACCGGGTCGTCGAACGAGAAGACCAGCAGGAAGAACAGGATCGGGCCGCCGACCAGGCCCGCCTTCGCCGCGAACGCCGAGACCCGCGCCGAGAGCATTCCCAGCAGGATCACGGCAAGCATCGGACCAAAGAACGCCGCATTGATCTTCTGCAGGTAGTTGTACAGGCTGCCGGACGTGTCGATCATCGGGGCGACGAGCATCGCGGCCAGCGCCAGTGCGATGCTGCACGCGCGACCGGCATAGACGAACTCGCGCTGGGAGGCATCCGGTCGCATGACCGATCCGTAGATGTCGCGGCAGAACAGCGTGGCCGACGAGTTCAGGACGCTGTTGAAGGTGCTAAGTACGGCGCCCACCATGACTGCGGCGAAGAACCCGCTCAGCCAATCCGGCAGCACCGCCTTCACCAGCGTCGGGTACGCCAGCAGGTAGTCTTCTGGGCCCAGCGTGTCCTTGAACATGTGGAATGCAATCACGCCCGGCAGCACGACGACGAGCGGGCCTACCAGCTTGAAGCCCGCTGCGATCAGCACTCCCTTCTGCCCTTCCTTGAGGTTCCTCGCTCCAAGGCCGCGCTGAATGAATTGCTGGCCGGTACACCAGGCGAAGACCTGGTTGACGACCATCCCGGTGAACAGGGCGCCGAACGGCAGGAACGAGCCCGGCTCGTCGCCCGTGATGTCGAACTTCGGACGCTCCTCCACGTAGACGGTGTCCAGCCCGGCCCACGGATTCCCGTCCCCGATCTGCATCAGCGCCAGCAGCGGAATCATCAGGCCCCCAATGAGAAACCCGACGCCATTGATGGTGTCCGAGATCGCGACCGCCTTGAGGCCCCCGAGGATCGCGTAGAGCGAACCGAGCGTTCCCACGCCCCACACGAGCAGCCAGATCACCTGCCCTTGGCTCAGGCCGAACCCCTCCTGCAAGCCGAACAGGCTGTCGATGCCGGTGGCCCCGGACAGCAGCACCACGGGCAGGATCGCGAGCACGTACGAGAACAGGAACACGGCCGCTGCGATCACGCCGGTGGTCCTGTCGTAGCGGGCGGCAAGGTACTCCGGTATCGTTGACAGGCTCATGCGCAGGTAGCGGGGCAGGAAGAAGAGCGCGGTTGCGACCATCGCGATCGCCGCGGTTGTCTCCCAGGCGGTCACGGCGATGGTGTGGTTGAAAGCGTCCCCGTTCAAACCGATCAGGTGCTCGGTCGAAAGGTTGGTGAGCATCAGCGAACCGGCAATGACCCAGGCCGTCAGGCTGCGGCCCCCAAGAAAGTACGCGTCCCAGGTCGTCATCCGGTCGCGCCGGGTATAGGCATAGGAAATCACCGCGACCAGCAGCGTGAAGCCCAGGAATGAAACGGTAGTCACAAGCATGACGGTACCCCCGCTGAGGGAATCAATTGAACTCTGTGCGAAGCCCCCAGGCAGCGGGATTTACAGAGGGAGTCAGACCGGCAGAGGAACAAGCCACTCTCTGTGTGATGGTGCACGATACCACACCAGCCCATCGTGGCAATGGAGAGCGAGCCTTTCCTCTTGGCTTGTAAGAGGTGCCGGAGAGAGGAATAGCCCCGGCGCGGGAGCGCTCGAACAGCCGGGCCGACAGCCTCGTCTCAAGCTTGCCGATCTGGCGGCTCACGGCGGCCTACGAGGTGCGCCGGTCGCGCCCCGCGAGGGTGAAGTTGGCGTGCCGCGCGGCGCTCTCGAAGGCGATCAGCTCGTTCGCAGGAGGGCTGCGGTACGGGTCGCGCAGTTCTCTTCGAACCCCACCCGCGAACCGACCATTTGCCGATTCTCCTATCGATGCTTTTTCTGTACGAATTGAGGGTGGAACCAGAAAACGGATGTCTCAGCGCCCGTCCAAGCTCTTGGGATCGCTGCTTGCGGTCCTTCTTGCGTGGTCGCTGCCCATGCAGGGGCAGGAGCCTGACGCTGACGGATCTGGCAGCGGTTACACCGTCGAGCAATCGGACGCGATCGATAGGGTCGACGAATTGGTGGGCCGACTTCAGGCGATGCCTTGGGGGCCCGAGGTTGTCGAGGCACTCTCGACACTGGGAACTGCTGCCTGTCCTCACAATCAGGAACTCGGCGTCCGCGCTTTCGAAACAGCATATTCCGTCGTTGCTGGCCTTGACTTTGACTCGGACGATGACTGGTCGACGCGTACTCTTTCGCAATTGGCGGCTGCCGCGCCGACCTGTGATCCCAGCTTTCGCGAACGACCCCTTACTGCTCAGATACCGGCAGCCGAACTCCGCGCACAAGGGCTTCTCGATGCAACCTTGGACAGTGTTTCAACCGATCCTCAGAAGGCAACTGAGTTCGCTCGTGGTGTGGCAAGTCAAGTGCACACCCAGCCGAGTATCAGGCAGAGGTTTTTCGTGAGAGCTCTGCAGAAACCTCGACAGCAACTTCCCGCCGACGCTGACGGACACTTTCGAAATGCCCTATCGAGCGTGGCAGCCACTGGAACAATGTGGGATCTCTTTGCCTTGGGGAATTGCGTTTTCGGCGCAGACCCGCTCCAGACACCGCAACCGCGATGACACGCGTACCCGCAAGCCATGTTGAGTCCCATGCACCGGGTTAACCGCCTTCTCTGGCGCCTGCGATGCCCCGCGCGTTGCGCGCACTCCTCAGCGGCCGTTACGCCCGGCGATTCCTTGCCCAGAAGGTGAAGAGACGAAGTGACTCGATTCAATTGAGGGCTCCGGCAACGCAGAAATCAATCTCTTGATTATACAAACAGTTGACAACTCCGCTCTAGCCTCATGAGAGATTCCAGCTAGACCTGCAAGACCATCCTCCAATAGCTCGCACACCTCCTCGAGCCAGTTGCGCAGGCTCATCTCTGGTGGGAACCGATTGCCATTTCATGCCCGTCTTTCACCGGGCAAGACTCGCGTTCGTTTGCGTCCCGAGCGGCTGCTATGCTGCAGTAGATTGTCTTGATAGCGCGCGCTACGTGCGCGGGAATCCAACCTGCCTCATGCCTGATTCACCTACCCCTGGTGGCCAGCCTCCCGGGGCTGACGCAGCGGGAGTTCCGGCTCGTCCAGCCGCGCGGCCTCGGCCCCCTGCCCGGAAGAGGGTCTTGGAGATGCCTTCCGAGACTTGGGAAGGCCCCCTGCCCGACGCTATTCGGGAACGGTTCGGCGAGGGCGTCGAGAAGGCGGTGGTTCTGGGCGGCCAGAAACTGCTGGTGGTCGGGCTCGGTGCCGCGGCTGACATTCTTGCCTCACTTAGGGATGACCACGGTTTCGACTACTTGGTCGACGTGACCGCCGTTCACTGGCCGGAGAAGGAACTGCCGTTCGAGATGGTCTGGATTCTCTACTCGTTCGACTCCAACGAGCGTGTCCGGGTCAAGGCCGCATTGGCCGAAGGGGTCAAGGTTCCGAGCGCGGCCGGCCTGTACAACGCCGCTAACTGGCTCGAGCGCGAGGTGTACGACATGTTCGGCATCGAGTTTGAGAACCATCCCGGACTGCGGCGGATCCTGATGCCCGACGAGTGGGAAGGGTTCCCGCTCCGGAAGGACTACGGCATCGTGCAGCAGGACACCGATTGGGTTCGGGAGAACCTCAAGATCGAGAGCGCACAGTGATGGCAGAGACAACACTGGCCCCGCCGCCCACCGAGGACGCCACACTCCTCGATAGCAACGAACTCGTGCTCAACATGGGCCCGCAGCACCCTTCGACGCATGGTGTCTTGCGGGTGATCCTGAAGCTGGACGGCGAGACCGTCCTGGGCACGGACTGCGTGATCGGCTACCTCCACCGGGG
>JGIcombinedJ30088_10004065_pt1 | contig 13228 bp, 11 predicted proteins | sample PinacodermPK_FD_30088 | JGI IMG/M metagenome (IMG submission 30088)
GGGGGGGGGGAGCGCTCAGGCCGAGGAGCCGCTCTCCTCCAGCCGGTCGGCGTAGATGTAGAGCGGCTTGGCGCGGCCCTCGACGACCTCGCCGTTGATCGCGATCTCTTCCACGTCCTCCAGCCCGGGCAGGTCGAACATGGTCTCGAGCAGGATGGATTCGAGGATCGAGCGCAGCCCGCGCGCCCCGGTCTTGCGGCCGATCGCCTTGAGCGCGACCGCCTTGAGCGCGTCCTCGGTGAAGTTGAGCGCGACGCTCTCCATCTCGAACAGCCGGCCGTATTGCTTGACCAGCGCGTTCTTCGGCCGGGTCAGGATCTGGATCAGCGCGTCCTCGCTCAAATCCTCCAGCGTGGCGATCACCGGCAGGCGGCCGACGAATTCGGGGATCAGGCCGAACCGGAGCAGATCCTCGGGCTCGATCTCGCGCAGGACCTCGCCGGTCGCCCGGTCGTCGGGGCTCCTGACATCGGCGCCGAAGCCGATCTGGGTCCCCTGCCCGCGCGCCGAGATGATCTTCTCCAGCCCGGAGAAGGCGCCGCCGCAGATGAACAGGATGTTGGTGGTGTCGACCTGCAGGAACTCCTGCTGCGGGTGCTTGCGCCCGCCCTGGGGCGGCACCGAGGCGATGGTGCCCTCCATGATCTTCAACAGCGCCTGCTGCACCCCCTCGCCCGAGACGTCGCGGGTGATCGAGGGGTTGTCGGATTTGCGCGATATCTTGTCGACCTCGTCGATATAGACGATGCCGCGCTGGGCGCGCTCGACATTGTAGTCGGCCGACTGGAGCAGCTTCAGGATGATGTTCTCGACGTCCTCGCCGACATAGCCGGCCTCGGTCAGCGTCGTCGCGTCCGCCATGGTGAACGGCACGTCGAGGATGCGCGCCAGCGTCTGGGCCAGCAGGGTCTTGCCGCAGCCGGTCGGGCCGATCAGCAATATGTTCGACTTGGCGATCTCGATCTCGTTGTTCTTGGTGCCGTGCGAGAGCCGCTTGTAGTGGTTGTGGACCGCCACCGAGAGCACCCGCTTGGCGTGGTCCTGGCCGATCACGTAGTCGTCGAGCACGGTGCAGATCTCGCGCGGCGTGGGCACGCCGTCGCGCGACTTGACCAGGGTCGACTTGCTCTCCTCGCGGATGATGTCCATGCAGAGCTCGACGCACTCGTCGCAGATGAACACCGTCGGGCCGGCGATCAGCTTGCGGACTTCGTGCTGGCTCTTGCCGCAGAACGAGCAGTACAGCACGTTCTTGGAATCGCCGCTGGCGGACTTGTTCATCGGGACCTCGTCGACACTCGGCGCCGCCGTCAGTCTAACCGAGAGACCGGCCACCGTCCATTGACAATGGCCGCGGCCGGGTTTCGGGCCGCGAAACCGGGCGCCGCCTCGCCTTGCGCGCGGCACGGCCCGGCCCCGCCGCCGCGGCGAATCGTCGCAGCACGGCGCGCCCTCCCCTCGTCATTTCGACCGGAGCCGTGCGTCAGCACGGCGGAGTGGAGAAACCTCGTCCCCGTGGGGCAGGGAGGTTTCTCCACTACGCGCCTTCGGCGCTCCGGTCGAAATGACGATTTGGGGGCCCGCCTTCGGCGCTCCGGTCGAAATGACGATTTGGGGGCCCGCCTCCGGCGCTCCGGTCGAAATGGCCGGAGCGGCTAGATCCCGACGATGGTCTCGCCGCTGTTCGGGCTCACCACCTGGCCGGTGATCATCTCGGCCTCGTCGCAGGCGAGCCAGGCGACGGCATAGGAGATGTCCTCGGGCCGGGTGAAGCGGCCGAGCGGCATCCCCTTCTCGCGCTCGGCGATCTGCTCCTCGCTGTTGGAGCCCCGCGTCATGCCGGTCACCACGAAGCCCGGCGCGACCGCGTTGACGGTGATCCGGTGCGGCGCGAGCTCGCGCGCCCAGCACTTGGTGAAGCCCGAGATCGCCGCCTTGGCCGCCGCGTAGTGCGACGCCCGGGGGCTGCCGCCCATGGCGTAGATCGAGGAGATGTTGACGATCCGCCCGTAATTGCGCGCGGTCATGCCCGGGACCACGGCCTGGGTGGCGAAGAACGTGCCGCGGACATGGACCTCGAACATGCGGTCGAAATCCTCGACGCCGATCTCGTCCAGCTCGAGACGCCGGCCGCCGACGCCGGCGTTGTTGACCAGGATGTCGACCGGGCCGAACGCCGCTTCCGCCTCGCCGATCGCCGATTTGAGCGCGGCCACGTCGCGGATGTCGACCCGGAGCTCGTGCGCCCTGCGGCCCTGCGCGCGCACCGCCGCGGCGGTCCCGGCGATCCCGTCGATCATGTCGTGGACGATCACGTCCGCCCCGCGCCCGGCCAGCAGCACGGCGTGGCTGCGCCCCATGCCGCCCGCCGCCCCGGTCACCAGCGCGATGCGTCCTTCGAGTGAGGTCTTGGCCATAACCCGTCAGCCCCTTTCCGGTTTCATGGGACGGAACCCCGCCACGCGGGAGGGCGGGTCGCGCCCGCTGGGCGATGCGGCTATTTTCCGCGCGCCGCCGCCGCCCCACAAGACCGGCCTCCGCATGGTCCCGACCGCACTCCGCCCGATCGCCCTCAACTGCGCCGCGCTCGGGGCGGCGGCGGCGGGCGGGCTGGTCTTCCAGGCGCTCAACACACCGATCCCGTGGCTGCTCGGCTCGCTCGCCTTCGTCGCCGGGATCAACCTCGCGGGGTTCCGCGTCTCCTGCCCGAACGGCACCCGGCAGCTCGGCCAGATCGTCATCGGCACCGCCATCGGGCTGCGCTTCACCCCGGAGGTGGCCGGCGTGGTGCTGGGCCAGCTGCACTGGATGGCGATCGCCGCGATCGTCGCCGTGCTGCTCGGCGGGGTGGGCGCGCTGATCCAGATGCGCATCGCCCGGCTCGACGCCGCGACCGCCTATTTCGGCAGCGTGCCGGGCGGCATGGCGGAGATGATCGTGATCGGCGACCGCTTCCGGGCGGAGCCGGTGGCGACCGCGCTGTCGCAGACGGTGCGCGTCGGCATCGTGGTGGTGACGGTGCCGGTGGGGCTCGCCTGGCTCGGCGCCGCGGGGGACTCCTTCTTCGACCTGCAAGCGATCCCGGTCGACTGGTCGCGGCTGCCGCTGCTGATCGCGGGCTGCGCCGGGACCGCCTTCCTGCTCGACCGGCTCGGCGTGACCAACGCCTGGATGCTGGGCGCCTGCTTCTTCGCCGCCCTGCTCACGGTGGGCGGGATCGAGCTCTCCGGCCTGCCCGACATCTTCCTCGTGCTGGGCCAGATGCTGGTCGGCGCCGCGCTCGGCGAGCGCTTCGACCGCGAGCCGATGCGCCGCGCGCCCCGCGTCATCGTCGGCGCCGCGCTGTCGACCGCGATCCTGCTGGCCGCGAGCATAGCCCTGGCCTGGGCGATAAGCGCCGCCTCGGGCCTCCCGCTCGCCACCCTGGTGGCCGCGACCTGCCCGGGCGGGCTCGCCGAGATGAGCATCACCGCCGAGATCCTCGGCCTCGGCGTGCCGCTGGTGACCGCCTACCACATCACCCGGATCGTGCTGATCACCCTGGTCACCCTGCCGCTGTTCCGCATGATCCGCCGCGGGAAGCCGGGGTGAGCCCTACCCCCCGGCCTGGTCGGCGACCGCCCGGGCCGCCGCCTCGACCGCCGCGGGCTCGGCGAGGTAGCGGCTGGAGCGCGGCGCGAGATCGTCCGCCAGGTCGTAGACCAGCGGCAGCCCGGTCGGGATGTTGAGCTCGAGCACGGCTGCCTCCGACAGCCCGTCGAGATGCATCACCAGCGCGCGCAGGCTGTTGCCGTGGGCGGCGACCAGCACGGTCTCGCCGCGCGCCAGCGCCGGGCCGATCGCCTGGCGCCAACAGGGCAGCACCCGGGCCAGCGTCATCTCCAGGCTCTCGCCCGACGGCAGCTCGGACCGCGCGAGGTCCTCGTAGCGCCGCTCGAAGCGCGGGTGGCCCGGGTCCGCCGCATCGAGCGCCGGCGGCGGGATCGAGAAGCTGCGGCGCCAGATCTTCACCTGCTCCGCGCCGTGCCGTGCGGCGGTCTCCGCCTTGTCGAGCCCCTGGAGGGCGCCGTAATGGCGCTCGTTGAGCCGCCACGAGCGCTCGACCGGCACCCACATCTGGTCCATCTCGTCGAGCATCAGCCAGAGCGTGCGGATCGCCCGCTTGAGCACCGAGGTGAAGGCGCGGTCGAGCCGCACCCCCTGGCCTGCCAGCGCGCGCCCGGCCTCGCGCGCCTCGGCCACCCCGGCCGGGGCGAGGTCGACATCGACCCAGCCGGTGAACCGGTTCCGCAGGTTCCAGTCGCTCTGGCCGTGGCGCACCAGGATCAGCGTCGGCACCCTGCCCCCCTCCCCCGGGACGGACGCCCGGGCGGACCCTGTGTATGCGCAGGGCGGTCGCAGGGCAAGGGTGTGCGGCGGCGCCCGCCCCATCCCGATTCGGTCTCGCCCGACACAGCCGAAGAATGGCGCGCGATAATGGGCCCGGCCGCACCCGGATCGGCGAGCAAGGGGAACGTCATGCATTCCGCGAGGTCTCTGGCCGCGAGGTCTCTGGCGGCGCTGGCCGCCCTCACCGGCCTGCTGCTGCTGTCGGGTTGCGGAGCGATCGACGACCTGACCGACGGCGATGACGGCGGCGGCGGCGAAGTCGTTGCCATGCCGGACTCCCCGTCGTCGTCTTCCGCCGCATTCTCCGGCGACCCGGACGGGACGAGGGACGAAGCCGCGATGGCCGCCACGGCGCTGCCGAAATTCGGCAGCGTCACCCAATCCTCCAACAGCGCCGACGGAACCACCGCCGACAGCGCGTCGGCGGCCTTCGACGGCAGCGATATCCGGGTGACGGTGGACCGCCCGGGACGGAGCACCCTGATCCTGGACTCGAGGGCGGAGGAGAGCGAAGCTCCGGATTTCGCCCCCGCCGCCGGCGGCTACGCAATGCGCTTGGACTCGCTCGTGGACCCGCCGGGCGAGGACATCGCCGCCGACCCCGGCATCGCGGTCGCGCTCGTGCAGACGCGCTGGAACGACGCCGATCCCACCGATTACCTGGCCTGGGGATATTGGGTTTCCCTCGAGTTCGATCTCGACGCGGAGGATCTTTCCGGCTTGGCGGTAGCGGGGATCGGGACGTTCGTGGACGGCCCCGATCTGCGCGGAACGCCGACGCTGCCGGGCGCGGGGACGGCGACCTACGAGGGCGGGGCGAGCGGCCTCTACGCCTATGTCCAGGGCGGCGGGCCGGCAGGGTCCTTCGAGGCCGGGCATTTCTCGGCGATGGCGAGTCTGACGGCGAATTTCGGCGCCGGCACGATCGACGGCTGCATCGGCTGTACCGGCGGCATGATCGTCCTGGCGGGCGACGCCGCGTCGGACGACGAGTCCGCGATCGAGCCCGAGACGATCCCCGCCAGCCACTACGCGCTCCGCGCTCCGGTCGAAATGACGAGGGGGGAAGTGGCTGGGAGGTTTCTCCACTGCGCGCCTGCGGCGCTCCGGTCGAAATGACGACGTGGGAGGCGCGCCTGCGCACCGCTCCGCCCCGGATCGAGTCCGGGGTCCGTCGAAATGACGAGGGGGGCGCTCCCTACATCGTCTGGCCCATCGGGTTGACGACGACGAGCTCGGGGCAGGCGTTGGGCGCGGCGGCCGTCGCTTGCAGCACCGCGCGGGCGACGTCGGCGGGCTGGAGCGGCGGGTGGTTGCGCGCAGCGTAGGCGGCCAGCACCTCGGGGTGGTCGACCTCGTCCAGCAGGCCGGTCTCGACCAGCCCGGGCGCGATCTCGGTGACCTTGACGCCATGCCCGGCAAGCTCCAGCCGGAGCCCGCGCGAAATGCCGCGCAGCGCGTGCTTGGCCGCGGCGTAAGCCAGTGTGTAGCGGTAGACCCGGTCGCCGAGGATCGAGCCGAGATTGACGATCTGGCCGGTGCCGCGCGCCGCCATGTCGCGCGCCACCAGCCGGGTCAGCACCAGCGGCGCATGCACGTTGATCCGCCAGGACTTCTCCCAGTCCGCCGGGTCGCTCTCGAGGAACGGCGCGTGGCGCACCCATCCGGCGCTGTTGACCAGCACGTCCACCGGCGCGGCGGCCGCGGCGAGGCTGGCGGCGAACGCCTCGTCGGTGAGGTCGCCCGCGCGCGTCTCCACGGTCCCCGGCGCGTCCCGGCACTGCGCGGCCAGGCCGGCCAGCCGGTCGGCGCTGCGGCCCGAAGCCATGACCGCATCGCCCTCGGCCGCGAACGCCCGGGCGATGGCGCCGCCGATCCCGCCGCTCGCCCCGGTCACCAGAACGCGCTTCGCTTCCGCCATCGAGGGCTCTCCCGCTTCCGCATGCCGGGGGATCATAGCGCGTGCGATCGTCACGGTCGGGGCCGGGCCGGCGCCGGCCGGATCACCCCCCGGCGAGGCGGGCGAGGAAGCGTTCGTACCAGGCCTCGACGCTGTTGGAGCGCAGCACCCGCATCGACCGCTCCCAGCGCTCGCGCCGTTCCCCGAGCGGCATGGCGAGCGCCGCCTGGATGGCCTCGGCCACGCCTTCCACGTCGTAGGGGTTCACGATCAGCGCGTCGGGCAGATACTGGGCCGCGCCGGCGAAGCGCGACAGCACCAGCGCCCCCGGATCGTCGGGCGGCTGGGAGGCGAGATACTCCATCGCCACCAGGTTCATGCCGTCGCGCAGCGGGGTGACCAGCCCGACCCGGGCGAGGCGCAGGAAGCCGAACAGGGTGCGCCGGCTAAAGCTGCGGTTGAGATAGCGGATCGGCACCCAGTCGACATCGGCGAACTCGCCGTTCACATGGCCGGCGAGGGTGTCGAGGGTGCGGCGGATCTCGGAATACTCGGCCACCCCGCCGCGGGTGGGCGGGGCGATCTGCATCAGCGAGACGCGGTTGCGGTTGCCGGGCCGGGCGCGCAGCAGATGCGCGAAGGCATCGAAGCGCTGCGGCAGGCCCTTGGAGTAGTCGAGCCGGTCGACGCCGACGATCAGCCGGCGGTCGGCGAGGCTCACCCTGAGGCGCTCGACGTCGCGGATGTTCGCGGTGCCGGCCGCGCTGCGCTCGACATGGGCGGCGTCGATGCCGATCGGATGGGCCTCGACGCGGAACTCGCGGCCGAACGCGCGCACGGACGCCCCGCCGTCGCGCTCCTCCAGAAGGGCGTCCGCCTCGCCGGCCAGGTAGCCGCACAGCCGCACCCGGTCGCGCTCGGTCTGCACCCCGACCAGGTCGAAGAAGGCGAGGCAGCGCATCAGCTCCCGATGCATCGGCAGGGTCGCCAGCAACTCGCGCGGCGGCAGCGGGGTGTGCAGGAAGAAGCCGATCCGGTTGCCGATGCCGAGCCGGCGCAACTCCTCGCCGAGCGGGATCAGGTGGTAGTCGTGCACCCAGATCAGGTCGTCGGGGCCGAGCAGCCCGGCCAGCTTGCGGGCGAAATGCGCGTTGACGCGCCGGTAGCCGGCGTAGTTCGCGCGGTCGAAGTCGACCAGGTCGACGCGGTAGTGGAACAGCGGCCACAGCGTCGCGTTGGCGAAGCCGTTGTAATAGGCCTCGTAGTCGTCCTCGCCGAGATCGACGGTGGCGGTGGCGAGCCTGCCGCGCTCGGTCAGGTGCACGGTCTCGCCGGGCGACGCGACGACCTCGCCGCTCCAGCCGAACCAGATCCCGCCCGAGCGCCTGAGCGCGGCCAGCACCGCGACCGCCAGGCCGCCGGCGGCGGTCCTGCCCTCGTCGATCGGCGCGACCCGGTTGGAAACGACGACGGTGCGGTTGGTCATGCGGTCCGCGCCGGCTGGCGGGGGACGCTCAGAACGCGTCCTCCCAGGGACGGGAGAGGCGCATCGCCGAGGTGATCAGGCCGACCATGCTGTAGGTCTGCGGGAAATTGCCCCAGAGCTCCCCGGTCTTCGGATCGAGGTCCTCCGAGAGCAGCCCCATCGAGTTGCACGAGGCGAGCATGTTCTCGAACAGGCGGCGCGCCTCGTCCCGCCTGCCCATCGCCGCGAGGGCGTCGATATACCAGAAGGTGCAGACGTTGAACGCGTTCTCGGGCGCGCCGAAATCGTCGGTCTCGACATAGCGGAACACGTGGTCGCCGCGGCGCAGCTCGCGCTCGACCGCGGCCACCGTGCCGATGAAGCGCGCGTCCCGGGCGTCGCAATAGGAGATCTCGTGCATCAGCAGCAGCGCCGCGTCGATCTCGCTGCCGCCGAAGGCGCTGACATAGCTCTGCTTGTCCTCGTTCCACGCCTCGCGCTCGATGCAGTCCCGAATGTTGTCGGCGCGCGCCTCCCACAGCCAGCCGCGGTTGTCGAGCCCGAGACGCCGCGCGATGCGCGCCAGGCGGTCGCAGGCCGCCCAGCACATGAGGACCGAGAAGGTATGGATGCGCTCGGTCCCGCGCAGCTCCCAGATCCCGGCATCCTCCGTGTCGAAGAACCGCGCCGCCGCCTGGCCGACCCGTTCGAGGACGCGGAACAGGCTCTCGTCCCCGCGCAGGTCGAGCCGCTCGTCGAAGAAGGCCTGCGCGCAGGCCAGGATCACGGTGCCGTAGACGTCGTTCTGGGTCTGGACGTAGGCCTTGTTGCCGGCCCGCACCGGCCCGTGATCGCGATAGCCCTGGAGGGTGTCGATCTCGCGCTCGGTGAGGTCGGTCTCCATCTGGATGCCGAACACCGGCTGCAGCGTGCCGTCCAGGCTGGCGGCGACGACGTTGAGGATGTAGTTGAGATACTCCTCCATGGTGCGGGTGATGCCGAGGCGGTTGAGCGCGCGGATCACGAAATAGGCGTCGCGCAGCCAGCAGAAGCGGTAATCCCAGTTGCGCGCCGTGCCGTCGGCCTCCGGGATCGAGGTGGTGATGGCGGCGACCACGGCGCCGGTCTCCTCGACCTCGCACAGCTTGAGCGTGATGGCCGCCCGGATCACCGCGTTCTGCCACTCGAAGGGGAGCGCGATGTAGCGCACCCATTCGCGCCAGTAATCCTCGGTCCGCTCGATGAACTCGCGGGACAGCTCGGCGATGTCGCGCTCGATCGAATCGTCGGGGCCGAGTATCAGGTCGAGCGGGCGGTTGAGCAGGAACGCCGTCTCCTCCAGCACGAAGGACAGCGGCGCGTTGGTGGTGAGCCGCATGACATGGTCCGGCAGGACGTAGCGCAGGTGGTTGCTGCCGCGCGTGACCTCCGGGCGCACCGCCCCGTAATTCCCCGCCGGGCGCAGCCTGATGCGGATAAGCGGGGTGCCGGAGAGCGGGATCAGCCGGCGCACCATGGTGAGCGGCCGGGCGAGGCGGTTGTGCCGCTTGAAGCGCGGCGCGAAGTCCTGGATCTTCAGCGCGTGGCCGGATTTGGCGCGCAGCGTCGTCTCGACGATCGCGGTGTTCGGCAGATAGCGCTGCTCGCTGGAGACGAAATCCTCGAGCTCGATCTCGTAGAATCCGATCGGCTCGACCGGGCGCAGCAGGTCGCAGAACACCGGGTTGCCGTCGAAGCGCGGCATGCACGCCCAGACCAGCCGCGCCCGCGCATCCAGCAGCCCGGCATAGGTGCAGTTCCCGATGATGGCGAGATCAAGCGATTGCATCCCCACCCCTCCCCGCGCGCCTCCGCTATCGGCAGTATAGCACCGCCCGGATTCGCGGCGTCGCGCCGGGTTCACGACGGGAGGGCAGCGTGAAGGACCGTTTCGACGTTTCCGGCCGCACGGCGTTGCTGACCGGCGCGAGCCGGGGGATCGGCCGCGCCATCGCGCTGGCGCTGGCCGAGCACGGCGCGGACGTGGCGATCAACCACATCTCGGCGTTCGACGCCGAGGTGGGCTTTCCCGACGCGGCGCAGACGCTGGTCGACGAGGCGCGGTCGCACGGCGTGCGCGGCTTCGCGATCGAGGGCGACCTCTCGGTCGAGGGCGCCGCGGCCGAGCTGCACGACCGGGCGGTCGCGGCGCTCGGGCGCATCGACATCCTGGTGCTCAACGCCAACATCCAGATCGCGCGCGATTTCGCGGCGGTGACGGCCGACGAGATCGACCTGCAATGCCGGATGAACTACCGCGTCCCGATCCAGCTGTTGCAGCGCGCGCTGCCGCCGATGGCGGAGCGCGGCTGGGGGAGGGTGCTGGCGGTCGGCAGCGTGCAGCAGGCCAACCCGACGATCGAGCTCGCGGTCTATGCCGGGCTGAAGAGCGCCCAGTACAATTTGGTGATGAACCTCAGCCGGCAATACGTGAAGACCGGGGTGACGATCAACAACCTCGCCCCCGGGCTGATCGACACCGACCGCAACCGCTTCCTGCGCGGCAGCGAGGACGACTGGCGGGCCACCATCGAACGGACCAGCCCGATGGGCCGCGCCGGGCTCCCCGACGACCTCGCCGGCGCCGCGCTGCTGCTGTGCTCGGATGCCGGGAGCTTCATCACCGGCACCAACATCAACGTCACCGGCGGCGGCGACCTGCCCTGGACGTGAGCGCGGGGGAGGGGCGGGACCCTACAGCGACAGCCCGCCATCGGCGACGAACACGGCGCCCGTGCTATAGGCGCTCTCGTCGGCGCAGAGATGGACCGCGAGCGCGGCGATTTCCTCCGGCGTGCCGAGGCGGCCGAGCGGCTGGCGGGCGATGAAGTCGCGCCGCGCCCGCGCCGGGTCGTCGAAGGCGGCGATGCGCTCGTCCAGCGACGGCGACTGCACCGTGCCGGGGGCGATCGCGTTGCAGCGCACGCCGGTCCCGACGGCGTCGGCGGCGACCGCCTTGGTGAGCCCGATCACCGCCGCCTTGGTGGTGCCGTAGACCGCCCGGAAGGGCAGGCCCTTCAGGCTGGACACCACCGAGGCCATGTTGACGATCGACCCCTGCCCGGCCTCGATCATCCCCGGCAGGAACGCCCGGATCATGCGGAACATGGACTTCACGTTGAGGTCGAGGGCGAAGTCGAGCTCGGCCTCGGTCGCCTCCAGGATCGAGCCGTGGTGGACGAAGCCCGCGACGTTGCAGAGCGCGTCGATGCGCCCAATGCGGGCGGCGAAGGCGGCGACCGCGTCCGGGTCGGTCACGTCGAGGCGGTGGGTCTCCGCGGCGATACCCGCGAGCTTGTCCGGCGCGATGTCGGTGGCGATCACCCGGGCGCCCTCTTCCGCCGCGGCGAGCGCGATGGCACGCCCGATCCCCTGCCCCGAAGCGGTCACCAGCACCGTCCCGCCCTCGAGCCGCATGGCGCCTTCCTCCCCCCGTGCCGGAACCGGCTAATGCGAGTGGCGGGGGAGCTTCGCCGTCACCGAGCGGTAGCGCGTGGCGAATTCGAGACAGCCGCCATCGGCGAGCTGCCCGACATGGGCGCGGTAGAGCTCCTCCCACGGCGTGTGGTGTTCGAGCGCGGCCGGGACATGCGCCGCCCGGCGGGCTTCGAGGACCGCGTCGGGCAGCAGGATGTCGACCCGCCGGCGCCGCAGATCGACCCTCAGCCGGTCGCCGGTCTCGAGCAAGGCGAGGTTGCCGCCCGCCGCGCTCTCCGGGCTCGCATTGAGGATCGACGGGCTGCCCGAGGTGCCGGACTGGCGGCCGTCGCCGATGGTGGGAAGCTCGTCGATGCCGGCCCGGATCAGCGCCGCCGGGGGCTGCATGTTCACCACCTCGGCCGAGCCCGGATAGCCGACCGGCCCGGTGCCGCGCATCACCAGGATCGAGCTCCCGTCGATGCCCAGCGCCGGGTCGTCGATGCGGGCGCGGTAGTCCTCGGGGCCGTCGAACACGATGGCGCGGCCCTCGAAGGCGTCCGGGTCGCCGGCGGCTTCGAGGAAGCGGGCGCGGAAGCCGTCCGAGATCACGCTGGTCTTCATGATCGCCGCGTCGAACAGATTGCCGCCCATGACCACGAACCCGGCGCGCTCCCTGAGCGGCCTTGCGTAGGGGCGGATCACGTCCTCGTCGGCCGGCGCGGCCCGGGCGACGTTGTCCGCCACCGTCCGCCCGTTGGCGGTCAGCGCTTCGCCCCGGAGCCTGCCGGCGCGCAGCAGCTCGCCCATCACCGCCGGCACGCCGCCGGCGCGGTGGTAGTCCTCCGCCAGGTAGTCGCCCGCCGGCTGCAAATTGACCAGCAGCGGCACCTCGTAGCCCACCGCCTGCCAGTCCTCCAGGGTCAGCTCCACGCCGATATGGCGCGCGATGGCGTTGATGTGGATCGGCGCGTTGGTCGAGCCGCCGATGGCGCTGTTGACCGCGATCGCGTTCTCGAAGGCGGGCCGGGTCAGGATCCTTTCCGGCGTCAGATCCTCGTCGATCATGGCGACGATCCGCCGCCCGGTCTCGAAGGCGAACTGCGCGCGCTGCTTGTGCGGCGCGGGCGGGGTGGCCGAGCCCGGCAGCGACATGCCGAGCGCCTCGGCGAGCGAGTTCATCGTCGACGCCGTCCCCATGGTGTTGCAGTGGCCGGGGCTGGGCGCCGAGGAGGCGACCATCTCGATGAACGCGTCGTCGCCGATCTCGCCCGCCGCGAGCAGCTTCCGGGCCTCCCACAATATGGTGCCCGAGCCCGCCCGGCGGCCCTCCCACCAGCCGTTCAGCATCGGCCCGCCGTTGAGCGAGATCGCCGGCAGGTTGGCGGTCGCCGCCGCCATGATCATCGCCGGCGTGGTCTTGTCGCAGCCCGTGGTCAGGATGACCCCGTCGATCGGGTAGCCGTGCAGGATCTCGACCAGGCCGAGATAGGCGAGGTTGCGGTCGATCGCCGCGGTCGGGCGCCGCCCGCTCTCCTGGATCGGATGCACCGGGAATTCGAGCGGGATGCCGCCCGCCTCGCGAATGCCGGCCCGCATGCGCCCGGCGAGGTCCTGGTGGATGCGGTTGCAGGGCGACAGGTCGGAGCCGGTCTGCGCGATGCCGACGATCGGCTTGCCGGATTGCAGCTCCTCGCGGGTCAGGCCGAAATTCATGTAGCGCTCGATATAGAGCGCCGTCATGCCGGGATCGAGCGGATCGTCGAACCAGCTCCGGCTGCGCAGCTTCTTCCCGGCCATAAGCGAACCCCCCGCGCTGTTGCCGGCCCAGCCTAGCGGACCCCCGTGGCCCCGGGAAGCCGCGTCCAGGGATGCCCTGAACGAGTCCACTGCTGTCCGGCTTAGTTGGCTGAATCCGGTGCAAGGCGTTGGTGCAGAAGGGTTACCGGCCCATCCGCGGATCGGAACACGGATTGCGGTGGGTCCGCGCCCGCCATCCCTGTCCCCCCTTTGTCACC
>JGIcombinedJ30088_10004071_pt1 | contig 13208 bp, 13 predicted proteins | sample PinacodermPK_FD_30088 | JGI IMG/M metagenome (IMG submission 30088)
CCCCCCTGCCGACACCGGCTGGCGAACGTAGCCAGCCATCAGCTCGCGAGGCACGATCCAGCGCCAGGCCCAGGCACCTGAAAAAGGCAATACCCCGGGCGCATGCCACGAAGGCATTAGCGGCACCGGGGAATTGCTAGCAAGGATACGCTCGATCGCCGTGGAGTTCAACTACCAAATCGAAGAGGCGATCTCAGCCCCACGCCTCAACACCTACAGAAGCCTGGCATCATCAGATGACCACGCTTGGGCACTGTACCGCTGGAACATTGATCTGGCGGCCGAAGTCGCTCCTATCGCCGCGGATCTTGAGGTGACGCTACGCAACACAATCCATGACCGCCTCACCGATCACTTCGATCGAGGCGACTGGTGGGCCGCGAACAGCCTGCTCCTTGACGATGTCACCGCCAAAATGCTCACCGACGTGGTGCGTAAACACCAGAAGCAGATCACCAAAGGAACTGGCGGGCCAGGCAAGGTCATCGCCGACACCACGCTCGGTGTCTGGGTGCTTCTGCTGGGAAGAGGTGGAAACAGCGCCCTCGGACGAGCGATTGACTACGAGACCAAGCTCTGGCGCCCAACGCTCCGGTTCGGGTTCTCGAAGGGCACCTTAACGCGGTCGGGCCGAGAACGACGACCTACCCGAGCAGAGGTGCATAAACGTGCTGCTTTGTTCCAGAGGCTCCGCAACCGCGTCGCCCATCACGAGCCGATCCTCAACGGCATTCAGACCCCGGGGTCGAACACGATCGTTTCCCTCAGTGATGTCTGGAAACAGTCGCTAGAGCTCCTTGGCTGGATGAGCCCGGACCTCGCGAACCTGCACCGAAGCCACAGCTCTATGCCAGAGATTCTGAACCACCGCCCGTAAACCTAGACACGACAGAGTCCAGTTCGGCCTCCGCGCGTCGTGACACAGTAGGGGCACGAGTCGCCCGCTGGTTCGGACGTTCTCTTGGCCCCCGGACGCCCTCGGACTGAGCAGCGGGAGAAGGCAATCTGCGCCGTGTACGCCAGCGGTGGTACATACCTGGTACATCACAGCCGTCGCACGACCTCCCCGCGAGAACGACAAAGGCCCGGAACCGTTGAGATTCCGGGCCTTCTGACTGGTGGCGGGGGCAGGATTTGAACCTGCGACCTTCGGGTTATGAGCCCGACGAGCTACCAAACTGCTCCACCCCGCGGGCCTCAATGGTAGCGATCGGATTCGGCGGCAACAACCTGACCCTCCACAACGACACCGCGCACCACAACCGGCACCACCAGCACGACGACCACACACAAGCAGGCGCCGCGGGCAACCGCAGGGCCCAGCACCCCCACGACCATCGCGGAACCGGCGTTGATCGCCACCCGCCTCGCCGACTCAGGAATCCGCTACGAACCCCACTGCTGACCCCGACACGCCGACCCGGCACGTTGAGCGCCAACCCGGCGCGACGGGCTAGAAGGCGTGGTCGCCGATGATAGTGACGCGCTCCATGGGCCGGTGCTCGGGCAAGAAAACGGAGGGAGCGGCATGTTGCACGGCCCGGTTGTCTCGCATCACCGCAGTGTCGACCCGCCAACGCCGTCTCAGCTCCAGGCTTCGGGGTCGGCGGGGTCACCGTCGAGCACGATGTCGTTGAAGGAGGGATCGGGGCTGATCGACACGTCGGGTCCCGCCCAGATGTTGGCTGCGGTGGCCACGTCGGCTCGCGCACCCCCGGTGCCCCACTGCACGTACGCCAGAATGTTGTCAGGCGACCCGAAGTCGGCGTTGTTGGCATACAGGGCAGCCTCACCGCCCTGATCACTCAGGCCGCCGACCACCGAGGCGGGAATCTCAACGGTCACGCCCGCGGCGATGACCCCGCGAGTCACCACAGTGCCCAGATCGGTGTACTGGGGGAACTGACAGATGTAGACACCGTTGACGTCGACGTCTGAGGTGCCGCGGTTCTCGACTCTCACAAAACCGGTGTCGCCGAACTGAACCCCGACGATCTGCAGGCCGCCGAGCAGCACAGCGCCGTCCGGGACGGGCGCCGTGGTCGATGTGGTCAACGAAGTCTGGGCCGGTTCCGTCGCTTGGGGCTCGACCGGATCAACAGTCTCGTCGGCACCATCACCGCCACAGGCCGCTGCCAAAAGCACCAGAACCAACAAAGCAGTTGCCGCCTCGAAACGAACGAACCGCATCAGACCCTCCTACCGGACCAAGACACAAACACCGAGCCTACAAGCCCCAGCACCGCCACGCTCACAACCAGAGCGTCAACCGGACCGACATCAACCACCACCACCAACCCAGCACCCCGCGCTCACAACCAGAGCGTCAACCGGACCGACATCAACCACCACCACCAACCCAGCACCGCCACGCTCACAACCAGAGCGTCAACCGGACCGACATCAACCACCACCACCAACCCAGCACCCCCACGCTCATGGGGGGAGTCCCTCCGCCTGCGGGACCCCCCATGAAACGTGCATCCAGCGGTCCGTCTCAAACCGCCAGCGCATCCGCCGAAAACCCATACTCGCAGCAAATTTCGGCCCTTTATGTCAGCTACACGACACAACGAGTGTCATAAATCCGACACAACTGCCTCTCAGCGCCACCCGGGCCCCGAAACCAACAACAGCACCCACGCAGATCCGGGACCTCCAGGCGCGCCCTCAAGCCGGTCGCGCAGCGTGGCGAACGCTGCCAATTCCGCTTCCCGACCCTCCAACTCCGGCGGACGCTGCCCGGCACCCGCGGCCTACGGGTTCGACACATTGCCGCGGTCAGTTCCGCAGGCTGGTCCAGTCTTCGGGGTTGGTCTCGACGAAGCGGTCGATGATCTCCCCGTCGATGGCGTCCACCAACACCAGCCCGCGGTGTGTCGGCGAGGCTTCGTTGCTGTAGAGGAGCACCCGCCAGGTGGGCCGGCTGCGCAGTCCCCGCCAACCGAGCTGTGCTGAGGCGTGCCCGACCGGGAAACCCACGTCGCGTGCGGCTGCCTGCAGCGCCTGCTCCTCGTCGAAGGAGAGGTCCCAGCCCCCCTGGGCGTGATAGAGCCCGACCGCGATCAGGACGATCCCCGCGACGAGCACACCGTTGTTGATGAAAGAGTCGTTCACGACCGGCGTGTCCTCACCGACCGTGAAGCGCGCGAGGATGCAGACCGCGCCGATCAGCGTGTACAGCACCGCGGGGATGCGTCGCCTGCTGTTGTTGGGAAAGAGGTACGGCTCGACGACCGCGCTGGGGTCTAGGTCGGCGGGAAGCGAGTCACGGAAGTCGGCATCGCGCGGCGCTCGGTCTTGGGCCGCTTCAGCGGAATCGTCGTTCACGCCCATGAGCCTAGAGGCCGAGAGCTTGAAACTCAGACGGCCGGCCACGACGCGACGAGTTGGTGCCAGGTGTCTGAGAGGGTCTCGGGCATCACTCGCACATTGGCGACTGAGGTCATGAAGTTGGTGTCGCCCGCGAAGCGCGGCACGACATGAACGTGCAGGTGGTCGGGCACACCAGCTCCTGAACCGCGGCCGAGGTTGGCGCCGACGTTGATGCCGTGCGGCTCATAGGCCGCCGTCACCGCCAGCGTGGCGCTGCGCACGGCCGCCCAGAGTTCGTCGTGTTCGTCGCTGGTCAGGTCGCCCAGAGCTGTGACCGGCCGGTAGGGCACCACCAGCAGATGGCCTCGTGCATAGGGATAGATGTTGAGCAGCGCGAAGCAGAGCTCTCCGCGCCAGACGATGCAGGTCTCTTCGTCAGGCAGTCCGCTGTGAAGGATCGCCTCGAACAACGTTGTGCCCTCGGGCACCTCCGGGCCGTCAGCAACGGCGGCTTCGGCAGCGGCGGCTTCGGCAGCGGCGGCTTCAGCAACGGCGGCTTCGGCAGCGGCGGCTTCGGCAGACGGAATGCGCCATCCGGCCCAGAGACGCTCAACCATGGCGAGGGCGAAGCATCGTGGCGGCAGGCACGACGGATCAGACCGGGGCGGCGGCCTCGGCCGCCAGCATCCCAACGAAATCGGCTACGGGCACGCCACGTTCGGGCGCGTTGTGCCCTCGGCGGTTGACACCGACCGTGCCGTTGAGCGCATCGTCGTCACCCACAACGAGGATGTACGGGACCTTCTGGACCTTGCCGTTGCGCACGCGCTTGCCCAACGGCTCGACCGCGCCGGTCACCTCGACTCTGACGCCAGCGTCGGCCAGGCGCGCGGCGACGGCATCGGCATAGTCACTGTGAACCGCCGCCACCGGCAGAACCAGCGCCTGAACCGGTGCCAGCCAGGTGGGAAACGCACCGGCATAATGCTCCAACAGCACCCCGAAGAACCGTTCCACCGACCCGAACAGAGCCCGATGGATCATTACCGGGCGCTTTCGTGAACCGTCGGGGGAGACGTATTCCAAATCGAAGCGTTCCGGCAGGTTGAAGTCGAGTTGGACGGTCGACAACTGCCAGGAACGCCCGATCGCGTCACCCACATCGATGTCGATCTTGGGGCCGTAGAACGCCCCGCCGCCCTCATCGATGACGTACTCCAAGCCGCTGGCGTCCAGCGCTTGGCGAAGCCCCTCGGTGGCCTCGTCCCACAATTCGTCGTCACCGACCGACTTGTCCGGTGGGCGGGTTGAGAGCTTGGCGACGAAATCGTCGAACCCGAAGGCACGCAGCACGCTGAGCACGAAGTCAATCAGCGACACGAGCTCGGCCGCGATGGCCTCCCGGGTGCAGAAGATGTGGCTGTCGTCCACAGTGAACCCGCGGCTGCGCATCAGTCCGTGGACCGCTCCCGAGAGTTCGTAGCGGTAAACCGCGCCCAACTCGAAGAGCCGCAGCGGCAACTCCCGGTAGCTGCGCTGACTGGACCGGTAGATCATCACATGGAACGGACAGTTCATCGGTTTCGGGTAGTACGACGTGCCGTCGAGGTCCATCGGCGGATACATCGAGTCGGCGTAGAAGTCGAGGTGGCCGGAGGTCTCCCACAGCACCGACTTCGCCAGGTGCGGCGTGAACACGAAGTCGTAGCCGCCGTGTTCGTGGCGCAGGCGGCTGTAGTCCTCCATCAGCTTGCGGACCAGAGCACCCTTGGGATGCCAAACGGCCAGACCGGGGCCCAACTCCTCGGGCCAGGAGAGCAGGTCGAGCTCGGTGGCGAGGCGACGATGGTCGCGTTTGGCCGCTTCGGCCAGCAGCTGCAGGTGTCGCTTGAGTTCCTTGCGCGACGGCCAGGCGGTGCCGTAGACCCGCTGCAGCATCGGCCGGGTGACATCGCCCCGCCAGTACGCCCCGGCAACCGACTGGAGCTTGAACGCGCCGAGCCGGCCGGTGCTCGGCACATGTGGACCGGTGCACATGTCGCGGAATGTGCCCGCCGCGTCGACATCGCCGTTGGCGTAGTAGCTGATCGACGACGCGTCCGCGACCTCGCCAGCGTCTTCACCGGTCGCCGATCCCGACACTACGCGGTCGATGATCTCGGCCTTGTAGCGGTCGTCGGCAAAGAACTCCCGGGCTTGCGACACCGACAGTTCGTGACGCACGAACGGCTGGTCGGCTGCAACGATCTCGGCCATCCGCGCCTCGATCTTCTCAAGGTCACCCTCTGAGAGCGGCCGGGAATCGGGCAGCTCAACGTCGTAGTAGAAACCGTTCTCAATGGGCGGCCCTATTGCCAACTGCGTGCCCGGATAAAGGTCGAGGATCGCTTGGGCCAGAACATGGGCGGTCGAGTGGCGGATCGTGCGAAGGCCGGCCTCGGACTCCGGCGTGACTATCTCGACGGTCGATCCGGGGCTCAGCACCACGTTGAGATCCTGCTCGACGCCGTCGACTACCGCGATCAGCGCTTCGGAAGCGAGGCGGGGGCTTATCGACGCAGCCAGATCAGCGGCCGTCGAACCGGCACTGATCTGGCGCTCAGATCCATCAAGGAGTTCCACGCCAATCAGTTCAGACATCGACAGACCAGACATACGCGTATCAGACATAGGCAACCAACGATACCGCCCCCTGCGGCCACGCCCGGCGAATAATCAGCGCGGCTCCGGCCACGCCCGACGAATAAGCAGCGCGGCTCCGGCCACGCCCGACGAGTCGGCAGCGCGGCTCCGGCCACGCCCGACGAATCGGCAGCGCGGCTCCGGCCACGCCCGGCGCTAGCAACGTTCTCAACTCGCCAACGCGGTGGGTTGCAGCACTTCTGTGGAGGAACGGCGCGGCAACGTCGGGTGATCGGCCGCCGGCTGGGACTGTTCGGGCGACGGGGCGCCACCCCTCGTGGCGTACTCGTCCACGTACTCCTGCCCGGTCAGGTTCCGGATCTCAAACATCAGTTCGTCGGTCATGTGACGCAACTGGAGCCGCTGATCGGTCGCTGATCCAGTCTCGCACGGAAAGATCGGTTCACCGTAACGAACCTCCACCGGACGAAACGGTTTCGGCGCCCTGGCATCTGGGGGTTGCACCGCCCGGGTGCCGAGGATCCCCACCGGGATGATCGGGGCGCCGGTCCGCATCGACAGCCGCGCCGCGCCCGTATGCCCCTTGTGGAGGAATCCGTCACGAGCCCTAGTCCCTTCAGGATAGATCCCGAAGAGCTCCCCGTCGGTGAGGAGCCGGGCCGCAGTGTCGAGCGCCCGCACCGAGGCGTTCCCACCGCCACGGTCGATCGGGATCATCCCCAGCGCCGGGAACAGGCGGCGAGTCTTCCAATCGTCGAGATACTCCGACTTGCCGACGAAGGTGATCCGGCGACCCAGGGTGGCCGGCAGGAAGAAGCTGTCGATCACCGAGACATGGTTGGGCGCAAGGATGGCCGGGCCGCGCGCGGGCACATTGTCGCCCCCAACGACACTGATCCGCCACAGGACAGAAAACACCGGTCGGAGGAGGACCTTCGCGGCCGTCTGCAATTGTCCCTGCTCCCGACCCATGTACCCCGATCATAGGGCACCCCGATTTACAGGGCGACTCCGATCAGTGCGGCGGCGCTGCTCACTCCCCGCCCAGCTTCCACAGCCTCGTCGATCACCGTGAGCGCGGCCGGAACGTCCAAGTCGTCGTCGAGATGCGCTCCGACTTCGTCGACGGCCGCTGATCCGTCACCCGCGGCGCGCCAGCGGTCGAGCCGCTGCGCAGCATCGGACATCAACTGATCACTCCAGTTCCAGGGGCGGCGGTAGTGGTGCGCGCTCAAAGCCAAGCGGATGGCCATCGGGTCGTATTGCGATCGAAGCTCATGGACGAAGACCAGGTTCTGGGTCGACTTCGACATCTTGCGACCGTTTAGATACACCATCGACTGGTGCAGCCAGTGCTTCACGAACGGCTCTCCGGTTGCCGCTTCACTCTGAGCCCTCACACACTCGTGATGCGGATACAGCAGGTCAATGCCTCCCCCGTGGAGGTCGATGGTCGCTCCGAGCTCCCGCAGCGCCAGCGCCGTGCACTCGATGTGCCAACCGGGGCGGCCCGGGCCCCAGCGCGACTCCCAGGCAGGTTCTCCGGCACCCGACGGCCGCCACATCAAGAAGTCGAGGGGGTCGCGTTTCTGGGGGTCGCTGGGATCTTCGCGCCATTCGAGTCCCAGCTTCTGCATCCGTTCGCGGCCCAGCGAACCGAGCGAGCCGAAGTCGGCCGACGCTCGGGTGTCGAAGTACACGCTGCCGTTGACGACATAACCCATCCGACGCTCGAGGATCGTCTCGATCACCCCCCTGATGTCGGGAATCGCTCCAGTGGCGCGCGGCGCCGACCAGGCGGGCAGCACGTTCAGTGCTTCCATGTCGTCATCGAATCGGGCCGTCTCTCCGAATGCCAGATCGAGATAGTGGACCCCGCGTTGTCGGGCGGAGGCAAGGATGTCGTCGTCTACGTCTGTGATGTTGCGAACGCAGCGGGTCTCGTGCCCGCGGTCACGAAGGCGGCGCTGCAGCACGTCGTAGGTGACGTAGGTGGCGGCGTGGCCGAGGTGGGTGGCATCATAGGGGGTGATGCCGCACACGTACATTGTCACTACCGGGCCGGGCGCGAATCCCACGGTCGCGCCTCGATGCGTGTCGTAGAGCCGCATCGGCTCTGGCGCCGCGTTCAAGGTGTGCTATCCGTTCGGATCATCGCCGATTCCCGTCAACTGCAACGAGACCCGCGTCTTGTAGCGGACGTTCAACTGCAGCAGCACCGCGGTGAACGCCTCGATGGCTGTGGCGTTTGACAACTCACCCGCATCCAGGGGCCTCATCCCGGGGATCTGGCTGCAGAGGTCGGCGACCGTCACGGAGTGGCCGACCGAAGCCAACCTCGCTGCCAGTGCCGCACCAGCGGGACCGGTAGCGCCGAGTAATCCGATGTGCATCACAGTGAGGGTACGGTGCTGGGCAGGACTAAAGCACAGTGAGGGAGAATCGTGGGCCTATTGGACGGAAAGCGAATCGTGGTCACCGGCGTGCTCACCGATGCCTCTCTGGCGTTCGGGGTTGCCGCCAGGGCTCAGGAGCAAGGCGCCGAGATCGTGCTGACCGGCGCTGGCCGCGGTCTGCGCCTGACCCAGCGAACTGCCCGCAAGCTGCCGACTGAGGTCGAGGTGCTCGAGTTCGACGTCACCGAGCCGAGCCATGCCGGGAGCCTGCGCAACGCCCTGCAAGCGAAGTGGGGCCAACTCGACGGTGCTCTTCATGCCATCGGATTCGCGCCAGAGGCCTGCCTCGGTGAGGACTTCATGGGGGCCACCTGGGACGACGTGAAGGTCGCCATCGAGATCTCCACCTATTCGCTCAAGCTTCTCGCCGACGCAGTCGCACCGCTGATGACCGACGGAGGCTCGATCGTCGCTCTCGACTTCGACGCGACGGTCACCTGGCCCGCCTACAACTGGATGGGGGTCGCCAAAGCTGCGTTGGAATCGACCAACCGCTATCTCGCCCGTGAGCTCGGACCGTCGCAGATCCGCTGCAATCTGGTCGCCGCCGGCCCGATCCGGACGATGGCCGCCAAGTCCATCCCCGGGTTCTCGGCCTTCGAGGACGTGTGGGACTCCCGCGCACCGCTCGGCTGGGACGTCGGGGATTCCAGCGCCGTGGCCGAGACCTCAGTGGCTCTGCTGTCCGACTGGTTCCGCGCCACCACCGGTTCGATGATCCACGCCGACGGCGGCTACCACATCATCGGCGCCTGACCCCCGGCGATGCCACGGGGATCTGGGAGCACTGGGATCACTGGGATCTCGTAGCCACGGGGTCTAGTCGTCTTGGTCGGTCTCGTCGCGGATGTCGCCGACCAGGGCCTCGAGGACGTCTTCTAGGGTGACCATGCCGAGCAGCTGTTCGTCGGGGGTCCGCACGAGGGCCGCGTGGCAGCGGTGCAACCGCATCAGGAACATGAGGTCGCGCACCGACTGGTCGGGGTCGACGATGAGCATCCTGCGGATCATCTCCAACGGAACCTGGTCGAGGTGCGAAGCCCCGTTGTCGAGGTCGCCGAGACGGAGCAGATCTTTCGAGTGCACGAATCCGACGATGTTGTCTGGCCGCGTGCCCTGCATCGGAATACGGCTGTGGCCCGAGGTTGCGACAATCTCCTCGATCTCACGCACTGAGGTTGTGCGCGGCACCGACACCATCGCCGCCGCGGGAACCATGATCGACCCTGCGGTACGCGCCCTGAAGTCGAGCACCCCGGCCAGCAGGTCGTGCTCGGTGTCCTCTATCTTCCCCTCCTCGAGCACGCCGTCGAACAGCGTGTGGAACTCGTTGACGGTGAGCGCCGTGTTGATCTCGTCCACCGGCTCAGTCCCGAGCATCCTGACGATGCCGTTGGAGACGGCGTTGAGCGTCCACACCACCGGTTTGAACACCGCTAGGTAGAAGGCGTGGATCGGGGCGATCACCCGGGCGACCCGTTCGGGGTTGGCGATGGCCAGATTCTTGGGGAGCATCTCCCCCACCACCATGTGCGCGGTGACAACCATCCCCATGGACACCACGAATGAGATTGTGTGGAGCACGCCGCTCGGAAGCTCCACGAACGTCTCGACCGCCGACTCGATCAGCGAAGCCACCACCGGCTCGGCCACATAGCCGAGACCCAGCGACGCCATGGTGATTCCGAGCTGGGCACCGACCAACTGGGGCTGCAGGTCCTGAACGGCTTCGAGGGCCGCTGAAGCGCCGGCGTCGTCGCCGTTCTCCGCCATCGGTTCCAGCCTCGTCACCCGGCTCGCCAACAAGGCGAACTCCGCGGCGACAAAGAACCCGTTGACGACGATCAACAGGACCGACACTGCCAACAGGCCGACGGTCATGGCCTGGCCTGCCTCGGAGCCACTACCCTCACCGCGGCGACGCGCAGACGCTCCATCGCCACCACCTCCAGGCGCCAACCGTCGACCGTGCAGATCTCCCCCGGTTCGGGGATCTTCCCGAGCCGGTCCAGCACGAGCCCTGCCAGCGTCTCATACTCTCCTTCGGGCATCACGAAACCGGTGATGTCGCGAACCTCGTCTGGGTGCAACCAAGCCGGGACCACCGTTGACCCGCTCGCTTCCACCTTGGTCAAGGTGGCCGACGGCGGGTCGTATTCGTCGTCGATCTCCCCGACTATCTCCTCGAGCACGTCTTCGAGCGTGATGATCCCTGCGGTACCACCATGTTCGTCGATCACCACTGCCAGTTGCTGCCCGCCCTCGCGGAGGTCTACCAGCAGATCGTCAAGCGCACGGGCTTCGGGCACAGCGAGAACGGGCGCCATCAGAGTCGTCACCTGGGTCGTCTCGCGAGCTGCGAGCGCGACTGTGTGGACCGACTTCACATGGACCACTCCGACCACGTCGTCGAGACCGTCGCCCATCACCGGAAAGCGCGAGTGCCCAGATTCGACCGCCAACGAGACCAGGGTGTCGATCGTCGCGGCCTTGTCGATGGTCACCATGGCCACTCTCGGCACCATGGCGTCGTCCGCGGACTTGTCCGCCAGGCGAATGGACCGAGTCAGCAGCTCGACCTCGCCCGCATCGAGGGTGCCCTTCTCGCCCGACGAGCGGATCAGCAGTTCGATCTCGGTGCGGTCGCGGACCGGTTCGAGCTCATCGGTCGGCTCCACGCCCAGCGCCCGGGTCAGTCTCAGCGCCAGCCCGTCGAGCAGCGCCACGAGAGGTCGGGCCAGGATCCCGTAGACCGCCGTCGGTCGGGCCAGCAGCGTTGAGGCCTCCAGTGGATGGCTCGTCGCCAGGGACTTCGGAACCAACTCGCCGATCACCATCTGCACGACCGTGGCGATCAACAACGCCAGCACGATCGACCACGCCGCCGAGTCGACCCCCGCCTGCTCCAGCAACGGTTCGATGGCCGAGGCGACTGCCGGCTCGGCCACCGCGCCCAGCATCAGCGAGGTCACGGTGATACCGAGCTGCGCGCCCGACAGGTGATAGGAGAGCCGACTCAGCAGGCGCTGGACCTGTCGGGCTGAGCCCGCCTCTTTGGCACGTTCGTCGACCTTGGTGCGGTCGACGGAGACCAGCGCGAACTCGGCTGCCACGAAGCCGGCGTTGGCGACAATCAAGCCCAGCGCGGCGAACAGTCGCAGGGCAGTGGGGATCACAATCTCAGAATGTAGCCGTAGGTTGTCACGATGACTGCTGTGCGTTCTGTCTGTGAGTCTGCGGGGCTCTCGGAGATTGCGTCACGGTCCACACGTCCGGTCATGGCGAGTCGATACGCCGAACCGGCCTGCAGCATCGATCCCGACAACTCGAAGGGTTGGCTTCGCAGGGTATGGCCGGTGGTATGGCAACAGAAGTACGTCTTCGTCAGCGGCATCGGTTTCGGACTGCTGGCCACGGTTGCCACGGTGCTCGTGCCTCTGGCCGTCGGACGCGGCATCGATGCGATCGACGCCGGCGATACTCCCACGCCCTATGTGATCACCCTGGTCGTGCTTGCGATGATGCGTTTCGGGTTTGGTTTCGGGTATCGCTTCAACCTCTTCAGGGCCGCGCTGCAGATTGAGAATGACCTTCGGAATCTGATCTTCGCACGGCTCACGGAACTGTCGTTCAGCTACTGGGACCGGGTTCAGAGCGGCCAGATCATCAGTCGTGCCAACACCGACATCCGGTCGATCCAGCTGCTCTTCGCCTTCGGGCCGTTGATCGCCATGCAACTCGTGCTGTTGACGATGGCCCTGGTCGTGATGCTGGTGACCGATGTCGCCCTCACAGTCGTTGCGCTGGCCGGCCTGCCACTGGTGTTCATCATCGGTGTGAAACTGCGGAAAGTGATCTTTCCGCTCTCCTGGGTGGCCCAGGCCCGCCAAGCCGAAGTGGCCACGATCGTCGACGAGAACATCCAAGGCGCCCGTGTCGTGAAGGCTTTCGCGCAGGAGTCCGAGCAGGTGCAGACCTTGGCGATGGCGTCGCATCGGCTTCGCTGGGTTGGTGGCGAGGTGGCCCGCACTCGTGCCCGTTATGCCCCGGCGATGGAGGCTCTGCCGCGTCTGGGACTGGCGCTGGTGCTGTGGTACGGAGGCATCCAGACGATCGACGGCGATATCGGGATCGGTGACTTGGTGGTGTTCAGCACCTACGTTGTGCTGTTGGCCACACCCTTCCGGATGGTCGGGTTCATGCTCCTGCAGTGGCAGCGCGCCGCTGCCGCGGCCTTGCGGGTGTACGAGATCCTCGATGAGCAGCCTGCGGTGGCGGAGCCAGCCGATCCAGTGCCTCTGCGGGCGCCGCAGGGACGGATCGATTTCGAGAATGTGTCCTTCTCGTATCCGGGTTCGGACGGTTCGCTGGTGCTCGATCAGATGAGCTTCACGGTTGAACCGGGTGAGACCATCGCCATCGTCGGTCCGACTGGATGCGGAAAATCGACGGTCACCCGGTTGATTCCCCGCTTCTACGACAGCGATTCGGGTGTGATTCGTATCGACGGCACCGACATCGCCGAGGTGTCGCTCACGGATCTGCGCAATGCCGTCAATGTGGTGACCGACGATCCGTTCCTGTTCGACACCAGCGTGTACGACAATGTCGCGTTCGCCCGCCCGACCGCGGAAACCGACATCGTCGACGCGGCCCTAGCCGACGCCGCTGCTTCAGAGTTCGTCGCCGAACTGCCCGACGGCGTGTTGACCGAGGTCGGCGAGCGGGGTTTCTCGCTGTCGGGAGGCCAGCGTCAGCGGCTCGCCTTGGCGCGGGGACTGCTGGCCGATCCTG
>JGIcombinedJ30088_10004073_pt1 | contig 13205 bp, 13 predicted proteins | sample PinacodermPK_FD_30088 | JGI IMG/M metagenome (IMG submission 30088)
GCCTGACCGGACAATCGCCGAGAAACTCGTCAATCACATCACGCTCGTCCTTTGGCAGACTCAACAACTCCCTCGAAGGCGACCTAATTTCCCAAGTCTCCGATGCGGCCATTTCTATCGACTTTCTGTCCATGATGACTCTCCTCAGTCGCCGACAATCCTGTCATCACTCGTCGTCAGCGCCTTCATCGAGACGGAATTCATTTCCTCCGGCTTGGAGGCGCGCAATAACCCCTCTCCAAAATCTGGTCCAGCGCTCCCGACCGAGCCATATCAGTCAAATTTTGTGACCTATTTCTTCATCTAGCAGCGCATTTCGCTGAGCTAGCGGCATTGTTCTTAATCTCTCGAAGAGTCTTAAGCGCAACCAGACCAATGACTAATGCGCCTACGGTAACGGCCAGCCCGATCGCTGCAAGGAATATAGTCATCAGCTTTAGAAGCAGATCGACATAGTCGCTTCGCGTAGGATCAAGGTGGGCGACTTGGCCAAAATATGGAGCGCCCCAACCAAAATACAATACCATTCCGGCAATTGCTACCACGCCACCGACAATTGCCCCGAGGAAAATTGAACCAGTTTTTATCATTAGGCGAAATCGCTTTCCTGCATAGACGAAACAATATGCGCCCTAAAGGAACTTTTAGCGACGAACCAACTGTTTCTCACTGTGGCCGGGTGTAGCCCAGATTATCGCAAATCGGCGTANCCGATCGATTCGCGCCCATGAAATGGACCTGAAGTCGCTATTTTGTCTGCCAAACGAGAACCAAACACGATGCAACAAGGANATGTGTCAACAATNTGNGTTACACNCAATCTGGGTTACACCCAATGCGGCAATTGGTTGTTGACAAATATCAAATCTTCGTCTTAATGGCTTGATAGTTTTTCCATGGTGATCACAGGACATTCAGCTGCCCTTCGGCACCGGATTAAAGGAAAAGTAGTACAGTGGTTGAATTGGGTGCGGCTGACAAGTCCGTATCGGCAATAGACCGCGGCAACATTTTGNGAACCGCGGCGGGTGCGGCAACTCGACGTTGCGAAGCCCTAAATTAAGGAGGTAAAACGATGACGATGAAGACGAGAGCCGAACTGGATGCGGAGCTCATTGCCCAGGTGGCGGACGATGAGGAATTCCGCGCGCAGCTGTTGGAAAATCCCAAGGAAGCGATCCAACAGGCGACGGGGATCGCGATTCCCAAGGACTTCACAATCCAGGTACATGAAGAGAACAGCATGACCGCTCACGTGGTGCTGCCACCAAGCGGCCAGTTGACCGGGGATGACCTNGAACTGGTTGCCGGCGGAAATGGCCTTATTTCCAGCTGGGCGCGTGCGTGAATGTCTGAAGAGTTCCGGCATATCGTTCCGGAACTCCGTTCTTTCATTCCACTCTCTTTGATCGATGGTCGGGGTTGGGAGCGATTGCTGGACCGGGTGGGCGGTCTTCCCGGGTGGCCCACGGTAGCCCGAGCCGGGTTCGAGTTCCGGCTTCTTGGAGATGCGGGCGCGGACTTCGCCGTAGCGGTGGCCCCGGGTCTGGCCCTGCTCGAATATTACGTGGCCCAAGGCCGGCGGGCGAGACCGGGTTCTGTGGCCAAATCCCTCGGCTGCTTCTTCGCCCGAGCAACCGGGCGCGAAACCTCCTCCGGCTGGTTCGAGTCGGCTATGCTCGAATACGACATTGCCGGAACGTTGCCCGGATCGCCCGCCGACCCTGGCCTGTTCGTCAGGCTGGTACATGGCGAACCAAGACGACCGCCCCTCCCTCCTCCCGCCTCGCTGGCTGCAAATCTGGCAAGCGCGGTGGGATGGACCGAAGATGCAGACGAGGAACGCGCTGTGGAACGCGCTTTTGCCGCTCTGCCTCCGGGTGGCCGAGTCGGGCAGATTGGCGCCATGCCGGGCCGCGCGCTGCGGGCAATCCGGTTGATTGTAGATGGCGTGGAGACGAAGGCGGTCCCGGACTGCCTAGGGCGGCTCGGTTGGCCCGGTCCGGCCGATAAAGCAGTGGCCGTACTGGCAGACATGGGGGACGTAACTCCGCAATTCCGGTTGTCCCTGGATGTTTCCGTTGATGGCCTGTCGCCCCGCCTTGGTCTGGAGCTGTATCCGCCTGGAGTGCCGGAAGGTAAGGACCCATGGCTAACGACGGGACGCAGCACTTGGCGTCCCGTCGTGGTCCGGCTGGAAGCTCTGCAATTATGTCAGCCGGACAAGGCGCAGGGCCTGCTCGATTTCCCGGGGCTTGACCGGCTCTTCAACGAGAAAGGCATCTTATTCCTATACCGTGGAATCGATCACGTAAAAATTACGATTGAAGATGACACCGTGCAGGCCAAGGCCTATGCCGGTCTCTCGTTCTTCCGGCTCAACCCTGCCCCGTCGCAGTAGGATGCGACTTGCTGCAACAGCTATCCTCGCCATGAACTCCAGCCATCGCTTGGGTTCACGGATTTGGGTCTATTGCCCAAGGTGACTTAATTGACTGCAATTTGCTTTGGTGATGGGTTTTGTCAGGTGTCACCGGATAGAAGGCGGCGGTGCTTTTAGTAGCAAGGACTTTTTGGNAGGCTCCGGGCACCGTTCCGGATCGCCGGGGCCGGCAGGGCNGCCAATATGCGCTGCGCTCGATCCTAGGTATCTCGCCTGCGGCGATGCTGCCAAGAGCGAACGATCTTCGTGCGTTCTTTCGTTGGGAGCATCGTTTGGGGCCCGAGGTGCTGAGGGCGTTTGGAGTCGTGTTCGGCAAGGCGTCCTGCCATGCGACCTGTCACTATATTTTGCCTCGCTCGATGCGGATGCGCTGTCCCGGGCTCTGGGACACCATGCGCTTGGGGAGACTGAGCCGGGACATGTGGCCATTGACGGCAAGACGCTGTGCGGCTCCTGGCGCGGCGAGCGCAAAGCACTGCATGTTCTCTCGGCCTTTGCGGTCGATCTTGGCGCGGTGATCGGCGATCTGTCGGTGGAGCGCGATGCCAATGAGAACGCTCTGCGGCGCTGTCGCTGCTTTAGGACCTGTCGCTCNACGGTGCCTATCGTCACAAGCGCCTCCATCTTAGCGCAGTGCGGGCCCTGTGCCGGTATATTCGGTGGACTGGCTGACATTTCTTCCTCACCGCCAAGTCCGACCAACCGTCGCTGAGGCGCGACATCGAAGCCGCTTTCGGCGACGCTTCCCCCTCGGGCGAGCCCGCCCGACCCGCGTGAAGCACAGACGGCCGAAAGGGGTCATGGGCGGATCGAGACCCGGCGGATCGCACTATCGACCGAGGCTGTTGCTTATCTCGACAGGCCGGGCCTCGCGCAGACCGTGCGGCTTGAGCGCCGACGAAGGATCCGCAGGCGCGAGGGCGTCGAGACCGCTTATCTCATCACAGGCCTGCCGGACAGGGCCGGCCCCGAGTGCCTTCTCGCTCTCGCCCACGCCCACTGGGCCGTCGAAAACCGTTTGCATCATTTCCGCAACATCACTTTCGACATGGATCGCTGCTGCGCACGCGCCGACGCAAGACAGCTCGCCAANCTGCGCAACCTCGCCATCACACNCATGCGCCGCTGTGGAGTGCCCGGACCGGAAGCCCGCGAAAACTTCCCAGAGCACCGAGCTTCAGCCATTAAATCCGCAACCAACGGCATTCATCGAATGCCGTAGTATTTAATTACAGTGATGCAAATTATTCCCTCTAGAGATTTTATAGCGTTGATTTAAAATCTTTTTTTGCAAAGATAAATTTTTCAATTTTTTCTGGGACGAAGCGAATCCGGCCGCCGATTCCGAATCAGCGATTCGNACGACGATTCGGCAGCGGAAAACCNGCAAATTTCTCAAAAATAGGCAAAAAAACCCGCATTTTCCTGNGTNTTGCTATAATACCACACTCGATTTTGTGCTTTAGGGCATCCATGATGCCATTCGCGGGATANTTCGGGAAAATGCGCGAACTTCGCGCCGGACCGCAGGACCGGCCGCAACGCGCGCCTGCCGATGGCCGCCTCCCTTTCGACATAGCAATCCGCTGTCCCTTTGAAATCGGCCCAGCAAGGAGAAAATCGAAAAAGACTTGATAAAAAGAATTACTGATTTTATTATGCGTGTGTCANCTGTCACAAGGAGGTAGAGCCATGATGCCAAAGACGAGAGCCGAACTAGATGCGGAGCTCATTGCCCGGGTGGCGGATGACGAGGCATTCCGCGCGCAACTGTTGGAAAACCCCAAGGAAGTGATCCAACAGGCGACGGGGATCGCCATTCCTGAGGACTTCACAATCCAGGTGCATGAAGAGAACAGCATGACCGCTCACGTTGTGCTGCCGCCAAGCGGCCAGTTGACCGGGGAGGACCTGGAGATGGTTGCCGGCGGATNCGGAGCATTCTGGGGCTGAGCCGTTCCCGAGTTGGGTTTTGGGGTACAAGCAAAGCGCAACTTGAGCAGCCGTTCCGGCATCGGCGGCGTCCTTAGCGCCACACAGATAAGTCTGGAGATGATGTCAGGCAGTTCAATGCGACGACTGAAACGGTAATCGAACGCCGAGAGATGACGTGGTGGATACTTGGGTCGAATCGCATGGTAGGTCCAGCGCAAGGCGTTCTTGATGTTGGCGAGAATCGTGTTCACCCAACGAAACTTGGGGCGCTCGACCTAGGCTCTCCAGCCGCCCACCACCACTGGCTCATGAACGCAGCCCGCCGCGGCTACGCCATGAAAGCAGTCCAAGCCATCGGAGANGNCCCGAGTNCCGGTGCCTAGGTGGAGCTGCGCCCAAGCGGCGATTTCGCTGAGACGAAAGCTCGACCACGGTAAGCTTGATNCGCAGCGGGTGTCCCGCCTCGTTGGTCTCGACAGAGGCGGAGAAGGGCATCGCGGCGGGTGCGCAACGATGCCGCTGCGGTCGCCGCCGAGATAGGAGCATCGTCGAGTCGGACCGACCCGCTGAGCGGATGCTCGCGGTCGCGAAATCACCCCTGTTACCGGAATGACGACGGTTGCAAAACCGGTTGCTATGTCGATTGTTTATCGCTGACGGCAGTAAACGGTCAGGCAGCTATGCCACGGCCCGCGACCAATCTTTTGAGAATCATGACCAAATACGGGAGCCAAGAAACCGTGACCGAAATCCAAAGAGAAACTCTATATCGGCTGGTTCAGTCGGATGTCCAGGGAGAGGTTTTCCTCCCCGGCGATTTATGGTCTTCCGATTTTGGCGGGGTTGTCCAAAGGACACCTCGAGTCGTGGTGAGACCGCAAAATGAGCAAGATATTTTCCACTGCTTTTCCGTTGCGAAGGATGTCGGCATCACCGTTTCCTTCCGAGGCGCCGGCCACTCTTGCCATGGTCAGACCCTGTCTGATGGGGGAATCCTTATTGAGAATGTGGACGATTCGGCCGATTTCAAGCTTCTGGATGACGGTCAAGTCGAGGTCAGCTCGAAAACCCGCTGGCATAACTTGGAAAAAGGACTAAATGAGCAGAGGCGCTCCATACCAGTTACAACGGATTACTTGCACCTGTCCGTGGGCGGCACTCTGTCGGTTGGGGGCTACGGTATTCACTCCGTTACCCGCGGCGCCCAGGTTGATCATGTAACCAAACTCCGACTCCTTCTGCCCGACGGCACGAGCCGGTGGTGTTCGGTAAATGAACACAGGGACCTTTTTAGGTTTAGCCTGGCCGGCTTGGGTCAATTGGGCTTCATTGATAAGGTAGTAACCGAGACGGTACCTCATCGAAGATTTACCCGCTTATATAAATACTCGTATCGAAAAATAGTGGAATTCCTGGATTCTCTAACTTGGATGCAAGGATGGTCCGGGGCTTGGCCCAGTCATTTTTGCGCCCTAGTCGGCTACGGCCAAACCCTTTCGGAGTTCGGCTTTGAACATAGCAACCAGAAGGAAGCCGAGGGTCATCTCAATGCCGATATTTCAAACGACTTACTAAATCCAAGCTTCAAGGGGGTTTTCCAAGACTACAGATTTACCCTACACCGGTCCCTGACCGGATACATAAATAGTGATAAGGACGTGTACCGAGTTTGGGCAGATTACGCGTTCGAATATTCAAACTTTCGTCGCTTCCTCCTTTTTGTGGCGGCTCTTCGCTTCAAGGGAGTTTTTGGGAGCTTCCTGGATCGAATCTACATTTTGGCTTGCCGACGTCCAGAAACCCCAACGGCGTTTCCCTTTGAAGTTTGCGGCACACGTCCGCCTCCCGTCAAGTTTGGCGTCGGGCTCTACAACACGGTTCCCCGCGGCAACGAGCGAGCGTTGAATCAGGTAACCAGGGCGATGGAGATTTGCCTGGGCAAATGCTTGGAACTCGAGGGAAGACCCTACCTCTATGGTTGGCATGAACTCGATGCCGTCAAGATAAAGAATCTCTACGGGCCTGACTATGACCGCTTTCTGGAATTGAAGCGGCAACAGGATCCGAACAACATTATTCAATCACTATGGTAGGTTTACAGGTGGAGGATTTGATCGCCGCCCTCGGCCATGCCCCGCGGCCATCTCACCCGGTACCACGGCGCGTACGCCCCGAACTTCAAACATCGCCGCCGTATATCATCCCAATCCCGCCCATCAAACCGCCCGCGAGCCTCTTGCAGCGCGTCCCGCGTTGTGGCGATCGACATGAATCGAATCCCTGAGGCCGTGGTCAAGGCGCTCGGCGAAGATGCCGAGGCTTGCGGAACTCATCTGGAAGCGGCGAACCGCCGCGGCCCGAGGACTTCGCGGAACCCCGGGAATCCCATGTTCGGTTCCACGCAGATGCCCCGCAAGATTCTCCTATTAACGCAGTGGTTCTCACCCCCTTAAAGTTTAAGAAGAAAATTCTGAGGCGTACTTATCCCGCCCTTGAATTTCAAGCGCAGCGCACCATTCCCTGCGAAATGGCAAACGGAGATTTCGAAAGCGATTGCCCAGCGTGATTCACAAATTGCCTCCGCCCTGACGGCAGCCTTTTTCAGCCGTTGTTGCGGACAATTTTCTCTGAAACTCTATTCGGGCTTTGGTCACACTTTCCCCTGGCCGCCGGCACGATTCGCAACTTCCCCCAGCCTTGCCGACCCGGCGCTCCGGGATGTGCTCGCGGCACTCCAGGACATGGACCCAGAGGTCGCGGTTGCTGTTGTCCGGCTCCGCCCCGTTGCGCCAGCGGAAGACGAGCCGGATTTCGTCCGGGAACGCGAACTCGCAGGTCTCGCCGTCCACTTCAAGCTGGTCATGCAGGATCTTGTGGTCGCCCGACTTGGCGCCGATGACGAAGCTCATGCCCAGCTCGCGGAGAAGCCGAACCTGCGGCGCCTTGGAGCGCGGCCCGTCCATCAGGGCGCAGATATTCAGATGCGGATGTTCCCGCCGGATGTCCAAGATGCTGATATCTACACGATTTTGCGGACGAATGCATTCCGGAATCCTCCGAATGCCCTTGTTTTGCGACAGAAACCAACCTTGGGGAATCGGAAGTGCCGCGGTCGCGGCAACGCGAATTACTCCGAAAACCGGTCGAAAAGCACCAACAACGTGCAATTGGGCCGTCCACAATCGTCATTTGAGATTTACAGCCATTCACCGTTGGATTATTTACGTCTGCATTGTCGCACATTTTCAAGGAAATTAACTTTAAGGGACGCTGATTTTGTTTTGCGACAGTCTTTTGGCTAAATCCGAGGGCCNCTGCTCGGCAGCAGCNGCATCGCGAATGCGAACCTCGGAGCGATTCAAGGAGGATAAAAATGATTCGCAAATCTCTTTCTATTGCGACACTGGCATTCGCCGCCATGTCACCTGCGCATGCTCAGGAGTCCGACGATCTGTCACTGCTCGTCGGCATATGGGCCGTAGAGCCACTTACGCCGTGGGTCGAGCAATTCACCGAGGAAACCGGCATCGGCGTCGAAATTCAAAGTTTCCCTTTCCGCGACCTGCTGCAGACTATCGAAGTACGCGGCAGCGCCAAGGCTGATGATGTGGGCGCAATATTTGTCGACGCTCCTCTTGTTCCTTCCTACGCGGTGCGCGGCCTGATCCAGCCCATGGCGAAATATCTCGAAGGCGCGGACCTAGAAGAGATTTGGGCGCCGGCAACAGTCGATGCAGGTTCTTGGGACGGAATGATGTGGGCTCCNCCGCTCAACAACTCNAGCCANGTGCTCTATTACAATCGCGANCTCCTGCGCGCCGCCGAAATCCAGGACCCGTCGTCCGAGGAGTCAGGCCGCATCACGTGGGAGGAGCTGGTTGAAAACGCCAAAAAGATTACTGATTCCGAACAGGGAATCTGGGGCATGGTATTCGACCAGATCAGCCGTTACTACCAGCTTCAGGCACTTCCGGAGTCCGCCGGCGGCGGGTCGGGCGTATCCGACGACGGGCTCTCGGTCGAGGGGATGCTGACCAACGATGGGTGGATGAAGGCGACTCAGTTCTATTACGATCTTTTCAATACTTGGAATATCGCGCCCAAGGGAATTGCGCCGGGTCAAACCGCCGAGCTGTTCGCCGCCGGCAAGGTTGGCTACTTCGTGGGCGGGCATTGGAACGTCAGCGCGTTCCAAGAGGCCGGCATCGACTTCGGCATGGCTCTTCACCCATACTTCGAGGGCGGCACACCGGTGACCGGCACCAACAGCTGGCACATCGGCATCTGGGGCCACACGAATCGGGCGGATGAAGCCGCGCAGCTGGTCAAGTTTCTAACGGCNAGCCCGGANGTCGCGCTGGANTACACGGAAAAACACGGGCAGCTTCCCGCGCACACAGCCGCCTTGCTCAACATCGATATCTCGCCGAAATACAACAACATGCCAAAAGCCGGTATGAAATTGGCGACCTATGAAGCCGCGAACTCGGCCGTGACCCGGGCCAGAACGCCCGCGTTCCTCGAGTTCGAGGAAATCGTGAACAACAGCTTCGAAGATATCCGCAACGGCGGCGACCCCGCCACCGTAATGGGCGAAGCGGAACAGCGCATCCAGTCGGCCATGCGCCGCTATCGCTAATAGCGATCACCGGGGCCGGGTTTCCGCCCGGTCCCGTATCGGCCCAAATGCGCTCCGATAAACACGTACCATATCTGTTCCTCGCCCCGGCATTGCTGGGGCTCGTGTTGTTCCGACTGTATCCGATATTCCTTGCCTTGTGGGAGAGTCTGTTTGTTACAGGATTCGGACCCGCAGGCGGAAGATCTTTTGTAGGGCTGGAGAATTTCCAGTTTTTGTTTGAAGACTTTGTCTTTTGGCGGTCGGTCAAAGCCACTGCAATTCTGACGATCATAATAAACCCGGTCCAAATTGCCCTTGCTTTGGGGCTTGCGCTTCTTCTGCAAAGAAAGTCGCGCAATATCCGGCTGATCCGGTCGTTGTTCCTGTTGCCAATCGGGGTGGCATTGCCGATTGCGACAGTGATCTGGGGGCTGATGCTTAATCCTAACCAAGGGCTGATCAACGGAATGCTGGACGTGATCGGCGTTTCGCCGCAACCCTTTCTGACGAGCGAAGCTCAAGCGATCTGGGCCATTGTACTTATTGCCACCTGGAAGGGCGTTGCGTTTTGGATGCTTTTCCTGCTGGCTGGTCTCGAGGACATCCCCAAGAGCCTCTACGAAGCGATCCGCGTCGACGGCGCCAATTGGTTCGGGCGGCTGCGCTACGTTACTATGCCGCTCCTCAGACGCACGCTTCTATTCGTACTCGTGGCCGATACGGCCGCGAATTTCGTACTGATCGTTCCGATGATCATCCTGACCCAGGGCGGTCCTCGCCAAACTACGAACGTCCTGATGTACGAGGCCTACCGAAGCGGCTTCATCTTCCAAGACTTCGGCCGTTCTATGGCAATCGTGACTTTGCTCACTGCCATCACCCTGGCCGTGATTGCCCTGCAGGTCTTGGTGCTCGGCGACCGCCGGGGGCAAGATAAATGACCGGGTGGTGGTCGAAATCCTGGCCGGTGATGGCATGGTATGCAACCGTTGCCGTCGGTCTGATCTTCACCATAGCGCCGTTCATGTGGGCGGTTGCGGGATCTTTTAAAGACAATCCACAGATATTCTCGGAGGTCAGCCCGTTTTCTCTGATGGCCTTCGTCCCGGGTACCGATCCCAGTGCATACTTCGCAATCTTTCAGAACAACTTCGGTCGAGCAGTCGCCAACACGGTGTTCGTTTCGGTTATATCCCTGGCTGCCGGCATCATTGTAAATTCATTGGCAGGATTCGCATTTGCGCGTTTCNCATTTCCTGGCGACAGGATACTCTTCGCCTTCGTTCTGCTGACTTTCGCGGTCCCGCCCGAGGCGATCGCGATCCCTCTATTTTCCATGATGCGCCAGATCGGCTGGTTCGACTCGTTCTGGGCGCTCATCATACCCGGCATCGCCAACGGGCTGGTGATCTTCCTCTATCGCCAGTTCTTTGCCGGCATTCCCAAGGAACTGATCGAAGCCGCGCGCGTCGACGGCCTGTCATGGTGGCACATTTACTGGACGATCTGCATGCCTCTGGCCAAGCCGGTCACGATCGGCGCGGGATTGCTCCTCTTCGTATTCCAGTGGGAGTCATTCCTCTGGCCGCTAATCGCAGCGCCCTCGCCCGAACTGCACCTGATTCAGGTTGCGCTTGCCCGCTTCGCGACCGAGTTCTCGGTGATATGGAATCAGCAATTCGCCGCCTCGACCATCGCAGGCGTGCTGCCGCTGATTTTCATATTTCTCTTCCAACGCCAATTCGTCAGCGCCCTGACCGGCGTTGACCTCAAGTAGCGGAGCCTGACCATGACCCTGACGACCGAAGCGCAGTTGCGATTGCTGGAACCCCCGGACGGAAAAATTCGCGCGGTTCTGGATACTGACACGTTTAACGAAATCGACGATCAGTTTGCCATCGTCCAAATGATGCTTTCGCCGGACAAACTGGATGTCGAGGCAATTTATGCAGCCCCGTTCCACAACCACCGGTCAACCAGCCCGGGAGATGGAATGGAGCAAAGTTATGATGAAATCATGCGCTTGCTTGGACGGATTGACGTAGATCCGGCGGGGTTGGTCCATCGCGGCGTGACCGATTATGTTGGACACGAAAAACATCCCCGGCCGGCGGCAGCCGTTGATCATCTGGTCGCCCGCGCCCGTGCCGGCAGCCCCGAAAACCCGCTATATGTTATCGCGATCGCCGCAATCTCCAACGTCGCGTCCGCAATCCTCGCGGCCCCCGACATNATCGACAGGATCGTTGTTATCTGGCTGGGGGGACACGCTCTNGATTGGCCGAATGCGCGTGAATTCAACCTCAAGCANGATGTCGGCGGCGTACAGGTCCTGTTCGACAGCGGCGCGCCAATTGTTCTCGTGCCGTGCATGGGAGTGGCGTCGCACCTGCACAGCACGGTTCCCGAAATCGAACGCCATGTCGAGCCGCACGGCTCGATCGGCGCGTTCCTCGCTATGCGGTTCAAGGAATACAGCGATGATCACAAGGGTTGGTCGAAGGAAATCTGGGACATGGCGGCTGTTGCATGGGCGCTGAATCCGGACTGGGCTCCCAGCGTGCTGGTACCTTCTCCCATCCTGACCGATCAGGTCACTTGGAGCGTCGACGCATCGCGCCATCCGATCCGCTATGTTCGCCAGGTGAACCGTGATCGCATCATGCGCGACTTCATCGACAAGCTAGAAGCCTTTGCCGATTGAACGGGACTGACGATGAGCAAGGTCGAACTACGCCGCATCCACAAATCGTTCGGAGATGTCGAGGTCTTGCACGACATCAGCCTTTGCATCGCAGAGGGAGAATTCGTTGCCTTGGTCGGGCCGTCCGGCTGCGGCAAATCCACGCTCCTGCGGACAGTCGCCGGACTTGAAGCCGTAAGCGGCGGCGAGGTTGTCATCGGTGACAGGGTCGTCAATGAACTTGGCCCGAAAGAACGGAACGTGGCTATGGTTTTTCAGAACTACGCGCTTTATCCGCACATGACGATCCGCGAAAACATCGGCCTCAATCTCAGAATTTCCCGCGTTCCGCGCGCTGATGCCGCGAGGCGCACGGAGGAGGCAGCGGGACTTTTGGGCCTGTCGGAATATCTCGACCATTACCCATCCCAGCTTTCGGGCGGACAGAAACAACGGGTCGCCATGGGGCGTGCTATCGTTCGCGATCCCACGGTTTTTCTGTTCGATGAACCGTTGTCAAACCTTGACGCAAAGTTGCGGGTCCAGATGCGCGGCGAGATCAAGTCGTTCCACCGGACCGTCGGCACGACCTCGATATATGTAACCCACGACCAGATCGAGGCCATGACCCTTGCAGACCGGGCCGTGGTGCTGAACGCGGGCCGGATCGAACAGGTCGGCCCGCCGATCGAACTCTACAAAAAACCGGACAATGTCTTCGTCGCCGGATTCATCGGTTCGCCGATGATGAATTTTTTTCCCGGACGCGTCGAGAACACGCGGGACGGACTCAGGATAAGGCTCGACAATAGCGACCTCGAATTAGCGACCGCCCATGGCTTGGAAGCGGGACAAGCGGTCACAATCGGGATTCGCCCCGAAGGTTTCGTCGTGGGAACCGAGGAACCGGCCCTTGAGGGCGTCGTAGATCATATCGAACCGACAGGTCCGCAGACCCAGCTGACCGTATCGGCGCTGGGTCGCTCGGCCACCGTCGTCACGAGCGAAATGCCATCGGTTGCAACCGGTGATACTATCCGGCTCGGCGTTCCTCCCGGCGCTGTGCATATGTTCGACACGTTGAATGGTCGGCGAATTTCCGATTGAAAAATCAGGCCCCTGGCAATTCTTCAATGACTGCATCTGCAAAGGACCCGACGGTATCCGTGCCGGTGCCGGTGCGTCTGGCGGCAGCTAGGCACCTAGAGTCGGGGGCTGGCGCGCCAGCGATAGGGTCCGTTGGCTTGTCCGTCGCTTTCGCTCCGGGCCTCAGTCCGGATTCNGCTGCTGCGTTTCCAGGCCCCCGCTCTCCGAACCAATGGCATTGCCTTTAGCGCCGGAATTTCCACCGACATTTATTTTTCGACTTCAACCGGGTGATTTAGGGGACTATTCGAAAGCCGCGGAATCTTCGGAAGAGGGCTTCACTCACGGCCGCGAATCGGTCATGCAGGACGTGAATTGGTCCGCCCGCTGGAAAATCACCATGGATCCGCGCATCAAGGCCCTTAAATCCACGACCT
>JGIcombinedJ30088_10004078_pt1 | contig 13192 bp, 10 predicted proteins | sample PinacodermPK_FD_30088 | JGI IMG/M metagenome (IMG submission 30088)
GACCAGAAGCGGAACATGGGATAAACGCGCTTGCCGTAGGGGTCCAGGAGTCCGAGGGCGATCATGGGGAGGCTCTGGATAATGCTCCCAAGGACGATCAGAGCCAGCTTTAGCGTGTACATGCTATTGAAGGCGTGTCTGCCCGGGGCGCATCGGCGCCGTTAGACCCGGGTTTGTCTCATTTTAGGGGATATGGGCGGCGAATGCAATTTTGGCGGGCGCGCAAGCCCGCGGCGGAGAGCGGCTACAGCTTGATCTTTTCGGTGTACAGCCCCTTGACGAAGCCGGCGCGGTCCAGCCGCTTGAGGAGCTCCAGCTCCAGGAGCCGGTGCGGGTCAAGACGCCGCGCCCGCGAGTCCGTGACCGAAGCCGCGTCGATCAGGGCCTGGACCCCCTCGGCCTGAGGCAGAGGCAGGGGATTCAGCTGGTGCGCCAGACTGCCGTAGGCCTGTCCCAGAGAGGTCCCCTGGGCCAGGGTCACGTACTTCTTCATGAGCCGCATGGTGTCGGCGCGCTCGGTGAGGAAATACTGGATACCGTTGAGATAGGCCATCAGGAAACGTCGCAGCAGGTTCGGGTTGCGGTCGGCAAAGGCCCGCGTCGTGACCAGCAGGTCCGTGACCAGGTTGACCTCGCCCACGTCAAGCACCTTGATGCCCACCCGTTGCGCTTCCGCGGCCACCTGGGCCACCANCGGCGCGCCCTGGACGATGTTGCGGTAGATGGCGGCCGCCCTTTGGGGCGAGAAGCCGATGGGAACCATCTCCACGTCCTCGACCGGATCCAGCCCCGCGCGCCGCAGGACCACCCGCGCGATCAGGTCGGACTTCCTGCCGAGGTTCGATACCCCCACCTTCTTGCCCTTGAGCTGCGCGAGATGATCGACGTAGGAAGCGACACCGAAACGATAGTTCTCGGTGCTCACATGACCTCCGAAAAACACCAGGTCGGCGCCGTTGCTGACGGCTTCCAGCGGAGGCAGCACGTCCCGCGAGTTCACGAAGATGTCCGTCCCCAGGAGGGATTGCACTCCGCCGCCGGCGGCNCCGTCGAGGTAGACCGCCTCGACGTCGAGACCGTACTTGGCGAACAGATCCGTGTCCCGTGCGATCCAGGTAACGACGGTGCCCACGCCGAAGCCGGCGAAGGCGACCCGGACCGGTGCCTTGACTTCGGATCCCGGAGAGACGGAGACGAACGCGAACACCGCAAAGACCGCTGCCGCCAGCGAACTCGNGAATCTGGAGAACATGATCCGCCCTCCCTGNGCAATGGACATAAGTGGGACACCCCCTGCCCGCATCGCAATCCTATANGCAGGACACCCCCGGGTCAATACGGTCCGGGTATCGAACTNGACCTGGNAATCAGGCCCCTGAAACGAGGCCGGCGAGCATCCGGATGAACAGGGGATGGTCGTTCACGGCGGGCACCCGGTGGAACTGCATCCCCAACCCGAGAGCCCGCTGCCGGGCCTCGACGTCGAGGTCGTAGAGGACTTCGACGTGGTCGGAAACGAAACCGATGGGCGCCACGATCACCGCCTTCTCGCCGGCTTCCGCCAACTGCTCGATCCTTTCGCTCACGTCGGGTTCGAGCCAGGGGTCGCGAGGGTTACCACTGCGGCTCTGGTAGGCCAGCGACCAGTTGCTCCGCCCCAGCCGTTCGGCCACTCCTTGGGACGCGGCCCGAAACTGATCCGCGTACGGCGAATCGTCCGCCATCGGCCGGGGGATGCTGTGGGCGGTGAAGACCAGCGGAGCGCGCTGAANGGTCGGCGGCATCCCTTCGACGGTGGCGGCNACACGATCGGCCACGGCCTCGATGAACAGNGGGCTGCCGCACCAGGAGCCGGCGTAGTCCACCGCCGGGGCGCGGTCCNCCAGGGCCGTGCGGGCCGCTTCCACGTCGTCGATGTAGCGGCTCCAGGACGCCTCGGTCTGGAACGCGGACAGAATGATCCCCAGCACGCGCCGGCAACCGTCGGATGCCAGCTCCGCCAGGGTCTCGCTCAGAAACGGCCGCCAGTTTCGCATGCCCACGTAAACCGGTATGGCGACACCGTCCCCAGCCAGTCTGCGTTGCAAGGCAACCGCCTGTATGCGCGTCAGCTCGTTCAGGGGCGAGCGGCCGCCGATGAGCTCGTAGTGGTGCGCCACCGCTTCAAGACGGGCGGGCGGGATGCGCCGGCCAGCGGTCACGCGCTGGAGAAACGGCCGGATCTCGTCCGGGTTTTCGGGACCGCCGAACGCAATCAACAGGACCGCATCATACGGCGGCGCAACGGACCCGGGACTTTCCTTCCGCAATGGATCNCGAGTCATGGAACTGGTAAACTAAAGTCGTGCATATCATCCACGCTCCGGTCCGTCGACCCACCCGTCGACCATTCGGAAGCCGCGGAACGTCCGGCACCCCACTTCCGATACGCCCGTCGCATCACCGGCTCGGAGTGCTCTTCCTGCTCTTCCTGCTGCTCATCGGCGACGGCGCGCCCGTCCTTCAGGCATCGGCCGGCCACCTGGCCCGACCGGGAAACAACGAAACGGCAGTGAAGGCCGGCGACGAGGCAGCCGAAACCATCGCGCGGGCCGTCGTCCTTTACCGGGAGTTCCGGTCCCGGGAAGCCTTGACCGAGTTCAAGAAGGCACTGGCACTGGCCCCCGGCCATCCGGAAGCCCTCATCTGGGCCGCCCGGGCGCACGTCGACGTGGGGGACTTCATCCCCGAAACGGTTACCGGCTGGCGCAAGAAACGTGTCGAGCAGTACCGTGCCGCCGAGCGATACGCACGCGAAGCGGCGAGGATCCAACCCGATTCGACCTGGCCCCATTTCTTTCTGGCCGTAGCCTTGGGAAAGCTGGCCGAGTTCTCCGGTACCAAGAAGCAGATCGCCCTGGCGCGGGGGGTCCGCAACGCGGTCGACAAGGCCCTCGCCCGCGATCCCGACAACGGCTTCGCCTATCACGTTCTGGGGGTGTTGCACCGGCGCCTGGCCGAGATCAACGCGGCCGAACGGCTGCTGGCGCTGGTGTTCCTGCAGCGATCGGTTCCGGGCGGGCGCCTGGACGAATCCGCCCGCCTGCTGAAGAAGGCGCTTCAGTACCACCCGGACATTATTACCCATCACCTGGAACTGGCGAAGACCTATCGGTCCCTTGGCAGGACGGACCTGGCGCNGGAACACCTGCTCACCGTGGACCGGCTGCCGGCCCGGTTCTCCGACGACGGCATCCACAAACGGAATGCCAGGAAGATGCTGGAGGACATCGCCCGGAACGGCGACGGTTGTCACGAGTCCTGTTGACGCAGGCTCGGCGGGTCTACCACTCGATCCGGATACAGACCTCTTCCCCTCGCTCCTCCACCGGCAGCACCGTCAGCGGGTCGCCGCCTCTGGGCAGCACGCACTCGCCGGTGTCGAGATCGAAGCAATAGCCGTGATTGTCGCAGCGGACCTTGCCCGCCACGATGGGGCCGTTCATCAGATCGGCGCTCTCGTGCGGACAGTAACGCGAGAACGCGAAGTAGCCGCTGTCCCCGCGCGTCAGNACGATGGAGCGGCCGTTCAGGTCGACGGCCTTCCTTTGTCCGGGTTCCANATCNCCGGTGTTGGCCACCGGAATGTACGTCACTCCCACACGGCCTCCTGAACAGATACAGAGCGAAACGGGACAGGGGCGGGTGTGAAAACCCGCCCCTGCAGCTTGCAACCGGCCGGCGCTAGGCGGCGGCGCGGGTGGAGGCGTAGGCGGAGCCGCGCAACACCTGGCCCGGCAGCTCTCCGCTCAAGCGGCCGTCCTCGTAGATCACGCCGCCGTTCACGATGGTGTAGTGAATGCCGTCGGAACGCTGGATCAGCCGCTTGGTGCCGGCCGGGTAGTCCGCCGCCCACTCGGGTTCGTACGCCCGCACGGTCGCGGGGTCGAACAGTGTCAGATCCGCCGCGTACCCGGGCCGGATCAGTCCCCTGCCCTCGAGGCCGTAGACCGAGGCGACATGGAAGGTGAGCTTGTGAACCGCCTCTTCCAGCGTCATGAGACCCCGCTCCCGCACCCACAGTCCCAGCAACGTCGTGCCGTAACCGAAGTCGGCTCCGTACAACACGTGGGCGCCGGCGTCCGAAGTGCCCACCAGGACATAGGGGCTGCGCAGGATCTCGCCCATGGCCTGGGCGTCGCCGCCGGTGTTGGCGTTCTGGAAGGTGGTCAACAGGCCCTCGTCCAGCGACAGGTCGAGGAGGGCGTCCACCGGATGCTGGTTCCGCATGGCCGCCATTTCCGCCACGCTCTTGCCCTCGTAGCGCTTGTTCTCGTCCTTGACGACCTTTTCCACCTGCACGATGTCCCAACGCCGGTGGAAATTGGTCATGCGCTCCGTCNCCAGATCCTCGCGCAGCTTCGCGCGCGTGTCCGGGTCGGCAAAAGCCTGCTGGCGCACTTCGACGGGCAGGAACATGATGTTCTTCCAGTTGGGGAATTCNTCGAAGAGCTGGGCGTTCTGCAGGTTGAAGTGACGGACCAGGGGGACCGTCTGGGTGAGACCGTAGGCGCGGTAGCCGTCACGGAAGATGCGCGACACCGCGTCGAGCTGCTCCTGCCAAAGGGTCGGCTCCGCCCAACGATGGTGCACGCTCTGCCAGATGATCGGCCGCTGCGTCCGGCTGGCCAGGTCGTAGTAGGCGTCGAAGTGCTCCATCTTGTTGCGGCCCAGGATGGTCTCGATGATGCCGCTGTTGAGCTCGCCGAGCACGTCGCACAGGGCGTAGAGCTCGTTGTCGTCCGCCAGCCGGCTGGCCACGGGCTTGCCGTCCTCCCGCATGTGCCGCTCGTTGCGGTTGGTGGAAAAGCCCAGGGCGCCGGCATCCATGGCGTCCCGCACCAGGCCCTTCATCTTCTGAATCTCGCCGGCGGTGGCGGTGCGCTCCACCGACTCCTCGCCCATGACGTTCTGCCGCACCGCGATGTGGCCCACCAGGCCGCCGGCGTTGATGCCGAGCTTGCCCTCCAGGGCGTCNAGGTACTCGCCGTAGCTGTGCCAGCGCCAGTTCACTCCCTTCTCCAGGGCGAAGCGCGGAATCGCCTCCACCCGCACGAAGCTCTTGACCAGGGCGTCCTCGCCGCCGTCGCTCACGGGCGCCAGGGCCAGGCCGCAGTTTCCCATGACCACGGAAGTGATGCCGTGCTGCGGCTCGGAGGTGCCGTAGGGGTCCCAGAGGATCTGCGCGTCCATGTGCGTGTGGTGGTCGATGAAGCCCGGCGACACCACCAGGCCGGCGGCGTCGATGGTGCGGCTCGCCGAGCCCTTGAGACGGCCCACCTCGGCGATCTTGCCGTCCTTCACCCCGACATCAGCCATATGGGACGGCAGTCCGGAACCGTCGGCTACGCGGCCCCCACGTATCAGCAGATCATATTCCATGGACAAGTCCTCCTTCGTCGGAACGCCTGGAAAAACCGGGCGGNCCCGGCTCTCCCGGCACCCGCCACTGGCGCCAAGCAGCATATTGAATCGGGGGCGGTTGTGCAACACGTTTGTCACGCGCGNAACGCCGGGCNGNTCCAACGCCCCTCGCTCATTCCCTCCGTCGTGGCCGGGGTGGTCTCGTTGCTCTTTTTTCATCAATGGGCCAAACTCCCGGGCGTCGAACCATCGAACCAGCCAACAGGAGCAACCATGGATCTCAAGGTCGTAGGGCAACCGATTGGGCGCGTGGAGGGTCCGGACAAGGTTTCGGGCAAGATGGCGTATACGGCCGACGTGCCGGTGCCCGAAGCGCTGTGGGGCAAGTGCCTGCGCAGCACCATGCCGCACGCCCGGCTGACGCGCGTGGACGCCTCCCGGGCGCGGCGGGTGCCGGGGGTCCGGGCGGTGCTGACGGGCGCGGACGTGCCCGATTTCCGCGTGGGCGTGAGCCTTCAGGACCTGCCGGTGCTGGCGCGCGACAAGGTCCGCTTCATCGGCGACAAGATCGCCGCGGTGGCCGCCGACACGCTGGACGCCGCCGAGGAGGCGCTGGCGCTCATCGAGGTGGAGTACGAGGAGCTGCCCGCCGTGGCCGACATCGCCGAAGCCATGGCCGACGGCGCCCCGGCGATTCACGAGCAGCTCGCCGGCTACGCCGGCGTGCCCGGCCGTCCGGAACACCAGCCCAACGTCCTTTCCCTCAAGGAGCACACCGCNGGCGACGCCGCGCGGGGGATGGCGGANGCCGAGGTGGTCATCGAGCACACCTTCCGCACGCCCGGGGTGCACCAGGTGTACCTCGAACCCCACGCCACNGTGGTGTCGGCGGCGGACGCCGGGCGCATCGAGGTGTGGGCGTCGTGCAAGGCGCCGTTCCGGCTCAAGCAGATGCTGGCCGAGCAACTGGAGCTGGAAGAGGAGAACATCCACGTCCATGGCGTGGCCCTGGGCGGCGATTTCGGCGGCAAGGGCTCCCAGATGGACGTGCCNGTCTGCTACTACCTCTCCCGGGCCGCGGGGCGTCCGGTCAAGATGGTGATGAACTACACCGANGAGCTCATGGCCGGCGACCCGCGCCATCCCTCGGTNATGCGCGTCAAGCTCGGAGCCAAACNGGACGGAACCCTGGTGGCCCTGGACAGCGACATCTACTTCGACAGCGGCGCCTACTCCGGCTTCAAGCCCTCGGAGATCGANGGCACCTTCATCGTCAACGCCTACCGCATCGCCCACTACGCCATCCGTACCTGCAACGTCTACACCAACGGCGTGCCCGGCGGTTACATGAAGTCGCCGGGACAGCCGCAGACGGTGTTCGCCATCGAGTCCTTGCTGGACATGCTGGCGCGGAAGCTCGGCATGGACCCGGTGGCGCTGCGGCTCAAGAACCTGATGCAGGACGGCGACGAGCTGCCCAACAAGCGCGGCATGCAGAAGATCCGCTGCCGCGAGACCGTCGAAGCCGCATTGGCGGCGGCGGGATGGGACGCCGAGCCCGCCGGCCCGGACACCGGCAGGGGCATGGCCCTGTCCTTCCGCCACACCGGCGGCAGCGGCACGGTCAATCTGGAGATTACTTGCGACGCTGGCGGCGAGGTCACGGTGCTCACCGCCATTCCGGACATCGGCACCGGCACCCACACGCTGTTGCGCCAGATCACCGCGGAGATCCTGACCCTGCCGGCGGAACGGGTGCAGGTGGCGCGGGGCGACACGGACACCTTCGACACCGACGCCGAGCCCGGCGGCAGCAAGATCACCGCCATGGTGGGGCGCGGCCTGGTGGAGGCGGTGGAGGAGCTGCGGGAGAAGATGACCGAAGCCGCCGCCGGCGCCCTCGGCAGCAAACCCGACGCGGTGACGCTGGCGGACGGCCGCTTCACCGCCGGCGACGCGTCCCTGGCCTTCGCGGACGTGGCCGGGAAGCTCATCGCCGAGGAGCAGGCGCTGTCGGTGCGCAAGTCCTACCGGCCCGAACGCTCGCCGGTGCCGGCCTTCTTCGTGCAGGTGGCGGAGGTCGCGGTGGACCGGGAGACCGGCACCGTGGACGTGAAGAAGGTGGTGACGGCCCACGACGTGGGCACCATCATCAACCCCATAGGCCACCAGGGACAGATCGACGGCGGCTTCGTGCAGGGCCTGGGCTACGCGGTGATGGAGGAGATGGTCAAGGACGGCCCCCGGGTCACCACCTTGAATCTCGGCGACTACTGCGTGCCGTGCGTGAAGGACCTGCCGCCCCTGGAGACCGTCCTGGTGGAGGACCAGACCGGACCCGGCCCCTACAACGCCAAGGCCATCGGGGAAATGAGCATCGTACCCACGGCGCCCGCCATCGCCAATGCCGTGGAGGCGGCCGTGGACGTGCGCATCGCCGACCTCCCCATCACCGCGGAAAAGGTATTCAACGCCTTGAACGAGGGGTGACCCGTCCACGCCCGTGAAGGGGCGGCGCGCCGCCCCGTTATTTCTTGGGCCACGCCTTGATCCGGTCTTCCGCGCGCAGTTTGCCCTTGTCGTAGGTGTCCCAGTGGACGAAATCGGCCACCGGCCGGCGCGGCTTCGCCTTGGGCCAGGCCCGGGCNCGGCCCACGGGNACCACCCACAGAAGNCGCAACGCCTTCGGAACGTTGAACAGCGTCCGCAGCTCCGGCTCCACCTCCTTGCGTACGGAGACCCACACCGTGCCGAAGCCCATGCTAGCCGCCGCCAGCATCATGTGCTCCACCGCGTTGGCCACNTTGGCCTGGAACAGCTTCTCCCGGTCGGCCGGCTGGCGCGTGGTGAGATACACCCGTTTGGTGCGCGCATCCCCGCACGCCAGGATCAGCGCGCTCACGTCGCCCACGTAGTCCTTCTTGAGTCCCTTGTAGTGCACCGGATCTTCCAGCTTGCGCTGGTTCCACTCGTCGGCGTAGATCTGCCGGACCCGCTTCATTTTCGCCCGGTCCCGCGTCACCACGAACTCCCAGGGCTGGCTGTTGGCGCCGGAGGGGGCCAGCCGCGCGGCCTCGAACATGAGCTCGAGCTGCTCATCGGTGATCCGNCCGCTCTTGTAGACCCGTACGCTGCGCCGGGTCGCCATCACCTCCATCAGTTGCTCTGCCTCCACGGTATTCTCCTTCCGGTGAGTCCCTTTGCAGCCGGTGTCCGGACTGCTCAAGATGGCATCCTTTTCCACCCTGTGGTAGTTCTCCGCAGTTGAATGGTCAACGTTGTAGGCATTGTTGCAAAGTACGGGGAGGAGAAAGCCGAGAAGCTCATGAGGACCACCATACCATGGCTCGAGGGCCGTGGNATGGAGGTGCTGGTGGAAGCCGAGTTCGGCACCACCGGCGGCCGGGTCGCGCACAAGGCGGAGATGGCCGAGCGGGCCGACCTCGTCATCGTCCTGGGGGGCGACGGCACGCTGCTGAGCATTGCCCGTCTCGTGGAACGATCCGAGGTACCCATCGTCGGCGTGAATCTGGGAGGCCTGGGCTTCATCACCGAAATCGCCGCGGACGAGCTCGAGGAGGTCCTCACCAGCACGATCTCGGAAAACTACACCATCGAGAAGCGCATGACCCTGAGCGTGAGCATCACCGGCAAGGACGGCGTGCGGAACCTCAGGATACTGAACGACGCGGTCATCACCAAGGGCGCCCGATCCAAGATCATCGACCTGGAAACCTACGTGGGCAGCGATTACCTGTGCACGTACCGGGCGGACGGCCTGATCATCTCCACGCCCACGGGCTCGACGGCCTACTCGCTCGCGGCCGGNGGCCCGATTCTGCATCCGGCCATGGGGGCGATTATCCTNTGCCCCATCTGCCCGCACACGCTCACCACCAACCGTCCCATCGTCATCGCCAGCGATGCCAGGATCCGCTCGACCCTGCGGTCCGCCGGTGACACCGTCGTGCTGATTCCGGACGGCCAGGAAAGCATCCTGCTCCACAACGGCGACCGGGTGGACGTGCGCCGCCACAAGTCGCCGGTATCGCTGGTGCGGATACCGACTCGATCCTACTTCGACGTGCTTCGCAGCAAGCTCAAGTGGGGTGAGCGGTAGGTAGCGTCCTTCGACTTCGCTACGCTACGCTCAGGACGAACGGTCTTGAGGAAATCGAGCCGTTCGTCCTGAGCGTAGCGTAGCGAAGTCGAAGGACGCAAAAATCCGACAGGCTCCTAGGAGCATTGCTCGGACAGGCTCCCGGGGAAGTTCGTATCGATGCTGCAGCAGCTCCGGATCAACAACGTTGCCGTGATCGACCATGTCGAGCTGGAGCTCGGACCCGGCCTCAACGTCATTACCGGAGAGACCGGCGCCGGAAAGACCATCGTCCTCGCCTCCCTGGGCCTCCTNCTGGGAGCCCGCGGCTCCTCCGACCTCATCCGCGAGGGNGCGGACGAGGCCACCGTGGAAGCCTTGTTCTCCGATCTGCCGCCGGCCACCCGTGACGCTCTGGAGGCCGCCGGGTGCGAGGCGGAAGACGAGCTGGTGCTGAAGCGGGTCGTTAGCCGCGCCGGGCGCAACCGCATCCATGTGAACGGCAGCCTGAGCCCCCTGTCCGTCTTGTCCGGTATCGGCGGCGGCCTCATTCACATCTATGGACAGCACGAGCAGCACACCCTGCGCCGCACCGAGACCCATCTTGCGCTGCTGGACGCGCACGGAGGCCTCGAGGCCCGGTCCGCCAACATGAAGGAAGCATTCAGGGCATTCGCGGCCGCCTGGAAACGGCTGTGCGAGCTCAAGGAGACGCTCGCGGACAAGACGCGGGAGGAAGCCTTCCTGCGCGCCCAGGTCGAGGAGATCGAGGCGGCGGGACTCGATCCGGGGGAAGNAGANTCGCTGCAGAACAGACGGCGGATCGTCGCCCATTCCGAAAAGCTCTACCAGACCTGCAGGGAAGGCGAGACGATTCTCTACGACGGCGACCACGCCGTTGCCGGCGTGCTGGGACGATTGATCCCGCGCCTCCGCGACATGGCGGAGATCGACGAGGCGCTGGCGGAGGCCGTGACCCTGCTGGAAGGATCGGCGGCGCAACTCGATGAGGCGACCACCCTGATTCGGCAATACGCCGACAAGCTCTCCTTCGACCCCCGGGAGCTGGAACGGATCGAGGACCGCCTGGCCGAGATCAATCGGCTGACACGGAAATACCGCGCGCCGGTCGAGGAGATCATGGCTCTCGCCGAACGGTCGAAGGACGAGCTGGCGGCGCTTGAAACCGGCGAGGAGCAGCTCGCCGTCCTAACCCGGGAGTTCGAAGCGGCCCGGGACACGGCCTGGAAGATGGCCGAGGNACTGTCCCGTGCCCGGCAACGCGCCGCCGGGAGTCTGAAGAGCCGGATGGAGCGGGAGGTGACCCACCTGGGCCTCTCCCAGACCACGTTCGAGGTGCGGTTCCACCGCCGTGGCGCGGACCGGGACGACCCGCCGTTCGTGGTGGGGGGAGCCAGGCTCGGCGGCGACGGCATCGACGACCCCGAGTTCTACTTCTCGCCCAATCCGGGAGAGGCGGTGAGGCCCCTGGCCAAGGTCGCATCCGGCGGGGAGCTCTCCCGCCTCATGCTTGCGCTCAAGTCGCTGGTGTTGACCCAAGGCGAGATNCCGACCCTGCTGTTCGACGANGTGGATGCCGGNATCGGCGGCAGGGTGGCGGAAATGGTGGGAAGGAAGCTGGCNGGCGTGGCTGCGACCCATCAAGTGATTTGCGTCACCCACCTGGCGCCCATCGCGGCGCTGGCGGAATTTCACCACGTGGTGGAAAAGCAGGTGTCGGACGGCAGGACCTTTACCACCGTCAGAAGGCTCGACGAAGCCGAGCGGGTGCGGGAGCTGGCACGCATGCTGGGCGGCGCCGAGATCACCGCCCAGGCGGAACGTCATGCGGCCGAAATGCTGAAGGCCCATGGGTCCGGCCGCCCGGGGTAAGGACCTTTCCGGGCAAGAGGGCGCCAACCCTTGCCAGCCGGCCGCTTGATCCGGTATGCTTCCATAGCGGTCAGGCGGTCGCGTGGCGAGTGTTCTTCACGAAGCCGCGGTCGCTTCGGTTGCGGGATGTGGGGCCGTAGCTCAGCTGGGAGAGCGCTTGAATGGCATTCAAGAGGTCGCCGGTTCGATCCCGGTCGGCTCCACCATCAACCCAGACGGTCCGGAGGACGCGTGTCCCAACGTGGAGCAACGGGAGGAGCCTTTGGCGACTACGACCTGGATCCGGACTATTACGATGAAATGTTCGATCCGGACGGCAACCCGCGGGAGGCATCCCGTCGCCTCAGCACCGCGCTGGCCGAACTGGAACCCGAAGACTTGGTGAAACTGCAGGACGGTGTCTATCGGCACTTCCTGCACGAAGGCATCACCTTCACCGTCCTCGACGCCGACAAGGCCACCGAGCAGATCATTCCCATCGACTGCGTGCCTCGGCTCCTGACCGCGAACGAGTGGGAGCACATCGAGCGCGGCCTCAAACAGCGCCTGGCGGCGCTGAACCTGTTCCTCAAGGACGTCTACAACGAGGGCCGGTGCCTGCGGGACAAGATCGTCCCCATCGATCTCGTGCTTGGCTGCCCGCAGTACCGCATGGAAATGCGCGGCGTGAGAGTCCCGCACGACGTCTACGTGGCCGTGTGCGGCACCGACGTGGTCCGTACCCGCGACGGTTTCGCGGTCCTCGAGGACAACCTCCGGGTCCCCTCCGGCGTGTCCTACATGCTCGCCTGCCGCAACGCCATCAAGGACGCTTTCCCGAGCCTTTACCGGGCCCACCGGGTACGCGAGGTGGCGGACTACGCNGAGCACCTCTACTCCACGCTGGCCTCGCTCCGCCCCTCCCTGGAGGATCCGACGGTCGCCATCCTGACCCCCGGCATGCACAACTCCGCGTANTACGAACACGCCTTTCTCGCCGGAGAGATGGGCATCGACCTGGTGGAGGGGCCGGACCTGGTCTTGCGGGACGCGGCCTTGCACATGCGCACGACAGCGGGCCTGCGACGCGTCGACGTACTCTACCGGCGTATCGACGATGATTATCTCGATCCGGTGATGTTCCGCGGCGAGTCCGTCCTTGGGGCGGCGGGCCTCTTCCACGCGTACCGGGCGGGCAACCTCGTGCTTGCCAACGCGCCGGGCACGGGCGTAGCCGATGACAAGAGCCTCTATTCGTTCGTGCCGGGCATCATCCGCTACTTCCTCGGCGAAGAGCCGATACTGGCCAACGTCGAGACCCATCTTTGCCGGGAGCCCGACGGCCTGGCATACACCCTGGAGCACCTCGAAGAGCTGGTGGTCAAGGAAGTCGGCGGAGCCGGAGGCTACGGGATGCTGGTGGGGCCCCACGCATCCGCCGAGGAGCGCGCGCAATACGCCGAACGGTTGCGCGCCGATCCGGCAAATTTCATCTCGCAACCGGTGCTAGACCTGTCCCGCGCCCCCTGCCTGATCGGCGGGGCCATCGAGCCGCGCCACGTGGACCTGCGCCCGTTCGTGCTGCAGGGGCGCAACGAGCAGCATGTGGTCCCGGGCGGCCTGTGCCGGGTTGCGCTCCGGCGCGGCAGCCTGGTGGTCAATTCCAGCCAGGGCGGCGGTTGCAAGGACCTGTGGATCCTGGAGGATTGAGGACCGCATCATGTTGGCAAGGGTAGCCGCCGAGTTCTACTGGCTGGGCCGCCATGTCGAGCGCATCGAACAGACGGCGCGACTCCTCCGGTTCCAGCTCGACCGGCT
>JGIcombinedJ30088_10004083_pt1 | contig 13175 bp, 12 predicted proteins | sample PinacodermPK_FD_30088 | JGI IMG/M metagenome (IMG submission 30088)
CTAGGTTTAGCAAATAGCATTTGCATCATGTGAACAAAGTAGCATCAGGGATGTGACATAAGATTTGTAAGGGGCCAGTGACTCAGAAATGTAACTTCCTGATTATAGACAAGAACAAAAATGCTATTCATATGACTGCTTTGACCTGTACGTAACTCAAGTTTACATAAAGCACTTATAACATGATGTGTTGTTGCATCATTTGACATCAGTGCACGAATTTCAGCTGTTGTGAATTGCAACTTATCAGCAGATGTCATTCTACAGCCACTCCAGCCACTTAGGCCAGAGCTGTACAATAATAGATTCACTGTACATAGCACAGTGCAACAAATTTATGCGTACATTGTCAACACACCAGACGCTTGTTACACATTCTGGGAGTAGTTACAGGGGAGCTGGACCATATCGCATGGTAAGACGATACTTGCTGAGCTAATCACTGGTAATCTTATCCCTACCAGACTGCTGCACTAGAACAGTGCTAAGCAGCCTTGGGGACAGTCACTCCATCCTATTGACTGGGATTCAGTGATTGCTACCCAGTCATCCCAAACAAAAGAGCTCACCTCACAAGTACAAACACGTGTGGTTTTAACCAAGGCAGACAGGCAGGCTACAGTGTACAGACTGGTGCTAGGTAGTTGGGGAGATGGACTGTATCACAAGGTAGGGCAATACTTCTTACCCCGAACCACCGTGTGAAATGGTCCAACCCCTCAGCAACCTAGCACCAGTCCATAGACCGTAGCCTCCCTGCCTCCCTTTGTTGAAACCAATGTGTTTGCACTGGTGTTGCATCCACTCATCCCAACACATCCGTCAGTACGCCACACTACTGAGCCCCAATAAGGGCGAAACAACTGTCTGTGGCTCTTCTATCTTTTGTTTGGGATGACTGGGGAGGTGGTCACTGGTTCCTGGTCAATAGGACAGAGTGACACCTTCCCCCAGGCTGCTCAGCACTGTACTAGTGTAGCAGTCTGGTTTGGGGTAAGATTACTAGTGATTAGCTGAGCAAGTACTTAGTTACGTACTTCAGAAACTCTTCCAGCTGATTTGACAATAGAACAAAGTCTTCACATTCCAGTGTCATGAATGACAAGTATCCTCGAAGTTTCACTGTAAAATCAAATGAAACAAAGAACACATCCATTCTATAAATGCATTCAAACACTGTGCAAATGGTCGTGCAGAAAGAAAGTGTGCTATATGCACCATGCATGTGCAGGGGGTAGGTACGCAATTTGCTCTGCTGTGTCGTTCCACACTGAAAGTAGTGGGATAGTGATTCGGGACAATAAGCGTAAGCATGAATGCAAATAACGTGGCGAAATACCGTAGTGGCTGTGACCAAAGAGCACAGTATACAGTAAAATGACCGATACATAGCAGAGCTTCTTATTATATGTGCCATTATCAACGGGGCCAGGCATTTAAAGGACGTAATAAAGTGATTATGAGTGGCTGTTTGACAGACTAGGAATAGGGGATGCAATAAGTCGACTAATAAAACAATTCTGTGTTTTCCACTAATTTTTGTTGACATTCCGCAAAATGCCACAACTGCATTTCCAGATTCATCTTTCAGCTCTTCTGAATCTACCTCTATAGTCTGATTCCATTTTGTCTAGTGACGCTGTACCTACTCTAAAACATAGCGTTTAATCTCGGCCTCACTTCATTGCCCTTCAACTTCTTAGTACTGTTGCTCCCACCATGCCTTTACTTCTTGCTTAATAATCATCAAGAGTAAGTAATAATCACATCCTATCTCCATCCTTACTACATTCATATATCTCCTTCTCATCAGAAAATAGTATACAATGGATCTCCGATTCCTTCTCAGTATTCCCATGTGAACCCATGCGATAACATCTTTGTGTTGGAACAAAATGCTAGTCATAGAATAACCTCTAGTACTTTAGTACCCAAGTGCTTTCTCGAAATATTTTACAATCAAGTTCGTCAGTTGCATGATTGCTGAAAACCTTGGACAATTGTTTTATATCTATGCCAAACTATGAGCTTCTATTACTGATCTGTCATTTTGTTTGCATAGTTTATTCAATAGGAACACAGACCAGGTATACATAATAAGATTATAGACAATTTCTTGAGATAACAAGACGNCATTGCCAGCAGTGAAGGAAGAACAAGCAAGACTTCCTATCCATTCACTGAGTACTCGCTATGTTCACTGTTACATAATTGCATGTTTCTGGATATATTTCTTGTGAGCAGGCTTCGTATTTCTTGTACTAAAGTATGTACACATTACGAATCTTTCATAGTTCGCTAGTGCCTTGCTTCCTTTTCAATCAGAGACCATACCAAATAGTCTAAGTAGGTGATCTGCTCCGTATATAGTTGATACATCAGCACCAGGCTCTAGTGACTTCAAAATCTGAAGGAAAACAAGAGGAACACATAGTGGATAGATTACTCACATGTATGACTATGATGTGGATGTTCATGTAGATGCTGGTTGTGGTCTACAAGCACACTGGTAGCATACAAAAAAGAGGACTAATAGTACCTCTGCATTTTGTGGTTGTTCAAACTTGTACAGGAGTTGCTTTGTCAGTGTTTCATTGAAATACCTCTGCAAACCTTTGGCAGTTTCAGAGGAAACTCCAGTCCTGTTTGTAAATAAAACCATTTTCACTGAATAATATGTAAATGCAGCAGGTGAATATTTTCTTATATATTAAGCAACAGGACTGCTGATATGCACACAAGCAACAGTATTTCAATAGTTTAGTGGCACACACTGACAGGAAAATAACTATCAACTATTCTAGTTTCGCAGTTTACAGTTTAATACTAATACACTATCACAGTCAGGTTGCTTCCTTGCCTTGCTGAGGCTGGGTTGGTTTCCGCAACACTATCACAATAATCATCAAGGACTTGGGAGACAGTGGGATTAGCAGGAAGCTGTGAAAGCTACACAAAGAAAACACATACTGTACAAATTCGCACACATAGCAATAGCTTGGTGGTTGCTTTGGTTAGGACCACTACCTTTCTATCTGCAACTGCCTGAGCATTCTCAATTAATTTCTGCTTTAGAATTTCAGGAAGTGGCATTCTTATCTCATAGAAGTCCTGATCCTGGCAATAAACAGATATGAATTAATTCCAAATCACACAACACACATACACGTTGGCAAAGATACCTCAAAACCCTTCATTGCCCAGCTTGACTGATTCTTCTGGCGCTTGGATCTCTCCCTTGAAGACTCTCGTGATGCCTCCCTAGATCCACCTGCAATGTCATCTACAATGACATACAACATGATGACACCTTCAACATGTATCCTCCTTGTACCAGTTGTATTTAACAGCAATTATGCTGGGTAAAATACCTGCTGCTTTTCTCTTGCCGCTTTTACGGGTGTGGCTGTGAGAAAACCGAAATCATCTTATATATGATCAGTTAATGTGTAGCAGTTTGGAGTAGTTATGAGAAACAAAACTATGAGGTAGCCTGAGTTGCATAAAGACTAAACTACAGTAGAAAACAGTGCACCATTTTGTATGTGCTCATAATCCTTACATCTATTAGCGCCACACGGAAAAAAAAGTACTATACAGAATATAGTCTACATATCAAAAATACAAACGATCCGTACCTGTCATACTGTCGCTTCAGGTCTTGCTGTTTAGTCAAATTTTGCTCATTATACTTCAGGACTCTACATTCTGGCACCCACTCATCCCACCTGCAAACACAAGCCGACAGTACAACATTGTACTCAATGAACATACCACATAGCACCAAATAGTCGAGGAGCCCAATTTCCATGGATTTCGCGGATGGTTCGTGTTCGAATAATTGTGCTCTGCAAAATATGCAGGATAGGCCCATAAAAATAAATACATAATGTGCATAGACATGTAATTATGCTTGTGGAGCCGTCGTGTGACTTTGGTTGCAATTGTTCAGGCACCATGTCTCTCCTCTGCTATTTCAGCACAGTCTGCGCAGGTCAGAAGCTGTGAGATCCCGAAAAAATGCTCGTTAGAGGCATTCCATCTTTCTCCATCACTGACACATGTAGTGTGCTCATAAACAGATTACTATGCTGTTTAGTGACTTACCATGTATACTTGTGTTGATTGCTTTTTAGTAATAAAAAGGTTTCTCTGTAATAATAATCTTTGTTCTGCACGTGGTTATCATTGTACTGTATTGAATAATAATTCAGTCTGTGTTCATTCTGAGAAGCGACTTATAGCGAACCCGATCTCCAAGAACACTACATGGTGTCAGAAGTGGTTCAGCATATCATGGCTAGCGTAAAGTTGCAGCCCCCATCACCCTTCAATTTTCAGTCTCCCGACGAGTGGCCGCGCTGGAAGCGGACATTCGAGCAGTTTTGCCAAGCCTCAGGACTTTCGAGCGAAGATGACAGTCGGCAAGTTTGGGAGGACAGCGGAGGACGTTCTCTCATCCACAGACATCACGGCCGAGGAGAAGCAGACGTAAGCCACCGTCATCGCCAAGTTCGACTCATTTTTCAAAGTTTGCAAGAACGTGATCTTTGAACGAGCCCGCTTCTCGGTGTCAGAAGGACGGGGAATCAGTCGAACAGTTCATTACTAGCCTCTACCAACTGGTGGAAAATTGCAAATACGGAGCGCTCAAGGACCAAATGGTCTGCGACCGTCTAGTTGTGGGTCTTCGCGACCTAGCGCTATCCCAGCGACTTCAAATGGATCCGGATTTAACCCTGGAAAAGGCGAAAACGCTCAGTCGCCAGCGGGAAGTCGTTAGAGAGCAACAAGGTCTACTTCACAAGTCCTCTCCTCTACCAGAAGATGCCTTCCTCAGAAGGGGGAAAGGGCAAGCCCATATGTCAGCTGGGAGAGTAGGAGCCAAAACCAACGCACAATCTACGGGGAAATGCACATGATGTGGTAAATGCCCCCATTCACAGCAGCAGTGCCCTGCTAACCTGGTCGGGTGCCACAGATGCAAGAAGAAAGGCCACTTCAGCTCCCAGTGTTTCACCAAGACAGTCGCGGTAGTTGGTGAACTGCCATCTACTACAGACTTGGATGACATGGACGATGTGGCGTACCTGAACACCATTGATTCTGACCAAGGCCATGCCTGGACTTGCCACATCAACGTGAACAGACATGATGTGTCATTCAAGATCGACACAGGAGCAGAAGTCACTGTCATTTCTGACAACATCACCAAATCCATCGGATTGCATCAACTGCATCCTCCAATCAAGAAGCTCCATGGCCCAGACAACAGTCCATTGGAGGTCATAGGTGGAGCCACAGTAAGGTTAGTGTACAAGGGCACAGAATGCACACAACCCATTTTTGTGGTGAGGAATGTTAAGCAAAACCTGCTAGGCTTCCCTGCAATTCGGGTCCTACAAGTACTCAAGCATGTGAATGTAGTTACACAGTCCATTCCAGAACGGTTCCCCACACTGTTCACTGGCCTTGGCACCCTGAAAGGGGAGCACTACGAGATCCGCCTGAAGTCTGATGCACGACTATTTGCCCTATACACCCCAAGGAATGTGCCGTTGCCTCTTCGACAGAAAGTGAAAGAAGAACTCTCGCGCATGCAGTCACTTGGAGTCATCTCCCCCGTCGAAGAGCTAATTCCTTGGTGTGCGGGGATGGTAGTCGTTCCCAAGAAATCTGGTGCTGTGCGCATCTGTGGGGACTTCCGGCCCCTCAATGACAACGCTCTGAGGGAAGTCCATCCATTACCCAAAGTTGACGAGAACCTTGCACAGCTGGCTGGAGCACAGGTATTCAGTAAACAGGACGCCAACTGCGGGTTTTAGCAGATACCACTCTCAGAGCAGTCGTGAATGCTCACAGCCTTCATCACCCCATTCGGGTGATTGTACTTCAACAAACTCCCGTTTGGTATCAGCAGTGCACTCGAGCACTTTCAGCACAGGATGCAGCAGATCCTCAGCGGACAAGAAGGCACCATATGTCACGTGGATGACAGCAGGAGCATGATGCCCGTCTCAACGGCGCTCTCAAGCAGATACAAGAGACTGGACTCACCCTGAATCCAGACAAATGCGAATTCAGTCAGGACAAGCTTAGCTTTCTTGGCCATGTCATCGACAGGAGAGGCATTTCACCTGACCCGAGCAAAACCAATGCAGTGCTTGGGATGGACTCCCCCACAAACACCACAGAACTGCGTCAATTTTCTGGGAATGGTGAACCACTTGGCAAGTTCTCTGCCCACTTAGCGGAGCTATCTCAGCCCCTACGCAAACTCCTGAACCACAAGAAAGCCTGGCTATGGGGACCCGCCCAAGAAACGGCCTTCAGAGCCATCAAAGAGGAACTGGCCAAGCCCACAACACTGGCCCTCTACAATGTCACTGCTCCAACCACGGTTTCTGCCGATACCTCCTCCTACGGTCTTGGTGCAGTTCTCCTCCAGAAGCAACCTTCAGAATTGTGGGCACCAATTGCCTATGCCTCACGTGCAATGACACCCACAGAGCAACGCTATTCGCAAATTGAGAAGGAAGCGCTAGCCCTGGTCTGGGCCTGTGAGACGTTTTCCACTTTTGTGATTGGGAAGCGTATCATGCTCGAGACAGATCACAAGCCTCTTGTGTCACTCATGGGACAGACCAACCTTGATTGTCTGCCACCACGCGTCCTTCGTTTCAGGATCCGCCTGATGCATTTTGACTACAGCATCAGCCATGTGCCCGGCAAATCACTACACACCACCGATGCACTGTCACGTGCGCCCATTTCCGGACCTAGTGATTTGCACAGCAGAGAGGCTAACCAGACTGAGAGCTTTGTGGACAACATCGTTTCCTCCCTGCCAGCAGACCCAGACCGTCTACTCAAATATCGTGATGCCCAACAGAAGGATAACATTTGTTCATGGGTCAATCGCATTCTGCAAGAAAGGCTGGCCCAAGAAGGAACGGATACCGAGGGACATGTTCCCATATTGGAGTGCGAGAGGAGAACTCACTCTCTGCAGAGACCTCCTACTTCGGGGGAAACGCATCGTTGTTCCAGCCAGCCTCCGAACAGAAACCCTGGAAAAGATTCATAGTGGACATCAAGGCCTTCAGCGATGCCTCCTACAGATAACATCTGCAGTGTGGTGGCCCCAGGTCAAAGACGAAATTGAACAACTTGTGCAGAACTGCCCTACCTGCACAAAGGCTAGCGTGCCACAACGTCAGCCCATGATTGCCTCAGAGCTTCCAACTCACCCATGGGAGAAAGTTGCCAGCAACCTTTTCTACCTCAATGGGAAAACATACATCCTTGTGGCTGATTATTTCTCACGCTATCTGGAAGTGCAGAGCATGTCGAGTACCACATCAGGTCAAACTGCTCAGGCACTGAAGGCAATCTTCTCCAGGCATGGCATTCCATCAACATTTGTCTCAGACAATGGCCCCCAGTATGCCTCAAAGGAGATGGTCGCATTTGCCCGTGAGTACAACTTTACTCACATAACGAGCAGTCTACACTACCCCCAGGGCAACGGCTTTGCCAAGAGGATAGTCAGGACTGCCAAGAGCCTCCTTTCTAAGTCACCATCCGACCCGATGTACTCCAATGCCATGGTGTGGACTGAGTCCTTCAGAGCTTCTGATGGGGAGACAGCTCAGGTCCAACATACCTCAGCATCCAAGTGTCCTGACTCCTGAATGGCCATACCTCACAGCCTTTCGAGAGAAAGATCAACAGCTGAAGCAGCAGAAGTCAAACTATGACTAGCATCACAGAGTCCACTCTCAACCACCACTGGCCCAAGATGAAGCTGTTTGAGTCCGTACACAAGACCACGTGCACCCTGGTCACATTGTACAGCCTGCAGCAACCCCACGGTCATACATCGTTCAAAGCCCGTCAGCAATGTTTAGATGCAATCAGTCTCATCTGACAAGACAACCGGGAATGACAACCGCCTATGCTGACACCGCCACCACTAACACCAGCAACAATGACCAGCAACGCATCATGATACGGTCCCAGACCGGTGCTAATGTTGGTCCTCCATCTAGACTCGCCTATTGGAGGAAGGGAGATGTAGTGTGCTCATAAACAGATTACTATGCTTGTCATGTATACTTGTGTTGATTGCTTATTAGTAATAAAAAGGTTTCTCTGTAACAATAGTCTTTGTTCTGCACGCGGTTATCATTGTACTGTATTGAATAATAATTCAGTCTGTGTTCGTTCTGAGAAGTGACTTATAGCGAACCCGATCTCCAAGAACACTACAACACAAACACGGAGAGGAAGCGTATGCAGAGTGAATAGCAGCATACCTTGTTGAGGGAATCGTAAGCAACTTGAGTTAAGGATGAACAAAAGGCTGAGATATATTGCAAAGTGAGCAGCGAGCAGCCAAGCATGGGTGGGATACCGTACCATCTGCCATTTGCACAGTACAAAAGTCACTAGGGCTCCGGCAGTGATCTGTAAAAATTATTCCTCAGAAAAATTGTACTCCTCAAAACTGGCATGACACGGTGAGTGCCAATGACTGCCCAGGCCAATCACACTAAAGTATGCCTTGACCTATGTCCCCAATGTAGGGAATACCTTCTTCCCATTATTTATAGTATTACCACCCAACACAAACTGGGATAATAAGTAATTCCTTCTCAATAGTAAGTTCCCTTACCATTGAGAAGGAATTGTGCGCTTTTAGCATACATACAATAACTTTGCTAAATTTGCCAATGATTCTGTACAAGGCTCTGAGATTGACAGGTCGGTGGAAACTAGTCTCACTAACCAGACTGCTTCTCCCCACCATTCTATTTATAAATGCTGGATTGTATATAAAAGGGATCACGAGTGACAGATACCCAAGGGATCATACACACTGGCTTGCGTAGGGTTAAGCAGCTGCACAAAGTTATTCTTGACATTTCGGTCACAAAGGCTTTTGTCAGTGACAAGACTGATAAATACGTTGAGGGGTGTGTTTACATGCACATACATGTGAAAACCATCTTCGGACATCAGATGATTGGGGCACAAACTGATGAAAGTAAAGGAAAGGAAACCAGTGGTAAAATAAGAAAAATGTTGTCCGTTGAAGTGCCCTGCTGACAATACCAACTCACTTACACTGGAGAGAAACAGGAACAATTAAGAAGAGAATGACAAAACACAGGTGAGAGATGTTGACATCAAAGGAAATTGTAATACGGGTATCACAGTAAGGAAAGCTGTGAGAAGGTGTGAAGGAAAGTGTGGATGATGCCATGGTTAAGTCTCTGACCCCCCTTTCATACAGGCATTGCAATCCAGACTCGAACGTGGTTTCGAGGCCGAATTGACTGGGGCTGACCCAGATTACGTTCACACAGGAGCTTAGGTTGTGGTGATTAATGATCGCATACCTGAGGTATTTATGTAAAAAAATGACATAGCAACGTGTGAGTATATAATATAGTCCGCAAAATAGGATGTCAGCAGCGGTGATGATTGTAATTTTTATATTTTGGGCTCTTAGTAATGGTATGGCTCTGACAACAATGTAGGATGTGGCTCAGTAGGAGAAGACATATGGTAGCTTGGAGACTACAAACTGCATCTTTCTACTGTAGGAAGAATTGGGCACTGTGGTCTGTGCTCTACTGATGAACCTCCTGTTGATAACTACTATACAGCATCAATTAGTTTAGGTGCGCAACAGAAGCCAGGAATTCACAGAGATAATTTCAGCATGGTATGATCAGGAGTGGAAGAGAAATTTAGATGTGAGTTGGGCAACCTTCTGATGTCTATGCTTCGTACCAGGCTGTCTAACAAAGTTTGTTGCATAAGTATCGGAAGGTTGCCCTATTCACTTGGAAATTTGTTTTCAACTTCTGATCGCCCCATGCTGAAATTATCTCTGTGAATGCCTGACTTCTGTTGAGCATGAAAGTACACTTTAGAAAACAGTACCAGTGGAGAAGAGAGTTGCTGTTGCTCTATGGCGGCTTGGAAGCAATGTTGAATATTGAACAATCTCTCACCTCTTAGGTGTTGGCATATTCACCACCTGTAACATTGTCCATTATGTTTGTAAAGCAATAGTGGACTCCCTTGTTCACAAGTATATTGAGATACCAGTGGGAACTGAAGATATGGATACAACAAGATGTTCTGAAGTTACATTGGGATTCGCACATGTTTTGGCGCAGTGGATGGCTCACATATTCCAATATTATCCCTCGTAACAATCCCACCGATTACTATAATCGTAAAGGTTTTCTGACAATTGTCCTGCAAGCTTTGGTCAACCACCAGAATCGATTTCTACATTAATGTTTATGTAGAATGGCCAGGAAGTGTACACAATGCAATAACTCAAAGTACAGCCAGGTATTGCGATCGTGTCCACTTTTGGAGTATCCATCTTTGAGATCCTGGTATAACTGGTGCAAGTTTTTAAGCTTATCTTTGCATTGCTTCCAGCTTTGCTAATATCTGACTTCCGCGAGTGCCTGGGCAATCCTTTTCTAAACGTCGCTAGTTTGTGTGGCACCATCTAAGAGATCTTGAATGGCCTGATCCGATCAGATTCGGATTAGCGCTAAAATCTCTTCGTGGCCCAGTGTCTGCCCTCTCCCGCTACTCACCATTTTTCGATGCTCTAGGAACGAAACAGACTTAAAGATTCAGACATGTTTACACTANGTGCAAACAAAGTTTAGTTAAGCGAGTTTAGAAACCCGTTTAATGTATTTACACTCGTGTTTCGGTAAACCTGCTTAAGTTAAGCTGACTAGTAAGCCGGCTTAAAAGTGTAGTGTAAACACAGTTATAGTCCCCATAAACACTGACATTAAGTTCATTACGGAATCCATGAACGTCTGCTTTCTGTCTTCCACACAATTTTCTCTTGCTTTTTCTTGGACTAAGCTCCTTCTCAGCTTGTGTCCGTTTCTCTTCTTAGCCGGCACAGTTAGTACATCTTTAACCAATGAGGTTGCTGGCTTTTCTGCACATTGAATGGTTGTTGCAGTTTTCCTTTTCTTTTGCGAATAGGGATGCAGTCATCTACAAGGCAAGGGGGTTGGCTGCTGGTTAAAGGGCCAGGGGTTCCAGGCCAACCGCTGGTTGAAGGGCCAAGGGTTGAAGGCCAACTGCTGGTTCAAGGATCAAGGGTTTTATTACGGCTGCTTGCTGTAGGGTCAGAGTTTGCAGGTGACTGTAACTTACCCTAGACTTACGTTTGATGAGTGTGATGGACTCCAAATGACGTACCAGTTACTATCCCATTTCAGTTGGGAAACGTGGAGGTATCATCCAATGCCCACGGCTGGCTGGTGGAACAGTGCAATCTCAGGCAAATGTTTCAATAACCTGCTGGTGCGAGGACTATTCTTCGGTGCAAAGGGTGAAGAGAGGCAAGATATCAACTTGAACGTGAAAACGTCCCGGAAAAAGAAAGGACCAAGTCCTATAGGAAGGGTATAAGACTAACCTGTCAGTAGTGTAAATACAGCACAGCAGCATTGTGGATTATATATATGTGACAGTCTGTGTTTAGATACAACCAATTAGCTATTAGACCCTATGTGACTTTAGCTTAGGAACTATATAAGTGCTGTACTCTGTCAAGTATTTGGGTTTGCCAGGAGCGAGTGTCCAGTGTTCGCGTACAACACCCCACAAGATCAATCGGCCCGAGGCGGCGTTACACTTGGGGGCCTATCCGGGAAATTGCATGACCTCTTCAGAGCGAGATGAGCAACGAAGTGCTTAGGATACAGTTGAACAGCCTGTGTTTGGAAAAGCAGGCGCTAGCGGCGGAGAACGCGAGACTTCGTGACGAGCACCAAGACAGAGCTGCGCTGATCGACTGGGAGGCGCAACAAGGTCACTATTGGGAGAACGGGCAATTAAAGAAGGAGAATGACAACCCGAGGCAGGAGATGGAGCGACTGAAGCAGCTGTACGAGCAGCTCCTCCGCGACACGGAGGCTGAGTGAGGCAGGCTGACAGAGAGTGACGAGCAAGGCGACGACGAGGGCCGCATAGTAGAGTTACTAGCAGAGTTGGAGAAGCAGACCAAGAATGGGGAAGACTTGAAGAGCAGGTGCAACGAGCGGGAGGGTGCTGTGGAACATGCGAAGGAATTGCAAGAGCTGGAGTGTCATTGCGCGGCAGCGCAGGAGAGACGGAAATGGGAGGAATGCGAAGAGAGGCTGACACTACTGCTCAGAGATCTACAGCAACGACTTACAGAGTCTTCGGAAGGTGAGCGCAAGGGGGCTAAGATGGTAGACGGTTCCTCACCACTGCAGCCCAGACAAGGGGGAGTAGACGCAAGGGTAGAGTCATTTGATGTATCACACATGGTTACACCTGGTTCACACGTTGCACCTGCTAGGCTCCAACAGCTAGCCCCAGACAGTCTTGAGACCCCCATGAGTGGCAGTGGGCAGACTGCAGGACTGGTAACACCTGCAATTACTGGACCAACCAAGGCTACCCTACCATGCACACCTGTAGTCAATAGCCCAGGCCTAACAGATACGATACTAGTAACATCAGCCCCTCCTACAGACCAGGGTGCTTTCCTAGTCGCTGCCCTCCTGGCCTACCAGGTCCCACAAATTCCTAATTGCTCTGGGGAGAACAGCGGGGAGTGAAGGCGAGACATGGCAAAAGTGGATTGACACCTTTGAGTTGGTGACTAGTGCATGTCGCTGGTCTGACCAGGCCAAGCTTGTTAACCTAGTTATGAGGTTAAAGGGCTCTGCATACGCCTTTTACCGATCATGCATGGCAGCTCAACTATACTCGGCTGCGGGAGACCTTGGCTACACGGTTTACACCCGTGAACATCCAGTCCGTCCAGAGCAGCCTGTTTCATGAACGGAAGCAAGGGGCACAGGAAACCGTGGACGAGTATGCGCAGCAACTGAAGCACCTGTTCAGGAAAGCTTATCTCAGAGCGATGGGATGCCAGGAGGCAGAGGAGATGGGTCGGACAGTGCTGTCTTCCCAATTTGTTGCAGGCCTCTGAACCGAAATCAAGATCAAACTGGCCGGTATGGAAGGGGACATGGATCAGCTCCTGGTCTGTGGGCGCTTTGAGGAAGCAAAGCGAAGAAACTTGGTTCACACTGACGAGTCAATGGGGACAGAAAGGAGGCCCCCTGGTGCAGTGGAGC
>JGIcombinedJ30088_10004084_pt1 | contig 13174 bp, 9 predicted proteins | sample PinacodermPK_FD_30088 | JGI IMG/M metagenome (IMG submission 30088)
GTCGACGAATTGACCTTGCAGATCGATGCTCACGGGATTCGTGACTCCGTGGAGGTCGAGGGTGCCGTCGACTGTGACGCTGAGCGTCTCCTCGCCCGCGGGCAATGTTGCGATTGGGATGGGTTGGACGAGGACGAATGTGGCAAATGGATAGGTATCGGACTCGATCCCGCGCGTGCGCAGTGCGCCGTCACGGAAGGACTGATCGCTCGTGAGCGTGCGCAGATCGGCCACGATGGTCACCGAGGTGATCATGACGCCGTCGAACTCCAGCGTCGCTTCAATGTCGCTGGTGCGCCCGACGGCTGTCGTCGTTCCGATGTTGGCCAGTTCCTCGCCAATGCGGTAGCCGACGAATGACGTTCCCTGCCCCGACAGTGTCCAGGTGCCGGCGAGCTCGGCAAGCATTGGCGGCTCGCTGCTGGTTTGCGTCTGGGACGTCTCCTGCTGGGTCGCCTGCGCCTGCTGAGCGGCTTGTTGCCCGTCCTGTTGCTCGGACGTGGCCTGCGCGTCCTGCTGTTGGGCGGAAGTCTGCTGGCTCTGAGTGGACTCAGCGGACTGCTGTTGAGCTGATTGGGCACTGCCCGACTCAGCCTCGTCCTGGGCGTCTGTCGACTCGGCTGATTGTTCTTGCGAGTCCTCGGTCGAGTCGGAGTCCTGTTGTTGCTGCGCCGGCTCAGGTCGGTCCTGTGCAGCCTGAGCCGTTGCCTGAGATTGGGAATCGTCCTGCTGCGTTTGGGCGGGTTGTGCCTGAGCTTGCTGTTCCTCGTCCTGACGGACCGACTCTACTGCCGACTGCAGCGACACCGGGGGCGGTGCGCTATCGAACAGGCCGACCTGCCAGAGGATGATCAGCAGGACACCGACCAGCACGCCAGCGACGATGAGGCCCGTGGCGACGAGTCGCCGAGGACTGAGGCTCATGAGTTGACTCAACATGTGCGCCTCCTAGAGATCATGCCTTATGTCAATCAATCGTCGGAAAGCAGCGCATCGACGAAAGCGGCCGCATCGAACGGTGCGATATCGCCCAGACGCTCGCCCGTGCCGGCGAAGCGGACCGGAATGCCGAGTTCCTCGGAAATCGCAAAGACGATGCCACCCTTGCTCGTGCCGTCAAGCTTGGCCAGGCAAACGGATGTGACACCGGTCGCCTGCGAGAACTGCCTCGCCTGACTCAGCGCGTTTTGGCCGCTAGTGGCATCGATCACCAAAAGCACTTCATGGGGCGATCCGGGATGCTTGGTTTCGACGACGCGTCTCACCTTGCCCAACTCTGCCATCAGATTGCGTTGGGTTTGCAGACGACCCGCCGTGTCGATGAGCACGACATCCGCTCCGCGTGAGATTCCCGCTTCGACTGCGTCATAGGCGACTGCGCCAGGATCTGAACCTTGCTGATGCGCGATCACCGGAGCGTCTATTCGCTCTCCCCAGGTCTGCAATTGTTCAATCGCGGCGGCGCGGAACGTGTCTCCGGCGGCGAGAATGACCGATTTGCCATCTTCTTGATACGCGTGCGCGAGCTTGGCGATCGATGTCGTCTTGCCAGCGCCGTTTACGCCAACGACCAACACCACATGCGGGGTCGGCTGCGCCTCGAGTCCGTTCTGACCACTCCAAAGCGATCCATCGGCACTCGGCCGCTCAAGTCCGGCGATCATGCGATTTCGTAAGAGATTGCGAATCGCCGGCGCATCCTTGCCTCGCGATTCATCCCGCAGTTCTTCCACCCAACGCGCCGACGTGGCACCGCCAACGTCGCCGAGAATCAGCGTCTCTTCCAAATCCTCCCAGAAGTCCTCGTCGACGCGCGTACGGGAGAAAATCTTGCGCAATGCGCCGAGCTGACCGCGACGGGTATTGGCGACCGTGCGTTGGTATTCCTCGCGCACATCCTCCGCTTCCTGGGCGTCCGATTCGTCCGGATGCTCATCGCGGCCTCGGCGAAAGCGTCGAAACAGTCTGACCATCAGTCGACAGACCGTCCACTCAGCAGCCGCTCGGTGAGCCAGGCTGAGAGATCGTGGATGCTCTGCCGGCCGATTTCGTGCTGCATCGGATACTCGCGATAGTCAAGGTTCATCCGCATCGCCTGCAGTTGATCGCGAGAGGTCCTGCCCTTGTCGATCCCGACTAGTGGGTCATTCGTCCCGTGCTGAACGAGCAGGGGCAAGTCGGCCGCGTCTTCATGGACATCATCGGCCGCCTCATCCGAAAGCCAGGTTGAAAGCATCGCGGCCCCTTGCCAACGATGTGGCTCGCTGAGCGCCAGTCGATAGGCAAGGAACCCGCCTTGCGAGAAGCCCATCAGCGCCAATCGATCCGTGTCCACGTTGTAGCGCTCGCAGACGGTGCCGATGAAGGAGGAGAGGGCTCCGGCGACGCGGTCCAACTCGCCGTCAATGGGACGATCGTTTGCCCCGCGGCGCATCCAGGTGTACATCGGCGCGTAGGAGTACGGCGCGCCTTCCAATGCGAACTCGGCCTGCGGGCAGATGACCTGCAGTTGTCCGTCGGCCAGCATTGGCGCGAGCGGTGCCAGGTCCTGACAATGCGCGCCATGCCCGTGCAACGCGATCAGCGTGGGGTGAGGGCCCGGACCGGCAGGTGTCCAGACGGCGTGTATGAAATCCATGGCGATCAGGTTAGGGCAGAGCATCCTGCCAGATGTGTGACCAAAGTCATCGGCCCGTTACGAATCGGCCTGAGGCAGTTGATCGACCCTGACCGACAGCAGGCGGCTGACTCCGGCTGCGCCCATCGTGACCCCGTAGATGCTGTCGGCCTGTTCGATTGTGCGTCGATTGTGAGTGATTACCACGAATTGCGTGTGCTGCGCCCGCTCCTTAAGCGCAGCGACGAAGCGTTCAACGTTGGCTTCGTCGAGTGCGGCATCAACTTCGTCGAGGATGCAGAATGGCGCAGGTCTGACCTCTAGCAGGGCAAACAGCAGGGCGATGGCTGTCAACGCGCGTTCACCGCCGGAGAGTAGTCCGAGCGTCGAGACTCGCTTGCCCGGAGGCTGGGCGCGGATATCGACTCCGAGCCTCGAGGGCTGTTCAAACTCCTCAGAATCGTCGTCGGTGTTAGCCCGATCTTCGGTCAACACCAGCTCGGCCTTGCCACCGCGAAACATGAGCTGGAAGTAGCGTTGGAAGGCCTCATCGACTTGCCTGCAAGCTTCTCGGAACTTGCGCTCGATCAACTGCTCAAGGTCACGCTCGGCAATACGCAGCGAGGATTCGGTCTGTTCGAGATCGACGATCTGCGACTCCATGTCCTGCCAGCGGGTCTGTTCGGAGGCAAACTCGTGCGCCGCTCCGGGGTCAACGGGACCCAGCCGGTGGAGCTTGGCTTGCAACGCCTGGACGCTTTGCTTTAGTTCCGCAACGCCGGCCTCGGCGACAGCGACGGCAGTGCGTGTCGGTCGATGTGTTCCGTTGCCCAGGCCATTTGCGGCATGACGTCCGTTTCCGTGTACTCCGTTGACTTCGACCAGGTCGAGAACGGGTTCGGCGACTGATTGGGCGGGACTGAATTCGATGCCCTCGGAGGCGGCTTCGGCCGCGAGGCGAGCTCGCGAGGATTCGGTCTCTCGTAACGCCGAGGACGCTTCAACTTCACGACGCTCGGCGACTACCCGAGCCTGCTGCGCCTGCTCTAGTTCCCAGCTTGCTTGCGCGCGTTGGCTTTCGAGCGTGTCGAGATGTTCCTTAGCCAGATCATGTGCTGCGGCATCGGCAGCGATGGATGCCGCACGTTCCAGCAGCGGCTCCCTTTCCAAGATGGCCGTCTCGACGTCGGCCAGTTCCCGCCTCAGCGAGGACAATCGCGCCCGATCGGCACGGGCCCGCTCAAGTGCTGCAGCGTGGGCTCTGGCGTCGGCGAGTACTGCAGCGCAACGGTCGCGTTCCGCTTCAAGTGTTGACAGGTCCTCGAACTGGGCCTTTGGCATCGTGGCGAGTTGTCTCGCCGCCGCTTGTTCGGCTTGCCTCGAGTTCTGCAGGCTGGAACGCACACGGCCGATGTCCGCGAGATCGGAGCGCCTTTCTACCAACTTCGCTGCGTGTCGGCGTCGAGTGTCATCGACCGCCATCGCCGATTCAGACGCTGCTTGTCGGGCGGCAACTCGATTGGTGTCGGCTCGATGCCGGACGCTCACTAGTTCGTCCAAGTTTCGACTCAGCTCCTGCGTGCGGGTGACTACGCTCAGCCTCTCTCTGAGATCGCTTCGCTCAGACTTGAGCTCCGCCAACTGTTGCAACCGTCGCCTGGCGCCAGGCATTGAGCCGCCTGCCTGAACGACCCCGTCTGGTCGAACGACGATCCCTGACGATGTGACGGCTGTTTTGCCGGTGTCGGCCAGCCGTTTCGCGGTGTCGACATCTTCGACAAACTCGACGGATGCCAGGATGGAGTCGATCAACCTCGAGGCTCGATCGCTGACCATTGCCGAGGCTCGACCAACGTCGGCGTCGACGATGTGTTGAACGGATGCAACGGCGTCATCGAAGTGCTCATGCAACGTCGCGTCCATCAGTTCTCCGAACAGTGCATCCGCCTGAATCGGATCGGCGACTCGATCTGAAACCAGGAATCGTAGCGTTTGCTCATGTTCATCGGTAGCTTCAAGGGAGGAGATCTGGCGATCAATCTCCTCTAATCGTCGAGTCAACGTCTTCTGCACGGCCCGTTGGCGTTCCAGGGCTTGACGAGCTGCATCGTCTTCTCGCTCCAGTTGGCGCGATCGCGACTCGGCTTCTCGCAAGCGATCTTGTGCAGTTTCGTGCTGTTGCTGTGCGACGACGACCTTCGCTGTCGCCTCCAGAATCGCTGCCGCATTGGCTCTCCAGCGACGATTCAATCGTTGCGCCTGTGACCGGAAAGATTCGATATCAGCGAGAGCNCGTTNGTGCTGGGNCGTCGCCGCTGACCGGCTGCGCTCGCGGCTGTCGCGTTCGNTTCGCGCGGCATTCAGTCTGGTGCTGACGGCGGCAAGTGCCTCTTTGGCTGCGTCGAGGTCGGAGGTCGCNGGATCGAGGCGCTCTCGCGGGAGTCGCGCGGAGAGGTCGGACACTTCTCGGCTGAGCCAGGATCGCTGTTGCTGGTCNAGTTCCTGTTGATGTTCAAGCGTTCGCAACTCCGAACGAGCTGCACGGNTCTTCTCCGCTGCGCTTTCCACGGCTCGCCGCGCGATGNCCGTTTCGCGTTCGACNGCTGCCAGCGCATTCGTGGCCGACTCTCGACGCTGCTCCGCTGCCGAACGAGCAGCGGCTGCGGCTGTTGCGGATTCGTGGCGAGCCAGGAGCTCGTGTTCCAGTTCGGCTGCTGCGGCGCGGAAGTATCGTTGTTGCGCCTGCTCCAATTGCTGTTGGAGGTCAGCTTGCCGCTTCGCTCGGCGCGCGGAGCGCTCCAGGCTCTTCAACCGAGGCGCCAGTTCGTCCCGAAGCAGTCTCGCGCGATCAAGATGATCCTGAGCACGTTGCCGGCGACGACGGGATTCCTCCATCTCGTGGCGGTGTTGGCGTACGCCGCCGACTTCTTCGATCGCCTGTCGGCGTTCGTGCGGCCTGAGGCGCAGCATCTCGTCGACGAGCCCCTGGCTCATGAGCGCGAACCCGCCAGCGCCGAGACCACTGCTGCGGAAGAGTCCCTGTACGTCGCGCAGACGAGCGGCCCGGCCGTTGACTCTGACCTCGGATTGTCCATCGCGATGGACGCGACGCACGATTTCCACTTCCGCGGCGTCGAGATTGAGCCATTGATCNCTGTTGTCCAGTCGAAGCCGCACTTCAGCGAACCCGCTTGGGGCGCGATCGCGTCCGCCGGAGAACACCACGTCTTCGGCCCGCTTNGTGCGAAGGACTCGTCCCGNTCCGGCGCCNATCACCCAGCGCAACGCGTCCATGACATTGGACTTGCCGGAACCGTTNGGCCCGACAATCGCGGTCACGGGCTCGTCGAACTGCAACGCCGTGCGCGTCGCGAACGACTTGTAGCCGTGCAGATCGATCGAGCGCAGGCGCATCATGCTCCGGGCTCCTCCAGCACGGCCAATGCCTTTCGCGCCGCGTCCATCTCGGCCGACTGCTTGCTTCTGCCGCAGCCTTCGGCCAGCGGCTCACCTTCTACTTCCACCGAGGCGCGGAACGATCGATCATGTGGCGGGCCGGACTCGCCGATGATCAGATAAGTCGGATTCGAACCATCTCGCGACTGAGTCAAAAGCTGGAGTAGAGACTTTGCGTCGGTTTGCACGACATCGGTGTTCAAGGCGTTGATGCCGTCCTCAAGCAGTCCAAGAATGACTGCTCGCGCGGCGCGTTCTCCGCCGTCGAGCCAAACGGCTCCGAAGGTCGCTTCAAGCGCTCGGCTGAGCACCGACAATCGCTCGCGAGCGCCGTCGTTGGCAACACCCGCACCCATCAGCAGGCACTCACCGAGGCCAAGCTCTCGACCGATACGTCCCAGCGTCTCGTTGCGCACGAGCTGCGATCGGGCGACGGTCATCCATCCTTCACCCATGTCGATAAATTTTGTGTAGAGATGGTGTGCGACGATTGCGCCAAGAATGGCGTCTCCGAGGAACTCCAGCCGTTCGTTCGACTCGAGATCAGGATCGCTGGCTTCGTTGAGATACGAGCGATGGACCATTGCCTGTCGAAGCAACGCCACGTCGGAGAATCGGTACTCGAGCCGCTGCTGAAGTCGCTCTAGCTTGCTGTTCATGTTCGAGCACATAACCATCTCAGTGTACTCAGGTGATCAGTTTCCGCTCAGTTGGATGCTAGGCGCAGTGATGAAGGCTTACGGTGTCAGCAATGGGGAGCGAGAGACTGACTCCGATTCCTGTCCGGGGGACTGATCTCGCGGAGCAAGTGTTGCGCCGTGTTCGTGCCTGCTCCGAAGCAACAAGTGCCCTGCTTGATACGTTATGTCATTTGGCATCGGAACGTGGGAGCTCCCTCTACGTCGTCGGTGGCGTGATCCGAGACACGCTGCTTGCGGAGCCGCCGCCGGACCAACTGGATCTCGATCTGGCCGTGGACGGGAACCCCATCCCGTTTCACGAGGCGATGGCTATGGCCGCGAGCGGGAGTCTGACGACTCACGAGCGCTTTGGGACCGCCAACGCGACACTGCCTGACGGAACATCAATCGATTTGGCGCGAACTCGTGCAGAGCGGTATCCCGCTTCCGGAGCCCTGCCAATCGTGACTCCGGCACCCATTGGCATTGATCTCGGCCGCCGCGACTTCACGGTCAACGCAGTCGCGCTCGAGCTCGCTGGTCCGGGTGCTGGCAAGGTGCTTGATCCGTACCGGGGTGTTTCCGACCTGGAGCATCGGCGGGTTCGAACGCTGCACGCAGACTCGTTTCGCGATGACCCGACGAGGCTGATTCGCGCCGCGCGCTATGCCTCGCGGATTTCCGGGTCGCTGGAGCGCAAAACACTGGCCAATGCCAGGCGAGATCGTGCTCATCTGGCTGCGTTGACTGCCCATCGCTTCGGCGATGCCTGGCGCCTGTTGTTAGGTGAACGCGACCCTACAGCAGCGCTTCGATTTGCTCGAAGGCTCAAACTCACACAGTCACGCGATCAGAGATGGACAATCCCGCTTGCCGCCCTGCCGGCCGCGCAGTCTGCCGAACACTTCTGGGCGGCCACAGGTCTGCTTTCCGCACAGGACGACATCGAAGCGTGGCTGCCACAATCAGTCGGAATGAATCGTGGGGAACGTGCCGCTCTCTCTGGCGGCGCAACGTTGGGTCGCGACCGGCGAAGCATCGGCAACATGCGGCGACCATCTCGCGTTGCCGAGCGACTGAGGGGGATACCGAACGCCGTGGTTGAGGCTGCCGCAGACGTTTGGGATGGCGCATCAGGGCGTGCAGTTGGCACATATCTGGAGCGACGCGGCGTGGTTCATTCGCCGATAGCCGCCCGTCGGCTGATTCAGTTAGGCATCGAGCCAGGGCGGGAACTTGGGCAGTGGCTGAAACGCTTGGAAGCCGAAGTCTGGGACTCTGAGCTCGACCCGGAAGACAAATCGTCTGTTGCCCGAACGGAACAGCGGATACGATTGTCGCAATGACTACTGAACCTTCAGTCACCGAGGACACGTGGCCCTGCTCGGTCTGTGGGGAGCTGGCCGGTCCGGATGCACGCTCCGACTGCTACCGCTGCGGCGAGTACTTCCATCTGCGGCTGACGACTACGGCGACCGGACCAGACTGTGGAGACGTCTGGCTCGACGATGAAGTGATGGCGCTCCAATTTGCCTGTCGCAACTGCCTGGCCGAGCAGGCCGGCGAAACAGCGCCCCCAGGTCAGGAACCGCCCCCGCCAGAGGAGCCGTCGGAGCCAGCGCTGCCACGCGCCCGACGCGCGACGGGCGGCACTTCGGCTCGCGACCTCGCTCGGCGGCGACGCTGATATGCCTCGTCAACGTCCAAGGAGGCGCAGGCGCCGCACGTCATCCAGCTCCACACCGACGGCACCTGCGGTTGAGCATGCTCAGATCGAACGCATTGAGCAGCCACCCCGTCGAACGTGGCTGCCGACGGCCGGCGTAGTGACCGCGACGGGTCTCGGTATCTGGCTCGGTTGGACGTTTACGATCGCCGGCGGTGTCGCCGAGGACATTGCGCTGTGGGTCGGTGTGCTGATGGCCGGACTCGGGGGCGGGCGCCTCTTCCGGCGATCGTTTCAGGCCCGCCGAGACAGACGCAATGGTTCCAAGAGAGGCCGTTAATCGCGCTTGAGGTCGATTCCACTGCCCTGGACTGAATCCAGTCGAACGACGACGGCCGTGCCGGTTCGCTCCGTGTCCCGCGCTTTCTCCAGGGCGTGCTGACCCTCCCAGACCTGGTCACGTTCACCGGGGTCAGTAGTGACAGCAGCTTGCCCCCTAAAGATGAAGAACTTCCGGGCGGGCATATTGGTATACATCAAGGCCACGCTTGGGTTCTTCGCGATTGCGTTGAGAGTCGATGACGACTCGCCACGAACCCAGAGCGCCAGAGCGTCATCGCCGAAGGTTTGCGTGCTGCCGCGGAAGCTGACCACCGGCTGCGCATCATCGCCTACTGCGACCATGCACATGGGAAATCCCTCGTCCAGCGCACCGTTGACCCGAGCGTGAATTTCATCAGGCAGAACAAGCGACATGAGCTACTCCTCGGAGTGTTGGGTATGGAGTGGAATGGTTCCACTGAGTGGACGCTGCATCCAGAGCGCGTCCGCCGCCACGCCGGTCGGTATGTCGTCTGGAGCGACATCGACACTGCGCACCGGCGTGTAGCCTAAGCGTAACCAGAAGTAGAGCGCGACTCCATTGTCGGGAGGCAGTGGCGTCAGCGCGATGGTCGCGCCGGCCTGTCGTGCCGCACCCTCCAGCAACGGCACCGACGCGCCGCCGAAGCCGTAGGCCCGCCACTTCGCGTCGATGGCGAGCCAGGTCCAAATCAAGGCGCTCGAGGCCACCGAATCGGGGAGTCTCACGACCTTGCCGCAGAGTGCGCCCACGATTGCACCATCACCGAGGATCCACCAGCCGAGATCGCCGTCGTCTAGTCGAGCTTGCAGAGCGCAAGGCGCGGCGCGTCCGGCAATGGCCTGTGCGGCTTCATCGAGCCAGTCCGCTTCGATGACCTCTCCTCGGAATCTCACAATGCTGGCGCGTTGACCCTCGACGGTCATGGGCCAATCCGCACTGATTGTCATTCGGAGTCACGATTCGACGGAAGGAAGGTCTGCAACTCTCGTGCAATCTCGCTGGTCTCCTTCCTGATCACCGGCGCGGGAGGCAACGCATCGAGGAATCGCTTGCCGTACCTGCGTGAGACGATTCGGCCATCCAGGATCACCGCAGCTCCGAGGTCCGACTGCGTCCTGATTAGCCGTCCAATCCCTTGCCGGAACTGCAGGATGGCCGCTGGCAGGGAAAACTCCATGAATTCGTTGTCGTACTGTTCGCCCCTGGCCTTAAGCACCGGATCGTTTGGCGGCACGAACGGCAGCCGCGTCATGATCAGCAGCGAAAGCGCGTCGCCAGGAATGTCGACTCCAGTCCACAGGGCTGCCACACCGAATGCAACGGTGTTGGGATCCTTGCGCAGCAGCTCGACGATGTTGGCAGCCGATCCATCGCGGCCTTGTCTGACCAGCACGAGCCCCGCTTGTTCAAGATCGGATTGAACTCTTCGGGTGACCTGGTTCATTGCGCCGTAAGAGCGAAACAGGACCATCGTGCGTCCACCGGCTGCCACGGCGAGCGATCGCACAGCGGCCGCAACTGAGTCGTGATGTTCGTTGTCGGTGGCGTCGATCATGTCAGTTGGCAGGTAGATGCGACAGCGACGCTCGTAATCGAACGGCGATCCGTATTGGGCTTCGGCCGCATCCTCAATTCCCAGACGCTCGCGCAGGAAGTCGAATGCGGCATCGTCTTCGGTGCTGGTGGCTAGCGTCGCGCCGGTCAGGACGGTGGCGTGGCGTTCCTGCCACAGCGGCTGCAGGTGAGCGGCGACACTGAGCGGCGCGGCATGGACGCTTGAAGCTCCAGTCTTGCGATTCTCCCTGGCAGCCCAGGCGATTTCCTCGCTTGAGTATTCGGAGATAGCTCGGCCAAGCAACGAGCGTCGCTCCGATAGCTCGGCCAACACGCCCTGCGCTTCTGTGGTGACGGAGTGAAACCGTTGACGTTCCTCGCCGCCGGCCTCCCTGGCTTGCACATCGCACGTCTCAGCGATCCCCTCGATGGCAAGGCTGACATCAGCGATTGCATCCTGGGTTTCTTCCCACTGCAGCTCAAGGTCCGACCAGTCCTTGCTGCCTCGAGCCCCCTGGCTCAAGGTGACTCGATCCTCACTGCCGCGCCGGTCCTCTGAGTACTCCGAGACGAATGAACCAATCCCGTCGAACAATGTCTCAACCGCGCTCGTGGCCAGTGCTGTGTGCTGTTCTAGCCGGTCCGCTTCCTCTCGTAGCCCGACATCTTCGGCAAATCGCGTCAGCGCGTCGCTGCCTTCGGCGCAGCGTCGGAGAGTCTCGAACATCCACGACTCGCTCATTTCCAACGACAACTGATCGGTCGCGACGTCTTCGAGCGCGTGGGACTCATCAACAATGACGACCGGCGCGTCAGGCATTGTGATTGCGCCGCTCGCCATCGCTCTGACCAGCAGCGCATGATTTGCGATGACGATGTGAGAGGAGGCCGCCTGTCGCTGCACGCGCAGCAGGAAGCAGGTGCCGTTCATGGCGTACTCGCAGGTCCGGTCGGACAGGCAGCCGGTGCCGCGGGCTGAAAGCTTCTCCCAAGATCGGAGCATTGGCACCGGCAGACGGAGCTCTGCACGATCTCCTCGCGCGGTCGCTGATCGCCAAACTGCGGCTCTCGCCAGTACGAGAGGATCTTCCCAATCGACGACCCGGCCCAGTTCTCGATCCAGCTTCTGCTGGCAGAGATAGTTGTCGCGTCCCTTGACAGCGGTCGATGTGAGCGCCTCCGAGGCCTCTGCTGAAACTCCAGCAATCAGTTTGCGGGCGAACTCGACATCCTTGCTTTCGAGCTGTTGCTGGAGGTTGATCGTGTGTGTGCTGACGATCACCGTGCTGCCGGTCTTGAGTGCCCAGAGCGCGGCCGGCACGAGGTACGCAAGTGATTTGCCGGTTCCAGTTCCCGCCTCGACGATGAGCGTTCCTCCGAACTGCAGCGACTCGGCTACATCCCGAGCCATGTCAAGCTGTTCAGGGCGCTGCTCGAAGTCGTCTTCATCAACAGATGCGAAGGCCTGGGCCGTCAGTTCGGCGAGGGTGCCGCGGGGCAGGTCGACGGGCTCCAGGGGACGTTGCGGCTCCGCAGTTCGCGCTCCGGACGAAACGGGCGCTGGCGTTCGCGGGACTTCAAGCGACCAATCGCGCAGTACTCGGCCTGGTCCCCAGAAGATGTTCGCTCCGGCTGCCAGTTCGCTCAGCGAGTTCCTGGCATCCTGGGGAAGCCGGGCGTAGCGATCCTTGAGTCGCAGAAACAACAGGCGCGCAGCCTCGGCGTCGGCGAGTGCGCGATGGGCATCGGTCAGTTCGATGTTGAAGCGATCACATAACTCGCCAAGCCGGTGCGATGAGGCTCCGGGCTCGATGATCTGCGCCAGCGGCAGCGTGTCAATCGATGGCGTTGCCGACTTGATTCCGACGACCTCGAGAAACGACTCGTCGAAGCCAACATTGTGGCCCAGCAACGTGCAGCCGTCGAGCAGGCTGCGCAGCTTGTCCTCCACCTCGCTCCACGCGGGTGCCTCAGCCAACATTTCGGGCGTGATGCCGGTCATGCGCTGGACGCGCAGCGGCGGTAACTCGAGCGGTTGGACCAGCGTGCTCCAGCGTTCAAGCACCTGCTCGGGCGTACAGCGAACGACGCCGACTTCGATGATCTCATCGAGCCCGGGCTTTAGACCCGTCATTTCCAGATCAATGGCGGCGTAGATGCGCTCTGACACGCCCCGGACCGATTCTGTGTTACCGGAAGCTATGGCGCCTCATCCTCGGCACATGGACCAAACGGACGGAACTCGCCGATGTTGAGACCCTCGTAGCAAACGGTTGCTCCGTCGTGCAGCAGTTGCACTGTTTGCTCGCGGTTGGTCAATGGCTCAGGGAACACGGTGACATAGCTGCCGATGCCTGAGGTTGAGTGCGCATCCGAGCCTCCGGTGACCGGCTTGTTCAGAATGCGCGCCACTTCCAGTGCGAAGAGATTCTCGCGCCTGGTATTGCCCCCGTTGCCGACCTCGATGCCATGCACGACCTGGAACACGTGCATGCGCTCCGCTGCTTCGTCGGGAGTCATCGAGAAGGGTTCCTCACCCTTGCGGCGGAATGTGACCGGGTCGAAGAAGTGCCGGAAGGGGTGCGCAACCGACATGAACGCGCCGATCTCATCGCAGACTTCGCGCAACCGCTCGGCCGAGCGGATGCCCGAGTAGTACTGGTCGATACCGAAGACGATGATGTGTCCGAGATCGGTGGAGACTTCCATCCCCTGATTCAGATAGACTCCCGCCTCGCTCATTTCATTGGCGTAGTTGTTCCAGTCGTACCGCTCCCAGACCCGATCATGCTCGGTCAGGTTGACTCCGGTGAGGCCGATTCGATTGGCTTCCGCCA
>JGIcombinedJ30088_10004086_pt1 | contig 13167 bp, 13 predicted proteins | sample PinacodermPK_FD_30088 | JGI IMG/M metagenome (IMG submission 30088)
CGCGGCAGGGTTCATAATGTCCGGAACCGGCCCGCACAGGGGATAGAAGGTCGCGTCCGTGACCCTCGGAGGTGGCGGCGGGGGTGGGATCCCAAGGGAAGAGCACCTTCCGGCGGTTTTCGCGTTCTCGGGGTTCGGTGGGGTGGAGGTGTAGCCCGCTCTTCTGTGACGAACTTCCGACTCGGGACACTAGGGGGTACTGAGCAATCCACAACCGGCCCGCCAGTCGCCGGCATGACTCCTGGGTCGGCGGGCGGCAGGCCGGAGCAATCGTCACTATTCAGCGCCCTCACAAGGGTCGGGCTCCGGCCATCCTCCCGGAGGTCGTCATCCTGCCGATCTGAAGGATCGGAGCGCGGAGTCGAAGCGTTCGACGGTCTCATCGATCACCGTGTCGGTGTGGGCATCCGACGGGAAGAAGTTGCCGAATCCTGATATGCGAACCCCGGCCGACGTGAGATGCGGCAGGAAGGCGACCCTCCGGGCCCTCTCGGTCATCAGGACCTCACGGTGGTTCCGCACCGCCGGGAGATCGGTGAACATCAGGTTGAAGATGGTCGGGAGGCCCTGCACACGGCACGGTAGGTCCTGGCCGTCCATGACCTCGTTGAGGCCCCGCATGAGACGACGGCCGCGGGTCTCCATTCCCGCGTACAGTTCATCACCACCCTCGTGCAGGTACTCGAGGGTGGCCCGGGCAGCCGCCATGGTGATCGGGGTGGCGTTGAAAGTGCCAGCATGCGTTATGGCGCCCGTCCCGATGCCGGCCATGAGGTCCCGGCGACCGGCCACGCATCCCACCGGAAAACCCGACGCGAGGGCCTTGCCCATGGTCGTGAGGTCCGGAGTCACGCCGTAACGGCCCTGGGCGCCGCCCAGGGATGCCCGGAACCCGGTTATCACCTCGTCGAATATGAGCACGATCCCGTGCTCATCGCACATACGGCGCACCTCCTCCAGATACCCGGGGAGGGGCTCCACGACGCCGCTGTTGGCCATCACCGGCTCCATGATCACCGCCGCTATCTCGTGGCCATGGGCGGAGAGCAGTTCGCCCAGAGCTTCGGGATCGTTCCAGGGCGCCACGATCAGGGAGGCACCGGCGTCGGCTGCCACACCGGCCGATTCGGGCACGGGCTCGGTACCACGCCCGTCGGGCCTGGCTCGGGAGCCGCTGCCCACATTGAAGAGGACGCTGTCGGCCCACCCGTGGTAGTGGCCTTCGAACTTGAGCACTGTGTTGCGGCCGGTCGCGGCCCGGGCGACCCGTAGGGCGGCCTGCACGGCCTCGGTCCCGGTCATGTTGAAGCGGACCACCTCGGCCGACGGCACGGTGCGGGTGATGAGTTGCGCCACCTCCACCTCGAGTTCGTGCTGGGCGCCGTAGAGGATCCCCTTACCCAGTTGCTCCTCGACGGCAGCAGTTACGAAGGCTGGGCGGTGACCGAGCAGCATCGGTCCCTGACCCATGACGTAGTCGATTAGGCGGTTCCCATCGACGTCGAACAGGTAAGGACCCTCGCTCGCCTTGAAGAAGATCGGGTGGGGCTTCTCGCCCATCCGGACGTTGCTGTTGACACCACCAGGGATCACCTTCTTGGAGTCCTCGTGGAGGAGGCGCGACTTCCCGAAGGTCAACTTCGAACTACGGGCCTTCACGTCGTCTCCTTCCGCCACCGGTGCGGAATGGTAACCCCTGCAGGAGAAGCTGCAGAAGAGCTGCGCGGATGGGAATGGAGGGTCGGGTCGGGTCCTACCCAGCTCGGGAGCCGCTCCACCCGACGTATCCGTCGCAGACAGTCTCCGTTGCCGCAACAAGCTGCCATCGGCATCAACCAGGTTAGAGACCCGGCCCGGACGGCAGTCCATCAAGGGTGGAGAGCACAATGGTCGACCACGGCTTGCAGCCGACTGTTCGACCCTGAGTGCCAGTCGGGATTCCTTGCTCTCCACTACCGGGTAACCGCTCTAGGAGGGTGCTGAACAATGACGATTGCTCGGGCCTGCCACCCGCCGACCCAGGTATTTTGCGAGCGGATGGCAGGCCGCTGGTGGATTGCTCAGCACCCTCCTAGCACATTACGCTCAATAGAGCACGATATACAGCACTGCTGAACGGAGGGAAATGTTGATGGGGGTATTCGACTGGTCGATCCGGGTGTCGAGTTCGGATGGTGCATCGTCGGTGGACATCGATGCGATAGTGGATACCGGCGCCACCTATACCGCAGTGCCCGCTGGAATACTCGAGCAGTTGGGAATAGCACCGAAGCGCCGCCTCACATTCGAGTTGGCCGATGGGCGATGCCAGGTGATGGACGTGGGAAGCGCGCGGGTCACGATCAACGGCGCCACCGAGATGACCCCCGTCGTCTTCGGCGCCAACGGCACGGACACGCTACTCGGCGCGGTCACCCTGCAGCAACTGGCTCTTGCTGCCGACTCATCAATGGAGAGACTTGTACCAGCCGCCAAGCTGCGCTATTAGCTCGGTCCCGGCATCGCAGCGCTGCCTCCGCTATTGCGACGGAGCGTGGAGTCGGGTCTGATGGGGTCCGGCAAGGACGAGCGGCTCCAGCCCGCGCTGAGCGCGCTCCGATCCGGCGACCCCAAGAGCCTCCGCGCGGTTATCGACGCCGATCCTGAGGTCGTAGACATGAAGGTGGGCGGAAACACGTTGCTCGAGTGGTTGACACAACCCGGCGCCGGACCTCCCTCGCCCGAGATCGTCGACGTGCTCGTCGGCGCCGGCGCGGAGGTGGACCGGGCTTTGAACCTCGCCGCCTGCTGGAACCTGGCGGGCCTCTGCTCGCGGCTTCTCGCGGCGGGTGCCGATCCGAGCGCCAGAGCCGACGCCGGCATAACGCCCCTGGAGTCTGCCGCGATGCATAGTTCCACCGAGGCGGCCGACGTGCTCGTCGGGTACGGGCTCCACCGGCACAGTCTCTGGCTGGCTGCGGCGACCGGCCTGCTACCGACGGTCCGGGACTGGGTGGCACTGGACGGGTCGCTTCTGGAGGATCCGGGCCCCTACCGGCCGGACTGGGCGGACGTCGGCCGCCCCACCGGTGCCCCGCCGACCGATGACCCGGCCGAGATCGTGGGAGAGGCCTTCGTGTTCGCCGCCGCCAACGACCGGAGAGACGTCGTCGACTACCTCCTCGACACCGGCGTGGATGTCGACGCACGTCCCTACAAGAACACGACCGCGTTGCACTTTGCTGTCCAGTTCCGCCGGCTCGCTATGGTCGGGCACCTTCTCGGGCGGGGAGCATCCGTCACCATCGAGGACGGGAACCACCGGTCCGATGCGGCCGGCTAGGCTGAGGCGTGCGACGACGGCAGCCATGATGCCGCCAGGATCCGCCGGCTGGTGAGAGCGGTCCGTCCGGGCCACCCGTAGCCGGTAGCGCCGCTTGGTCGGTATGACTGCCAACGCACGGAGTATCACCGTCGACCCTGGCCGGTAGCTGAGCATCGTCCCGGTGCCGCCAGGTACGGGCCGGACTGCTTGTATATCACCGGCACCGGCCGGAGGTGCTGCCGGTCAACGCGAACGTAGGAAGCTACGGAATGGGAAACATGCGGCGACGGAACCAGGGCGACGCTCGTCCGTATCGGCGCGCGTGCCTCATCATGGGCGCCGCAGTCGGGGTGACCGGAGTGACCTTCGGGGTGTTTGCCGATGCCGCCGGTCTCGATCTGCCGCGGATCGTTGCCATGTCGGCGTTGATGTTCACGGGTGCATCACAGTTCGCGGCGGTCGGAGTCATCAGCGACGGTGGAACGGGTACCGCTGCGATCGGTCCGGCCCTCCTGCTCGCGGCCCGCAACACGCTCTACGGACCGGTCGTACGCCGGGTCTTGCCGGATTCGACACTGGTCCGGCTGGGAGCAGCCCACTTCGTTGTCGACGAAACCACCGCCATGGCCGCCGCTCAAGCCGAACGCCGGGACGCAACGGGCGCCTTCTGGCTCACAGCCGCCACTCTGTGGCTGTGCTGGAATCTGGGTTCGATCGCGGGCGCGATGCTCGGCCCTGTCATGGGCACAGCGGAGGTGTGGGGACTCGACGCCGCCTTTCCCGCCATCTTCGTGGCGATGGTGGCTACCCACCTACGCAGTGCTGCCGGGCGGATCGCCGCAGCCGCCGCAGCCGCCATCGCTCTGGGCGCGGTACCGTTCAGCGCGCCTGGAATCCCGATCCTGCTGTCCGTGCTCGCCCTGCCGATCGCTCTCTACGTCGGGACTCGGCGGGAGCGATCCGCGGGTCACGGTAACGGGTCGGAAGCCTCGCCGTGAACTGGCTAATGATCGTCGTCCTCGTCGCCGGCTCCTACGGGATGAAAGCGCTGGGCGTTACAGCGCTGGGAAGCATCATCGAGCGCAAGCTCGGTCCGGTTGTGGCGCTGCTACCCGCGGCACTCTTCACTGCGCTCATCGTTGTGATGACATTCGAAGACGCCGGCAACCTCGTTGTCGATGCCCGGTTCGCAGGAGTAGCTGCCGGGGCTCTGGCGACTTGGCGCAAGGCTCCGCTCATCGTCGTCGTGCTGACAGCTATGGCCGTCACCGCCGGCCTTCGAGCCTTCTCATGACAGCCTGCCCCCGCCATACCGACCGTTCAAGCCGGATCGGCCGGGCCGCGTCAGGATAGGGACCGGATGACCAGGTTTCGCAGCACACGTAAGAACCTGACTGTCACGAGAGGTCAGCGTCTAGAAGCGCTGCCTTCATCTGTCGTGCGAACCTGACCGATCTCCCAACGTCACCTCATCCTCGGTCGAGCGATCAGTCCCACTCGGCCGCTCGTTCCCGGAGCTTCTTCACACCGCCGAGGATGATCGCCCGCTCCTCCTCGGCGGCCTGATCGAAGAAGCCCGCCGGCCACTCCTCGATAGCCCCGTAAGGCGACAGTTCGACGTCGCGGTAACTGGTCAGCCCGGTCTCCCGGTCCCGCTCCGCGAAGACCACCTTAGCCAAGTCCAACAACGCGTCGTCCGGATCCTCCACGATGCGCCTACGGAGTCGGGAGACCATGTACTCGCTATGGGTCTCAACGATCAACTGCCGCCCCGACCGGACCATAGCGATCAAGAAGTCAGCCAACCGCTGCTGCAGCGCCGGATGTAAGTGAAGCTCGGGTTGTTCGAGCAAAACCACACTCCCCTGCTCGGCAAGCAGGCACAGCACCAGCACCGGCAACATCTGGCTTACACCAACTCCTACCGCGGTAAGTGGGAGGGTTTCCGACTCCATGCCGTAAGGCCTAACCTTGGTAACGTGCCCAGCCCCTGCCAGCTCCTCCGGCTCCGGATAGGGTAAGAAGCCGACGTCATCGAGAGGTATCCAGCTATCCTCCCACGGGAATCCGACGTCCGTCTCTACTTCATCTACCAACCCCAAGTGTGTTGCCCAGGACCGTACGGCCTCAATCAACTCAACCTCGCAGTCTTCTCCGCCATCCGGCATCGGGACCTTTATCATCCTGCGCGCATGACTCCGTAGTACACGTCCACAATATTGGCCCCGCGGACCGATATCCGCCGAGCCTGCTATGTCCACAGGTCGTTCGATAACTTGAGGGGGTTCTCGTAAGGGACCGAGATAATGAAAATCGTTGGCTATGAACCACCATCGCATAAACTGTGCACAGAAATCAACAACCGCCCACCTATCACTATCCCATAGGACATTGATCTCTTTACTCATATCTGGCATGTCCGATAACGTCATCTTGCTCGAATCAACCAAACCATGTGCCTTCGCCTGTAGTACATGAACGTCAATTCCAGCCTGACTATCCGCGAATAGATCTAAGACCTGTTTCTTACTCAACTTCGACAGAATTCCAAAATCTTCACTACGAAGAGAGACGTCAATATCGTCTATACGCTTCCTTACAGCCAAGTAGTGTGGGATGGATCCTTCGAGAATTGCTAAGGAGATAAGCTGAGACCCCTCATTGTCAATGCTATCCCACTTGCCCCTAAATATGGGTGCCTCTTTATCTCGTTCTATGGGTCTAAGACCTGCTCGCACCCAAATATAGTCATCGACTAGGTCGGGCTTCCCAAGCCTGGTATAAGAAGGTTTAGTACCTGCGACTCGGCGCTGAGGTACTTCACGTTCTAAAGTGAGCAAGAAGGATAGTTCACTTTCTGCCGCTATATCAAACCGTAAGCAGACAGTTAAAATATTATTTATCTCAGCAGCTCTGGGGAATTCGCCGATCTCTATATCCCACCCAATGAGAAAGGCTTCTGGTATAGACAGAAGCCGATTCTCACACTCTATCATTACATTGTGATAGTATTCTCTATATTCCAGGCTTCTATAGTCCGGAACGCTTAGGTCTACCCCTATCGAAATTGGGGTGTCATCTCGTAATTGGATTGTTTTGATATCAAAAAAATGGCCCAGGCTTACTAAGTCACCACTGATAGGAAAGACACCATTCGTACTTCGGTCCCTGGCACCTTGCTGTACAAGGCGCAGCGCTTGGAGGATGCTGCTCTTACCCGATGAATTCTCGCCCACCAGAAGGGTGAAGGGTGCCAGTCCGACTACCGCGTCGGCTGCCGACTTGAAGAGGCGCAATCTCACTTTGCTGATGAATGGATTCCTATAGCTCGTAGAGAGGGTTCCGTTAGTCATCAGTTTGCCACTTCACAGTTTCGTACAGTAACTCGTAGCGGCGACCGTTGCTATCCGAACGTGTAGGCCCCGAAGGTCCGCTTCCACCGATCATCTTGGCGAACCCGGCCCCAGCCAACGCATCGGCTGTGGTGAGTGCGAAATACCAGCCGCTCAGGCTATCTTGCTGACTCCGTACGGGCGGCGAGGTGGTAATCGGTCCTCTGGGTTGGAACATCGTGGGGTACGCCCTCAGGATCTGGCAGTCGAGCCGCCCGGCCACCTGTTCCACACAACTGGGTGAAAAACCGCGGGTCCGGCCGTTCCTAGTGGCTTCCTCAAGGATTTCGAGTAGCTGGGCGTGGTGTCCATCTAGGGCATTCTCCAGCAGACTCGGATCGGGGAACGGCAACCCGATATCGTCCTCGTGGCGTTTGGCGGCACAGTCTCGGGTTAGAGCCTGGATACAGTCGACTTCGGCTTCGAGGGCGGGCCAACGTAAGTCTCTGCCAGCGTCTTGGAGCGGAACGCCGCGCAGGGAGTGTTGCATATGATCCTCCGCCCCTGTGTAACCGGCTAGGGCGGCCTCCAAGGCATCAACGCTCATCGCACCCAGTCGCTCGTCGACCTGCACGAACCACATGTAACCCGCCATACCGGTCAATACAGCCACTTGATAGGGTAGGTCCGTGACCTCAGGAGCCAGGATCACGTCATCGGCAGCGGCCAGCGACAACTCGTTGGTCGCGAGAGCACCGAGGAAACACCGCCGTTCGTGGTCCACATCGAGAACCGCCACCATACGACGAACCGGATCCGACAGATCCATCTGCCCGACCAGGACGATATCCTCCTGCATGATGTCAAGGAACTCTCCGGCCTCCCGCCACGGATAACTACCCTTCCGCCATTTGCCTAGGGCCTCCGCGTACCGATCGTGTCTATCCACGCGACACCTCCCTTTCCATGACGCATGTAGCCAATTCATCGACCAACACTTCCTGGCCAGCCTCGCTCAGATCACCGGCCGCGGTGCGGATCTCATCCAGCAGCGCAATACGGCGTTTTATGAGCGTGGGCCTGCTCACGTCAATCTGTCGGGCCACCTCCATGTCGGTCAGGCCTGCCAACCGTCCTCGAACAATCGTCACCTCCGTAGAGGACCAGTCAGCCACCAGATGCCCGGCTATCTCCCTCGCGAACTCGGCCTCCCCGGGGTCTTCAACCGCGACGCTCACCGACCCCTCAATTTGTTCAAGGATGGCAGGAACCCAATCTGTCAACACCAATTCCAGGATCCTCCCCAGATCGCGTACGGTGATCCCTCCCGGTGCGTCACGTAGCACGGTTCGGAGAAGCACCTTGAAGTTCCGCTTCGAATAGACGGCAGGAGCGCGATCCTCCTGCCCCGGTACCCGGCGAGGAACGACTCTGATCCGCTCCACGACGCCGCGAACCTCCTGGTCGGTCAGCGGTCGGTAAGCCCCCTCCTCTCCTCGGAGGGCATATATGGTCTGCTCGGAGACCCTAGACCCTTCTACGGTCTCACAACTGCCGAGGGTTCTCTTGGCCCGATCCAGGAGGTTGTCGACCACAGTGCGAACCCGGCGGCGAGCCAGAGTGATCCGTACCTGCCGGTCAAGCAAGGCCCTCCAGTCACTGATCGACTCGGCCACGTCGAACAGATAGTCGAGTTGATGCTGGCCAAGTAGCCGATCCGTGATCACGTCCTGAGCGAGCTCATCGATGGCTTGGGCATCCCACGAGTAGGACCTCGCATACACGGTCGGCGGGTACCTGTGGGCGCGGGAAGCACAAGCCTTGCGGATCTCGGCAAAGACAGCAGGGCCGATGACCTCCCGCTCGTACTCATGTCGCAACTCGGAGAGCCCCATCTACCTACCTCTGCGCTTCCTGGTTCTCTCGACCCTGAAGGCCCGATCGACTATCTCCATGACCTTCTCGATGACCTCACCATCCGGTTCATGGCACGACTTTCGAGCCTCGGTGAACTCCCGGAGATCGACGTACTCGTAGGACTTGCCTCGAAACTCGGTCCCGATCCATCCCGGCACATCGATGGCGCAGTTTGCGGTTCCACACGTTGGCGTTCCCCCGGGCCGGTGATGCGCCGAGTGCGCGAAACCCCCGTACCTGGGCTGCGTAGTTCTCGGAACCACCGGCGGCCGCGGGTGGATGGCGCCACTCCCCGCAACTATCCAAGGACGTACCGGAGAGTGGCCTCCCACGCTCACAACCGCCTTTGGAAAACGGAACCATTCGCCACTAATCGGGATGCTCGATACGGACATGGCGATAGAAGCCTACGTCTCGGGCAAGCTGTTGGATACTCGGAGAGCTTCCACGAGATGTTCCGTCTGGAGTATCCACCGTTCCAGCTCGGCCGCGGTGGGACCGAGTTCATAGTGATGGTGATGGCAGGCCCTGCTCAACGATGCCCATGCCGATCGCACATCGGCTACGAGCCTGGCATCCGTGATCATCAGCCCGAGGCAGGCGAGTTGCGTGGCGCGGCTTGCCTGCCCCACACCCGGATAGATTGCTAGCCAAAGGCGATCCAGCGCCTCCTCTAGAACCTGGCGAGTCAGCAACGCCGCGGCCCGCGGCCACACTCCCCCCGACCCTTGCGGTCGCTCGATCAGAGCACGTGCATGTCCGAGAAGTTCAGCGGTCATAGACGACGGAGCCGCTCTGCAAGTCCCTGGCAGTCGTTGATCAGTCTCTTGAGGGAACCAGCGAACGGTTTGTGGGCGCCCCGGTTCGCATCCCAGAAGGCGTCGGCGAACTGACGCATCCATCTCTCGGATATGCGACGGGATATGTCGCCTCCCCCCCGACCCGGATCGTCGTAGAGAGCGAGGGACGCCTTCTGCTTCAACGTGCGCGTTCGTTCCAGAAGATCATCCACCGCGCTATGAGGTTCACCCCTAGCGAGCCGGCGCCGGCGTACCGCTTCGATACAGGCGGCCTCCAGACCGTCGCGGCACATACCGGGAACCACCCTCTGCGCCACCTGTTGCGGCAGGTCGGAGTCCAGCGCAACGGATCGAGCATCTTGGAAGTACTGGATGACCGGATCCCGCTTCTCCCGGACCTCCACTATCGACCCCGGTCGGCGTGTCACCTGCTTGCAGGTGTGCTCGATGCGGAGGCGCCGGAGCGATTCGGGCAAGCGGTCGTCGTGGGTGAACACGATCAGCTGGCGGTCGGCGGATACCTCGGCGAAGACACGGGCCAACCCGTCTACCCGGGCGGGATCCATGGACTGGATCGGATCGTCGATCACCAGGAACCGGAACGGACTCGAAGGCAGGGTGGCGCGAGGGAAGAAGAGGGACAACGCCAGGCAGCCGATCTCGCCCTGGCTCGCGACCGCCAGGGCCTGTGCCTCGGTGCCATCGACTGCAACCTTCAGATCAACTCGGCGCTGGGTTCTAGACCCGGCAAGTTCCACCGATCGCAGATCGACGTTGCTCTGCAAACGGAGATCCCTCCAGAGACCGAGCGCCTTTGTCTCTATCGGCGCCCACCGTGCAGAACGTAAGGATGCTGTTACTTGCTTGAGCGCCTGCTCCGCCACCGTGATCTGTTTGACGACCTCCCTCTGGGCTACAGCCTCACGGGCTCTGGGCACCCACCCCATGAGGTCGGGGAGGAGCGCCGACCAGTTCTTTTCCTTCGCGGATACCCGCGACCGTGCCACCTGCGATACCCGTTCCGCTTCCCGCGCCACCAGTGGATAGGTGGACACGAGGTGTTCCGGCACTTCCTCGTGGCGGTCCGGGATTGCCGCCCACAATGCCCATGCGACAGACAATCCCATGGTGTCGATGCCGGTTGCGGAGGGTATCTCGGGCATCTCGACCAGTGACGCCACCATGTCGAGGGCTTCGGTGAGTGAGCGCAGGGACGACCGGTACTGGCGTGCCGACTCGGTCAACTCCTCGATCTGGGCTTCGGCCGCTCGTCTCCATGCCGCATCGAGGGTTCCCAGCCCACACACAGGACACGGCTCTTCGCCGTGACGTCTGTGGCGTTCCAGGGCCCCTCGAAGGATCTCGACCAGACTCTGAGCCCGTTCCGTGTCGGTACCGGCCAGCCTCGATACCTCTCCGAGAGCGCTCTCCACCTTCTCCGCCACCCGGATGACATCGACATCGTGCGGCACCTCAAGGGCTGCCAGTTCGTGGAGTGAATCCTGCTCCGGATCCGGCATCGTTCCGAGCCCGGTGATGGTGTCGATGTCCCATGTTCTCTTGCGGAGAGCCCTGACCGCGGTCTCGGCTCGTCCATCGTCAAGGGCTTCGAGAGCAGGTAGCAGGCGGTCGAGGCGCTCCCGGTTTACTTTCTTATAGAGCCGGGTCCGTTCCAGACGGGCGGACGCCAACGCGTTGGCCGCTTCGGGAAGCACCTCCAAGCCGAGTACCGCCGACAATGTATCGAACAGAGCCGACGGGCTGGCGCCGATCATGCCGAGTTCGTTGTAGGACAGGAGGGGCCGGTACAGATCAAGCGGTCCCTTCCATCCGATCCCAGCCAGATCGGTGCGCTTCTCTCCGTGGTGCTGGGCTGTTGTGACGGAGTCTGGAAGTTGTCCATCCCCGGACCAGGTTCGGTCCACGGTGGTGAGGCCTCGCTTCCCCTCGACCTGGAACCGAGCGGTGATCCTGGGAGAGGACGGGCAATGCAGGTTCCGCCATCCGCCCTTCCATGGTCCCGCTCGGTCCGCCCAGCGCAAGGTGTCACCGGTCAGCAGCACCTCCAGAGCGTCGGCGAAGCTGGACTTGCCGGAACCGTTCCGACCTACGACCACCGTGAGGCCCGGGCCCGGCGGTAGCTCCAACATCACTTCGGGACCGATGCCTCGGAACCCTGACACGGTGACGTCATGGAGATAGACGGAGGAAGCCTCTTCTTGCCTACTGTTGGCGTTGTCCACTGCGTGCCCGTCTGATCGACCCTCGAGTACCCTCTCCACAGCCTCTCCCCCTTCTAAAGAGGCCATCACGAGATCGAGTGTGCGGTCATCCACGTCCAGTTCGGCCAGTTCCGCCAGGATTTCCTGATACAACGTCATCCGACCTCCGAGGTGTGTTTGCGTTGCTATCAAACATAGAGACGGAGAGTGACATGTACCGCGTCGAGGCTCAGCGAAGACAGACGCAGCGCCCCGTCGGTAGGATCAGGAACGGATGGCAGCACCGTATCGGGATCAATATGTGGACCTTCTGCGTTCCATCTCGCTCGTGGTGGTGGTGATATGGCACTGGGTGTTCACCATCCTCGTGGTCTCCCCCGAGACGGTCTCACCCTCCAACCCGATTGGGTTCACCCAGGGCCTCTGGGTGGCGACATGGGTTCTACAGGTGATGCCGGTGTTCTTCTTCGTGGGCGGCTACACGCACCACCGGTCCTTCCGCAACTACACGCGGGGAACATCCCGCCGGTTCCTCAAGCGACGCATGGGAAGGCTGCTCGGACCGGCGATAGGACTGGTGGCCGTCTGGGTTGCCGTCGGTTGGGTGCTGGAACTGACTCTCGATCCGGCCTGGACCTGGTCGGCGGTGATCCTGGTGCTGTCGCCGCTGTGGTTCCTGGTCGTGTACGTGGTGATGGTCCTCATCGCTCCGATCGCCATCCGGGCTCACTGGCGCTGGGGGGAGATAGCGCCGGTATGGCTGCTGGGCCTCGCCGGGGTCCTGGACGTGCTCCGCTTCACGCAAGGTCAAGGCTGGGCGGCATGGGTAAACTTCGTGGTGATCTGGGGACTGGCCCACCAACTCGGCTTCTTCTACGACCGGTTGGTGGCCGCCCCACCCCGCACCGGCTGGATGATGTTCTGGGCCGGCCTCTTCGCCCTCATAGCCCTCACCAACATGGGTTTCTACCCGCGGTCCCTCGTAGGCGTACCCGGAGAGCGCTTCTCCAACATGGGTCCGCCCACCCTGGCCATCGTGGCGCTGACCTTCCTGCAAGTAGGGCTGGTGCTGGTCATCCGGCCCAAGGTGCTGGCATGGCTCGAGAAGGGAGACCTCACCCAGCGGGTGGTGGGCTGGATCAACGAGCACGCCATGCCCCTCTACCTGTTCCACTCCACGGGCATGGCCGTGGTCGTAGCCGTACTGTTCGGCTTCGGCTACGTACCTCCGGCGGAGCCCACGCTCGAATGGTGGCTGACCAGACCTCTCTGGCTGATCGGCCCCGCCCTGGCCACCTGGCCCCTCCTAGCCCTCTACCGAGTCACCAAACGTCCGGCTGCCGTAGCCGTCCCGAAGACAGCAGACTAGACCGCTGAAACACCTCATTGACCCAGGAACCCGCCCCCAATCTTACCGAATCCCGGTCCGACTCCTTACCTGGCCACATGAGTTCCGACTGGGTCCCGGGCCAGTCCCGCTTTACCTTGTTGGGTAGCTCTGATGTGTGATTATCGGGGCTGGTTGCTCGCCGCGGCGGGCAGGGCTCTGTCCCCCTGTCAGAGAGATGGCCTGGGGGGTGTTGCCACCCGCC
>JGIcombinedJ30088_10004096_pt1 | contig 13138 bp, 10 predicted proteins | sample PinacodermPK_FD_30088 | JGI IMG/M metagenome (IMG submission 30088)
GTGGTGAAGGCTCGAGCCCTGGGAGCGCAGGCGACCATGGGCGGACGAAGCTGGTTCTGGGGATTGGCCGTTGACGGCGAAGCCGGAGTGGCTCGGATGCTCGACATCTACCGCACCGACATCGACCGCACCCTGGCCTTAGTGGGCCGGCGGCGCTTCGACGACGTCGGTCCAGAACTGGTGGCCGGTTAGCCAGACGTAATCCGTCTCGGCTTCGTCAACAACCCCTATTCTCATGTCAGTTGGCACGCTACGCTGTCAACCCAAGGATATGTACATGTGCCTAGGAGGGATTCTCAATGAATTGGTACGGCCATCTCACCAAAGTTCGCAAAGGACGCGGTGTCATTTCCCTTGTCATCGCCTTGCTGGCGGTATTCGCGCTACTGGCAACAAGTTGTGGAAACGATGACGACGGAGACACCGTAGAAGCCCCAGAAGCCACTCAGGCACCGGAGGCCGCGGAGGAGCCAGAAGCCACAGAAGCTCCGGCGCCAGCGCCAGATCCCAGAGGCAATGCCCTGGGTGATGGATCTCTTGGAATCGTCGAAGTCGAGGCTGGAGAAGCGATTCAGATCCGGTCTTTACAGGCGATTACCGGCGATGTGGCCGGTTTCGGTTTGCCGATCGACCGGGCTGCGTATATCGCGGCTGACGACTATGGGCCGATCCATGGTTTCGATGTCGATCTGGGTGCGAGCCTCGATGATCTTTGCGGTGCTGACGGCGGCCAGGCCGCAGCTCAGACCATCGTGGCCGACGACCGGGTGATCGGGGTGCTGGGCACTTCGTGCTCTGGCGCGGCGGTGGCCGCGGCCCCGCTGGTCACCAATGCGGGAATGGTCATGATCTCGGGGGGCAACACGTCTCCGGCGCTGACTTCTGATTTGGCCGGCACCGCGGGTCCCAACCACGTCAAGGGCTATTACCGCACCGCCCACAATGACTTGTACCAGGGCGCGGCCATGGCCAAGTTCGTGTTCGGGGAGCTGGGCTTTACCACTGCCGCCGCGATCCACGACGGCGACCCCTACACCCAGGGGCTGGCCCAGGCGTTCTCCGACGCATTCGAGGACGAGGGCGGCACGATGACCGGATTCTCGGGGGTCAACAAAGACGACACCGACATGGTGCCGGTGTTGACCGAGATCGCCGCGGGCAGCCCCGAGGCGCTGTTCTTCCCGATCTTCCAGCCGGCCGGCGACTTCATCGCCGACCAGGCCCCGGGAGTCTCCGGGCTCGAGGACACGGTGCTGCTGGCCGCAGACGGCCTTTTGAACGCCAACTACCTGCCGCTGCCCCAAACCGCCGGGATGTACTTCTCCGGCCCGGACCAGCGATTCGGCGAGAACGTCAATCAGAGCACCGGCAAGACCGCCGCCGACTTCACCGCCGAATACGAGTCGCGCTACGGAGAAGTGCCGTCGTCGGCGTTCTGGGCCCACGGCTACGACGCCACCATACTGCTGCTCGACGCCATCGCCGCCGCCTCCTGGATCGACGACGACACGCTGATGATCGACCGCCAAGGCGTCCGCGACTACCTCTACGGGCTGCGCAACTTCAACGGCATCATCGGCACCATCAACTGCGACGCCTTCGGCGACTGCGGCTCATCCAAGATCACCGTCGTGCAGAACCTCGGCGGCGAAGAAAACATCGAAGCCAGCCTCAACAACGTGATCTACTCCTACGAACCGTAGAGCCCGATCGCCCGTATGCAGCCCTGGCGCGGGATCGCTGTTCCCGCGGTGATTCCCGAGCCAGGGACTGCACTTGGGCATGCTTTGCTGTTCGTCCGCTAGCTAGCTGATCGGGGCTGTCCCATGATTGGAAAGGCACTTCGCCGAAAAGCCCCCCGCACTGGCGTCGACTGGTTCCTCACCGTCATGCGGGTGGCAGCGCTCACGGTGGTCGCTGTGGGCCTGTTGGCGTTCATTGCCCAAGAAATCGACACCAACAATCCGTTTGCCCGGTGGGCCAATCCCGACGCCACCGGCCTCACTAGGGCCCAATTCCAGGGACTGATCGTGTCGGGGGTGGCCCAAGGCGCCATGTACGGACTGATCGCCTTGGGCTACTCCATGGTCTACGGGGTGCTCGGGTTCATCAACTTCGCCCACGGCGAAGTGTTCATGGTGGGCGCCATGACCGGAATGATCACCTCCACCAAACTGGCCGACGCCGGCATGTGGGAGAGCAACTTCATAGGCTCGCTTGTGCTCATCGTATTCGTGTCGGTGATCGTGTGCGCGCTGACCGCGGTGATCATGGAGCGAGTCGCCTACCGACCACTTCGGGGATCGCCCCGGCTCATACCGCTCATTACTTCGATCGGAGTGTCCTTCTTCCTCCAGAACGTGTCGCTGGTACTACTCGGTCCCGCAGCCAAGGCGTACCCAGACGTGCCCGACTGGGTGAAGTCCAAGCACACGTTCCTCGAGATCGAAGGGGCCAAGATCCTGGTAATAGTCGTGGCCGCGGCCTCGATGGTCTGCCTTTGGTACGTGGTAGAGCGCACCAAGAGCGGCAAGGCCATGCGAGCCGTGGCTGAAGACGCCGAGATCGCCGCGCTGATGGGCATCAACGTGAATCGCACCATCGTCAAGGTGTTCGCGCTCGGGGGCGCCATGGCGGGGATGGCCGGCATTCTGTGGGGCATCTTGTTCCGCAGCGTTGTCCACACAACCGGTTTCCTTCCCGGCATCAAGGCCTTCAGCGCGGCAGTGGTTGGCGGCATCGGCCACCTCGGCGGCGCGATGACCGGAGGGCTGTCCATCGGTGTGGCCGAATCGGTGGGGCCACTGCTCATTCTTGAGCCGCTTGGAGTGAGCGGAGTCTCGCAGCTTCGGGACGCGGTTGCTTTCGCGGTGCTCATAGGTGTATTGCTGCTGCGCCCCAACGGGCTGTTTGGCGAGCGCCTGCCTTCTGAGGATCGCACATGACCGCAACACTTCCTCCCACCAGCTCACCTCAACTTGAGGCGCCGCTGGCTGCGCCGCGGCCGGCATTGGCCCACGACTGGCGGCGGATCGCTCGCATGGGATCGATTGCCGCCTTCGCCCAGGTCTTCATCGCCCTTTCCAACATGCCGGTGGCGCTCGACGGGCGGACCATGGTCAAGCCGGTGCTTAGCCTGGGCTATCTCGTACTGCTGATCCTGCCGTTCGCGGCCGGCTACCGCCAGGGTCACCAGACCAAGCTCGAGGGCGTTACCCAACACGCCGCAGGACCCAATGAGGTGGTGGGCGGTCTGGCCTGCGGAATGATCGCGGGCGGGGGCTTGTCGCTGCTCGCGGTGCTTCTGGCCAACTTCGACCTTCGGGATCCGCTGGTGAACTGGAGTCCGATACTCCTCGACACTTTGACCTTTGGCAATGCCCCGTGGTTCGCGGTGGTGATCTGGCTGGCAATCGGCGCGGGAGCAGGAGCCTCGGGAGGGGTGCTTCGGCTGCTCGGGCCCCGGAGCCGCCGGGCAACTGTAACTATGGTACTCGCCGTAATCGGCGCCGCAGTTCTGGAGTCTCTGATGGTGGACTTGGCCGACGGTTTGAGGCTCGAAGCGCTTACCGACCGCCTCTATGCCAAGCGGGGCGGGGTTACCTGGCCCGGCGCATTGGTGTTAGCCGCCGTCTCGGGCGGGCTCGCCGTGGTGGGCCGCGGGCGATTTCGCACGGCTCGAGCGCGCCTCGCCAACCTGGAGGGCGCCAAGCGCAGCCGGGCCAACGCCGGACTCATCTTGGCTGCCGCCGCGGTGCTGATCGTGTTGCCGCTGTTCGCGGGAAAGCTCACCAATGAGCTGCTGGCCAACGTCGGCCTGTTCGTGCTCTTGGCCCTCGGGCTGAACGTGGTGGTCGGGCTAGCTGGCATTCTCGACTTGGGCTACGTGGCCTTCTTCGCCGTCGGCAGCTACTCCGCCGCGGTGCTCACTGCGGCAACCTCTCCCAAGATCTCCCCCGAGATGCCCTGGCTCGTCGCCCTCATCGTCGTCGTGGTAATCACCGGCCTCGTGGGGCTGTTCATCGGTGCCCCCGTGATCCGGATGCGGGGTGACTATCTGGCTATCGTCACCCTGGGTTTCGGCGAGATCATCCGCCTGCTGTTCCAGTCCGACTGGCTGTCGGGATGGTTCGGCGGGGCCCAGGGCATCACCTTGATCCCCGGAGCAAACATCTTCGGCCTCACAGAAGTGTCGGGCACTGACCCCCGCCGAGTGTTCTACCTGGTGCTGGCCTTCTGCGCGCTGGCCATATACGTCTCATGGCGGCTGGAGCGCTCCCGGCTGGGGCGGGCTTGGATGGCAGTTCGCGAGGACGAGACCGTGGCCGAGGCAATGGGGATCAACACCGTGAACGTCAAACTGCTCGCCTTTGTGGTCGGAGCGATTCTGGGATCGTTTAGCGGTGCCATTTTTGCGGCCAAAGTCGGGTCGGTATTCCCTTCAAGTTTTCTGATCCTGGTGTCGATCGTCATCCTTGTGGTGGTGATCTTCGGGGGCATGGGCAACATCGTCGGAGTGATTGCGGGGTCGGCAGTGCTGATCGGCGTCTTGGGAGGTCCCAAGCAGCCGGGTCTTTTGGCCGAGTTCTCCGAATTCAAACTGCTCATCTATGGCGCCCTGCTCGTGTGGATGATGCTGGCCCGGCCTGAGGGGCTGATACCCAGCGTGCGGCGCACACGCGAACTGCACCAAGTTGAGATGGCCCAGGACGCCTGGCTCAGAGGGCAGGTTGACGGCGAAGACGGCGGAGGCGGCGACCCGCAGCCCACGGTGCAGCCATGACCGACGTGCAAGCTGCCACTGGGCCCGCGGCCGCAGCCGTCCGTCAACCGCTGTTGGAGACCCGGCGGCTCAGTGTGGAATTCGGGGGCCTAAAAGCCCTGGACGATCTCGATCTCGAGATATACGAAGGCGAAATCGTCTCGGTGATCGGGCCGAACGGCGCCGGCAAGACCACATTGTTCAACGCCATCACCGCCACGGTGGAATCCTCCGATGGCGACATCGTGTTCGAGGGCAGATCCCTGCTGGGGCTCGACCCCAACCGGGTGACGTCGAGCGGGATTGCCCGCACATTCCAGAACGTGCGCCTGTTCGCCAACATGTCAGTGCTCGAGAACGTGATGGTATCCCAGCACTGCCGCACCAAACAGCACGCCTTCGGCGCCCTGCTCTACACCAGGGCCTTCCGCCGAGAGGAAGCCGAGATCCGCCAGCGGGCCGAGAAAATTCTCGAGTTCTTCGGCACCAGGCTCGTCGGATACCGCATGGACCAGCCTGCCTTCACGCTTTCCTATGCCAACCGGCGGCGCCTGGAAATCGCCCGGGCGATGGCCACCCAGCCCAAGCTCATCCTGCTCGACGAACCGGTGGCGGGGATGAACCCGGTGGAGTCGGCCGAGCTCACCGGCCTGATCGGCCGCCTGCGCGACGAGTGGGGCTTCGCCATCGTGGTGATCGAACACGACATGGGAGTGGTGCGGGAGGTGTCCGACCGGGTGGTGGTGCTCGACCACGGCGTGAAGATCGCCGAGGGCGACTACGCCGATGTGGCCAACGACCCCCAAGTGATCGAGGCCTACCTGGGCAAGGGAGCCGGGGACCCGTGAGCGAAGCCCATCTCGAACCGGACGCGGCCGCCACCAACAGCGAGGACCACCCCGCTACTCCGCTGCTGGAGATGCGCTCGGTTAACGCCCACTACGGCGCAGTGCACGCCCTCATCGATGTGGATCTGGCGATATACGAGGGCGAGCTGGTGTGCCTGCTCGGGGGCAACGCCAGCGGAAAGTCCACCACCCTCAAGACCCTGCTCGGAATGCTCAAGCCCACTTCCGGGGAGGTGGTGCTCGACGGCGAGGTGGTAAACGACCAGCCCACCAGCTACCGGGTGGCCCGCGGCGTGACCATGGTGCCGGAGAACCGCCGGCTGTTCAAGCGCCTTACCGTGCGCGAGAACCTCGACCTCGGGGCCTACCTGCGCACAGACTCCGATCAGATCGCGGCCGACATGGAGCGGGTGTTCGAGCTGTTCCCCCGAGTCAAAGAGCGGCTCAACCAGAAGGCGGGCACGCTGTCGGGCGGGGAACAGCAGATGGTGGCCATCGGCCGGGCCCTGATGTCCAACCCCAGGGTGCTGCTGATGGACGAGCCCTCCATGGGCTTGGCCCCCGCCCTGGTGCAACAGAACTTCGAGCTGATCCAGCAGATACACCGAGCCGGAATGACCGTGTTCATGGTGGAGCAGAACGCCAACATGGCCCTATCCATCGCCGACCGGGGCTGGGTGCTCCAAACCGGCCGCGTCGTCCTAGACGACACCGCCCAAAACCTCCTAGCCCACCCCGACCTCCAAGCCTCCTACCTGGGCACCGCCGAGCAGCAATAGCTCAACTCCGCAGCAACTAGTTCCTGTCCATTTGGCGCTAAGCGCGGGAATGATCCTTTAACGGGGAGTTGCTGAGCTACCATGTGGGTCGCCGCTTTGTAGGGGGTTCTCATCCGACAGGTCGGATTCGGACCAGGGCACGCGGATTTCAAGGGAAACACGGCGCTGATTTGGTGCCCAAACCTGATGGAATCTCAAGGAGCCAGTGGTGCGAATTCATTCTCGTCCCAAACTCGCCGGATCGGGTCGCCTAAAGGCTCTCCGAGTCCCCAATTCCAAGCGCATGGCGGGTTGCCGTTTGGCGCGCCTCGTTGGTGTTGTTGCGCTAGCCGCAGTCGCAGCGTCGTGTCTGCCGGTTGGTTCGGCATCGACGAGTTCAATTGCGTCCGTCACAGCCGAAGACGATCTCGCGGGCAATCCTGATACCACTTCGCCCGTTGTCCGCGTCGCAGCGGCCGCGACTCGGGGGGCCTTTTCAGCGTCCGGACCTGAGTTCGCATCCACCAGAGTCGATCTCGAGAGCTATCGCGACTCCCTGTCCAATCTCAACGTCGTGCCCGCCGCAACCGGCGGGCCGGCAGCGACCTCGACTCCCTCGGCGGTGCCTGAGCGTGTGTGGGTGGTGGCCGACGACGATCAGGCCGCAACGCTGGCGGCCCACGGATACCGAATCGGCGACACGGTGATCGTGGCCACCGGAGACCTCCGAGCCCTCCCCCCGCAGACACGGGAGTTGATTTTCAATGCCTCTACGGTGAAATTGGCCCCCGGCCTTGATGAGGACGCGCTCTGGCAGTTGGAGGCGATCCGCCGAGGCGATGAGATCCCCGGAGGCGGACTGCTCATGTTCGATGAAGGCCTTGATCGCCGCTTGGTGGCCATCTACGGCCATCCGTCGACATCGAGCCTTGGAGTGCTGGGTGAACAGAGCCACGATGAAGGTGTCGAGCGGCTCCGATCCATCGCCGAGGGCTACGACGCCGGCGGCGCAGTGGTGGTGCCCACTTTCGAGATAATCGCCACCGTGGCGTCGGCTGGTGCCGGCAGCGATGGGGACTATTCGGCCATGACCGCACGGGATGTGATCAGGCCCTGGGTCGAGACCGCGGCAGCCAACAACATGTACGTGGTTCTCGATCTGCAATCGGGACGAAGTGACTTCTTGAGCCAGGCGAAGGCATACGAGGAGTTCCTCCGCCTTCCCCACGTCGGGCTGGCACTCGACCCTGAGTGGAGGCTCAAGCCCCACCAGGTCCACCTCGAACAAATCGGCACAGTGGACGCGGCCGAGATCAACCAGGTAGTGAGATGGCTGGCCGGCATCGTCCGCAAAGAGGCTCTGCCCCAGAAGCTGCTGGTGCTCCACCAATTCCGCTTCTCAATGATTACCAACCGCGAACTCATTGAGACTCCCCCCGAGCTGGCGGTGCTGATCCACATGGACGGCCAAGGTCCGCTGAACTTGAAGTACAACACCTGGAACTTCTTGACCAACGAGCCCGACACCGACAAGTTCCATTGGGGCTGGAAGAACTTCTACGACGAAGACGCCCCCATCATGGCCACCCCCGAACAAGTACTAGAACTCACCCCCAACCCGGTGTTCGTGTCCTTCCAATAGGGGCTCTAGCCGAAATCAATTCCATGGGCGTCGGCGATGACGGTGAGGATGGTGCCGGGTTGGCGGGCGTCACCAATGACTTGGACATTGAGGCCAGCGGCAAGGAGTTCGGCAGACAGTGGGTCGTAGGGGTGTTTGGCCACAGTGAGGGTGAGGTCGGCGTCGGGGGGAGTGTCTGCCTTGGTTTGGATTTCTACGTTGAGGGCCTGAAGGCGCTCGAGGGCAGGCTGGACTACTAGGTCGAGCAGGGCGTTGGCGGCCACTCGGCGGCCTGGGGTGGTGAGAGTTACCGCCAACCCCTGGGTAGCCAGCCACTCGGCTAGGCCAAGGGCTTCGTAGCCCCCAAAGCGGTCGTCTACAACCGCGGTTGCCCCCTGAGACACGTTACTGATGTCGGGGACCTCAGCGCCGGTTGCGCCGGTGGCCGCGATGACCATTTCAGGCTGGGCTGCTTGAATCGACTCGGCATCAACAGCACAGCCGAGGCGCACGTCTACACCGAGACGGGCCAGTTCGCATTCTTGCCAGTCGCAGATGTCGCCCAGCAAGCCCCGAGTGGGCAGCTGTTGGGCCTGTCGGACTGCGCCGCCCAAACGATCCTGGGCCTCGAACAGAATGACCTCATGGCCCCGCATTACAGCGAGTCGAGCTGCCTCCATTCCTCCGGGGCCCCCGCCCACTACGACGACCCGATGGGATTGCGAGCCTGGTGAAGGTGGCGGTTCAGACTCGCGTCCCACCGCGGGGTTGACCGCGCACGACAGTCGGCCTCGGTTGAGCCCGCCGACGCAGCCATCGTTGCCCGCGATGCAGGGGCGGACCTCGGCTTCTCGCCCTCCGACGCTCTTGGCCACCAGGTCGGGATCGGCGATGTGGGCTCGGGTGAGGCCCACCATGTCAGCCGCTCCGTCGGCAATCAGCTTGTCAGCCTCAGCCAGGGTGCGGAAGCGGCCGGTCACTATGGCAGGCAAATCCACCGCAGCCACTACCGGAGCGGCTGCCTCCAGCTCGTATCCGGGAGGTTCGTGCATCCCACCCATGATCTTGTGGGGGCGCAAGCAGCTCCCATAGGTGAGGTTCACGTAGTCAATGAGACCGTCATCGGCCAGCACCTTCACCAGCTCGGCACAATCGTGCTCGGTCACTCCCCCGGCGCCCACTGCTTCTGATCCGACCCGCACCCCCAACACGACATCAGAGCCAATGGCCCCTCGCACCCCGCCGACGATCTCGCGGGCCAGCCGGATGCGGTTCTCCCAAGAGCCGCCGTAGTGGTCGGTGCGCTGGTTGGTGGCCGGCGACATGAACTGCTGGAGCAGGTAGCCATGGGCGATGTGGACCTCCACACCGTCGAGGCCGCCTTCAATGCTCCACCGAGCTGCCTGGGCGAAGGCATCAGTGAGCTCCTCTATGTCATGTTGAGTCATGGCCTTGGCCGGACGGCGAATGCTCGGGCCGGATAGCTCCGACGCCGACCACGGGGGGCCGCCATCGGCGGTCACGCCCTCATAGCCAAGATGTCCGAGCTGCTGGAACACCGCCATACCGTAGGGAACCAACCGATCCATCATCCGGCGGCAGTCGTCGACCACCGAAGCCTCGTGTAGCCACAGCGTGCCCATGTCGGTGGGATGAACCGACGCGGCCTCCAATATGGTCAACCCGCAGCCACCGGCAGCCCGAGCCTCGTGGTAGGCGATCAGCTCGTCGGTGATCCGCCCCTGGCCGATGTTGGTACCGTGCGCGGTGCGCACCACCCGGTTCTTGATCTCCAGCCCATTGATCTCAATCGGCTCTAAGACATGTTCGTATAGGGCCAACAGCTATTCACCGCGTCGCCACTGATTCAGACCAAAAAGCAAAGCAGATTCCAACCAGGGCTCGAACCGCTTGACGACCTGTGCTTCCTCTTCCTTGTAGTTCAACTGGAAAACTTCTTGGCACACAGGTTGGAGTTCGGTGATTTGCCCATTGTCATCTTCGCTCACGGATTTGCGGAAAAAACACATGGTGGCACCTATCACACCACGGAACTCACGTCCGATCGCATGGAAAGACAAAAGAATTTCGGAACGACCTGTCTCAGTGATGAGCACAAGCCGGACCCACGAGTGATAGCTACCAGAGTTAGCCCAGTAATCGAAGTGTTTGGCAGTGTCGACAACTTGTTTTCTGTACCACGAACGGCGGTCACCCACATCATCAAGTCCGCAATCGGAATAAACCCGCCTACCTGGGAATTCAAAAGCAGGTCCAGACTCCAAACTATCTTGAACCTCTTCAAACTTATTCTGTGCTGTCTTGTTAAGGCCTTCTACTAGTTTCTTTACCTTCTCGTGGTCATCCCTGGCACTCGTATTGCGCACAGAAAAATCATCATGAATTGATGCCAACATCTGCTCAAGGCGTTCTGTGTCTCTTTGGACATCCTTTGAGATACTAAGTGCCTTGAGAAACCAGTCTTTCTGAATCACTCCGAACAAGCGAATCAAAGGCTCTATATCTCCAGCGTCTGCACACTCCAATGCATCGATATAATTTCCCCTGTTATTTCTCGTAATCACTAGTGGAAACCATCCAGCACCTATTAGAACAAGAGAGGCCAAGGCTCTCGCCACGCGACCGTTACCATCTTGGAAGGGATGTATTTGAGTGAATCTATGATGCAGCCATGCCGCTGACACATCAGGAGCTATATCCATTTCCGTATGTTCCAAATGGAGTCGAACTAGCTCATNCATCTGTCCTGGTACTTGTTCCGGAGGACAGTATTGATGCTCCTTGCCATCTGGTCGTAACGGATTATTGGGACTCTGTTTGTAAGTGCCATGATCGAGCCTGATTCGGGTCACTCGTCCAAATTGGTCAATCCCTTCAACTTCATCTTGTTTTCTTGTCATCAAATGATGCAATTCTTTGACAAATGAAGTTGACAAATTCCTCTGCTGCTTGACGATTTCGAATAGCCATTCAACCGCATCTTGATGATCCCTCACTATCCCTGCGATGAGTTCGGGCGACTTTCCGTTCCCATCATGCACAATCAACGATGCATCAATCCCTCGCTCAATCAATAACTGGGTCGTGCCCTGGTCGATGTTGTAGATACCCTCAATAATTCCGGTTTCGATAGCCCATTCGCGGTTTAGTCGGTCGTTGAAATCGCGAACTTGGCGATCTGAGANCTCTTCTCGCTGCTCCTCCCACAATGACAACAACGGGGGGATTTCAGTACTGGCGTCGCTATCGTCCTCGAGATCGGTGATGGGTTTCCACACGTGGTGGACTTCACATTCTCCGGCCACAGGAGAATCCTACTGCCGTGATGCCCCATGCTGAGATCAATAATGCATCTCACCGACCCGGTTGGCGCGGGCAAAGCAGGCGGCCGCGGCGGCGCTGCCTAGGGCCATGACCAACCAGGCCCAGGTATAGGTGCCGAGCCAGTCCACCAGCGCGCCGAAGCTCACCGGGGTGGCCAGCGCACCCATGTAGTAGCCGGTCATGGTGACGCCGGTGGCCCGGGCCACGGCTTGTGGAGCCCGATCTACCACCGCGGCGTGCATGATGCCGATGGCCGCCAGCTGGACGATGAAGCTGGCGAACAGACCGATGGTGGCCACAGCCAGGCCAAACGTCAGACCGCTCATGGTCACGAGAATCGACGCGGTCAACACCACGCACAGCCCGACAATGAGCGGCACCCGTTTGGTTCGACCGAGATAGTCGGCCCGCAACGCGGTCAGCGACATGCAGACCGCGCCCAGTCCAGCGGCTATTCCAGCGATAGCGCCCGCCACTGGTTTGGAGGTGCCCAGCCCTTCGTCAAAGTACGGCACTGCCCAAGAAAACAGCGGCTGCGAGGAGCCGACCAAGAAGAAAGCAGACACCGCGAACCACCAGAACCCACGGGGAAGGACCGATTCTTGGCGCTGCGCCCGTGTTCGGGAGGAGCGGATGTCAGGTATGACCGCAGCGGCATTGAGCGCACTGACCACGGCAATGGTCCCGGCAATCATCAAGATGAGGTTCCAACTCCAGCGGTCGGAAGCCCAGGGCACCAAGACTGCGCTTATCAGCGCCATCGTCGGCACTCCCGACGTCTTGGCCGACAATGCCAGCGTGCGGCGGCTTTCTGGCACAGCGGCGGCCACCGCTTCATTTGTGGCCGCGTTGGTCAGGGAGTAGCCGAATCCGGCAAACACCGCGGCCCCGATCAACGCGGCGTAGCTGTCGAGGAGGGCGGCCGACCATGCGGCCACCGCCACGATCAATTGATCGGCAATCACCGCAGCACGGGTACCAACCTTCTCGGTGATCCGAGCTCCGATGATCGATCCCAAGCCGGTGCAACCGAAGTGCAGACTCACCAACAGCCCGACTCGGGCGCGGGAAATCCCGAGGTCTTCGCGCACCGCGGCGACGAAATATCCGGGGAAAAAGCCCAGGCTGGAGCCGACGCCCAGTGCCAGCATGCTGGCCGCAACCACCGCCGGGCCCCGGCCAGCTCCCGACCGAGTGCTCACGCGTTTCCCCCAACCGACACTTTGGGCGACGTTATCGGGCGGCAGAACCAACCCAACGGTTGGGCAACCCTTGGCAGTGGGCTAGCCCGGTACGCTCCACTGGTGGACTTGTCGCCCGCGGCGGTGGGACGAGCGGTATCTGAAGTGTTCGACGGAGTAGATGCCCTGCCCCGAATCGAGCGCTTGGACCGGGGGTTTTCCTGGGTGACGCTGGGCGTTGACGACGTGATCGTGCGAGTGGCCCCTCTGGGGGGAACGCTTGATCCCTACGACCCCCAAGTGGAGGAGGCCAATCTGCGCCGGGTGGAAGGAATCGTTCCCGCCCCTCAAGTGCTGGCGGTGCAGGCCGACGCTCTCAACCCCATCGGCCGACCGTTCGGCGTCCACACCCGAGTGCCGGGAAGGGTGCTGCGGCTCACAGAAGTGACCGAGAGCCGACCGCAGTACATCTCCGCGGCGGCCCAAGCACTGGGAAAGCTGCACAGCCTGGCCGCGCCGAAAACGGTGGCCGAGGCCTACGACGCCGAGCTCGACCGGACCGAGACCGTCTATCGACGGGCCGCTCCCGACCGCCACCCCGAGTTCGAGGCCGCGTTGGCGTG
>JGIcombinedJ30088_10004098_pt1 | contig 13137 bp, 14 predicted proteins | sample PinacodermPK_FD_30088 | JGI IMG/M metagenome (IMG submission 30088)
CGACCTACCAAATGGTAGCTCTTATGAAACAGTTTACAATAGATAAACTAGCCACATAAGACTGGACAATAGTCAGTCTGTACACACAATCATGTCCTGTAACACTGTACACAATCTGGTCATGTCATGTTAACACATACTATAAACTGGTGACTTAACAAGAGAGGCAAAATATTAGCTCAATTGATAATGGCACAAAAGAAAATTCCAGCTCACTCTGCAGCTATAGCTTCCATTCACAACAGCTGGGGAAGACCCATAATATCTACATAATTAATTAAGAGATTGATAGTGACATCTCACGTGAGTACTTACAAACACAGCAAATAACATAATATATATCACAATGCAATGGATGAAATGGCATTAAATCTATATAATATTATGTGGTAATTGGTAAATGAAATCAAAAGTTTGACTGCCGCATACAAAGTTCATAAATGGCAATGAAAGTTGTCCCAAAATTGCGCTATTAAGCTGCAGTAAAGCATTCGATAGGTCATTTTCCTCGATAGGCCATCAAATGGGCTGTACAATGATCTTTCTTTTGTAACTTTACGACATATGCGGTGGAAAACACCCTTCGCAAACACAATGTCACACCAAGTGCAGCACCTACCAATGCAGAAGCTGACCAGTGCCCCAGTTGCACAACTCCACTGTACTGTCCTCTAACACTTCGAAATATCCATGGACTGTTTTGGAAGCAGTAGAGCACCATACCAAGACCTACGCATTGCAACTCATTTTTCCAGCTCATTAATATTCAATGAGAAAATGGTTGAGCGGCTAGGTGTCATCTGGTTTCAATTCAGTGCAATTCACTATCCTAGAAATATTTTTAAACCAAACGTTTCGACAGTCGGCTGCTGTCTTCTTCAGTGGTTCCAACCACTGAAGAAGACAGCAGCTGACTGTCAAAACGTTTGGTTTAATAATATTGCTTGGCTAGTGAATTACACTGAATTGAAATCATAATATTCGTGTTTCACAATGGAGAAAGGGATTCGCCTACCAGGCCTACTTGTAAGGCCTGTATCTCCTTCTAAGGAAGAGGTCTGCTTCAAAAACTCAGTATACCTTTGAGTTAGGAGTTATTCTACACATTTGCATGAAGATCTCACTTTCTCCCAAGTGTGTACAACTTTAAAAATTCTATTATGAATTGCCACATCTGAAAGCTGCATCTAGTCTAGGGGGTAGTAGTATAGAACTTCTAAAACATACAACAGTCATCTCAGCTGTAACATGCTCCGACTCACTTTTTCCTGCCTCTATAGTTAGTTGTAGCTTGGAGTTCAATCTTCTTACTTCATCAACCAGTTCCGGAGCAGGCACTGGCTCATCTGGTATACTAAGATTCAATGTCCTAAGCGTTTTGTTCTTTGCTGCTCCTTTCAGGATTGCAACAGCAACATTGATCCTCGTATGCAATGCCAGTCTAGAATCGTAACTTGGAATAGTATGAATTGCAATCTTCCTTAGAGATCCATTTTCCCTCACAGCTGTTTCCACTGACTGCAGTGTGTCAGGGTCTGACACATCCTTCAAATGCAATGATGCAAAAGACAACTACACTGCACGTCATAAAGAGACTGCGCTAACAAAATGAGTACGTGCATTGGTATAAATGTGCACGTAAACTGCATAATGTACTGACAGAACACAGAATGGAGTAATGTTTACAATTCAGTAAGCCAATATACCTCACCTCCTCCTCTGGTGAAATGTGATACTCAATGCAAAATTCCACTAGAGACCTAGTCCAGTGTAGGCCTTCACAAAGGGTTGCAAGCTGACTAGGAGACAGTTTATAACACCCTATCATCTTCAGACTTGTCACTCCAGCATTCTCCAAGTGTTTGGCAAAATATTTGATTGCATCGTCAATGCCATCTACAAGGAAATGCTTAACAGAGTCATTAGCTTGTGTATGTGTGTGCGTGTGTGTGTGTTTCTGTGTGTTTCGTGTGTGTGCATGCGTGCATGTGTGCGTGTGTTGACACAAAGATGCAGACATTCAAACACATTAGATACATAGAGAGTTGGCATACTGGAGGCTGTAGAGGCTCATTGGTATGTGAATGATAGCAAATGACGTTACATGTAGAGCAAGTAACGTAGGACAATAAATTAAGCCGAGACGTTTCGGCCACACAGGACTTTGTCAGCTGTTAAACTGATGGAATACAGGTTATGTTATAGTGATCATGTATGTTAAAATTTGAACAAGTCAGGACAAAGCATTGATTCGTGTGGCAATAGTAAGTCAATCGTTTAGGTTATACTAAGTAATGGGTTCCAGACAGGTGAGATGTGGAAGCCACAGTCCACGTTCATTGTGAAGAGTTTCACTTCAAATCTGGATTGCTTCCATGGTTCTTCTCTTCCAGTAACCACGAGCTGTCATCCATACCCTGACTGATTTCCAGTCAATGCGGTGTTGAATAGTCAGGATAGCCTTCCTGTATAACCTTGTATCCAGGAATGGTGATCGCTTGCCTAGGGCATGGATGACAGATTGTGGTTACTGGAACAGAGGAACCCGTGAAGCAATCCAGATTCGAAGTGAATACCCCACAATGAACTTGGACTGTGGCCTCTAAATCTCACCTGTCTGGAAACCAGTTCTTGATGTATCCTAAATAGATTGACTTACTATTGCCTCACCAATCATTGCCTTATCCTAATTTTTTCAAAATTCTAAAATACACTAGACAACAACACAGCCTTCTCTCCTGTATCAGTTTAACAGCTGACAAAGGCCTACATGGCCGAAACGCTCTGATTTGATTTTTTGTGCTACATGCTTGCTCTAGAAGTAACACCATTTGCTACAGTAGATACGTGCCATATATTATGCGCATATACTTACATACCAAATGAAAAGTTCTCTAGGGCTAACTTCTCCAAGCACGCACACTGCAGCACTGTCTCTAGGAGGGCTGCAGTGCAGGAGGAAGCTTTGAGCATCTGCAATGGTGGGAAGTACGTACCAGCTTACTAAATTGCACTATGGTGCAAAGACAATCTTCAAGCCTTTACAAACCTTACAGGAATATGTCTTAGCAAAGCTTCCATACCATTTAATTTTACTGTAATACACCGATTCTCTGTTTGTTTGTTTGTTTGTTTATTTGTTTATTCTTTATACAAATTTACAAATTTGTGCCGCTGCAAGGAACGCCTCACAATGCTCTGTGCCCTCTGATGAGGTCTAGGGCCTTGCTCTTATTGGACCAGGGTGCAACTACCTACACTGTGGAAGAAAATCGTCCACCAATTTCGGGATCTGAGACGCCATTTTGACTCCACATGCTGCATGACCTTTGCGAAGGCCTTCACTGATTCCAGTTGCCTCGAAACGCTCCAGGCCACTGAAGAAGACCCAGAACGTGTAATACAGAAATGACTTGCGACAATCTGCCCTGTGGCAGAAGACCGTTATGTATTTTTAGGGACCTACATACGTATAGAATGTGCATCCATCTGACCAACACACATGCTTCATAATATGTTTTATTCACAATTTTCACCGATACACTACACTGAGGCTAGATTTAATCCTTTGCATTGCATTAAGTACTCCATGACACTTGCTAAGTAATCCACATCGTAGTCATGAGCTGCCACTCTGTAGCCACCTAAGGTGGTTTGGCCATCAACAGAGTGCCATCACTGGAACGCCATTATTGGAGTGCGGCACGGAGGGGCAACGTTAAAGGAGCTCTGCCAACAGAGTTCTGCCAACGGACGCTTCTCATTAAAATGGCAAAAACATGCAATGGCCAACAGTTGCTTCAAATCGAATGGTGCCCAACACTTGCGTTAGAGCGGAACATATAGTACTGTTGGGCTCTGCATGTGTTAAGCTCGTTAAATCGGTTTCTGATACAAGTTGGAGTTGTTCTACATGGTGAAATGGTATCATGCATATGCCTACAAAGAAGCAACATGCTCCTCATGATAAGTAAGCAGTCGCTCTCCTACCAATGGACAAGAAAGATGCAAAGGTGGTTGGGCACTTGCCTAAAGAGGTATCAAAAAGTGCTGCCTGCTGCCACCACGGCAGCTTTTTACTACTAGCATTGTGCAACACCAGTAAGAGAGTGACCTTGACGAGAGACCAAGGACCTGCAGGGAGACCAACAAAGTGTTGGGTGCTTTCTTGGTCTCGCCACAGGTCACTTGACCATCTTCATCCCACGTTCTGTGGATGTGAATGTAGCAGCAAAGTACTCCTCTGTGCTGACATGGTCAAAGGAGTTAATCTTGGTCACCACCTTGCACTTTCACTCATCACACATATAAGTGAAGTGCAAAATAATTCATGTTTCACTCCAATAACTTAGCATCGTCAAATAATACTTCCAATGCCCAAGAGCACTCACACTTTAAACAGGAAGAATACGGTCTGCCCTAGGAAGCAGCACTTAAATTGAAGCATCACCTTATACAAATAATACGGTATCCTACATAAACAGCAGCTTCATCCTCAGCTGCAATTATCAATGCCATGCCACACATACCTGAATATGAGTTGGTGCCATTTCTATCTGAAGCTTTTTTAGGTAAGTGCAATTGGGGAGTTCTTCCAGCAACTTCAGGCACCTGGAAGGGGTCAGTTGTCCAATCGACAAGACCTTCAGACATCCCGTGTTAATCATACGGACAATTTGTAAGACTGATTCACGAGGGACTCGTGGATGGTCGCCTAAGAGAGCACATCATGCAGTTTCACATTAGACCACATTCAGATAAACAAACAGCTGCAATCCAACACTAATTAAAGGACAGAGACATAAAGCTATCTGAATGTTGGAGTTATTGAGCAGTAGTAGAGCCACTGGAGGTCACAAATGATCAATGTCCAGGATGATGTTTCAATTTGTACATCTTCCTCACCTTGGTACAAAAATTGATATTCATATCAAGAAATGCTACAGATATGATTGTTTGTAAACTTCAGAGGCTGCAATCTCGCGAACTGATATGATATGCCTTGGGTTCTAGTGAATGTTCAAAGAATGTGGATTCAGGGGGAATGGGCGTTAACAGTGTAACGAGCCACTCACTGTTTTCTTTCACTCCCACTTATTACAGAGGGAGTAACAGACTGATACCATTGCAACCAAGCCTCTTGTTTAATATGTACTACCTACATAATGTAATGCATGCTAATCCTATACCTACAGTACCTGAACATTTCACAGTCAGCTTCTCCACATTGTCTCTCTTAGACATCCCAGCAACAGCTCCTTTCAAAAGTGACCCACTATAGCTATCTTTCACTACCAGCATCTTCAGATTGGGGTGAAGCTCCAGTTGCCTTTCAAGGCTGACCCCAAACGTAGTACAATCCTACAGATAAAACGGACAGCATGTACGTAGATATACAACAATGCAATTGTACCACTAAATAGTAATTTTAGAACTTCAGCATACGTACCTCATTCTGAGAATGCCGTTGTTTCAAACTTTGACTTTCTGTAATAGGCACATGTCTCAGTGCAAATTCCTGCAAATTTTGCAACGTTTCCAACACCGCCAAAATGTTCACATGAGACAGTGTGGCTGATCCTAGTTTCAGGACAGTCAACTTCAGGCAAGTAAGCAGGGCTGGCACCAATGGGTCAAGTGAATACGATGTGAACCGGTTTAAACCTACGCCTTTGCCATCAACTACTACTTCTTCAAGGGACATCTGGTGCCGCAAAAATGCAGCATTGCACAGACTGCTGAGTAATTCCAATGCCTATAATAAGCAAGAAATTCCACATATGTAACTGCCACACAACCGATTATCTCAGTATCAGCTACTTGCTTCACAAGAGCTTTATGCACTTGGGTAAACTTGGGATGATGAGGATCGTTACAAGACTGTATTCCTCTTTTATTGTGGACAGAATGGCCTTCTTGTAACGATCCTCATCAACAATCACTGCTGGTTCAATTTAATGTGATTTCATCAGATGGTTTCATTGTAGCAGGCATGCATGTCACAGTAAAATATACATTAAAAGAAGCGCATAATGCATAATAAGTAAGCCCCTAACATGGATGAATATGTGCAACATGCAGCTATACCTCCTTGCACGACACCATAATGCCAGCAATTGTCAGTCTGAAGCTTTTCAGATGCTGTTGCTTCAATAAAAAATGTTTGACATTCTCCAGGTCTGCAACGAAGCAGATGCAAGTCATGCACGTCCATAAGACTATGAGCAAAATAATGCAATGGCTACTTGTCTTGCATGCCCCCATGGTTTGCTTTCATGCACTACAATGACCTTAACTATGGACTCTTCAGAATGGGCTTTACGAGGGCATGAGTATAATCAAAATCATCCATGAAAGTCATGCACAACTCAGGATGACACGCTGAAAGTGAAACTCCTTGTCATCGCAACATGCCATGTGCAAAATCCCTTCTATCATGCAGTTTAGCAATATGGAGCTTACCAACTGGGGAAGGAAGGACTTTAATAAATACATGGAGTAGATGTATGGCAGAAAGGCTGCAAACAGGTTCCAACTGAGAGGTAATGCTAGCGAACTGAGCAAACGGGCTTTGAACAATACCATTGAGAATCAGTTTAACACCTTCCACTCGTTGGCAGTACTGAGCAACAACCCAACCAACTCCTTGGATGTAGAGGTTTCGCACATTCACTGTGGTGCCGCAAACAGATAGAATGGAATACGCAAATTCCTCATTGCCACTTTCTGACACAGCCTCGCACAGTTCTGCTAAAGGGGTGTATTCACTGATGATGGGCTCCACTCCTGTGCCCAGGGTGTCGAGCAGCATTCTTTGTATTTCTGGGTTGCTAAGGCCATTCTGTCCACAATAAAAGAGGAATACAGTCTTGTAACGATCCTCAGCCAGAACAAATCGTCCATACTTATCGTATCTAGGGTTGAGATGATTCCTCCAAAATGTCACCTGCTCCTCTGGTGGTTTTGTGGCCACAGTGAGGCCAGCCATGAACTCCTGCAGGGTCAAATGCAGAAAGTGCCATGTACGCGTAATTGTCCCATAACGATTTTGAGCTTCAATGCAATTAACCAGTCCATGGAGGGCCTCATCCACTTCAAAATTGATCTTAGAGAAAATAATTGTGTTCCTCTCAATTCCCTCAAAGGCTAAATGAATCAGTTTATCAAAGCTTGGACACAGCTGAATCACATCCCTGAGACTACCAGCACGCTGCTTCTTCCCTGCTCTCTTTAAATTGTAGTTAACAGTGAGAATGATGATGTTCTCATATAGCTGGTGCATTGTGCAAGGAATGCTTGGAGTATCGCCACCTTGTGCTGCAATAAAGCAGACCATCAGCAACAGTAGAGGCACATAGCAAAGCCTCTTGATGATAGGGCGAGTGGCAAGGGTTGACAGGAGCTTTTCTCCTGCTAATGGGTTGGAGGATGCAAAATACTTTGTGATGTAATCCTTCACTTCTTCATCTCCAAAACCACAAATCTCAACTCTCCTGTCTACGCAGTGGTAGAGGTCCTCAGCAGAGACAGGGCGTGTGGTCACCACAAAGGACGACAGTGGAGCAAAACGGCCATCCAAGATGTCACAAATAATTGATGTCTGCCTTGCTTCCTCAGAAATCTCATCATAGCCATCAAAGACAAACAGAACACGAGCTCCATTGGATGAGGAAATGAAGTGAGCGATTTCCTTACTGACTGTATCATCCGCAACTGATGTGTAAATGAGGTCCTGCAGGCTGAGCTCCTGGTCTTTAGGAAGTCTCCTCAGGTTGACCTGGATCACAAGTTGAAAATCCATTGCGAATTGGCCAATTGACCAATCATGACACATACGTTGAACAAGAGTGCTTTTTCCACTACCTGGCACTCCTTCTATGAGAACTCTCTTTCTAGTAATTCCAGAGGGTGGTGAGAGAGTAAGGATATTCTTGTATTCAATTGGTATTCTGATGTTTGGTACTTGTTCAGCTCCACCTCTAGCCAGACGCACCGTCACAGCCTCATTTACTCTCTTTGCTACTGGCCTCCTTTGCTCTGGTTGAACTAAATTCAGTCGCACATGTTGCATGGTGGATGATGCTAGCAGAGGGTTGTCTTGGACACACCCTCCGCTGGAATAGTAGCCACTCAACTTGTCACGAATGGACTGCAGCAAGGCCAAACAAAGTAAAGAATAAGAAGCCATATTTATGCAGCCACATTTATCACACTATATAGGGTTTAAGTTTCAAGCATGTAAGCACATACGTACATTAAAAATATTAAGAACAGTACACAGTATGCATCACCACTGGCAAATAGACCATTGTCAGAGAATTTCCACTGTCATTCTGGACTGAATACAAAGCTCAGCAAAACTGTACTGCATATAGTAACAAAGTGTGGTGTGGTTTCCTTCTACTGGCACACTCCATTGACTCCATGTGATGGCTGGGTTGTGCCACAACTGTAGACTGCATGCTTGCTTTAACTCTATGAAGTAAGGAGTAATTATTAACTTCAATACAAGGTCTAAGAAGCATACATTAAGTCAACTGTGGATACTTGGACTTGACCGTCTTGGCACTACCTGTTGAAGCAATTAGACATGCCTAAAACTTTCACAGGACTTTCAGATTATATATGATATTCAGATTTGCAGCTGTCCTCAAAAGTATAGTCCTGTGAAAAGATTTAGTCTAGAGGCGTACCTATAGCTGAGCACCAGCACTTTTGACCACAAATTGTCACTGAATTGACTGCAGATCTTCCTTAGAATATAGTACACGATGATAAATCACAAATGATCTCACGAACTGCAGTTGCCAACGATTACACTTGTGGCTACTGATGAACTTCATGACGAGGAAACTCAATTGATGTGCGCAAAGTCATATACATGCGTATCTCCAGATCTCAGAAGGTTGATAGGCAGGAAGGAGGCAGATATCTGAATCCCCAGACTGGGTCAATTGACAGCAAAAGGGGTGCATATAAAAAGATGAAGCCCGCAAAGTAAGCTAACATTGCCATGTACGTATGTAGCTGAAATGGGGTATAAGGGGGGGACAGCAGCTATATTTTAAGATTGATGATTTTTGTAAAATCTACTGTACATACAGTGCCCCTCGAAAGTTATGCACCCAACTATCGCGTGCACACAAGTGCACACGCACGTACACGTGCGAGTATCTGGTAATTACTGCTAATATGTCGGAACAACGGAACATGCGAACTTCAGTTGTGAGAGAGATTGTCTGCACTTGGAAGTGGCTCGCAGGAGAAACAAGGTCCTAATTCAATGGACGGAAGGCTCTTGCAAGGGCAAGACCAATCAAGTTAATGTCAAGCATATTCTCCTCGATGCCCAGGACATTACGGTTTGAGCTTTCGTAACAGCACGATTGAACTCAAGAAAATACTGGGGAGACTCAAAAGTTAAAGACTTGCTGGAATGGTCAGCGCCACAAAAGGCGAAACGAAAGAGACAGGCAGGAGGGATCACAAAGAAAGCTACAGAAGACGTTTCTGAAACAAACCCTGAGGAAAGGACTGCGGGTTCAGGCACCACAACGAAGCAGATGAGAACAAGTGCAGAGAAGGCTAGCACAAAAGCAAAGAAGGCAGAAGAGTCGAGCTTAAAGAAGAGAAAGGCAAAAGCGAATGAAGGGGAAAGAGGTAAGCCGCATACTATGTACGTACGTATTAATACTAAATTGATATGTATATACGTAGAATCGTTGCACGCACCTAAATGAAACATGCAGCCAACTTCGTAAGTTCGACTTCCTTCGCAGAAGGTCCAGAGAGCAAGGCCCAGAACCACGATGCCAACTGGTTCTGAGTTGAATGATGAAGTAGATCTTGACACTGTCTTTAGCAATTACGGGAACCAATCTCCACTGAGAATACAAGAGACATTATAGAGGAGTGCTGGAAAAAGCATGTTCGCACTCCAACTTTGGGTTCTTGTTGGTAAAGAAGGCCTACAGTGTAAGGGATTGGGCTACATCCAACTGCACAGGTGATCATCGCTACGGCAAAAAGGCACTATCCCCAAAGCGCCTTAGAGCAGTGAAAGAGGCCATAGCATCAGTGCAGCCACCACAGCCAGGACAGAAGGAGGAAGAATGGTGGAAGACATACAAAGATGCCATTAACTCAAGCTGTCGTAGCATCACACGTGGGCAAAGGACATGACCGTATCTATTTTAGTCTCATGTGAACAGAGAACAGCTATATTATTATGCATAAGTATAAACAGTTACATCATACACTTAGTAAAAGAAGTCAGATACTAGATATAAGTATTAGCAGTTATATGTGACATTGAAAAATAATATGAAGTAAGTATGAGCTTAGTAACAATAAGGAAGCATCTCAGTTATTCACCTGTGATACAGCCTTTCTTGGCTTCAACTTTAGGCAGCACTTTCAGCCCATGGTTGATGTACTTGATGGCACTTTCCCTTGGTCATCCTCCGGTCCCAGGAGGTTACAATACCCTTCACCGGCTCGCTTTTGTTTAAGGGCTTTATTCTCCTTGCAATATACTGCTTCTGTTCAGTCCACACACGTTCAATGGGATTGATATCTGCACTGCCTGCGGGGGTATGTCACCAGTTGATCACCTTGCTCTTCCAGGTAGGCTTTGGCAAGCCTGCTGGTATGTTTGGGGTCGTTATATTGTATGAAGCGGTGACTGTCAGGGAATTTGGCTGAGATAGTAGGCAAAAGAGTATCCTTTAAAATGTTGACATTAACTTCAGCATCCATGATCTGGTCAAAAATACAGATTTTGGTTGCTTCACGTTTAGAAATTCCAGCCCACACGTGCACTTTCACTGCATGCTTTGCCACTGGCTTGTACCGCTGTTCCTTGCCAACTTTCACTCTCACAGTTCTTGTGTGTCTGACTAGCTGCACAGAGCTTTCATCTGTCCATATGACATCATCACAAGAGTCCTTTGCAGCAATGCACTGCTTAGCAAACTCCATCCTCTTGATTTTGCTTCTATCTGAAATCATAGGGCCAGTTTTTGTACCCAATGAAGCTTCTGACGTAGAAATCAGCAAATCGTCTGTGCAGAGACTTACTTACCGAACTTCCTCGCAATCAATCAATGCAATTGTCTGGCGCTGAGCTCTTCATCTTCTTCTAGCCTCTTGTCCATGAACTCTGCCATCTTCCTCGTTATTACTGAAGGCCGCCCCAACCTGCTCTGGTCTGCCAATCCAGCGCCCTTCATCCAGCAGAAGATCTGACGCATAGATAACAGTACATCTTGTGGTGACAATGTCTTCTTTCTCAAGTTCCCTCACGATCTGTGCAGGTACGTGACTCGAGCGCGTGCGAGAGATACACGGTCATAACCTTCGAGCGGCACAGTATATGTACATACACATAAACATCCTACCATATATATAAGTTGCTATATACATACATACATACGTATATAGCAACAGTCCCCAGAAATCTCATTATAATGTGGGCTCGCTCAGGCTCGCTACAATTAGCTGTACAGATCTGTTGCTATCAGCAGTTGCTCCTGGAAATTCATAATACTGGATTTGGGTGCATGTAGCAGGTATTCCCACATAGGTACTCTCGTTCAGGCAAGTGAACAGGCACCTTGCACCAGGCACCTATATATAATTCTAGTACCACCCACAATTCTCTACAGCTCACCTGCAACTGACAAGGAAGCTCCTTACTGTCTTGCTTTGGGGCCCCAACACTGACATTGATGCTGCTGCCTTCCTTGATTTCATTGTTGGTAATAATGACTGAAGCAAAAGGCTCTGTGCATGTATATTAGTAAAGACCACCACAGACAGAGACAGTAGGAGGATTACCACAAATTGCTGCATGACAGTGTGATAGTTGCATAACCTTCAACAGGTCCATGAAATGCACAACACACAGGGACATGGATATAACATGCAGCTGCCAGTTTCATCATTTCTGACTAATGGGGGCTGAGAGATTGCTGAGAGTCTACCATCAAAGCTCAGTTACAACTTGAAGTACCTCTTGAGTGTCTCTCCAATCTGTTCATCCTTTGACAGAGCAAGTCCTGTACACTCTGAAGGTCTTCAATTACTGTATTTTGAGAGTCCTGACGACTCTGGAGGTCTTGGATGGCTGTCTTGTGTGAGTCACATTCATATTGAAGGTCACACACTGTCCCTTCAAGGCAACTCAGTCTCAATATTGGTGCTGGAGGAGTGAAGGGAAAGCCCCTGCAGCACTGAGGTAGCCCTAGCACATGCATGCACTCCCATATGGTACAACTGAACACACATCCAAACACACACGTAAAACTTACGTACCTGCTAGCTCAGCCTTCAGGACTTTCATTCTTCCCATAGCCTCCTCTGCTACTTTTTCTGTCTTTTGACAGAGCTCACTAACTCCTTTTAGTTTTACAAAAAACGTACAATGTGTAGGTACGTATACACACACTGGAAGCTGATCATGGAAGTTACACGTCATGCAAGAAGTCCATTTCTTTAAACTTCATTGCAGGTGGCTGCTGCCTTCTTCGCTGGATAGGAATCATCTCAGCCATATATACTCAGAAATGAGAGTCATGAGAGTCAGCTGCCAAGCAATACGTAGTAGAAATCAACTTCTTACCTAATAACTTCCTGATTCAGCATTTTTACCCACAAGCACACATGCACATGCAGTCCTGTCAGCATACAGCTGATTTTTCAAACACAGAAGTGCACATCTGCCCACACATCCACTGCTCCATGACTCTCAAATACTTGCCCACACCTACAAACACCCACAAATGCCCACATTAACCAACACCACAAACACCTACACCCTCACCAACACATTCCATGACTTGCTCCACCTCATTCAGTGCTTTCGTCAACAGCTCGTCCACAGCTCTGTCATTAGAGAGCCTTCCCCTGAAGCAGTCCACTGAAGTCCAAAAAAACATGCATTGAAAAACAATGTCATATCATAAACAGCATACAGTTGGTATAGTGAGTAGTGCACAGACAAGTAGGCAGAGGACTCCATGAAACACATAACTGTCTGTGTAGTTGCAGTTGCAGAGATACCGTGTATCTAGCAGTCACAAAGTACTGGGATTACACTAGCACATACAGACAGGGGCACAAGCATACACATTATGC
>JGIcombinedJ30088_10004103_pt1 | contig 13131 bp, 9 predicted proteins | sample PinacodermPK_FD_30088 | JGI IMG/M metagenome (IMG submission 30088)
GTCCCCTAATTCTTACAAGATGTTGTGGTCGACCATCTGTTCAGATTGACGCGGTTTCTGATGACCGTCGACAGCCGCCCCTGCTCTCATGCGCGGTCAGCTGCTGGCGGAGGGTCCAGACGTACCCAAGAATGACCATAGCTGCAACGAGGATGGCGGGAATCGAGGCGTAGAGCGCCCCGTTCCAGCCATGCAGCTCCATGACTGCCCCCGAACTCCAGGAGGCAAAGGCCGAGATACCCATGATGCTGAAATCGTTCAACGCCTGAACACGGAAGCGTTCGGCTGGACGATGGGCTCGGGCCAGTAGCGTCGTTGCTCCAATATAGAGGAAATTCCAACCGACGCCGAGCGCCACCAGGGCCAGGCCGTAGTGCAGCATGTGGCGGCCCGCCAGGCCCGCAACCAGGGTGGCGCCAAGCAGCGCCACTCCCCCAATCATCACCCGCCCGGCGCCGAAGCGTCCGATGAGAGCACCACTGATCAATGAAGGAAGGTACATGGCCAGCACATGGGCCTGGATGACCGCCGCCGTTGCCGCCAGGGAATACCCGTCGACAATATGCATGGCCAGCGGTGCGGCCGTCATCAAGACAGTCATGACGCCCCACCCGATCGCGCCCCCCGTGACGGCCACGATAAAGAAGTGGCCGCGAACTATGACGCGCAGAGGACGAGCGCCCCCGGTTGTTTCTTCCTCGGCCGAAGGGGTCATCGGCCGCAAGGCAAGGAGGGCGGCAGCGCCAAGTAAATAGCACGCCACAATAGCGGCGAATGANCCACCGAACGGTGCGCCCGCGACCCAGGCCTCGCCCCACGACATCAGTCCCGGGCCGAGGAAAGCGCCAAAGATGGAGCCCAAAAGCACGATTGAGATCGCTTTTGGTGCGGCCGCCGCACCGACACATTCAGTGGCGGCAAAGCGGTATTGCTGAGAAAACGCAGCCGCGCAGCCGATCGTGATCGAGCCGCCACAAAGCAGCGCAAAGTCGTGAGTCAGGGTTGCAAGGAAAGCACAGGCTGCTCCGAAGGCGCCCACCGTCGCGCCAATCGCAAAGCCACGGGCGCGGCCCACGTGCGCCATGGTCCACGAAGCGATGATCGTGGAAACGGCATTGCCCACGATGAGCAGTGACACCGGCAAGGTCGCCATGGCCGGGTTTGCCGCCAGGCTACGGCCAAGGATTCCGCCAGCCGTAACGACAGCGAACCAGCCGGTGACCCCCACTGCCTGCGCGAATAGCAGGATCGCCAAATTGAGGCTGAAGAGTTGGGAACGGATGGCCGGGCCTTGTTTCTTGCCAAAACGCATAGTTGAGACTCAGTGGACGCGCTTGCAGTGTCGGTCATGAGTTCGAAACGTGCGGGCATAGAAGTGCAGATAGTCCGCTGAGTAGTCGCGGTCAATATATGGGTCTTCGACAACGAAGGACTTCGCGCCGAGTACGCGGAGATGTCGGAGGATGTTCAGTACCAAGCCTGAGTTCTCGCCACCAAGGGCTTGAGCTAGGTTCGTCCAAGCGTTCGGACTGTCTAGTAGCTCGACGGTGTGGTCTATTCTCATTGGGAGCCCGCCTGTCCGAGACGATGCCTTTATGGAAGCGGTCGCACCGGAAGCTCATCGCCAAGAGAACTTCTGATCTTCCTGCGCAGCCATCACGGTCTCCTCTTGAGTCCGTTCAAGCTCCTTCAGCGCCTTGTCGCTGATCGTGAGCGTGACGCCGACTTCGCTCGCGGGAATCGTTGTTCTCTTTTCTTCGGTGGGCTCTTGGGATGGTGTGGCACTGCTACGCATCTTTTGGCTCTTCATGGTTGCACCTCCGAGTTCGCCCCTCACTGACCGGAGCACAGGCTTGATCAGGCTCGACCCAACAGTCTAGCTCCATTGTTAGTGCCTAGACGGTCCCGCCGCCAACATGAGTGCCCAGCGAAGTGGAGCCGCGCGGCCAGTTTGGCCTGACGATGGTTCCTCAAGCCGTCGACCACTATCCACCTGCGAGGCACTGGAGTCGGCTTATTGGCGGAACGCGCCTTTGAATTGCTGCAGGAGTCATACGGCGCCGCAGGACTTAAGCAAGCGTCGGAAGGGAGCTTCCCGTAGGGACACTCTGAAACGCCAGTGATGCACTGTGAGAATGCAGTCGGAAAAGCTCGGGCAGTCTGGGCATAGGCTCTTTTCGAGCGACTGCTGGAATTGGCCCTCGACGATACGGCAAACTAGTTCACAAGATAACGCGTTTTTTGAATCAAGGCGTAGCTCGGGTAATTCGTCGATGCGGGTGTCTTCGCCACTAAGTCCGCGGAAATCGAGCGGTGCAAGCGCGGTCTACCCCGCGAAGACTGGCATTTGATCAAATCCCAAAGTGGTATGTCTAGTAGTAACGAGATTCTTAATTCCTATCTAAGTATAGTAATCACAATATTTTACAAGATCAGAGTGGTGGGCCCTGCAGGACTCGAACCTGCAACCAACGGATTATGAGTCCGGTGCTCTAACCATTGAGCTAAGGGCCCAACTCTGCGCTACGTGCCGCCCCTACTAGGGTACGTCGGTCGATGCGCAGGCGTCCGCCCGCACGGTCATCAGGTCGAATCAGGTGCGGTAGTCGGCGTTGATGCGGATGTAGCGTTCGGTAAGGTCGCATGTCCAGACCACCGCACGGCCGGGGCCGCCTCCGCCCGTCTGGATGTCGATACGCACCTCCTCCCCCTCCATTTGCTCCTGGACCGCGGGTTCGTCAAACTCCGCACGCAAGCCGTCCTTGCAGACCTTGATGCCGTTCACGAGCACGACCATCGCGGCCGGGTCGAATCGTACGCCCGATTTTCCCGCGGCGCCGAGGATCCTGCCCCAGTTCGGATCGGCGCCCGCCAGAGCTGTCTTGACCAGAGGGGAGTTCGCGACCGCCATGGCGATTGTCTTGGCGTCACCGTCCGTTGCGGTGCCCTGCACGCGGATCTCGGCAACCTTCTCCGCTCCTTCGCCGTCTCTCACGATGTCGAGCGCGAGTTCGCGGGTGAGTGCGGCAAGGCTGTTGTAGAACGTGCCCACCGAGCGCTCATCGAAACAAACACCGGATGCTCCGTTGGCCAGCAGGAGCACGGTGTCGTTTGTCGACGTGTCCGAGTCGACGGTGATGCAGTTGAAGCTCGTGTCCACCGCAGTCTTGAGCATCTCTTGCAGCAGGCCGGGTTCGATCGCCGCGTCGGTGAACACGAAGCTCAGCATGGTCGCCATGTCGGGCATGATCATCCCCGCGCCTTTCGCCATGCCAGCGAGCCGGAATGCGTCGCTGCGATCTGTGGTTTCCAGTCGGTACCGGACCTTCGGCACGGTATCGGTGGTCTTGATAGCCTCGGCGCATGCCTCGAACTGACTGCGGTCAAGTTTCTCCCAGAGCCGGGGCAGCACACGCGGAATCACGCTTTCGTCGAAGGGTTCGCCAATCACTCCGGTCGAGGCGACGAGCGCGTGATGTTCGGGAATACCCGCCAGCCCGGCAATAGCCTGCACCGTCGCCGCCGAAACCGCGTGCATGTTATGGGTTGCGCAGTTGGCGTTCCCCGCGTTCGCCAGGATTGCACGGGCGATTCCGCCGCTCTTGCGCAGAGACCCGGCGCTGAGCTCCACGGGCGCGGCCCGAACCATGTTCCGTGTGAACACGCCGGCAGCCGATGCGGGAAAGTCCGAGACCATCAAGGCTAGATCGTCGGACGGGGTCTTCCGCAGCCCGGCGTAGCCGGCAGCGAATCGAAAGCCCACCGGCAGGCACCGGCTCGACAGGTTGTCAGTCATTCGTGAGCACCTCGTCGGGCGCTGGCCGCGCGCCTCTCGCGAAATCCAGCGCCGAAACACGCTTGCGGCCCTCAATCTGGACCTGCTCCAGCATCAACCGGCCGGCGCCGCAGCCAACGCACACCTGTCCCTCAACCAGCACGAGATGCCCTGGTTCGATTCCGCCGTGCGATTCCGGGCGGGCTCCCAATATGCGCAGCCGCTTTCCGCGGAAGAAACTGTAGATCCCTGGCCAGGGATCGAAGCCGCGGAGGCGGTTGTAGATCGATTGGGCAGACCAGGACCAGTTGACCAGGCCATGTTCTTTCCTGATCAGCGGGGCCCTTGTCGCTGCGGAGTGATCCTGCGGTTTCGGCCGGGCGGTTCCGCTTTCCAGCGACGCAAGCGTCTCCAAGAGCAGCTCCGCCCCCATCGGGGCCAGCCGCCGGTTTAATTCGGAGGCGGTCTCGTCCGGGCCGATTTCCGTCTCGCGAGCCATCAGGATGTCGCCGGCGTCCATCTCCCGCACGATACGCATCGTCGTGACGCCTGTCCGGGTCTCTCCCCGGACCAGCGCCCAGTTCACGGGTGCAGCGCCCCGGTACTTCGGCAACAGTGACGAATGCACGTTCACACAACCATGCGCGCCCATCTCTCGAATCCGTTTCGGGATCATCTGGCCGTATCCGACTATGACGATGACATCCGGCGCGTCGTCGGCGAGCCTTGCAAGAGATTCCTCCCCGCGGATGCGGTCCGGCTGGTAGACCCGAAGTCCAAGTTCAAGTGATCTGCGCTTGACCGTAGGCGGTTCGTGTTTCTGCCCGCGTCCCTTTGGGCGATCCGGCTGCGTCACGACATCCACGACTTCGTGGGCCTGAGCCATGAGATCTAGCGAGGGCACCGCGAATTCCGGGGTGCCCATGAACACAACCCGCAAGTTAGTCCCACTCGCCCCGCTTCTTCAGGTTGCGGATCTTTCGCTTGATCCACTCGCGCTTGAACCTACTGATGTGTTCCAGGAAGAGCACGCCGTCCAGATGGTCACATTCGTGGCAAATCACTCGCGCCAGCAGCTCCTCGGATTCCAGTTCTTGCTCCTCGCCATCCACGGTGAAGGCGCGGACGCGCACCGTGGAGGGACGAGCAACGTTTTCGCGGAAGCCGGGGATCGACAGGCATCCCTCCTCGCCGACCTGCTCTCCCTCGCCGCTGAGAATCGTCGGATTGACCAAGACCACCTTGGCGCTCTTGTCCTCTCCGCCCGTGCAGTCAATGACTGTCAGGCGACGGGAGATACCCACTTGCGGCGCCGCGAGGCCGACGCCAGATGCCGCATACATCGTCTCGAACATGTCGCTGACGAGACTGCGCAGCTCCGGTGTGCCGAACTCGCCTTCCGGCACGGGCTCGCACGGGGTCTCGAGGACTGGGTCACCGTACTTGACGATCCGGAGGCGCATCTGGCTTAGATTGTCATTCTAACTTGCAACCGTAGAGCGGGAAACATCCCATTCCAGCACTTTGCGCGCCTGCCGATCGCATGAGCGATTGCGCTCAATCCGTTCAGTACAATCGAGCTGGATGGCACGGCTACTCTTCGTTTTTCTTCTGCTCGCGCCAGGGCTGGTTGCGAGTCCCTGGCAGCGTCATGCGATTGACGCATCCGAGAAGGGTGCCGACGGTGTTCGCCTTGCGGACGTCAACGCGGATGGCCTGCCCGACATCGCAACGGGATGGGAGGAGTCGGGGGTCGTTCGCGCCTATCTGAACCCCGGTCCGGCCAAGGCTAGCGAGACCTGGCCCTCCGTGACGGTCGGCCAAGTGGATTCGCCCGAAGACGCTGTCTTCGCCGATATGGATGGCGACGGTGCCTATGAAGTCGTATCGTCGACCGAAGGCGACGAGCGGACAATCTATATCCATCAGGCGATGGGGGACGAGTACATGGATCCGGCAAGCTGGAAGACGCGGCCTGTAGTCCGCTCTGAGGACAAGGGGCAATGGATGTTCGCCGTTCCCATGGACGTGGACGGAAACGGCTCGATGGACTTGGTGGCCGGATCCAAGAATGACTTCGCCGCGATCGGCTCGTGGCGGTTTCCCACGACACCCGGTGGGAAGGCTTCCTGGAGCCGGTGGTACGGTGCCGGGTGGGTCATGTCGCTGGTGGCTTACGACATGGACGCAGACGGTGCCGTCGATATCGTCGCAAGCGACCGCAAGGGCCCCCGGAGCGGCGTACTGTGGTTCCAGAACATGCCCGGGAGCGCGGCCTGGCCGGCCCGCCGGATCGGCCCCGAGGCTGAGCACGAGGCGATGTTTCTGGACATCGCCGACTTGGACGGCGACGGCATCGAGGATATCGTGCTGGCCGTGAGGGGCGGGCCGATCCAGTTTTTCCGGCGTGGGTCGGCTCGTGGTGGCAACTGGCGCGCGCATGATATCGAGATCCCCGACGGGTTCGGGACCGGGAAAGCGGTCAAAGTCGGCGACATCGACCTCGACGGAAAGCCTGATTTGGTCTTCACCTGCGAAAACGCCGAGGGGGATCTGTCGGGAGTGGGCCTGCTGCGCCATTCCGGCGATCCGACCGCCACCCAGTGGGAGGTGACCGATGTCGGGGGTCCGGAAGGCGAGAAGTTTGATCGAGTCGAGCTGGTGGACCTGGACGGCGACGGCGACCTGGACATCATCACCTGCGAGGAGTCCGATCTCCTGGGAGTCGTCTGGTACGAGAACCCGGCCCGCTGACATCGAGGCCGCGCCTGAGCTCCAGGTTCCTAGAAGGTCAGGCGCAGGGTGAATTGGAACTGGCGCGGATCGAACGCGGAGGTGAACGAGAAGGGCTCGGTGACCGGGCCCAGGCGTCCTGTGGGCGCGGGCGGAACGTCCTCGAGCGCCATATCGCCGACGTTTCCGTTCACAGTCCTGAAGTTGGTCTTGTTGAAGATGTTGAATCCCTCCGCAATCACCTGCATGTCCAGGCTCTCGCTCAGCGCAAAGGTCCGCGTAAGGCGCAGGTCAAGGCCAAAGAAACTCGGCCCCGTGCCGACGTTCCGGCCCAGTCCGAACGGACGGTGCGTGTCGGTATGGCGGTCGCCGATGGTGTCGAAGCCCGAGTTCAGGTTGAATGGCGCGCCGGAGCGCGCCAGCAGGATTCCCGACAGAGTGAAGTCCGCCAGCAGGTTGTGGCCGAACCCGCGGCCCCTGGCTGCCTTCCACGGTGACTGCGCAACCGCGTTGGCGACGAAGCGGTGTCCGCGATGGAAGTGCGACAACGCCAACTCGTTGCGAGCGTCCCATTGCAGGTGCGGCTGGAACGACGAGTTGTAGTCCGTGTTCTCGTCGATGGTCTTGCTCCAGGTATGGTGTGCCGAGATCGTGAAGCCGTCGGAAAAGCGCTTCTTGAGCTGTACGATCATGGCGTGATAGTAGGATCTGCCCCAGCTGCCGTACGCGTTGTCCTGCAGGATGAGCGGGTTGTGGAACCCGGCAATCGGCCGACCCGTCGCAGGGTCGGTTCCGGCCTCGAAGATATTCAGGTCCAGGGGCCGGACCAAGTGGACCCCGCGGTTGTAGTTGTAACCCACCGATAGCGCGTAGCCTCCGAGCTGGCGCTGGATTTCGAAGCTGCCTTGCTGGGAGTACGGGTTTACGAAATCGTCCACCACGCGAAAGCCGACACGCAGAGGATACCCCCTGCTGGGCTGGATTCCGTGGACCAAGAGGTCTTCGGGGACGATCGGCCTCTGTCCGATCACACCCCGGCCCTGGAGGGTCTGGTAGATCTCGGCGGACGTGAGCGGCTGGCCGGTCAGTCCGCTCAGGATGTTGGGGAATCCTGTCAGCGGAATGAAGAGCTGGAAGATCTGTTCGTTGTCGCCGAGCAACTCGTTGATGTACGCGACCTGGCCGTCAATTCGCGAATAGTAGAATCCGTAGCCTCCCCGCACCACGGTCTTGGGGTTCGGGCTCCAGGCGAAGCCCATGCGGGGCGCGATGTTGTTGTAGTCGCGGGGGAACCGGGTCTTGATCTCGAACTCGTGGCGCAGTCCGAGCGAAAGCAGGAGATTGGTCGTCACCCGGATGGAGTCCTCGATGAACAGGTTGGTCCGGTTTACCCAGCCCATCCAATAGGGATCCCCGAAGCCTTGCTGGTAGACGGTCGGAAGCCCCAGGGCGAATGCCTGCAGCGAGCTGATCGGCGCGTCCACCGAAGCTGCGAGCTGTCCGAGCCCGGCACCGAGCAGGGCTCCCTTGACCAGCTGTGACACGCCGGGAAGACCGGCTGCGGCTCCGGCCTGATCGATCACCGCTGCGAGGGGGACGGCCTCGCCGAAGGTGAATCTGCCGCCGAAGAAGATTTCCGATTGCACCCAGTCGCGGACAGGGTTGTAGTCCACGCCGAACTTGATGGTCTGGCGGCCCGTGACGCGCACGAAGTTCTGGCGCAGTTCGTAGGCCCTCTCTACAACGCGCACAGGAAGGAGCAGGTCCCGGCCGAAATTGCCGAACCCGTTGATGTCGATCCCCGGGCCGAAAGGGTCAGTGGGGTAGACCCCGTGGTCCTGGTATCCGAAACCGACACGGGTCTCGCTGACCCACTTGGGGCTGATCACCCAGGTGTCGCCGAGCGCAAGCCCGAAATCGTTGGAACTGACATTCTGTCCCCGGCTGCGAGCGGTCAGCGAGCCGAACCGGGTGTTCTCCCGATCCTGGCCCGTCCAGTTGCCGCGGAAGAAGATGTTGTGGCCGTCGCTGAGCGTGTGATCCAGCCTGGCGAGGAACTGCTGGCGTTGCTCACCGAACGGAAACACGCCGCTGTTCTCCTCGAACATCTGCACGACGTGCGGATAGTTCCCCGGCGTGAGCGCGCCAGACAGCTGGCTGACGAACGGGCGCAACAAGGGAGGACCGGCCGCCAGGAGCGTATCCGCCAGCGCTTGCTGCGAAGGGGTCAGCGAGGTAAGGAACGAGCGGTCAGCCAGTAGGGGGACGATCTGGGACTCGTGGCGGTCCAGCCGTTCGTACGCCGTGTAGTAGAACGTCTTGTTCCTCTCGACTGGCCCGCCGAAGCCCGCGCCGGACTGCGAGCGAGTGTAGGGAGCCTTGCCCGGGTCGAAGAAGTTGCGCGCCTGGAAGCGACGATTCCGCACGGTGCCGAACAGCGCTCCGTGCACGTCATTGCCGCCGCTCTTGGTGACGATGTTGACCGTGCCGCCAGGAGCACCGCCCTGCTCGGCGGAGTAGGAGTTTCGGTTGACCTGGAACTCCCGCACGGCTTCCTGGCTGATCGAAGAGCGTACCGACCCGGAGTTGTAGGTGTTGTCCAAGCCGTCGATCATGAAGGTATTGCCGCGCCCGTTCGTCCCACCGATGCCCAGGCCTGACTGCGGCGTCGCGGCGATGCGGAAATCGCGATCTTCGGCGACATAGTTCGTGTCCACCACGCCGGGCGTCAGCAGGGCCAGGTCCAGGTAGTCCCGCCGGTTGATCGGAAGGTTCTGAATGCGGACGGCGTCGATGTGATCGGCTTGCTGGACGCGCTCGGGCTCGATCGCCGAGCGCGCCTCATCTGCCAGGATCACCACTTCGAGGTCCGCTGCCGCGAGTGACAGCTGAGGCGAGAACGTGGAGGCTTCGCCGACCAGCAGTTCGAAGCCCTCGACGGACAGGGGCGCGAAGTTCTCCGCCGCGAAGCTCAAGGTGTACGTTCCCGGTTCCAAGAGCGTAAAGGTGTATTCGCCGACCGTGGAGCTGACGGTCTCGCGTTCCACTCCACGCTGCTCGTCGACTGCGGTCACCGTCACGTCCGGGATCACGGCCATCGTCTGGTCGTACACGATTCCCCGGATGCTGCCGGTGTCAATCTGGGCCTGAAGCCCGCAGAGAGATGTCAGCAAGAACCACGCTCCGAAACGGAGGAAACGGGACGGACGAATCGAACGACGATCTTGAATGTACATGCGTCTCACCTCAAAGGGTCACTCTACCAAGCATATTCACCTGAAAGCGATTGGTCCCCACACCGTGTTAACTTGACGGCGCCGGAAACCGCGGATCCGGGTTTGGCGCGGACCGATTCATGCATCACTCCACGGGATTCGGGAGTTGTGGGACTCACCGTTACACTCCAAGCGTTATCGTGAAGGGATGCTCCAAGCCTCGGTGACAGCGCCAGATCCATTGGGCCGCTTCGGCGAGTTCGGCGGGCGTTACGCGCCGGAGATCCTCGTGGCACCGCTCGACGAATTGGAGACGACATACCGGGAGGCCAGCGCCGCTCCGGGTTTCCATGCGGAACTCTCCGCACTCTGCAGGCACTATTCCGGTCGGCCGACCCCCTTGTTTCACGCCCGGCGGCTCAGCGACCACCTTGGCGGCGCTGACATCTACCTCAAGCGCGAGGACCTGCTGCACACCGGTGCGCACAAGATTAACAATTGCCTCGGACAGGCCCTGCTCGCGCGGCGGATGGGCAAAGGGCGCGTGATCGCCGAGACGGGAGCGGGCCAGCACGGGGTTGCCACGGCCACTGTGTGCGCGCTGTTCGGCTTGAAATGCGTGGTTTACATGGGCGAGGAAGACATGCGGCGCCAGGCACTCAACGTCTTCCGCATGCGCCTGCTCGGGGCCGACGTCGTGGGGGTGGACTCCGGCAGCCGGACTTTGAAGGACGCGATTTCAGAAGCGATGCGGGATTGGGCTGGTAGCTTCGAGACCACCCACTATATGCTCGGGTCTGCGCTCGGGCCTCATCCGTATCCGATGATCGTCCGCGACTTCCAGCGCGTGATCGGCATCGAAGCCCGCGAGCAATTCCTGGAGTTCTCCGGCGGAACGTTGCCGGACTTGCTGATCGCCTGCGTCGGGGGCGGCAGCAACGCAATCGGCCTTTTCCATCCCTTCCTCGGGGACGCTGACGTTGCCATGGTGGGCGTCGAGGCCGGTGGCCGGGGAGCAGCCTTGGGCGATCACGCGGCGCGCTTTGCGGGAGGGGTTCCGGGAGTGTTGCAAGGCACCAAGAGCTATATCTTGCAGGACGAAGACGGCCAGATCGCCCTCACGCACTCGGTTTCCGCGGGCCTGGACTACGCTTCGATCGGGCCGGAGCACGCCTGGCTCCGGGACAGGGGTCGAGTCGAGTATACGTCGTGCTCCGATGCTGACGCGATCGAAGCGGTCAAGACCCTCTCGCACCTCGAGGGCATCATCCCAGCGCTCGAGTCGGCCCATGCCGTGGCTGAGGCCGTCAAGCGCGCTCCGTCGGCCAGCGGTCAGGCGTTCGTGATCAACCTTTCCGGACGCGGGGACAAGGACATCGGAATCCTCCGGGAGAACCTGCCTGTTTTGGGATAGGACGGTGCCGCGCCCCAATGCCTCCTGTCAATTGCCCCGCCCCCGCTGGCGGGGACCCGCGAGGCGTTCCCATTCCTTGAGGAGTTCCGTCTCGAGAAAGACCGGAAATCGTCCACCGGCCGCGCTCCGCTGGACGTCGACGGGCAACTGATCCAGCTGGGAGCGGCAGCGCTCTCTCGCCGCGGCCAGTTTTTCCGGTGTAGCCAGTGGCCGGCCGCCACGCAAGACCGGCTGCAGCAGGTCGCTGTTCGCCCCCGTGAGCTCGGTCTCGCCAGTTCCGGCTGACGGGTCGAGGCCACGCCAGCGATCTTCCGGGGCACGGAGCTCGTCATAGATCAGGTCCGCTCTGATGCCGCTTTTGTCCGCGAACCGGCGCACCTGCAGCATGCCGGGGATCGATGCCTTCGCCGGGCTGTCCGACACCTTGGACTTGCCCTCCCATCGTCCGGAAGCGTCTCGCAGCAACGCCAGCTTGTAGACTCCTGCGAGGGCCGATTGGCCCACGGCGGCTGCGATGCTCGTACCGACCCCCCAGATGCCGATAGGTGCCCCGCGTGCCTTGAGATCGGCGATCCTGTGTTCGTCGAGATCGTTCGACGCAACGATTTCGGTATCCCGGAGCCCGGCCGCGTCGAGGAGCTTGCGCGCTTCGGTCGAGAGTTGCGCGAGGTCTCCGGAATCGAGGCGGATGGCCGCGAGGTGGAGACCGCCGGCGCGCATCTTGATGCCGGTGTCAACCGCCCTCCTGACGCCCTCGATGGTGTTGTAGGTGTCGACCAGCAGGACGCAATTGTGAGGCATCGCCCGCGCGAAGGCATCGAACGCCTCGGCTTCGGTTTCGAATGCCAGCACCCAGCTGTGAGCGTGCGTGCCGCGGACGGGGATGCCATAGAGCTTTCCGGCCAGCACGTTCGAGGTGGCGGCGCACCCGCCGACGTAGGCGGCCCTGCTCGCGCTGAGGCCGCCGTCGATCCCCTGGGCCCTGCGCAGTCCGAATTCGAGCACGGGATCCTCGCCGGCTGCCAGACACACGCGTGCCGCCTTGGTGGCGATCAGCGTCTGGAAGTTCACGATGTTGAGAATCGCGGTTTCTGCCAGCTGGGCTTGCAGTAGGGGCCCGCGAATGCGCAAGAGCGGCTCGCCGGCGAACACGACCGTGCCTTCCGGCACGGCGTCGACGTCGCAGGCGAACCGGAAGTCGCGCAGGTAGTCGAGGAAGCCCGCTTCGAAAAGGGGCTGCCCGCCCTGTCCCTGCAAGCTTCGCAGGTAGTTGAGGTCATCTTCGCGAAATCGCAAGTCGCGCAGCCACCGCGTTCCGCTGTCCAGACCTGCCGCGACCGCGAACGACCCGCCAAACGGATTGCTGCGAAACGCCTGGTGGAAAACGGCTTCCCGGTCGGCAAAGCCTTCCTTCCAGTACCCGCACGCCATCGTGAGCTGGTACAGGTCGGTCAACAGCGCAAGAGATTGGCCGTACGGCGGGAGCATGGATCGATGCTCAGGACCTGTTCCGATTCCAGATCAGGCGCAAGCCTTCGAGGGTCAAACCCTCGTCCACCATCTCGATGTACCTGGAAGCGGGAGCCAGGATCTCCGCCTGCCCGCCGGTTGCCACGACGCTGGTGTTCTCCCCGAGCGTCTTCACCAACTTCTCGAGGATGCCGTCCAGCATGCCCAGCATTCCGAAATAGAAACCGGACTGGAGGCTCTCGACCGTGTTCGTGCCGATGACTTTGGCCGGCTGGCGTAGTTCGATTTGAGGCAGGCGCGCAGTGCGCCGGACCAACGCCTGCGAGGAGACCTGAATTCCGGGGCAGATAATTCCGCCGAGATACTCGCGGTTCGCGGAGATCGTGTCAAACGTAATCGCGGTACCGAAGTCAACCGCCACGCACGGACAGCCGTATTTCTCCGCGGCAGCCACGGAATTCACGATCCGGTCGGCGCCGATTTCCTCGGGCTTGTCGATAAGGATCGCCAGGCCGGTCCGGCTG